>Ga0210043_1000029_pt1 | contig 161793 bp, 162 predicted proteins | sample CryGeymet201501t_FD_183990 | JGI IMG/M metagenome (GOLD analysis project Ga0210043, IMG submission 183990) | Groundwater microbial communities from Crystal Geyser aquifers in Utah, USA - Crystal Geyser metaG 2015-01t (SPAdes) (version 2) | ecosystem: Environmental > Aquatic > Deep subsurface >...
CTTCGGAACGGGTTTGCGAGATACCTAGAACTCGATGGAAGTCAGGGAAGACTGACACCAGAACGGGACAGAATAGAATACGGTATATATACGAGGCCTTCAGATTGGCCAAGAAAAAACCGCTCAACAGAGCGGTTTTTTCTATGGTTGGATGTGAAAAAAAGTATACATTGACAAAATCTTTATATAATGATATTGTTAAGAGTAGAAAGGTTGCACAATGAAATCAACACCCCAACATCTGTTTTATCAGGAATTCGAGGCTGAGAAGGTCTTGAAGAGAAAGCAGATGTTTCTGTTAGGTCCAGGGAAAATCATCATTGCGATAGTGATGTTGGTAGTCCTTGTTACTGTTTCTGCGCCACTCGCAAAGAAAGCGTGGAATTCATTCGAAGGGTTTGTGAGTTTACCAACCCTTACATTCAACCCACATGATCAGGTGGTAAAAGTGACTGAAGCTGACGGCACCGTCCTCACTATGGACTCCGGAAGGCGCTTTTATCAGAGGGTCTCAGAAATTGAAAAAAAAGGTCGGTTTCAAAGAAATTACACCGGCCGTCTCGACGGTAGACCCTAAACAAAAGCTTCATCAAAGGTGCCCTCAATCGGGCACCTTTTCTTTTTAATTAAAAAGTGTAGAGTGTTTAGGAAACACAGTTACCATGCACCCAAACCATATACTTCCAGGTCATCGTCAGCGCCCCATGCCATTACCGGAAACCCGCGATAAGAAACTTTTGATCATTCCAGGCATCACATTGGTGGTTCTCATGTGCTGGATTGCTTATCGCATTTTGGCTGAGGCCGGAGTCTTTATCTAAAACCCCCTGCGGGGTTTTTTATTGCCGAAAACAATCTTTTTTGCTATATTGCACGAGCATAAGACATGCACATGTATCAGGTGGCATGGGAAGAATTATCCTCCTAAAACCAACTAGTATGTGTTCATAGACAATATGCGCGCATAGCTCAGTTGGTAGAGCACATCACTGATACTGATGGGGTCCTAGGTTCAAATCCTAGTGCGCGCACACTCGAAGAAAACATCTGCCTTGAGGCAGATGTTTTGCGTGTGTACGAGGCGGAACCGAATTTGCTGTCTATTTGTTATAATAAAACCCTAATCAATATATAGTTATGAATAACCCATTAAGTCTAAAGGATGCATTTTACTCAGCATGGACTACGTTCAAGAGACATGCGAGCGTATTTGTTACAGTGACATTTGTTTTTCTTGTACTCGGGGTAATTCTCGGTAGCGTAGATAGACATCATCAATATAGCGCTGTGGCCGGTATCGCCAACATCCTCATATCATTTTTTGCTGCCTATGTCATGATACGATTTTCACTCGTAGCGGTAAGAGGTGGGACACCACAATGGAGGGAGATATTCAATGTCACTTGGGGAGAGTTTGGTTGGTACATGTTTGCCTCTATTCTCGTGAGTCTCATACAAGGTATCGGTATTGTTCTCCTCGTAGTGCCGGGTCTTATCCTCCTTGCTCGTCTAGCTCTTTTTAGTTTTTCACTAATAGACGAAGATCTCTTGCCAATCGATTCTATAAAGAGGAGTTGGGAATTGACTCATGGTCATTTTTGGCAAATGTTTTTTGCTGGTGTCATCATTGTCGCGCTAAATATCGTGGGCGCAATGCTCTTTGGTATAGGTGTACTAGTTTCGTCACCGTTGTCATTTATCTTCTCTGCTTATATTTACGAAAAACTACGCAATGCCTCAGTACCAATCGTGGTAGAGAAAACTGTTTAGCGTTCATGGAATCATATAAAACCATCTCAAATGAGGTGGTTTTATTATTGGACCACAAGTATTTCTTCGTAAAAATAATGCGATGTTGTATGATGATGTCTCCCCGAGAGAGGGGATTTTCATTTATATAAAACATTCACACAATGACCACAAAGAAGACAAAAATAGTATGTACCATAGGTCCAGCTACAGAAAAACAGGAATCACTTGAGAAACTCCTCAAGGCGGGTATGAATGTTATGCGCTTAAATTTTTCTCATGGAGACTTTGCTGAACACCAGACACGTATTACAAATCTAAAGAAAGCTGTCGCGTCTACTGGTATTGGCGCCGCAGTACTCCAAGACCTCGCTGGTCCAAAGATTCGTATTGGTAATTTCAAGACTGAGTCAGTCACTTTGATAGAAGGTAAAAAGTTTACAATCACCACAGAAGATATTGTTGGTGATGAAAATCATGTTTCCATCAACTACCCATTGTTTCCAAAAGAGGTAAAGAAGGGTCATATTGTGTTTCTTCATGATGGCAAGAAAAAACTCGAAGTACTCGAAGTAAAGGGTAAGAGTGTTATCTGTAAAGTTCTAGTTGGTGGTGATATAAAAGGACGTCGAGGGGTCAATTTACCTGATAGCGATCTCTCAGTAGCAGCTCTCACCGAAAAAGATAAAAAAGATCTAGAATTTGGTATCAAAAACAAGGTAGATTTTTTTGCACTTTCGTTTGTTCGCAACGCTTCTGATATCACAGAGCTCCGTAGCATACTAGATTCAAGGAAATCAAAAGCAAAAATCATTGCAAAGATTGAGACACCTCAAGCTCTTAGAAACATAGATGAAATACTCACCTTAGCTGATGGACTGATGGTAGCTCGTGGAGATTTAGCTATCGAGATACCGGCGGAACAAGTTCCAAAAGCCCAGAAAATGCTCATTAGGAAATGTAATGAGATGGCAAAACCTGTCATCACAGCCACTCAAATGCTCGAATCGATGATACAGGCACCTGTACCGACTCGTGCGGAAGTATCAGATGTAGCAAACGCTATTATGGATGGTACTGATGCTGTCATGTTATCAGAAGAGACTACTCTAGGCGCTTTTCCAGTAGAAGCAGTAAAAATCATGTCTAAAGTTGCTCTCGAAACAGAGACGTGTATGACAGAACAACTTCTCACTACCGACAAGAGTCATGTGTACACTTCAAGGGAATCAGTTACTGCTTCGGCCGTAAAAAATGCCGATAGAGTAGGGGCAAGGTTTTTGGTTTCGTTTACAAATTCAGGCCAGAGTGCTCGTTTGATATCACGACACAGGCCAGTTCAACAGATAGTTGTCTTTACTCCAAACGAAATTACATATCGACAATCTTTTTTGACATGGGGGGCCGTGCCAGTCATGACAAAACGTACTGCTGATTTTAACGAAGTAGCACAAATAGTGAGAGACCACTTTCTAAAATCAAAGCTCGCAAAAAAAGGAGACAAGGTAGTCATGGCCTCAACCTTACCATTTGGAAAGGGGACTGAGACCAATATGATACTGGTCGAGACACTTTAAAAATAAATGTGTTCTCATGCGGACAAGGTTTAACCTTGTCTAAAAAAGGTGGCAAAGTACAGCTCCACAGAGCTGTTTTTTGTTGTAACACACGTATTGACATATGTACAATATTATGATAATATAGGATAAGAGATAGCTATGGGATTAGATATACTTTCTTTTCCCGGATGGTCTATATTGACCGCTACTCCTTCGTTACATTGAAAAATCAAAATAATAATTCAGGTCCGTGTGTTGAATACGGCAAGGTGGTATCGATCGGTGAAAATGGTGTCGGTCGAATCAGGAGTTATGACAACAATGACGAGGTCCTGTTCTCGATTCGTGGTGCATGCCATGCAGTCGTGAAGAATGGCAGACCGCGCTTCGAGAGCCTGTTTGGAAAAGGTGCACATGCACCATCTGTCGGTCTCGAAGTTGCTTTCATTGCCGGTCATGATGGACGTGAGAAGGATGACATCGCCGAAGTGTGGTGTTCACTGGCATCTTGGAATAAGGCCCGTGCGGAAGCACGTGGTCCCGAACCTAAGGTCGAGGCGTTTGTCATAATTCGTGACCACTCTGAAAAGTGGAAAGCGCGTGGCAAGACTGGACGAGGTGTTTCCAAGGTATTGCAGTTTAAAGAAAAGGAAATCACCACTGAGGGAAAAAAAGTCGCGATCAATTGATGTGTGCCATGAGTATAAATAAAGACACATCAAAAGAAAAAAGTATGGTTTGGAATCCTGATACCGCAGGTCCTCCGACCAAACCGATGGTGGCAAAGACGGTCGAGTTACGATTGCCGAGACGTTTCCCGCCTCCGCATGATGTCCTCGATAAAATCGTGCCCCCACCGGTCAAGCTTAATACTCCGTCCATAGGGATGGGAAGAGCTTGGTAGGCCCCGAAGAGCCTATAATCTTCTCAAGGTGTCTCCTTTTGGAGCGCCTTTTGTTTTGTATTGACTTTGTAAGCCTTTTATGTTATTCTCTTATTAGAAACTTATCATCAGAGCCCTTTAAAAAGAAGCCATTTTGGTCTTCGCAGTTTCTGGCTATAGAGAAATGGAGGATAAAAAGTGAATATTGTTACTCATATCCAACCACACGGCGATGAGCTGTGTGCCATCGCCCTTGTAAAGACATTCGGTAGTTATGAGCAGAAGACTGCTCGAATCATCACTGTCGGTTCAGACGAAGAAGCCAAGTCGTATATGCATGATGGCAACATCATCATCGGAATCGGTGGAGGTCGCTTCGACGAGCATGGTAAATGTAATCAGGAGTGTGCAGCGACACTTGTCGCGAGGCAACTCAGGGTGGATGAACTCAAGTTTTTCCGCCTTCTTGAGGAAGTTCGGCATTGTGATCTCACGGCAAAATCTCGTGGACAGCAATTGCCGGAAGTTGTGAAAGCTCTCTACGATCACAAAGAAGAAGCAGGTGTGATTGCTTGGGCCCTCCGTGGTTACGGCGTTCTCATCAAGGCTCTCGCCAATGGAGACGTCGATCACGAACACAAGACTGACATCGTCGAAGAGGCATCGATCGCTGTTCTCGAAAAGTACAAGGACCGTAACCAGCATGCTGTAAAGCAGGCATGGAAACGGTGCGAGGCGATTGTAAATAATCGCCGAGGCGCTCTCACTGAGATATCTGTCATCACCGACCTCATCGCTCGCGAAGGTGTCGATGGTGAAGCATTGAAGTGGGCCTCAAATGGTATCGAAGCGTTGTTTCTACAGCAACTCGATTTCCAGGAGGCGCTTGTAATTATCGAGAAGCAGGGCAGAAAGTTTGAAGCACCGCTGTTTCGACGAGGCTCTGATGGTCGGCCACGTATATCAAAAACGCTTCGTTGTATCGGTGTGTTTGGTGAGAATCGTGCTTTTTCTCGAGCCTTCCGGTTCCGTGATAAATACGATATCCTCGTCCTACGCAATCCATCTGGACATGTCCAAGTGTTTTCGAACGCAAAGACTGTTCCCGAAGGATCGATGCAAATCTGTTTTCAAGCTCTGGCATACGCTGAGGCGAGAAAACGTGGGAGTTTGGCTGATGTGAGTGAGTTTGTCGGTTTAGACCGTACAGATCACTGGTATATCCATGCATCAGCAGTCATCCTGAATGGCTCAAAAAGTCATACAGGAATCGAAGCTACTCGGCTCACAGACAAGGAGCTCATAGGCATCGTCTCGAGCTCGTTTGATCGTAATTTGGATGAGAGGTGGCTCAAGAGACAGGTGTATCGTACCGTCGTCACTGATGGCACACTGCACAACGGTCTCCCTCTGGACAATGTAAAAGTTACCGCCTGATATTCAGGCGAGCAAGGGCGCGTAGTCAGCAATGACTCGCGCCTTTTTTATTTTCCACAAATGATTAGTACGATAGGTCCAGTGAATGTTTTGCCGAGTTTAATAGCTCTGATGAGACCAGCGAGAGGGAGGGCGCCGTTTGGCGTCACCTCGAATCCTGCATGAATACCCACGAGGGAGCGAGCATGTTCTATTTCTTCATTGGTCACGATGAGTGCATCACCTCGTGATTCTCGTATGAGTTTCGATACTTTGGCACGACGATGAACTACTTTATCTACTATAGCGCCCGCCTTACTCATTTCTTTATTTTCAATTCTTGATTCATCCTCAAATTCATTCGCTATGGGATGGCATGATGTAGTTTGTATAGCGAAAAGACGAATCGTCTTATTTTTTTGTTTGAAATATTCACCTAGTCCTTGGATAGTGGTACCTGATGACGTACCCACGAATACAGCTTCGAGATTTTTGATATCGAGGAGTTCTTCGGCGAGTTCATAATAGCCGACAAGCGCTTCATCGTCAGTTGATTGGCGTAACGATACTACATTCGAAAGACGTGTTATTTCTAATAATCTCTGCAGGGGTCGCTCCGATGTTTCTAGCTGTACATTTTCAGATAATTCATTTTCTATCATAGAAATTTTATCTGCATCGGCATTTTTACCTACAAATATTTCGAGTGAAACGAGAGAATTCTTTTTGTTTAATTGTTTTATATGACGAGCGGCTGCGAGGGCTGCGTTACCAGAACTCGACAGAGCAAAACGAATTCGCCCCATATCTGTGTAGTGGTCTATCATAAGTGGAATCGAACGTCCTTTGTGTGAGCCGTAGGGATGCATATCCTCTCTTTTGAGGTATACGCTCGGTACACCTATAGCTTCAGCGAGTTTTTGATTGTCTGATTGGGGAGTAACCATGGTTTGTATACTAGCTTTTTTCGGGTATCATAGGAAGCGTTATTCTGTAATCAGAAATTATATGAAGTGTACCTGTATTGAATGTAAAAACGATATTGATATATCACGATATCCAGATGTGGCCGTCGGTCATGTCATCGAATGTGAGACTTGTGGTATCACACTCGAAGTCATGGATATGAACGGTGATGAAATGAAGCTCGAAATAGTAGACGAAGGGAAGTAACAGAAATTACAATGGGCACCATTGCTATTGAGGCAATGGTGCCCATTGTACTGTGATTATAAAGAGTACAAAGATTACAGGGAATACCAAGAAAACCGAAAGAGTGGTACGTCTTTGTTTCCACGTTATCTCTGTTTTCTTTGTTATTTCTGTGTCAATTTTTTTATTGTCTCTTCTATCATTCCGCGGAATCCGTGCGAACCGAGGAATACGATGACATTGTCATTGTCTACATCTTTGGCATATCGTATTGCTGAATCGACGAGGAGTGTGTCATCTTCTACGTATTGAACATTTGGTTGAGTTTTTTGTATTGCTTCGGCGAGTTCGGTACCCCTGAGTGGTTGTTCTACTGCGTTTTCGTCTATTTTTTGTTTGGTAAGGCGTGGAATGAATACTGTGTCAGCTCCTGCAAACGCACCGTCGTACATGGCTACTGAGGCACGCTGGAGGCCTCCGATATTTGGTTCAAATATGGCCACAATCTTGCCTTTATAGACCTCTCTGAGGCTTTCTAGACCATTACGAGCTTTCTCTGGTGTAGGGGCGTGAGCATCGATAACAGTGATGTGTCCATCAGCACTCTCGTATCGTTTTTCGAGTCTACGCTTTAATCCTGCAAACTCTGCGATAGCATCTGTGATAACAGCGGGTGCTACACCTTGTTCACGTGACATAGCAAAACATCCAGCGATATTTTCAGCATTGTAGGTACCGAGCATCGGACTTTTTATATGATATGTCTTGCCATGATAAGTAATATCAAACGCTAATCCTGATTTTGTATGAGAAATATTTTCATATCGATAATCTGCCGATTCATTTTTACCATAGCTCACCGCCGGGCGACCACTTTCTCGTACGAGATTTGAGAGTGCAGTATTGTCGATACAGAAAACCATTTTGCCACCATCTGGCATACCATCAATCAATTTTCTAAAAGCAGAGACGTACTCTGTTTCGGTAGGGTACAGATCTGCGTGGTCCCATGAGAGGGCGGTCATGAGAAGATCGGTTGGTTTGTAGTAGAAAAATTTTGCACGATTATCCCAGATAGCTGTCTTGTATTCATCACCTTCGACGATACTCCAATCACTTTCGGTGATGAGTCCTGCATCACGACCAATAGATACACCGCCTGAGAAATAGCTAGGGTTCATCTCCGCACGTTCAAATATAAATGAGAGGAGTGCTGATGTAGTCGTCTTGCCCCATGTACCGACACAGACTATAGAATGTTTCTTTACGAGGTATTGACCGATGGCTTCAGCAAAAGAGAGGAGGGGAATGTTTTTTTCTTTCACATATATTATTTCTGGATTGTTTGGACTCGTACCAATACCACCTGCTACAGCGATTTCTGGTGTACCGATATTTTCTGGATGCCATCCTGGGTAGTACTCGACACCAGCTTCGGTGAGAGCGGTCGAGACAGGAGGGTAGAAGCCTTTGTCACTCCCTGTTACATGCCAACCGGCTTTTTTGAATGCTACAGCGAGTGCGCCGGTGCCGACACCGCAGATACCTATAAAGTGAACATGTTTCTGAGTTTGCATAGAGAGTCTCATTTTACGGCTTTTTGTGTATATTTCAAAATATAATTTATTTAGTTTTACCAAATAAAATTCTAGGGCTTAAGAATTGTTTTTAAGGGATTGATATCCGTCTGCCAACGTTCACCGTCAAACCATTCACCACCTTTGAATTGGAGTTTGTAGGTATCAGACGGCCTCTGGAGTGAGCCTAGGTAGGCTAGGGATTTACCAGACTCTTTGGACCACATGAGCATCATGGTCATCATACCGAGCCCTCGTGACGGTTCACTAGGGTCTTCTTTATAAAACGGATAGGAGTAGTGAATGATATTTTCTGTCTCGTAACAGATGGCGTATCCGATATCTCGTGCAGTTAGTTTATCTTTGAATATTATAAGGGTGGTGAAATTGGTTTTTCCTGGTTCAGTAATGATTTCTTTTACTTTGTTTGCTGAGAAATCTGCACCATGTGCATGATAAAAATCCTTCGCCATTTTACCCACTTTCCAGTCATAGTCAGAATAGGGGATGGTTTCTCGTCGCATTTCTATTTGTTCAGATTTTCTCAGAATGCGACGATTCTCACTTGAGAGTTCAAAAGTATCTAGGTGTACACGGAAGCTTCGTGTTTTATTCATGATACCGTGTCCGACACGAGTAAATACATAGCCAGCACTATAGAGACCCTCAATATGGTCAGGAGAGATATCGCCTATTATTTTTGTATCCCAATTGAGGTAGCTCATGATTTTAGTGTAATCCTACCCAAACACCTAGGAGGACAAAACCTAGGTGAATGACCCAAAAACGCATAATAGTTTTTTCCTCACTCCAGCCCTTGAGTTCAAAATGATGATGTATTGGTGCCATTTTAAAAATTCTTTTGCCGAGAAATGTTCTACCTGTGACCTGTATGAGGACTGAGACAGCTTCGGCGTAGAACATAAATGCGATGAGGGGGAGTATAGCCATCTGATTTATAGCAAGCGCATTGATGGCTAGAAGTGCTCCTAGACCCAAACTACCCACATCACCCATCTGAAATCGTGCAGGTTTTATATTGAAATACGTATAAGCGATGAGTGAACCCGCTGTAATGGAATTGAGTATAGCGAGTTCATTAAATCCTGCGACCCATGAGAGGAAGGCGAGCGAACCAAATGTTGGGATGAGCATACCACCAGCTAGACCATCCATACCATCAGAAATGTTTACAGCATTCGCGGTGAACATCACTACTAGGGTAATGAGAGGAACAATCAGTATGCCTATAGAGAGGAATCCATAAAATGGTATGTAAATATCTTGCCAGTTTTCAGCGAGTTTCCAATATATCCACCAAGCAGATACTGCACCGGCGATGAATTGGAGAAGTAGTTTTTCGTGCACATGAACACCTTTGCCCGGATGAGATCCGAGCCATAGAGATGCGCGTTTAAACAAAGTCCATGGGAATGTGAGTATGAGCCACAGTCTCATCGACCACTTTCGGTGTACTCGTATGAGGGTTATTGTTTGACTCATGCTACGAGAGCGCCTCTCTGTGCCAAAAATGTTTAGCAAATCATCGATACCACCGAGGAGAGCAGACAGGAGCATGACTCCTATAGGTACCCACGTAAAACGCCTTTCCCAATCAAAAACAAAAGCGAGCAATGCGACCGTTATGATGACGAGTAGTCCTCCCATCACAGGAGTGTTGATTTTTGATTTTCTTGATTCTATAGCGAGAGTAGCGTCATATTCAGAACGACGAGTAATCTTGAAATGGTATAGAAACTTTATGAGGAGTGGTGCCCATAGTATCGATATAGCAGCTGCAAGTATGCCAAAACCGACTATATCGGTGAGGCTCTGTATTTGGGAAGGGAAAAAGTCGGTCATAGGATAAGTATTGCGAAGAAATCCGAAAGTATCAAGCAGGATAAGGATTTATACAAAAGCTTTGAGTCTACGCAACTCTGCTTTTTCTACCGGGCGTTTTTTCTCAAAATTGACCACATGTCCATTTTCAATCCATGTACCTCTCATGATATTTTCATTTGAAAGGGTAATTGTTCCTCGATGTATACCATGACCGTAGATGCCGTCTTCTGGCCACGCGTATGAATGAATGTAATGGAGTGTAGTATTTGCATTGTCATGTTCGACTGACTCTATGATAACCACGTGGTTGTATTCAGGGTTTAGAAGGGTGATGATATCTCCTGATTGTGCATCTTTTGTATTTAGTACAGTACTGTTTTCCTCTGATACCAGGTGAGAGACAGAGATGTTTTCTGCTTCTCTAAATCTGCTAATGAATCTCCGCAAGAAACCTTTTTGTGAGGTGAGGTAGACACCGAGACGTTTTCCATTACGCGCTAAACTCTCAGCATTGAGGACATGAAAAGCAAAACCTGAACAATCGATACCGAGATTTTTGTCTACTAGGAATTTTTTGAGAGTGACACTATCTAGATTTTTCAAGTCGACTTTTTCACGCAGAGCGATGATCTCTGCTTCCTCGGCTATTTCCCTCGGGGATCCTTTTCCGATGAGCGCTCTTAGACCTCCACGGATTTTTTTTCTACGATTGTTGAAATATGGAGTCACACAACCTGCTCCGATAGGTAGATTGATATAAGATTCTATGGTTTTCTGTGCTCCTAAACTCAACATATTATGAAAGTGATGATGCGATGATTTCTCCATACTCATTTAATGTATTTGGGGTACTCATTATACCGTGAGTAGATGTGATACGAACTAGATCTTTATTTTTTTCTGTATTGTCATATGTGATGATTTCACATCCGATCTCAGCTAGTTTTTCTTCGGCTATGTTTAATGTGTTTTTGTTTCTTTTATTTGTGATGCGTTGGATTATCTGAGCACCGTCTCTAATTACTTGGAGTTTGGTATTGATTGTTTCATTACAGAGAGCACGGATATGTGCCTCAAATATCGTTAAACCATCACCTTTTTTCTTCTGTAATTTTGATTCAAAAGTGGTTGAAGCAGGTTGTCGAGCATTTATTTCCAAGAGAAATATATTTCCTGTAGTTTTATCGATAATGATATCTATGCCAAATAGACCTAGCCAACCGTATGATTTTAAATGCACACCTATTTCGTGGGCTATTTTTTCTATTTCTGCACCTTGTGATTTCTTTAGAGCTGTATAAGGTATTTTCCAGTCATTACCTATAGTAGAGAGAGGTAGGTCTGTGAATGGTGATATGCCGGTGATTTGAAAGCTAACATTGCCGATGAGAATATTGTCTGCTACTACCGTGTTTACTGTGTATACCGATCCATCTATATATGAGACAGTGCGACATTCTCTTTTGGGAAATTTTTCACGTAGATCTGAGAGTTGTTCCTCATTATCTATAACAAAAGTACCTTCACCTGTATGAGAATGATTGAATTGAAGAATAAATCGCTCGCCGGTAAAAGATATTTTTTCTATTGTCGTGATTTTATGAGGAGGGAGGTATTGGGCGAGCTTGCCGAGCCACGAGACCTGAGATATTTTTTCTTCTATTATTTTTGATGTTTCTGCAGATGGATTGAGTAGTGTCCAACCTTTTTCTTTCACTAGTCTCTCTATTCTAGATGTATTTTGAAATACGAGTATTTCAGCATTATGTTTTTGTATTATTTCTGCTACATCAGGTCGTTCTAGTAGTTCGTATGTATCGAGTAGTGTTCCTGCGTCGATAAGTATTATATTTTTTGGATAGAGTTTAGCTATGTTGCCAGAGTATTCTGTCTTGTTTGTCACAATAAAGTAGTCATCAGTAGGTGTTTTACCGAGAGCTCGCTCAATATCGCGACTGACGTAGACAATAGGTTTTTTAGGGTTAGTATTCACATTGATAGTATACTTATCGAATAGACTATGGCTACTCTCTATATAGTTGCAACACCAATAGGTAATCTCGAAGATATGACTCTTCGTGCCATTCGTATACTCAAAGAAGTATCAGTGGTTTTTTGTGAAGATACTCGTACATCAGCAAAATTGTTCTCACATTATGAAATCGGGACTCCCAGAGAGAGTTTTCATGCCCAGAGTCCGCTCTCACGTATCGATCGCATTATAGGACTACTCGAAGAAGGCAATGATGTCGCCCTCATCACAGACGCCGGCACTCCCGGAGTCTCTGATCCCGGATCATTGCTAGTCTCAGAAGTGAGAATGAGAACAGACGCGACTATTTCTCCTATACCGGGAGCATCAGCACTCACTGCGGCACTGTCGATAGCGGGGGTAGGGTTATCTGATTTTGTATTTCTTGGATTTTTGCCACACAAAAAGGGTAGAAGTACTTTGTTTAAAGAAATGTCTGAATCCAAAAGAGCATATGTATTTTATGAATCTCCTCACCGAATCATGAAGACATTGGAATCTCTCAAGGGTCTAGAAAATAAAAAAGTTACCATATTGAGAGAGCTTACCAAGATTTTTGAGGAAAGAGTTTCTGGTACACCCGTCGAAGTTTTTACGTATTTTACAGAACACACAGATAAAGTGAGAGGAGAGTTTGTGGTTATCGTCTCTTAATATTTATTGAGTAACAAGCTATACTTTCAAGTATGAAATACAAGAATGCAATCATGACTCTCGGTGTGCTCGTCGCGTTGATACTTTCTCCATTTATAGGAATAGCTCGTTCATGGAAAGAAGGTATTGCGATACTGTTTGGACTTTTGATAACGGTACTTACATATCTCAGCACTCGTGTGAAAAAAGAAATTCACACAGAAGAGCTGGTGACAAAAAACGACTTTGTAGAATCAACCGAGGTTCCTGATACTAATCAAGTTAACCCTCAGTAGTTTGTGGTAAAAAAAGGTACAAAAAAAGTTCATGTGTGGCGAATTGGTATAGGCTTTTTTGTACTTTTTATCGTTTCATTCATCATCGCCTATGTTGGGGTACCTTCTCTCGGAGAGAGTACTTTTGATGGCAGTGCCTATGAAGCGACAACTACCGAGCCTGTAGTAAAATCGGTGCCTCATGTGAGTACACCATCTACGGTACGAGGTATATATATGACAGCATGTGTTGCATCTAGTCCGACATTGCGTTCAAAACTGGTCTCTCTTATAGATGAAACAGAATTAAATACAGTTGTACTCGATATTAAATCTTTTGATGGACATCTATCATTTGTACCTTTGGATAACAATCTAGCGTCTTCGACAGGAGGGGATTGTGTGGTGCGAGATATGAGAGAGTTTCTCGAGACTCTACATGCACACGATATATACGTCGCTGGTCGCGTGGCAACATTTCAAGACGGTCTCATGGTAAAAAAAAGACCAGAGTTAGCAGTAAAAAAGGGAAGTGATAATACGGTCGTATGGCGTGATTATAAAGGTATACCGTGGATAGATGCAGGAGCAAAACCGCATTGGGACTATATCGTTTCTATAGCAAAAGAAGCATACAACGCTGGATTTGATGAAATAAATTTTGACTACATAAGATTTCCATCTGATGGAAATATGAAAGATATATTTTATCCATGGAGTGCTGGTAAGAACAAAGCAGATGTTATTGAGTCTTTTTTTTCTTATCTCAGACAATCATTGGGTGATACTGGAGTGGTCATGTCTGCTGACTTGTTTGGTATGACGACAACAAACGAAGACGATCTCAATATCGGACAAGTGATAGAAAAAGCCCTGCCATATTTTGATTATATTGCGCCGATGGTCTATCCGTCTCATTATCCATATAATTTTTATAATCTCGGAGATCCAAACAAGAGACCATACGATGTCGTGAAATATTCTATGGATAGAGCTGTCTCGCGTACCATAGCGACCACGACACCGATAAAAACGATAGGGAGCACAATCATTTCTACTAGCACTTCACCATGGCTCTATTCAAAACCTGAGTGGAATATGCAGAAAATACGTCCATGGCTCCAGGACAATAATTATCCAGTGCCATACACAGCAGAAATGGTCCGTGCTCAAATACAGGCTACATATGACGCAGGACTCAATAGCTGGATGTTGTGGAATGCAGCAAATCGCTATACACGGGAAGCTCTTTTGACAGAGTAGTCCTATGGTGGTATGGTGTTTTTGGACAAACACCTTGTATTTCAACCTTAAACCCGTTCTTCTAAATGAAAACCAAGCCGGTATGCAACCGTTCGAGCAAGTCTCATTTTGCGAGTGCTCGTCTAAAGTATTTCAGAAGAGTCATCATCTGCCTCTTCGCAACCATAGCTTTTGGTCTCATGACACAAATCGTGATGCCAGAATTCCGTATCTATTGGGCACTCGGTTGGGCACTCATACTCCCTTATTTTATCTGGAGGCACTGGATTGGACTCGCTTTGGGTGGATATTTTGAGTGTGACGAGTGTCGAAAACTAAAACCAGCTCGCCATATCAAAGAGTTTATTGTTCCTCAAAGTGGAGTGAGACATGTCTGGTGTGATGTATGTCTACCTGCCATGCGCGAACGTGCTAATGCAATGAAAGAGATCCGCTCTATCATTGCAGGAATGATAAAGAGTGACAGATTGAGTACAGCAGAATGTTCTCTATTGTCCCAGGGTTCTATTGTAAAGAAAGATCCATGGACTCAGAGGATTCACGTAGCACAAGCACTTCGAAAACCAGTCGAGCCGGAAATAAGGGTTTCTGACCCGAATTTTCCGATGAGACATTTAGCATCGCATTGAGCTCGTCTCTGCCCCGACATTTGTCGGGGCTTTTTATTAGTGTACAAGTGCACTAGACAACTATAGTTTTTAAATGTAATATCCTCAGGTACTCAGTACTAGAGAGATTGAGACCTCCTCACACAGGAGAGACAAGCACATTCAAAGTAATAGTTTTATGGCGAATACTGAAAGTCAAACAAGTCGAATCGTTGGTCCAGCTAGCTTGGCCGACATAATCGGTACAGGTCAAGCTCATCCCACTGAAAAATCAGCTGGATTATCCCGTGATCATTCGCTCGATTCTGGTCGAGCTCGTGTCTTGGCAGAGTCTGCAGGAAGGAATATCGACCCTCGATTTCTGAGCCACGGTACAAACTTCACCATCCGACGAAGATTTGCTTGAAAAAACTTTCCGTACGCGGGCACCTCTATGAGGTGCCCGCTTTTATTTACTTTCAAAAATCCTCAATAAGTGAGATACTGACAGGTATAAAGTCTCTTTGCACATCATGACAAGCGACGATAAAGTAACCTATTTTGGCGAAACCGATTCCCGTAATAAACGGGTCAAATTTGGTATCAAGGCTAAAGATCGCACAAAACATGTTTATGTCATAGGAAAGACAGGTATGGGTAAATCGACCCTACTTGAAAATATGGCAGTACAAGACATACAAGGTGGAGAAGGTTTTGCTTTTATTGATCCACACGGCCAGACCGCAGAGAAACTCCTAAATTACATACCAGAAGAACGCGTCAAAGATGTCGTGTATTTTGCGCCATTTGATGTCGATTTCCCGATATCTTTCAACATTATGGAGGATGTTGGATACGACAAGAGGCATCTCGTGGTCTCTGGTCTCATGTCAACATTTAAAAAAATATGGGTTGATGCTTGGAGTGCTCGCATGGAATATATTCTCTCAAACACTCTTTTGGCTCTACTCGAATATCCTGACGCGACCCTGCTCGGAGTAAACAAGATGCTCTCAGACAAAGTTTATAGAAAAAAAGTTGTCGATAATGTACAGGATCCAGCCGTCAAATCTTTTTGGGTAGATGAGTTTGCAAAATATACTGATAAATTTGCTGCTGAAGCTACACCGGCCATACAAAACAAGATTGGTCAGTTTACAAACAATCCTCTCATCAGGAATATTATCGGTCAGCCAAAGTCGTCTTTTGATATACGACAACTCATGGATGATAGAAAAATTATTATCATCAACTTGTCAAAAGGTAGGGTAGGTGAACAGAACGCAAATCTCTTGGGTTCGATGCTCATTACAAAAATATATCTCGCTGCTATGAGTCGTGCTGACAATACTGAGAAACAGATGAAAAATTTGCCAAACTTTTATCTCTATGTGGATGAGTTTCAGTCTTTTGCAAATGAGTCATTTGCCGACATTCTATCTGAGGCGCGTAAATACAAACTCAATCTCACTATTGCGCATCAGTATATCGAACAGATGTCAGATGAAGTACGTGCGGCGGTTTTTGGTAACGTCGGTACCATGATAGTTTTCCGTGTCGGTTCTATTGACGCTGAACAATTTGAAAAAGAATTTGCACCTAGATTTGTCGCCGACGATATAGTCAATCTCGGTATATTTCAAATGTATTTAAAACTCATGATAGATGGTGTAGGTTCACAGCCGTTCTCGGCTCAATCATTGCCACCTATAGCTGAATTGCCAATATCGTACAAACCACAGGTAATGGAATCTTCTCGCTCTCGTTATGGACGTATCAGATCTGAGGTTGAAGCATATATACGTGTACAGACCATCGGTATAGAAGCAGATCAGCGTCCATCTCCAAATAATGTATCTACTAGGTCATATCAAACACAATCTCGACCACAAACACAGCAATACAGGCCTGACAATAGACCTCAAAATACTCCGTCATCTACAGATAGGAGGCCTGTAGATAATCGTCGTAATGAATCAGCTCACCATTCATCTATGACAGGAACGACTCGTCCTGAACAATCACAACCCCGCGACGATAGGAGAGGTGACAGGATACAAGAGACACCTAGAAAGCCTCTCCCTACACCTCCGCCAGATGAACCAGGGAGTGGATTTCAAAACCTCAAGCAATTTAATATACCTACTAAACAGAGGGATGATAAGCGAGACAATCGTCCGCCTGAAAAAAAACCTCTTTCTGTAGAAGATAAGAAGGCACATATAGAAGGGAGCAAGAATGACCTACGCGCTGCACTCGCTTCACTGGTCGGTGATACAAAACCAGATACAAATTCTGCAAATAAAACTCAGAATAATCAGAAAGTACAAACACCTGAGTCAAAAAGAGATTCAGTACCGCATCAACAATCTCCGATTACGCCAAAACAACCAGATACTCGGTCGCCTAAAATAGAGTCAAATGAAGTACCAGAGGACATACTCCGTAATATACTCGATACGGGAAATTAGTATGTATATCGCTCTACTTTTTTTGGTCATATTTGTAGCAGTCTCTGGAATACTTTCATTCTCATTACACAAAAATCAAAAATCGACAGAGGTAAAAAATGAAACCTTTGCGGATGATTTTGAGATTATAGAATCTTGACCATGCAAAAAAAGATACTCATATTTTCTCTCGTTTATTACCCACGTTTTATCGGTGGGGCGGAGATTGCTATAAAAGAAATTACTGATCGTATAGAATCAGATGATATTGAATTTCATCTCATAGCTCTCAGACTAGATAAATCGCTTCCACGACAGGAGCGCATCGGTAATGTCGTCGTGCACCGTGTGGGTTTTTCAGGCAGATTGGAGGTGTCTCCAGATTCACTACCTCGTTCGCTTCATCTCAATAAATACTTATTTCCTTTTTTTGCCCTCATAAAATCTTTTACTTTACACAAGGAGTATCGTTTTGATGCGGTTTGGTCAATGATGGCAAATTATTCAGGTTTTGGAGCATTGTTTTTCAAGTTATTTCATATGAAGGTGCCGTTTATACTAACTCTCCAAGAAGGTGATCCGATTGAGTATATAAAGAAACGTGTATGGTGGGTCTATCCAGTATTTCGTATGATTTTCACACATGCAGATGTCATACAAGCAATATCTAAATATCTCGCACAGTTTGCTAGAGATATGGGTGCACAAACTGAACCTGTTGTCGTACCAAATGGTGTCGATGTGGCACATTTTTCGGAGACTATATCTGAGAATGAAATCACAAATCTCAAGACATTGCTCAATAAAAAACCAGAGGATGTATTTATTATCACCACGTCACGTCTAGTGGTGAAAAATGCAGTGTCTGATATCGTCGCGTCACTCACATATCTGCCAGCACATGTGAAGCTTCTCATTTTGGGAACAGGGTACGAAGAAAAAAATCTAAAAGCTCAAGTGGAGAGTCTGGGTCTTTTAGACAGAGTTTCGTTTCTCGGTTATGTGAGTCATATCGATATGCCTAAATATCTCAAGGTCTCTGATGTGTTTGTCCGTCCGTCACTTTCCGAGGGATTCGGTAATTCATTTATTGAAGCTATGGCATCTGGTGTACCGGTCGTTGCCACAGCAGTAGGGGGTATAACAGATTTTCTCAAAAACAAAGAAACAGGTCTTTTTTGCGATGTTTCATCACCGGTTGATATCGCTCGTAAGGTAGAGATATATATACGAGACACCGCTCTCAGGGATGAAATCATAGATAATGCATTACACATGGTCATAGATCACTATGATTGGTCGACTGTGGCGCGTGATATGAAAACAGAGGTGTTTGACAGAGCGGTCTCAAACTCATAGCATCGTATTATGCGTATTCTCATTGCCACTGGCATATATCCTCCACAGATAGGTGGTCCTGCTACCTATTCAAAATTACTCTATGACGAGCTACCAAAGCGTGGTATTTCTGTCGAAGTAGCGAGTTTTGGTGAATTCCTTTCATATCCATGGGGTTTACGTCACGTACTCTATTTTTTTTCTCTTTTGAGTAAGGCTACTGATGCAGATATCGTCTATGCACAGGACCCAGTCTCTGTTGGTTTACCCGCACTTTTTGCTTCTCAGATACGTGGTAATACATTTGTCGTAAAAATCGTTGGAGACTATGCGTGGGAACAAGGTAAACAGCGTTTTTCTGTGACTGAATCTCTCGATGAGTTTTCGCTCCATTATGTGCGCTACCCATGGCAAGTAAAAATAATGAAGAAGATAGAAAAATATGTCGCTGATGGAGCAAAGAGAATCATTACACCGAGTGAGTATTTAAAATCAATTATCGGTAACTGGGGAGTCGATACAGAAAAGATATCTGTTATCTATAATGGTTTTCATATGACTGAGATGAAAAAAACTCCGTCAGTCATAAAGAAAAACCTCGGACTTAGAGGCAAAGTGATTGTTTCTGTAGGACGTCTTGTACCGTGGAAGGGTATGATTTCTCTAATAGAATCTTTTTCTATACTCCACACCACTATGACTGATAGTACTCTCATCATAGTTGGCGATGGTCCAGAACGAGAAAAGCTCGAAGGACGTGTGGTAGAACTCGGTCTCTCTGATAGTATTTTATTTACAGGACAACTCGATCAGGTGAGAGCGTTTGAATATGTAAAATCGGCTGATGTGTTTGCTCTCAATACTTCATACGAAGGTTTTTCTCATCAACTTTTGGAAACTATGGCTCTCGGTACTACCATCGTGACGACGGGTGTGGGAGGTAATAGGGAACTCATCAGAGATGGAGAAAACGGCCTCATTGTAGATGTAGATGATATACAGGGTATGACAGACGCTCTTGTACGAATATTGTCTGACAAAAAATACGCAGACACTCTATCGCGCAGAGCAAAGAGGGATGTAAATATATTTACAGATGAAATAATGCTTTCAAAATTGGAGCAAGAGTTGAAAACACTATGAAAAAAGTATTGATGATATCGACAGATAGACAGATTCTAGACGAAACGAGTTCTGTTGCTCTACGTATGCGTGAGTACGCGGAAGTGTTTGGTGAACTTCATATTGTAGTCATGAGTCAAAAGTCAAAAGTAAAAAGTCCTGGGACAGAGATTTCAGGCTTTAAAACTTGTGACTCTAAACTAATATTATCTGACAAATGCTTTGTCTATCCTACATGTTCTACTAGTAAATATAGATATATATTTGACGCAGTACGTATCGGTTCAAAAATACTTTCAGACTTTGAGCTTCCAGCTTCTGACTTTGTTATTACCTCTCAGGATCCGTTTGAGACTGGTATAGTAGGGCTTTTTTTGGCAAAAAAATATAAAGCCATGCTAAATGTTCAAATACATACAGATTTTCTATCACCTTATTTTGTCTATGGCTCTACGTTGAATAAAATGAGACGACATATCGCTCGGTATGTATTGCCTCGCGCTTCGTCGATACGTGTCGTCTCAGAGAGGATTCATAAATCTTTGATTGAAAATTCAAAATTTGTATCTAATGATTCGAAAATCACCGTCTTGCCTCTGTACAGTGAAGCTGTCCCTGTATCTGTAGAATCATCGGATAGATTTCCGCAATTTGAAAAAGTAGTACTCATGGTCTCACGACTCGAATCAGAAAAAGATATCGAGACAGCTCTAAAGGCTTTTGCTATGGCGGAGAAATCATCTCTAAATACTGGACTGGTCATCGTAGGGTCTGGAAGCAGAGAAGCGTCCCTGTCCAATCTAGCTCAGAGTCTCGGTATAGATAAAAAAGTACTATTCCTCGGATGGAGAAATGGCGATGATTTGGTTCATATACGTGCCTCATCCGATGTATTTCTCTCAACCTCTCTCTACGAAGGTTATGGACTCTCTCTGATCGAAGCTTCTCGTGCAGGATTATCTATAGTCTCTACTGATGTAGGTATCGCACCTGAGCTTCTACCATCTGACAAGCTCGCTATACCTGGAGATATAGATGGTATAGCCAGCTTATTGAGCGAGGCCATACATCATCCTGAGAGATTCGTAGTTGAAACAAGTAATATTGCTTCAGTGACTTATGTGTCAAAAGATGATTTTCTGGCAAAACTTAAACAATCCCTCTTGGTATAATATCGATTATGAATACTCTCCTTTTTCCTTACCGCACGGCTGTCAATTTGTTTCAACGTTCTCTCTTTGTGCGATATGTGTTTTCAGGTGGCACAGCCGCTGCTATAGATGTCATATTACTTTATGTCTTGGTAGCGTATTTTGATGTGTATTACCTCGCCGCCGCGACCTTTGCTATGACCATGTCTTTTATTGCACGTTTTCTTTTGCAGAAATTTGTGACTTTTCAAGATCACGACCACTCTGAAGAAAAGAGACAGTTTGCGTACTATAGCACTCTTTATTTTGCCAGCCTCGCCGCAACGAACGCACTTCTATATCTCTTTGTAGAAAAATTAAATTTTTGGCTTATTCCGTCTCAGATAGTGTCCATACTTCTCATAGCATGTGCATGTTATTTTATATATAAGATATTTATATTTACACACCATTCATGAGATTACTCATCATCACACAAAAGGCCGACAAAAGTGACCCAATTCTAGGATTTTTCCATCGCTGGATAGTCGAATTTGCGAAACATTTTGAAGAAGTGACCGTGCTATGTCTCGAGCGTGGATTATGTGAATTTCCAGAAAACGTTCGTGTCATATCTCTCGGTAAAGAAGACGGTCGTTCTCGTCCAAAATACCTGCGTAGATTTTACGGAGCGATATGGAGAGAGCGTGCTGGGTATGATGTAGTGTTTGTGCATATGAATCAGGTCTACGTACTACTCGGTGCTTTTGTATGGAAATTACTCGGTAAAAAAATATTTCTCTGGTATACACATAAATCAGTGACATTGTCTCTTCGGGTAGCGCTTGCTTTAGTAGACAAGGTACTGACTGCTTCGGTGGAGAGTTTTAGAATAAAAAGCAAAAAAGTAAATGTTTTAGGACATGGTATCGATGTGGATACATTTATACCGGCAAAAGAAAAACTTGAAAATAATATGTCTATAGTAACCGTGGGACGTATATCACCAGTGAAGCGTTATGAAATATTGATCACGGCTTTTTCTGAGCTTCGTAGTGAGACTTCAATATATCTCGACATCGTAGGGGCTCCTGCGACCCAGTCTGATATAGAATATCTAGCTTCACTGAGGAGTCTCGCGAAAGACAAGGGTGTATCTGATAGAGTGAGGTTTGAGGGGGCGGTGAGGCATGATGATGTACCAGTATTGCTTCAGTCATCGGATGTATTTGTAAATATGTCTAGGACTGGTAGTGTCGACAAGGCGGTGTTGGAAGCTATGTCATGTGGGATACCTGCGGTAACATCAAACGTAGCTTTTGAATCAATACTTTCTCCTCACGGACTTTTCTTCAAAGATGGAGATGTGCAGGAGTTAGCTCGTATACTAGGTTCACTAGTCGGCAAGAGGGAATCTTTGTCGGTGCTAGGTGAAGAATTGCGAGTATTGGTGTCGCGAGAACATGACCTCAAAAAGTTGATAATTTCTATTAAAGATTTGTTTGAGAGCAGTTTGTTACCATAAAGATTATGAGTATTAAAGATTTTGAAAACAAAAGGTGGAATAAAGGAGATCAAAAGCGTGTATTTAGACATGATGCTGCACTGAGTCTGATTGATGGGGGCACAGTTCTTGATTTGGGTTGTGGTGATGGTTTACTCCTAGGACTTCTCCGCGACAAGGGTGTTTCTGGAGAAGGTCTCGATATATCTCCTGTATCTGTTGAGATGTGTTTGAGGAAAGGTATTAAAGCCACGGTACATTCTTTTGATGATCCATTACCGTACGAGAACGCCTCTTTTGATACAGTCATACTTCTCGATGTACTTGAGCATGTTTACGACCCCGTACCTCTTTTGAAAGAAGCAGTACGAGTCTCAAGAGATGGTGTGATAGTGGGTGTTCCTAATTTTTCTTCTTTCCCTGCCAGACTCCAGACTTTATTTGGTAGAGTTCCTGAAAATAATCAACCCCATAAGGGTCACATATATTGGTTCAATTATAACGTCTTGTGTAATCTCGCAAAGAAGACAGGTGTCACAATATCCATGTTCAAAGCAAATACGTTCAGACCGTTTTCAAAGTTACTTCCTGCTGTCATTAGAATGATGCCGAATCTATTTGCACTTTCTTTTGTGGTTTTTTTAAAGAAAGGGATAAATGACTCAGATTGATATGAAAATCGCCTATATAGCAAATATACGTATACCGACAGAGAAGGCACATGGCTATCAGATAGCAAAAATGTGTAGTGAGTTCGCGCGATATGGTGTCGAAATCACTTTGTATGTACCGTCGCGCAAAAATGTGATAAATCAGGATTTGTTTGATTACTATGGGATTGAGCGCAACTTTTCTATCAGGGTCATACCATGTACTGATTTTGTACGGTTCTCACACATTATTGGCCGTCTCGCTTTTTTACTTCAGACCAAGGTATTTTTAAGAACCATGCGTTCATTATCCATAACAAAAGACACTGTCATTTATACACGAGACAGTGTTATCGCCTCGCGATACACCACAGATGGATATCGCGTTTTTTATGATGCACATAATTTTCCTGAACATCGCACAAAATCTTTTGTAACTTCGCTGAAGAATGTTTCTGGGGTTGTTTGTAATTCAGAAGGTACAGCACGAGAATTTTCATCTCACGGTTTTTCGTCTATTTTGGTAGCTCACAATGCTGTAGATTTGAGTGATTTTGACATATCTGATGATGTGGCGACTATGAGGACTAAACTAGGTTTACCTCTAGATATGAAACTTGTGACCTATGTCGGGCACTTATATGCATGGAAGGGTGTGGATACACTCATCGATGCAGCAGATCTATCCAGGGGTCATGTCGATATGATTTTTATTATCATCGGTGGTACACCGCAGGATATAGATAAATATTCTCGTATCATAAAAGAAAAAAAACTTATAAATGTGAAACTTATCGGACATAAGCCAAAGCGAGATATTCCTACATATCTAAAATCATCAGATGTACTCGTCATACCAAATGTGCCGATATCTAGAGAATCTTCTGAGTACACATCCCCGATAAAACTATTTGAGTATATGGCATCTGGAGTGCCTATAGTCGTATCAGATTTGCCTTCTATGCGTGCTATCGTTAGTGAACATGAGGCGTTGTTTGTGCCTGCTGGTAATGCAGTGGCTCTAGCTCAAACAATTCAGAATGCAATCCAGACCAGAGGAGAATCTGAACAGATGGCGAAGCGTGCGCTCTCTCTCGTAGAGAAGTTCTCATGGAGTACTCGAGCCTCTAGTATCCTTTCGTTTATGACACAATGAAGCATTTTTTCTCTCAATACAAATGGGAAACAGTAGTATTTTGTGTAGCACTCATACTTCGCCTCGTACTTTTTAGTGTAAATCTAAACCATAATGATGGTGATTTGTTAAAAACTATTCATGGTGATGACGGGTACTATGAATTATCTCAAAATATACTAGCAGGCAATGGTTTTTCATTTGATAGCGAGCCTCCTTATAGACCAAATCCACTTCGTCCTCCTGTCTGGCCATATCTCATAGCTGGTACTGCCTCTATTGGTGGTTATTGGCTAGTATTTGTACTGCAAATACTTATGGGTAGTCTCATACCGGTATTTGCTATGGTGCTCGCTCGGCGTATTTTTAACGAGCGTATAGGACGATGGACCGGTCTCCTCATCGCTATAGAGCCGTATTCTATACTCCTCTCATTTATCCTCTATACTGAGACTTGTTTTATATTTTTCTTTCTCTTGTCTCTCATACATCTCATGCGGTTTATCGAGGATAGGGATGCTACCCAAGGAGTGCTAGCGGGACTTATACTCGGCCTCGCAATACTAGTAAAGCCGACAGTACAGTTTTTCCCTATACTCATACCACTTTTTCTCCTCATTGCATGGAGAAAAAGCCTCACGAAAAATCTAGTTATGAAAATTGTTTTTATAGGAGTACTTGCTGGACTCGTCATGACGCCGTGGATATATCGAAATAAAGTAGAGTTCGGTGTTTGGGGTATGTCAGCACAACCAGCTTTCAATCTCTATGTCTATCTCGTGCCGACCGTACTCTCGATAGATAATAAGACTAATTTTCAGACGGAATCTGAGATATTTGTTGCAAGAGAAGATTCTGATGGCAGTACAATTACCCTCGCAAATGCGCAGGAGTACAAAGATATGGCGATGGAGGTACTCACGGAGCATAAAAGTGCTCTCATAAAATCTACATTCATCACACTCGTTACCTTTTTTACGCACGACGGTATGCTCACCGTACTTCAGTATTCAGGTATTACATTTGATAATATCCTCACAACACCAGCACTATCGCTCATAGCTCATCCTACGGAGCTTGTCCGTACTATCAGTCACTATGCGACGAGTCCGGCTATACTCATACCCATTGTACGATTACTCTGGGTCTCAGTGACTCTCCTCATGCTCTGGGGCATCGTCACACTATTCCGTAGGCGAGAAATGAATGCCGATAGAATACTCGCACTCCTCATAGTGCTCTATTTTACTGCGACGACGGCTATCAACGGTCTCGGTGTAAATGCCCGTTTTAGAGTACCGATACTCGTATATATATTTAGTTTTGCTCTCTATGGACTTTTCACACTCTGGGGCTATATACTTGGGAAACTTGAAAAAAGACATGAAAAAACTCTCGATAATAATCCCAGCATATAACGAGGAAAAGACGCTCAGGGAGATACTTCGTCGCGTCAACTCTGTCAGTATCCCAGAATGGGAGACAGAGATAATCGTCGTCAATGATGCGTCGACTGATAGTACGCGAGATATATTGGATGATCACAATGGTATCATCGCTGTTCATCATGATGAAAATAGAGGCAAGGGTTCTGCGGTGGCGACAGGTCTTTCGCGAGCGACGGGGGACTATATTCTCATACAGGATGCCGATCTCGAGTATAATCCTGCTGAGATACCACTCCTAGTGTCGAGTCTCAAGGATGGTGTCTCCATGGTCTACGGCTCACGCAATCTTCATCACGAACCTCGAGAGGGGTTCTGGGTACAGAGAGCTGGTGTATGGCTCATCACAAAGCTCATTAATATTCTCTACGGAACCAAGCTCACTGATGTATGGACTTGTTACAAACTCTTTCCGAGCGTGGCAAAAAAACTCTTTGTCTCCGGTGGTTTTGAGTCAGAGCTCGTGTTTACAGTAAGGGCTATCAGAGAAGGTCATTCGATAGCAGAGGCACCGATATCACATACACCTCGTGATGCGGGCGAGGGAAAGAAAATACGTTATCGTGATGGAGTGAGGGCGATACTACATATCCTATCTGATAGACTCCTCCATCTTCGTGGCGGGGGCAATCGTCGTGCAAAGGATGCTCTGTCACTCATCGTCGACCCTATCGACAAAAAACCTCTTACTCAGAGAGGAGATTTACTCGTATCTGCTACAGGCACTGAATATCTCATCGATACGCTCGGTCGACCACATCTCGTGAGCGCATCGTCTTTTTCAGTAAACGCCGAACAACATGAATCAGGTATAACCTGGCTCAAATCATTTCTCAAACAATTTCCGATACTTTACTACACTATCTGGCATATTTTTTGCCCAGTACTCATGCTCGTCAACGGTCCGAGAAAGATACGTCGATTTATCAAAAGTGGTACACCAATACTCGATATAGGGTCAGGTCCAGAGAGACTCGGAAAAGATTTTATCAATGTCGATATATTTCCATTTCCTGAGGTAGATATAGTGGCCGATGCATCAGTGCTACCATTTCGCACGGGTTCTGTAGATGCCATGGTGTCCGAATCAGTATTTGAGCATGTGCCTGATGCATCACGATTTGCATTTGAGATGGCTCGTGTGCTCGCTCCTGGAGGCTATATGTATGTCTCAGCACCGTTTATACATCCGTATCATACCTCTCCTGATGATTTCAATCGTTGGACTATGAGTGGATTGAAATACCTATTTCGTGATCTCGAGATAGTCGAATCGGGTGTCCGCACTGGTCCATGGTCAGCACTCCTCATGTTTCTCGCATACTGGCTCGGTGTCATACTCTCATTTGGCTCACGTAGACTAGCGCCATTTATCACTCACGCACTATTCCTCGTCATAGGCCCACTCAAATTCCTTGATCTGCTTTTTATGTGGATACCAGGTAGTGAAGTCGTCGCAACACATCTCTACATCATCGCTCGGAAGAAATCCTAGAGCTGAATCATCGTGCAATATTGATTCTTAAAGTACGTTCTTTTGTCTTTGTGGTATGACCAATCTATAGGTGATTTGGTCGCTACGATGTGAGGAATATTGCCGTACCATGAAGCAAAATGGCCGAAGCTCGAGTCAGAGCCGATGATAACATCTGTTTTTGATAGGAGATAGAGGTCAGTGACCGCATCCTCTCGTGAAATGGTGACAGAGAGGCCATTAAATATCTTTTCATCAATAGGCCCATCGGAGGTTAGGATAAATGAGATAGTATCAGGGCTGAGAGAATTTTCTCTCATGTATTCCTCCATGACCTCACGCATCCTCGCCTGATCTATCCAGTACACACCTCCTTTGAATGTTTTGTAGTCTCCTTGGCGTATGTGGACACCGATTACCTTTTTACCACTTTTTCTGAGATTACCAACGATAGTTTCAATTCGGGTGAGGGTACTTCCTCGTGGCGTGAACACTGCGGTGAGTTCATTTCTGTATTTTTCTAGTCCTTTTGGATTTCTGAAAAGCCATCCAGTGAAATAGAGATGGTCGCAGGTCTCAAATCTCTGAGGTAGGGGAGATGTGGGTGGTAGGTATGTGACTGTATTTGTATTGTTTTGTGATGAAAATACACAGGAGCTTTTTAGTGATGCTATTACCCTTGAGATGAGTGCGTACTTGATCCGTCCGACACGATTTATGATATGTGATCGTCTACGGAATTTTCTAAAGAATATAGAGAATGCTTTTGTGGGAAGTTTTTCGTTTGGTAAAAAACGAAAGAATGAGTGATATTCAAAAAATGATGGATTTTCGACCGGTATTTTCCTCTCGAGGCCATAGGCATAGATGCTCATATAGTTCCAGAGCTGATTTGCGAGTTCGCCACCTCCGTGTTTGAGGATGATTACTTTATGCACCATTACTGTCTCATGGTAGCACTCACAATTGTCCGTATACAAGTCATTATTATTTTTGTGATATAGTTTTTGTATCATGAATGAGAAATGGATGAGAGATACTGGTCTAGTGCTTGGACTATTTTGTCTGGTGATTGGGTATTCTGGAGGTAGGGTGTTCCTGGTCGTGTCAGGAGTATTGATTACCCTCGCACTCCTCGTACCTCGGACGCTGTATCCGCTCGCATGGGTATGGCTTAAACTAGTGCACATCCTCGGACTCGTTATCCCAAAGATATTTTTTGGACTCGTATTTTTTGTGGTAATAGTGCCTATTGGTCTCATGCGTAAAGTAATAAATGGCGACACTCTCCTTATCAAAGGATGGAAAGGTGCCGAGACTTCATTTAATGAGAGGAGGGTGCGATTTGCCAGAGAGCATCTCGAGACACCATATTAATTAAAATATTGTTTATGGATTTTATAAAAGATATTTGGGGTTTTCTGAGGACGCGTAAGAAGTTTTGGCTTTTACCTGCGATTTTTATTCTGATTGTAGTGGGTGCAGTTATTGTTTTTGGTGGTTCGACCGCGCTTGCTCCTTTTATCTACACTATTTTCTAATTTATGGCTACGAGCGATGGCAATGTGAAGATACTCGGAATCTCGGCGTACTATCACGATAGCGCCGCTGCTCTTGTCATAGATGGAAAAATCGCATCCGCTGTTCACGAAGAACGTTTTTCTCGAAAAAAACATGATGACAGATTCCCGGTACATGCTGTGGAATACGTACTCTCTGAATACGGGCTCTCGGTCTCCGACCTCGATGCCGTCGTTTTTTATGACAAACCGTATTTGAAGTTTGAGCGATTACTCGAGACATATCATGGTTTTGCCCCGAAAGGTTTCAAGAGTTTTGCCCTTGCTATGCCAGTATGGATTAAGGATAAGCTATTTATGCGAGGTAACATCTGGAGAGGTCTCGAAAAAGTGAACGGAGGAAAAATTTCGAAACGTCCATCCTTGCTTTTTCCTGAACACCATCTCTCTCACGCAGCAAGCGCTTTTTATCCATCTCCATATCAGAAAGCAGCGATACTCACTGTCGATGGGGTGGGTGAATGGGCGACTACGACCATATCTCTCGGCGAAGGAAAGGACATTACCCTCTTGAAAGAGATGCATTTTCCACATTCGATAGGGCTTCTGTACTCAGCTTTTACATACTACTGTGGATTCAAGGTGAATAGTGGTGAATACAAACTCATGGGACTTGCTCCGTATGGGAAAAAGGGCAGTACTCTGGTTGAGGAATTCAAGAAAAAAATAAAAGACGAACTGATAAGCATGAAAGATGATGGGTCCGTTGCTCTCAATATGGCCTATTTCACTTTTGCTACTGGAGATAGGACTTGTGACGATACGAAATGGGAAAAACTCTTTGGTATACCACCACGACCCGCAGAGAGTCTGCTTACCGAAGAACATTCTGATATGGCACTTGCTATCCAAGAAGTGACTGAAGAGATTATGGTTCGTCTAGCAAAAACTGCAAAGGAGCTCACTGGGGCAGAGCATCTCGTCATGGCTGGAGGAGTGGCACTCAACTGTGTTGCAAACGAGTGTATTCGTGAAGCTGGGATATTCAAGGATGTGTGGGTACAACCTGCATCAGGTGATGCTGGAGGAGCTCTCGGTGGAGCGCTTGCTGGATATCATATCTGGGCAGGTAAGGAGCGGGTGATTGTAAAAGATGATGCAATGCAGGGCTCATATCTCGGCCCTGAATATTCTGAGATAGACACGGAGAGGGTGGCGAGGACGTACAGCGCTCCGTTTGAGAGATACTCTGATAGCGAGCTTGTGACTGAGGTCGCTCGATTACTCGCTGAGGGGTATGTCGTAGGTTGGATGCAAGGCAGGATGGAGTGGGGGCCACGTGCACTTGGAAATAGGAGTATCCTCGGTGATCCGCGTGTGCCTGATATGCAGAAAAAACTCAATCTCAAGATTAAGCAACGTGAGGGGTTTAGACCTTTTGCGCCGTCAGTACTTGTCGAAGATACACAAAGCTATTTTGATACAAAATATACGTCACCATACATGCTTTTTACTGCCCCTGTCGTAAAATCTCGTCGAAAACCACTTGCTTCAGAGAAGTTACCTCTTTTTGATCGACTCTATACACCACGTTCAGACATACCATCGGTTACTCATCTCGATTACTCTGCACGAATCCAGACTGTATCACGTGATACAAATGAAAAATACTGGAATCTTATCAATGCATTCAAGAAAAAGACTGGTTACGGTGTCATTATAAATACCAGTTTTAATGTCCGAAATGAACCAATTGTGTGTACTCCAAAAGATGCATACCGTTGTTTTATGTCTACTGAGATGGACTATCTCGTTATTGGAAACATAGTTTTTGATAAAAAAGTCCAGCCCAATCATCCGAAATCACTTTTTGAACCTCGATTCAATGAAATGGATTAAAAATTATTGGAAAGAGGCAGTGTTGTTGTGTGGAAGTGTTAGTACAATCCTCGTACTTACAGAGGCGTGTCTGAGGTTTACTTCACTCGTTAATACACTACCCAATGAATCTCTTATAGAGGGATATTATGTACCTAATAATGAGAGAGTGTACGACATTGCACGAAATGTATCTACTACAACTCATTCTTTTAGTGATGGTAACTTTGACGTTTGGTCAAATAATCTCGGGTGTTATGACGGAGATTTTTTTGGAGAAAAACCTTATGTATTTCTTACTGGGGATAGTTTTACATGGGGGTATACTCGTTTCAATGCGAAATGGGGAGTTGTCCTCGAAAACGCTCTAAATAAGCGCGTACTTAAATGCGGTGTTGCTGGTTACGGAACCCATCAGCAACTGTTAAAGATGTCGTCTCTTATGGACGAGTTGCCGTCACCTGAGATTGTTGTGGTCGGTCATTTTGCTAACGACATACGTGATGATATTAATTTTCTTGATAAAGATCCAAATAAATCCATTATCGTGATTGGCAATGAGTCAGAACTGAAAAATAAATATTGCACGACAACTTATCCAGAGAATCCAAATCTACAAAGGATTAAGTGTATTTTGCATAAAAATTCAATCCTGTATCATATGTTTAAATCTATAGTGTCGCAGAGAACAGGTTCTAAGGTGGCTCCAATAACAAATTTAGAACTTGAATATCACATTGCCCAATTAAGGGATTTTAGGGATTTGTCTAAATCAATAGAATCGAAATTTATCACAGTACTATTTCCTTCAAAAGAAAGTGTATATAGTGGTGTAGAAGACGAATCTCACGAAAGTCTGAAAAAAAATCTAGACCTAGCAGGTATCGAGTATTTTGATGTTACTGAATATTTTAGAAAGGCATATTTAAATACACAGCAACAGTTTTATTGGAAGACCGATGGACATTGGAATGAATTAGGAAACGAACTCGCAGGGTTGCTGGTTGCTCAGTATTTATTGACCAATGACTACTTAGAGTATAAAAAGGAGCTCTTATACGATATAGAAACACAACTCATTAAGAAGTTTTCTATCTAGTTTTTTTTGAAGTGATAGAGACCTGTACCAAATCCTTTTGCTGGATTATACGAGTGTACTAAATCACGTCCGTATATGTATTTTTCTTCAATGAGGGTCATTGTATTGAACAGAGACATGACGTGGTCTCGGGTAAACGCTCTGTGTGCATTGAAATAGACTTTACTTTCCGTGTCTACCGGTACTGAAATATAGAGATTTCCACCTTTTGCGAGCACCCTGGTGAGTTCTTTTACTGCCTTTTCTGTACCAAATTGGTCCAAGGGGTCACCATAACGACCGAGTCCTATATGTTCTATGACGCATATAGAAGAAAGTGATTCTATCTCTCCATCTCTGAATGGAAGCTTGGTTATATCACCTTTTACAAATGAGAGTCCGGGAACAAATACCGAGAGAGGTCGTATATCTATCATTACCGTAGGGACAAATTGAGATATGATTCCCACCATGATTGCCTGAGATGCTATATCGTAGTGGCGCTCAGGATGTGCCTTGAAGATTTTACCAGCACACCAGCACCCCTGGATAAAATAAACCGGGTCGACATCAGTTGTCTGGGTCTTGTCATATATACGAGGAAATAAGTCTGCACTTTCTAGTGAGTATGATGTGTTTTTATCGAGATTGCGATAACGACGATAATCAGAGAAAAAAGATATGAGTGCAAGTACTCTTCTGAATATACCCGGTCTAATAATGAATGTGCGTGCTACTACAACAAGATATTTGAGCGGTGTTATTTTTTTTAGTATCTTTTTCATACCAAGGAGTTGTCTTGTAATTTAGTAAGTTTTTTATTGATAGGTTTTTTGAAAGGTGTATTCATTAGCCTTTTATTGTATCAAAAACTGCTTAGTATTATCACCATATCTCCCGTTTTGTCTATCGACTCTCCACATGTAGAGAGGAATAAAAACAGTATAACTTTTACCAAAAGTCTCTGCGACTTGAAAATTGAAATCACGGTCTGCGCCACGTCCTGTAAATGATGGCCATACACGATCATCTACATTTCTAAATCTCACCTTCTTAATCACTTCGCGTTTAAAGAGTGGAGAATTACCAGTGCCAGGGTACCCTTCGAGGGTACCAAAGAATAATTTGTTTATGATACGACTTCTCTTTATCTCGAAGTCAACTTTCGAACAAAGATTTCCAAATAAAGAGTATGCCACACCCTTAGCACGACGGGTGATTGTTTTAATCTGTGCTGGATCAACAACTTCTAGCTTTTGTTTTACTAGGTATTTTTCTACATCAAATTTATTGCCGACAAAATTTGGTTTGAATTGTTGCCAATCGAGCGTGATGTGTATCGCATCGTATTTTTGCATAAGGTCGTATTGCACTTCTATACGATTGAGGAGAGAGGAGTCATCAGCATCTTGGAAAGTTATTAATTCGCCCTTAGTTCGCTCGAGTCCATAGTTCCTTGCTGTGTAGCCAGCATTCACATTTCTTCCTCGTTTGTTTACTCGATGAGGATCATCACTAGGGAGTGCGTAATACGATACACGAGGATCGGTCTTAGTATATTTATTTACTACATCCTTTGTATTATCGGTACTGTTGTCATCTACGATGATTAGCTCTAGATTCTTCCACGTCTGATTGAGTATTGACTCTATTGCTGTGCCGATGGTTGAAGCACAGTTGTGGGTGGGTATGATGACTGAAATGAGAGGTTTCATATAATGTTTCGTTTCTTGAATATATCACTGAGTGCGGCACGGAATATCTCACGACTATAGTGACTTCGTGCATGATTCCATGTCTTTATTGCATCACGTTTCAATTCTTCCGTAGGTTTTTTTGAGAGCGCTATCACCTCCTGCTTCAAGTATTCAGGGGAATGTCCAGTAAGGATTTTACCAAAGCAGGTCACATCGACTCCAGATTCGTAACTCACGAGGGGTATGAGACCAGCATGAAGTGCGGCGATAACACTACCCGATTGACCCTCTGAACAGGATGGATAGATGAGTGCGATAGAATTTTTTACGATATCTTTGAATGTATCACTACGCAGATCTATACGACCAACAGTGCGTATAGACGGTGTCTCAAAAAGTTTTTTTTTGTATGTTTCGACGAAGTCACTCTCTGTCTGTACTGGCCCACAGATGGTGAGTTTGTAGTCTGGTAATGTAGCGAAGCACTCGAGTACGACATCAAGTCCTTTGTGTACAGAACCACCACCACCTATCCATACAAAATTCTTTCGGCATGCATCAAAATCTTTACCTTCCGGTGAATCAAAGAGTATTGTCCAAGGTAGGGGAATTTGCTCTATATCCTTTCCAGCGTATGTATAAGTATTTTTGGCAAAATCAGACCCAAGGGCGATGGCAAAGTCGCATACCTCGATATTACGCGAGGGGCGTACTTGACGTCGTGGCGCGAGTACCGCACCGCGACGCTCCTTGAGCTCGGTGAGGCGTCTCCCTTCGGCTTCGTTCTGGAATTTCCAATGAGCTCCAGTTATATAAAAAATCTTTACACATTTCTTCTGGAGATGTACTGAGAAACGCTCGAGGTTCTCCATGACATCGATGCAGATATTGTAATGTTTCTTTGGTACGAATGATGTGTTGGTCCAATCAACTACATCTACCTCATACCCAGCTTCTAGAAGTAGATTGACGAGACCGAGGCACTCGAAAGGATTTGTGTGTGGTGTCCGCAAAAGTTCTGATTTTGTAATCGTGAAGGGGTGGAGCACATACGAGACGAGTGCTTTTTTACCATTCTTTTTTTGTGGTAAAAGATTTATCACACCGAAAATTCTGCGCTCAATCTTACGTCGGATAATCACAGGAAACAAAAAGGAAACGAGGTTATTTGGAGAGGATTTTGAATTCATTCCTTTGATTTTCTACCGCGAGCCATTCGTTACAGGATTGGAATATGTTTTGCCAGGTATCTTGCTTGAACTCTTTCTTTTTCTTACTCAAAGCTTTGAGTTTACGCCATGCGACCTTTGTCTTGCATACGAGATACGAGTTAGGTTTTTTACCAAGATAGAATTGCTCGAGCCTCTCCGTTTCGTTCCTGATCTTGTCCATATAGACCACACTGATGCTTTGAGGGTTGCTGATATTAACGAAGCAAGGCTTTGCGCACCATGCAATCTTAGCTTTGCTTGAAGTAGTGCGTAGCATAAATTCCATATCCGCACGACGGAAGCTCGGGTTCCATAGGCCGAGAAGTGGGAGTGAAGAGCGTCGCATCATGGTGCCGAGCCCACAGGTGGCAAAGGGTTTGCTGGCTGATTTCCATGCTTCGAAATCTGGGCTATAGCGGAGCGGGCGGATCACTCCGTTTGCGTTCTGATCTCTCTTGGCTCCGTCGGTGCCCATAGCGTCTATATCTGGGTGGGCGAGCATGAACTGCTTACATGCTTCAATACCTGGATAATAAAAGGCGTCATCATCAGTGATGAGCTTGATGAGCTCACCTTTGGCTACGAAGAAGAGCTTGTTGAATCCGTGTGGTTCGCCGGTGTCTTTGGCGGAAGACCAGTATGCTATTTTTCCTTCGTCATAGAGTGATTTTATGTATTCGACACTTCCGTCGGTCGACGCTCCATCAGCGATGAGTATTTCATCATCAGCTTTCACATTCTTAAGTAGCCCCTCGACGATTACTTTGAGGAAAGGGAGCTTATTCATCGTCGTTATCACATAACTTAGGTGTATCGGTTTCGTCTTCATAGATATCAGTTATATCGAGTAACCTAGCTTTCGTGCATTCTCGAGCATTTTCTCTTTTGGGCGATTTTTGAAAGCGATTGCTGGGCTGCCTTTGTACATCATCCATGGCTCTGTGTCTTTCGTCACTGTAGATCCCGCGGCTATAACTGATCCTTCTCGCACGGTAACGCCTGGAAATATGACGACCTTAGCCCCGATATTGGCGAATCGCTCTATGGTTATCGTCGTTGCTTGTATCGAAGTGAGCTCATCAGGTATTCCAGGTGCTTTGATGAGGCCGTCGCCCGCATATGTGTCTGAAGTGCAGATGACGACCGTATCGACGGCTAGATTTGTAAAATCCCCCATCACAAGTTTACCTTTCGCCCCTCCGATTATTTTCACGCAAGGGCCAATATGAACATAGTTTCCAATCTCAGCTGCAGTTGTAATATATGCACCCGCATCGATCGCAACATGGTCGCCGATAGAGATGAGATTAGGGCGGCGTATTTCAAGGATTCTATCACTCACGAACACATCTTTTCCGCATTTTTTGAACTCCGAGAGGTTGAATGGTGTCATGAAATGTTTGTTTTAAGTCCTATAGGAGTGGGCTGCTGGAAGCACTTCTATTATGTTAATATAACAGTAATAATATCAATTTATCGATGAAAACACGAGAAATAGGCCACCAGTCGCTCTGTCAGATTTGCAAGGCTCCAAACCTCGAATCTATACTCGATCTTGGTCATCAGCCAGTCGTACAGGAGTATCTCACAGAGAAGACTCTCAAAGAGCCAGAAGTGACATACCCACTAAATCTAGTGAGATGCGCTGAATGCGGTCTCGTGCAGATTGATTACATTGTCGATCCTAAAATTGTATTTCCTCCCGATTATCCCTATCGCACAGGACTTACTAACATGCTCATCAGGAATTTTCTAGCACTCGCGGATACGCTAGAGAAAGCGTATCCATGGAAGAAGGGCGACCTAATTGTCGACATAGGCTCAAATGACGGTACCTTGCTCAATGGCTTTAAGGCGAAAGGGATGAAGGTTCTCGGCGTTGAACCAACTGGTGCTGCAAAAGTGGCAAACAAGAACGGTGTTGAAACACTTGAAACTTTTTTTGATAAAGAGTCTGTGACAAAGATAATAAAGAAGTACGGTAAAGCACATATCGTCACTGCTACAAATGTGTTTGCACACATTAACGATCCACGTAGTCTTGTAAAGAATATCGCTTCTATTCTCGACAAAGATGGTGTGTTTGTTTCAGAATCTCAGTACCTCATGGATATCGTAGAGAAGCTTGAGTTCGATACAATTTACCATGAACATCTTAGATTTTACTCATTGAAGCCTCTCATGAAGCTTTTTGAAGTCGCGGGTCTCACCGTGGTAGATGCTGAGTGCATTGGTGCTGCTGGTGGATCGATACGCGTCTATGCTATGAAGGGTAAACGCACTCAGAGCAAACGAGTCAGGGAAATTATTACTGCAGAGGAGGTGGCTGGTCTTTATGATGCAAAAAAGCTTGCTGTATTTGCTAATAAGGTAATAAATGCAAAGAGGGATCTTGTCACTTTACTTCTTTCTCTTAAGAAACAAGGTGCAACGCTTGTTGGGTTATCGAGTGCTGCTCGGTCTAATACACTTCTCGGTTTTACCAAGATAAATGGTCATATTCTTGACTATCTAGGAGAAAAGTCAGGCTCACCTAAAATCGGTCTATATACGCCAGGCACCCACATACCAGTCGTTGATGAGGCGAGAATATTTATAGATAAACCAGACTATATCGTTGTTCTCTCATGGCATATAGGACAAGAGCTTGTGAAAAAGATGAAAGAACTTGGTTACAGGGGTAGGTTTGTTATACCATTGCCAGTTCCAACTGTAGTAGAGTAAATATATGAACCAAAAAATACCTTGGTGGATGCCGGAAATAGGGACTGAGGAGTATCCACTCATAAAGCAGGTTCTTGATGCCAACTATACGAATCAAGGGCCAATGACAGAAAAATTTGAGGCAACTATTGGGAAACTGCTTGGTGTAAAGCACGTGCTCGCAACAAATTCTGGTACCATTGCACTTTTTCTTGCTCTCAAGGGACTTGGTATTGGGGTGGGGGATGAAGTTATTGTTCCTGACATCACTTATATTGCGAGTGCTAATGCGGTAACACTTACAGGTGCTCAGCCAGTTTTTGTCGATGTCACAAATGAACTCATGATGGATCCTGTTCTCCTAGAGGGAGTGATTACTCCGAGGACGAAGGCGATTATGCCAGTATGTGTGAGTGGTAGGTCTCCTGATATGGGTCGCATACTTTCTGTAGCAAAGAAAAATAATCTTTTTGTCGTTGAGGATGCAGCAGAAGCTTTTTGTTCTAAAAAGAATGGTGTGTTTCTTGGTACCCTCGGTAATGCTGGAGCTTTTTCACTTTCACCAAACAAGACTATTACATCAGGGCAGGGTGGTTTTGTGGTTACGAACAATGATGCCTTGTATGTCCGTCTTCGCCAGCTTAGGAATCAGGGTGTTGAAGGTAAACTCTCCGGAGGTGACGATATTCACCCGACACTAGGTTTTAATTTCAAGTTTACCGATCTTCAGGCGGCAGTCGCTCTCGGCCAACTTACTCTTCTCGACAAGAGGCTTGCGAGGATGAAGAAGACTCACGAAATATATAAAAATGAACTCAGGAATATTTCAGGTCTTACTATATTTGAATGTAATACAGTAGATGGTGAAGTACCACAGTGGACTGATTGTATAGTTGAAAAAAGGAACGAGCTCGATTCTTATCTAATAGAAAAGAATATCGATTGCCGTCGATTTTGGTTTCCACTCCATGAACAAGTCCCATACAAACAGCCGGCACAGTCATTTCCTGCTGCTTCGAAGCTTGGTCCAAAGGCAATCTGGCTCCCATCGTCATTTAGAATGACTGATGAAGACGTGATGACGGTATGTAAAGAGATAAAAAACTTTTTTAGGGTTTAATCTCTGGGTAAGGGATTAGCCCTGCTTCTTTTCTCTGGTCTATAGTAGTTTTTAGGAATAGTTTGAGGAAATTAAATCGTGATTTCGCTATTTTCCTTGCTTTGGGTAATCTGATACCAACAATCCCTCCCTCTATTTCCCAATCGAGAATTTCTTTTACATGCCTCATGATAGACTTCGGGTTAAAAAAATGAGCCTCTGGATCACTGAGTAGGAGTATAGGGTCTATGACATGGACATTTGGTATGCATTGACCTTCGCGAGGGATTAAGTCAGCTTCTATATTTACGAGGCGATCTGCATCCATAAGCGTGATAAGTGTAGGGCTATCACTCGGATCATTTTTTTTACTATGATGAAGTACGGCATCGAGCACAATCTCTCTGTCATCGATTGAAATATTCTTATCATTGTCCAGCCAAGAGTTTACGAGTTTTTTCACCTCAACATCAAGAACATCGCCGTAGAATCCGACATCTGTCTTGTGCTGGAGTATGCGATCGGCATTGTGGCAAAGCCCTGCGAGTCCTGCAAGTCGCGCAGTTTTCTCATCCTCTGCTATTATGGTCGCATAGTTTGCGACACGGAGTGCATGGTCAAAATCATGACCAAAAAATGTACCCCCTTCGGATTCATGACATTTTTTGATGACGGTCGTTATTCGTGGAAACACTTCCCAAATTTTTATATTTTGTTTTCGGTGTACCATTTTATAGTTTCACTCAAACCTTTATTGAGGTTAGTTTTCGCTACCCATCCAGTATCATTTTTAACCCTTGATACGTCTGGTAGTCGACGTTTTACACTACCTTCAGGTGATTCTCTTAGTTCTATTTTTTCAGGTCGCCAATTAGCAATCGAGAACATCTCCTCAACAAGATCTTTGATTTTTGTCTCGACGTTGGTTCCGATGTGGTAAGTACCATTATCTGTTTTATCAGATTCCATAATTATTTGCATAGCTTCAACTGCGTCATCTATATAGCAAAATGAACGAGTTTCATCTGATCCAAATATAGTAAAAGGATCTTCACGTTTTTCTATGCGGTTAGAAATTTCGGGTATGGCATGTCCCTGACCGGCTCTTGGTCCATAGAAATTATGTGGGCGTACAATGACCTGTCTAAAATTGTATGCTTTAGCGTAGTTTATAAAGAGCAATTCACCGATAAGTTTTTGACCAGCGTATGACCATCGAGGATTATATGGATCAGATATTATCAGGGGCACATTTTCTGGCGTAGGTATGGGAAGTGTTCCGAGCGATTCTCCGCCTGCATAAGCTTCGTTTGATGATGTGTATAGTATTTTAGCGTTCGGCTTATTGTTTTTAGAACGAAACCACTCCAGTGCATTTACGGTGGTTTCAATACCTATACGAAGTACTTCTTGAGGGATTTCGTAAAATAATTTTGTGCCATTGATACCAGCGAGATGATAGACATAGTCATAACCAGTGCCAATTTTATTCCATGAATTTTTGTCAGTAAGATCTGTTTTTATTATTTCAACATCAAACTTTTTGATCAGAGCCTCAATATACGAGTCGTGCCTACCTTTAAACAAATCATCAACGATGACTACTTTATGACCTTGCTGGGCAAGGCGTTTCGTGAGGTGATAGCCAATGAAACCCGCGCCACCTGTGATGAGTATTTTTTTCATAGTTTATGCAACCAAAAGTATACCATTTTGGTTGTAAAAGTAAGTTGATTATATGTAATTGGGTGGTACTATAAACCTCACTATAAAAACAGATAAATGAACACACCTTCAAAGGAAACAGTTGTGATTGTTGGTTTTGGTTGGGTTGGGCAGGCAAATGCACTCGCACTAGCGAGAGCTGGTTATGATGTCTCCTATTTTGATCCAGGTACACCCTCGTTAAAGTATGAAGATCATTATAAGGCAACATATAGCAGTATAAAGCGCCTTAAGAATGTTTGTGACAGTGACGGACCTAGTACATGGTATATGGTCTGTGTAGGTGACCGCGTCTTATCTAATGGGGAACAAGATATCTCCCTAATCAAAACAGCGCTTGATTCTCTTGATAATGCCGAGGGTGGGGTGATTTTACGCTCGACCATAATTCCTGGCCACTTGTCATCTCTCAATTTTGATTTTTATGTACCTGAATTTCTTCATGAAAAAAAAGCTGTTGAGGAATGTATGAATCCACATTATTTTATACTCGGTAAGCGTAATGATAAAAAATGGCCTAGTTTCTTTGGGGTATGGAATCGCTTTGCTGTGAAGGTGTTTATTGGTACACCGGAGGAAGCCTCTTATATTAAATACCTATCCAATATTTGGAATGCTCTCAGAATTGCTTTTGTAAATGAGTTTGGTAGTGCTATTGCTATACCTTCAGACAAAGAGAGTCTCGCTAATATTGAAAAACTCGTAGATTTCTTTTTTGAACGCAAGGCGTATATGCGTTATGGCAAGGCTTATGACGGACATTGTTTACCAAAGGATTCACACGCATTCCTTACCTGGCACAAGAAGCAAGGTAGAGATGTCTCTATGCTCGAAGGTATGCACAATTCGAATAATGCCCATAGAGAGCTTTCTTCTAAGTATCCTCATATGCCAGAGTGGTATTCAGAATGGGTGAGGCCGGAGATCGGTGGTTATACTGCGTTTAAAGCACTCCTTGCTTCAATTAAGAGAAAGGGTAAAAAAATCGTCAAAAAACTGACTAAGAATTAATATCTTGGTGTTTCTCGAACCAGAGAAGTAGACATGTGAGAATCCAAAGCTTGTTTGCGGTATTTCTTTTATTTGCATAGAATCGACCGTAAATTTTTAGTGCCTCTGAATAGTTTATATACTTGAACGCAGGGTTATTCTCTAAAAACAATGAACTGGTAAGTTTTTTTATCCTTTCATTTTTAAGCCACAAATCAACTGGTGCACCAAAGCCCTGTTTCCTCCTATAGACAAATTCTCGAGGAAATACTTCTGCCAGGATTTCCTTGAGGAGTATTTTGTTTTCAGTTTTTGATATTTTAAATTTAATCGGTAGGTTGTATACATATTCTACAAGCTCGGTATCGAGGAATGGGGAGCGTGTCTCGAGTGAGTGCATCATGCTTGTCCTGTCTATTTTCGAGAGGAGCTGACCTGGTAAATAGAAACTCAGATCAAACGTATTTATTTTTTCTATAGGGTTTTTTATTTTAGAAGTTATTTCCGTCTCATTTATATTTTTTTTATTCGAGAATATTTTGAGAATTTTTTTCCTCTCTCTGGTCTTGAATACCGTGATTGCTTTTTGTTGAGCTTGAAAAGGATTGAGGAATCTCCAATCAAGTCTCCAACGAGGCATGTGCCATTTTTTCTGATACCAACCATATCCCATAAAGATCTCATCAGCACCATCTCCCGTAAGAGCGACTTTTACCTTCTCTGAAGCGAGTTTTGATATGAGATGCTGAGGGAAGTCAGATGAATCTCCGTGAGGTTCATCCATATAATCAACAATTTCAGAAAGTTCATCAGCTAGATTCGCGTTGACAGCAAGTGTGTTGTGGTCGGTACCTATCTTTTTTGATGCCTCAGATGCGTAAGGAAGTTCATTTTTGTGACCGTCATAGCCGACAGAAAATGTCTTGATAGGGAACGACGAGTATTTTTGTGCATAGAGAGTCACAATAGTTGAGTCGACACCACCCGAGAGGAGAGAACCTATCTCCACGTCAGCGACCATGCGTTTTTTTACAGCCTCATCAAAAAGTCTCTTCACTTCTGTTTTTGCTTCATCGTGATTTACAGTTCTCTCCTTTTTTTCGAGTCTCCAATATTGCCACGTGCGTAGTAAACCATTCTCTATGACACCTGCTTGGGCAGGGAGAATTGTCTGTATATTTTTATAGACTGTACGGTAGGGTGGAATATAGCCAAATCGGAGATATTCATCGATAGCAGATGGATCTATTTCTCCTTTAATGAATTCTGTTGCAAAGAGAGCTTTTATCTCTGATGCGAAATAAAAAGTATCGTCAATTTGAGTATAGTATAGAGGTTTTTTTCCAAATCGGTCGCGTGCAATAAATAGCTGATTTTTATTTTCGTCCCATATTGCGAATGCAAACATGCCGTCTATATATTTTAGGCATCCTTCACCATATTCTGCATATGCTTTGAGTATGACTTCGGTATCAGACTGTGTGCTGAATACATGCCCCCTTTTCTCTAAATCTAGTTTTAGGTCTTTGTATCCATATATCTCACCATTGAACACTATTGAGTATGGGTGAGTATTATCTCGCATCGGTTGATGGCCGTGCTCTATGTCTACTATAGAGAGACGTGTCTGGCCTATGACCGTATCAGTAAATCGCTCGAAGCCTTTATCATCTGGCCCACGACGAGATAGAGTAGAGAGCATCGAAAGAACCTTCTCATCAGTGAGAGCAGAAGTATTTTTTCCAGTTATTGCAATGATGCCACACATATATTTATAATTGGATATCTTTTTGAGAATTTACTCTCATCATTATACCCAGTACAACATAATCAATAACCTCTGATACTAGCAGTGCGATGACGGCACCCTTGAGACCTAGAAATGGTATGAGTATTGATGCTGTGATGATACGTATAGTGCTCGGTAGGACTATCATGATATAACTCTCTTTTATTTTTTGATGAGCAACAATCGCAACACTCATGAGCCTGCGTGGTGCTGAGAGTATGGATAGCGCCGCAAATTGGGAAAAGATAATTGATTCGGTATAAGTTGGAAATAATGTGTGGAAAATAATTGGTGCTGAGAGTATGTAAACTATAACTAGAGGAACGATGACGATGTACATCTGCTTGATACGTAAAAAGATATTTTTTCGTACGTCTCCAAATTCTTTTTGTGCGAATTTCGGTAGAGCTAGTGCACCTTGGTTTTCTGCTAATCCCCTCAATTCTCTGACTGGTGCCATTGCGTAGCTATAGATGGCCACAGGTGCTGCTCCCATGAATTTCCAAAGTAGTATATTGTCAATTTGTTCTGAAAAATAACTGAATATACTCAATACCCCGCTATGAAACGCATATCTTTTAGGGAATATACCAACGGTTTCCATGTCTGGTGTCAGCGCATAGGCTTTTTTCATTTTTGAATATAAAAGAAATCCCATCAATGTATTACCGATTATACTGACACTCACCACTGCTACAGCTGAACTGGTAAAGAAAGCTGTGCTCACGAGAGCTAGGGTCATAAAAGGGGTGCGAACTATATTGAAACGAGTGAGTACCTTAAAGTCTCCTCTCGAGGAGAAAAATGATTTTGATATACCGTTTGAAACTATGGTCGGTAAAACAATAGCACCTAGTAGGAAACAGATAGCGAGATCTGTATTACCCATGACAAAGTAATAGAGTGCTACTCCAGCGAGTCCTATTGCACCTCCTATAGACCACGGAAGTATTTTTCTTAGTCCTTCAAAAACAACACCGTATTCACCTCGTGCTACGTTTTTTATGATTCCAGAACCTAGTCCAGAATTCTGACCCATACTGAATAGACCGATAATCGCAAGCGCGAATGCATAGGTACCGTATGATTCTTTTGTGAGCAGGTGAGCGAAAGCTACAGAGAGTGCGATACCGTTTAATACACTCATTCCTCGATTTATGTTGAGCCAAAAATTCCCACGGAGTACATAACGTATGTCCACCTTGAAGAGTCTTTGTGCTTTGTCGAGTAGTCTGTTTACCATCGTTGTATTTTATTTACTACGTTTTTCTTTAGTGAGAGGTAAGAATGTGTAGCTTCTTTCTCTAGAGTAGGGGAGACGAGGCGGAGGAGCTCTTTGCCGAGTATGCGGTATTGTCCACCGACCTTGTTTGCACGAATGAGTCCGTGTTTGAGCATGCGTTTTACTGTACTCTCGCTCAGACGTAGTACTTTTTGAGTCTCGCTTGTCGTATAGACCGCGTGAGGTTTGATCTCTTCTAGCATTTGGTCCATGCTACCTATAATCTCAAGGGGTGTCAAAAGGTGTCATGTAGTCAATATCCAGTGACAGAAAGATTCTAAAATATGCTATATTCTTACTATTATGAATAAATCCTTGCGCGCTATTTCTATAGTATCTGCATTTGCTGTACTCTTTATACCTTTTGTAGTTTCATCATCTTTATTCTTTCCTTTTATTACGGGAAAGAATTTTGCATTCCGTTTTCTAGTTGAGATCGGATTTGTCTCATGGCTCATACTCGCGCTCCGTGATGCGGCTTATCGTCCGCGTGTCTCGGCGCTCCTCTGGTCATTCGTCGCCTTTGTCGCAGTCATCGGTATTGCAGATATATTTGGTGTCGATACATGGAAGAGTCTCTGGTCCAACTTTGAACGCATGGAAGGCTATATCACCATCGTTCATCTCTTTTTATATTTTCTCTATGTGCCAGTCGTACTCGGTACAGAAAAACTTTGGAATCGATTTATTGCAACATCTCTCGGTGCATCTGTAATCGTATCGATTTTTTCTGTATTTCAACTCATGGGCATCCTCGATATCAATCAGGGAGGTGTGAGAGTCGATGCGACATTTGGTAATGCGACTTATCTCGCTATTTATCTCGTCTTTCATATATTCTTTGCCCTCATCGCAGTCTCTAGGAGCACTAGATGGGGTGGGTGGGCTGGATATGGAGCTATCGCATTACTTCACACGGTGATTTTGTATCACACAGCGACCAGAGGTTCGATACTGGGTCTTCTCGGAGGACTTTTGATTGCAGGCGCACTCATAGCAATCTTTGATAAGAGCGAGAGGACTATCCGTCTCGTCGCTGGTGGTGCGGTAGGAGTAGTACTTCTCATTGTTTTAGGATTTTTTGCCCTCAAAGATACTCAGTTTGTGACACAGAGTCCTGTGCTTCAGAGATTTGCTGGTATTTCTTGGGATGACACTCGCACTCAAGCCCGAGCGTATGTCTGGCCTATGGCGATAGAGGGATGGAAAGAGCGTCCGATACTCGGTTGGGGTCAGGAAAATTTCAATTATGTATTCAATACAAATTATGACCCTCGTATGTATCGTCACGAGCTCTGGTTTGATCGTACTCACAACACTCTCCTAGATTGGCTCATCGCTGGAGGTCTACTCGGTCTTATCGCGTACCTCTCTCTATATATAAGTGCGCTCTATTTATTGTGGAGAAAATGCTCAGATATTTCATTTACAGAGAAAGCCCTGCTTACCGGACTCGGTGCTGCCTATGTATTTCACAATCTCTTTGTATTCGATAACATCACGAGTTATATAGTGTTTGTTTCCGTGCTCGGGTACATACATTTTAGGGCGACTCGTCTAGTGAAACCCATAGCAGAGGACAACGAAGAAGTAGATGATAGCGAGACGAGGGTGGCAGGAGTGTTTCTCATAGCCCTTTTACTTTGCTCGCTTTATTTCTTTGTTTATCGTGGCTATGCTACCGCTTCTAGTCTACTCAATGCACTACAATATATGAGCGTGACACCACCTCGTGTCGATTTAGCAATACCGGCATATAAAAAAGCTCTTTCGTATGATTCTCTCGGTAGGCCTGAAGTAGTCGAGCGTGTCGTCGAATCAATTCAGAAAATAAATAGTTCATCTGTTTCCATCGAAGAAAAACAAAAGTTTTATGAGACAGCAAAGACAGCTGTAGAAACTCAGCTCACTCGTCACCCAGGTGATGCTCGATATGAAATGTTTGCCGGATCATTCTATGCGAGTTATGGACTCGTGGGAGATGCACTCAATCATTTTCTAGAAGCACAGAAACTTTCTCCCCAAAAACAGGCAATGTTATTTCAGCTCGGTAGTTTCTACATAGGCACAAAACAATACGATGAATCAGTAAAAGCATTCAAGACTGCATACGAACTAGATACATCAAACGATGTCGCTGCTACATATTATTCAGCCTCTTTGATTTATGCTGGTAAAAGTAATGATGCGATAGCATTTTATAGTGAGCGTTTTCCAAACACTCTTATGATTGACGACTCCATAGTGCGTGCCTACGCAGATATGGGTAACTGGAGAAAAGTTATTGAAGCGATGCGTATGCGTATCGCACAAAACCCTCAGGGTATCGATGACAGAATGTCTCTAGTCGGCGCATATCTAAAAGTAGAAGACAGAAAATCGGCTGTAGATCTCATTCGGGAGATTATTTCAATCAATCCTCAGTTCAAAGATCAGGGTGAAGTATATATAAAAGAGATAGAAGCAGGGAGGAATCCATAAAAAATATGAACGTCCGTGAAAATATCGCATTGCGTGACTACACGACATTTAAAATCGGTGGCACTGCGCGTTATTTTATAGAAGCGACAAGCGAACAGGATGTCATAGATGCCACTGCTTTTGCTCGTGAAAAATCTGTTCCGTATTTTATTTTAGGCGGTGGATCAAACACATTGGTGTCTGATGATGGCTTTGCTGGTCTCATCATCTTGATTCTTTTAAAAGGAATTATCAGGGAAGATACGTCCGATGGTAAAAATGTTTTATTGACCGTATCAGCGGGAGAGGATTGGGATAAATTTGTTGCTCACACAGTAGAGAATGATCTCTGGGGACTGGAGAATCTATCAGGTATACCAGGTACAGTCGGTGCAGCACCAGTACAAAATATTGGTGCTTATGGCACTGAAGCAAAAGAGACGATTGAATCAGTACGTATATATGATCCAGAGATACAAGCGGTGAGAGATATGAGAAATGTTGAATGTGAATTTGGATATAGGACGAGCGTGTGGAAACGTGCGCATGAATATATGTCGGTGATACTCTCTGTGACGTTTCGTCTCTCGTGTCGAGCAAAACCAAATTTGGCTTATAAAGACATAGCGCTTTATTTTGAACGTGAAAACATTGTTCATCCGTCTCTAATACATATCCGTGAAGCGGTATTAGAGATTCGTGCAGGAAAATTTCCAGATATGAGAGCTGTAGGTACGGCTGGATCATTTTGGAAAAATCCTACAGTTTCTGTGACGGTATTACATGAACTCGAGTCTAGATTTCCAGGATTACCATCATTTTCGGTGAGTGATTCTCAAGTAAAGCTATCGCTAGCATGGATTCTCGATAGAATATGTGGACTAAAAGGACATGCGCATGGTCGAGCATCACTCTATGAACATCAACCTCTCGTACTCATCGCATTTCCTGGATGCACTTCTTTTGAAATAGAAAGTCTCGCTGCACATGTTTCAAAAATTGTTCACGACAAGACCGGTGTCATGATTGAACGCGAAGTATTTTTTCTCCGACAATAATTTAAAAAAAAGTTATCCACTTTTTTCTCGCGAAACCTATTGAGTAAGTACAAAATTGTTTCATAATAGAGGTACAGTCCTTGTGCACTAGAGCAATCGCTCTCACGTCGAGTGCATAGGTTGTTATCAATAATACAAATACCTAAATATTATGGCAGTAAAGAAAAAGGCTCGTAAGGCAGCAAAGAAATCTACAAAAAAGGCTACAAAGAAGAAGAAGGCTACAAAGAAGCGCCGATAGATTTAAAAAAAGCTCCGACAGAAATGTCGGAGCTTTTTTACTTTCTGTATAGCCTCAATATGCTACAATGGCGACCTATATATGGTTTCATTTTTACAGAGATTATTTGGTGGCGGTGAGGGCTCAGATGTGAAGCCCTACAAAGCTTTGGTGGAAAAAGTAAACTCCTTTGAGGAGAGCCTTTCTTCGCTCTCAAATGAGGCTTTAAAGGCTAAAACAGTCGAGTTTAAAGAACGTCTCTCAAAAGGTGAAACTGAGGATGATATTTTACCTGAAGCATTTGCGACGGTACGTGAAGCATCACGTCGCACTCTTGGACAAAGACATTTTGATGTACAGATTATTGGTGGCGCCATATTACATCGTAGTGGTATTGCTGAGATGAGAACAGGTGAAGGAAAGACACTCGTCGCAACATTGCCTGCGTACCTCAACGCACTTCGTGGACTAGGTGTGCACGTGATTACGGTCAATGATTATCTTTCACGACGTGATGCGGTGTGGATGGGACAGGTTTATGATTTTCTCGGACTTTCTGTTGCTGTGATTAATCACGACTCTTCATATGCGTATGATAAAAATCACGGTAAAGAAGGTGAACAGGGTGATGCGACTGATGAAAAGAGAGATGAGATAGGATCATTTCATGTCATACATGAATTCCTCCGACCGGTATCGAGGTGTGATGCTTATCAAGCTGATATCACATACGGAACAAATCACGAGTTTGGTTTTGATTATCTGAGGGATAATCTCGAATACTCAAAAGATAATTTGAGACAGAGAGAATTCAACTATGCAGTAGTAGATGAAGTAGATTCGATACTCATAGATGAGGCTAGGACTCCACTCATCATATCTTCACAGACAGCTGATTCTGATGAGTTCTACAAGACTTTTGCAAAAGTAGCTGAACGCATGGCAAAAGATGAGGATTTTGAAGTAGATGAAAAAAGAAAGACTGCTACATTGACTGATGCGGGCATCGCCAAGGCAGAAAAAATACTCGGTATAGATAATATATATACAGACAGAGGGGTAAAGTATGTGCACCATCTAGAGACGGCGGTTCGTGCAAAAGCTCTTTTCTTCAAAGACAAGGAGTATGTCGTCAAAGAGGGTCAGATAGTCATAGTCGATGAATTTACAGGTCGTCTTCAGCCAGGTCGCAGATGGTCAGAAGGCCTTCACCAAGCAATTGAAGCAAAAGAAGGACTCTCTATACAGAAAGAGTCACGCACATTCGCATCTATTACGTATCAAAACTATTTCCGTCTATATAAAAAACTCTCTGGTATGACGGGTACAGCTATGACTTCAAAGGAAGAATTTTTTAAAGTGTACGGTATAGAAACATTGGCTGTACCGACAAATAGACCTGTAGCTAGAATCGATCAGAATGATCTCATTTTTCAGACAGAGACTGGTAAATGGAAAGCTATAGCAAGAAAAATAAAAGAGATATCACAAAAAGGTCAGCCGGTGCTCATCGGTACTGTATCTATAGAGAAAAATGAACTCCTCGCAGAATATTTAAAAAAAGAAGGAGTAAAGCATGAGTTATTGAATGCAAAGAATCACGAGAGAGAGGGAGAGATCATCGCTCAGGCTGGTCGTTATGGTGCTGTGACTATTGCTACAAACATGGCCGGTCGAGGTGTCGACATCAAACTCGGTGGAAATCCATCGACACCAGAAGAAGCAGAGCGTGTAAAATCTGCCGGAGGACTTTTTGTGCTCGGTACAGAGCGACATGAAGCGCGTCGTATCGATAATCAGCTCCGTGGACGCTCTGGTCGCCAAGGTGATCCCGGTGAAACCCAATTTTTTGTATCACTCGAAGATAGTCTCATGCGTGTATTTGCTTCAGATACTATAAAAAAGATGATGGGTCGTTTTGGTATACCAGAGGACGAACCAATAGAAAATGGACTCATCACACGTTCACTCGAGACAGCCCAGACAAAGATAGAAGGATTCAATTTTGATTCTCGTAAACACGTGCTCGAATATGATGATGTGATGAATCTCCATCGAAAATCTATTTATGAAAAACGTCGCAAGATGCTCGTCGGTAGTGATGCAGAAGTTATCGATGAATTGTATTCGATACTAGATACGTCTGATACAGATTTTATGAAATCAGTTGAGGATAAAAAGATTTCTTTAGGTGAAGATCAATTTTCATCACTTATACGTCAGCTATATCTTCGTACTATAGATACGCTCTGGGTAGAACATCTCGAAGCTATGGATTATCTACGAAGTAGTGTAAACCTCCGTGCGTATGGCCAGAGAGACCCACTCGTTGAATACAAGAGGGAAGGTCTACGTCTCTGGAAGGATATGCAACAAAATATGAATGGAACTATCGTTTCTGCTATACCTCATCTCGGTGTGTCAGAGGTACAAGCACAACAAAACAATTCTTTCTCAGCCAGTGCTATAGAGGCGGCAGCAAAAGAAATACTCGGTGATGATTCAGCACCAGCGGAAAGTGCTCCAAAATACGGGAGGAATGATAAAATAATCGTAGTTCGTGACGGAGAAGAAAAGGAAATAAAGTGGAAAAAGCTCTCTGATTATGAAAAAGACGGTTGGAAAATAAAAGCATAATATATGCTCGAATACATACTCGCTCAGTACGGATACGTCGCTCTTTTTACAGGGGCTTTTCTAGAAGGAGAAGTTATTGTGGTTGTGGCTGGTATTCTGGCGCGACTAGACTATCTCTCACTTTATCCAGTTATTATCACTGCAATGGTAGCTACTTTTATCGGGGATCAAACCTTTTTCCTACTAGGTAGAAAAAAAGGGAAAGTTTTTCTTGAAAAGAGACCGCATATAGCAGCACGTGCTGAAAAGATACACGATCTTCTTCATAGTCATCAAAACAAAGTGCTTTTCGGTTTTAGGTTTTTATATGGAATGCGCATACCGACACTCATAGCACTTGGTACTAGTGAGATATCACAAAGGAAGTTTCTTTTTTTTAATATACTCAATTCGATAGTATGGACACTCGCTTTTGTTCTCGGTGGTTATTTTTTTGGAGATATTTTTGAGACAGTTTTACGTAAAATTGGTTTCTATGAAAAACATCTCTTTATCGGCCTCGCTCTTGTCGGTATCATTGTCTGGGTTTGGTCCATTGTCAGACATAGGGATGATTATTAATTTAGATAACATAGAGATATATGAAACGGATATTTAATTTTTTCGATAAACTTGAAGATGTAGTGAGAGGTTCTCTCAGTCATCATCCTATAATCTACGGATTTATCGGTGGAACTTTAGTGGTGCTTTATTGGCGAGGTGTTTGGCACACCGCCGACATATTGGAGGCGTGGGGAGGTTATTGGTCAGTAGTCTTTTCTGGTCCAGCTCAGATTATTATTACCGCCGTATTACTCATGCTCACTGGGCTCGCTGTATCTGTTTTCATAGGAGAAAGTATTATTATTTCTGGCCTGAAGCATGAGAAAAAAGTATTTGAAAAGACAGAAGAAGAAGTAAAACAAGAGAAAAAAGAGATTATATCTGTCGAAGACAGACTTTCAGATATTGAGCGAAAGATAGATGAACTCACGGAGACAATGAAACGTTAGATAGTGGTATTGACTATTTTTGTATTTGTCGTAGTGTGAAGACTGGTTTCAGTAAACAAGCACATAAACATTCAATCATAGGAGACGGTACGTCATGGCAAAAACATTTATTGACAATGATCCAGTAACACGAGTAGTTGAAGAAATCGAACGTGGGTCTCACTGCGGTGAACGATTCGGTCGTGAAAATGGTCATGTTCTCATTGATGTGGCAATTCTTTCTGGATTCGCTGACCCTGATGAGATTGAGCACGAAGAGGAAATCTGTCGGCATTCTGATCATGTATCCAAGAAAGATGAAGATGTCTCTACTATGGAAGTCGGTGCTTTTTTTGGTGATGGTTCACCAGAGGCACACGATTTTCGTAACGGGATTGAACTTCATGATCCGAAGCATCCGACACACCGCCTCAGACTCAAACAGCATTCTGAGTGTGAAGATGGTGAAATTTATCTTATCAGTGTCACCGTCAAGGGTTTTGATGCTATTATCTGGGAGACAAAGCGTCTCGGTAAAAAGTCAAAATGTGGATGTTATCCGGTCTTCGTCAAACGCTCAGAACTCATTGATGCCGGCTATCGGTTGGTGAGTCCAAGAAAACGCAAGGTTTGAAATGACTTGATTGGATTTTCTCCAACCTTACAAACCGTTCCATAGGGAACGGTTTTTCATTTATCTACAAGGTCGCATGATATACTCATATATATGAAAATTATTTTACGCATCATCGTCATTGCTCTCGTCATCATGGCGCTACCTTATATAGTGTCAGGGGTGTCGGTGTCTGGTTTTTATCCAGCTCTCATCGCAGCGCTCATACTCGGAGTACTCAATCTAGTAGTGCGACCGATTATATCGCTCCTCACGCTACCAGTGAATATGCTCACACTCGGGCTTTTTGGACTTGTTATAAATGGTGCGCTTCTCTGGTTTGTCGCTTCTTTTGTTCAGGGATTTACTATCGCTTCATTTTGGTCAGCTTTTTTGGGAGCACTTCTAGTATCATTGGTTAATTGGCTCGTCTCGAAATTCTAATTAATTATGTTTTTCAAGAAAAAGATAGTAGTCACTCATAGCGGTGATTTCCATGCTGATGATGCTTTTTCTGTCGCTGCGTTCTCTATGCTCCATGACGGAAAAATAAAAGTCATACGTTCTCGTAGGCCTGAGGATTGGGTCGAGGTTGATTATGTGGTGGATGTCGGTGATGTGTACGATCATGTCCAACACAGATATGACCATCATCAGAGGGGTGGTGCAGGCGCGAGAACAAACGGTATTCCATATGCTGGCTTTGGACTCATGTGGAAACATTTCGGAGAGACGATTTGTAATTCATTAGATGTAGCAGAGAGAATAGATAGGTCTCTAGTACAGTCGATTGATGCGGGAGATAATGGTTTTGTTATATCATCTCCGCTTATAAAATATGCACGAGAGTACCCGCTCGCGGATGCTATCAGAGCATGGAGAGATGACTCCCGAGTCGGTCCTGATGCTGAATATAGAGATTTCATGAATGCGGTGGAATGGGCAAAAGGTGTACTCTCTCGTCAGATCAGAGTGGCACGTGTCGCATCGGTAGATATGAAAAAAGCCCTCGACGCTTATGACAATGCTCCAGATAAAAAAATAATCGTTTTGAATGAAAACATTTTTTGGGGTGAAGCTTTTAAATCAAAACCAGATACTTTTTTTGTTGTATATCCAGATTCTGTGGGTCAATGGAGAGTGAAGACCGTGCAAGAAGAGGGATTCAAATCTCGCAAGGATTTGCCAGAATCTTGGGCGGGATTGATCGACAATGATTTGATTCATGAGACCAATGTTCCTGACGCTGTATTTGCACACCCTAAAAGATTTATGGCTATAGCAAAATCACGCGAAGGAGCTATCGCGCTCGCAAAACTCGCGCTTGAACAGTGATTTATATGTGATAAAATTTTGCAGATGACTAAAATCATCTCCTAAGTAATCATCAAGTGCGGTGTCCTGAATCTCGAGGAATCAAATATCAGAGATAGACCGAAAGTTCATCTTTCGCTCTCAGCGGACTCTACGGAGCCCGCTTTTTCTTTCTTTATATTGGTATTTGTTGTAAGTTACTAGCTATACATTCAATAATATGGCATTCGTAGACGAAATCACATTTCATGCAAAGGCGGGCAAAGGAGGCGACGGAGTCGTTCGTTGGCTTCATGAGAAAGGTAAGGAATACATGGGTCCTTCTGGAGGTAATGGTGGTAAGGGGGGCGATGTTTATGTCGAAGGTGTGCGTGATATCGGTATACTAAATAGTTATCGTAATATAAAGCTTTTTGAAGCTGAGGCTGGTGGTGATGGTGATAAAAAATCTATGGATGGAAAGACTGGTGAAGATTTGATACTAAAACTTCCAGTTGGTTCTATTGTGACCAATCTCGATACTGAACAGTCTGTAGAAATTTTAAAGGAAGGCGAACGTGTTTTGGTACTCAAAGGTGGTCGCTATGGTCTAGGTAATGAACATTTCAAAGGCTCAACAAATCAGAGACCAGAGATGACGACTGATGGTAGGGTGGGTGAGGAAGCAGATTTTCATATTGAATTACGTCTCATTGTCGATGCTGGATTTGCTGGTTTTCCAAATGCGGGTAAATCATCACTTCTAAATATTCTGACAAATGCAAAAGCAAAAGTAGCAAATTATCAGTTTACGACTCTAGAACCAAATCTCGGTGATTTATATGGTTTTATACTTGCAGATATTCCAGGACTCATCGAGGGCGCGTCGGAGGGTAGGGGTCTCGGTGATAAATTCCTTCGCCATATCGCGAGGACAAAAATGGTGCTTCATTGTATTTCTCTAGAGAATGAGGATATTACTCTCGCGTATCAAACAATACGTAAAGAACTAGAAGCGTATTCTACCGAACTTGCTTCAAAGAGGGAGATAGTGGTTCTCACAAAAACCGATCTCGTTGATGCGGATACTCTAGCTAGCAAGATTACTGAAGCAAAAAAACTCAATCCGGATGTTTTTTGCGTCTCTATAGTAAACGATGAAGAGATAAAGCAGTTCAAGGACGATTTGGTAAAAACCCTACGTTCTTTATAATAGAGAGCGTATGAATGAATACACACTCACAGTAGGACTTGAGATTCACGCCGAGCTTCGCACACAGACAAAGATGTTTTGTGATTCAAAAAATGATCCATTCAATAGTGCGCCGAATACAAATGTCTGTCCGATATGTATGGGTCACCCAGGAACACTCCCAGTCATAAACAAAGAAGCAGTGAGACAGGTGCTTCGTGTAGGTCAAGCTATCGGTGGTACCATCGCAGATTTTACAGAGTTTGATAGGAAAAATTATTTTTATCCAGATATTCCAAAAGGTTATCAGATATCTCAGTATGCTTACCCACTTGTCACAGGTGGAGAGCTCGCTGGAGTAAAGATCACTCGTGTACATCTCGAGGAAGACACCGCCTCGTCAGGACACGATGAAGGTGATTACTCACTGGTAGATTTCAATCGCGCTGGTGTACCACTCATGGAACTTGTGACTGAACCTGTCATACACTCAGCAAAAGAAGCTGGTGATTTTGGTCGCGAACTCCAGTTACTCCTTCGTTATCTCGGAGCATCTGATGCAAACATGGAAAAAGGTGAGATGCGTGTCGAAGCAAATATATCAATAAGTCCAAAGTTGCAAGTTGAAAGTGGAAAGTTGGGTACGAAAGTAGAAGTGAAAAATCTAAATTCATTTCGTTCGGTCGAAAGAGCTATAGCTTATGAGTATGATAGACAAATCTCTCTCATAGAGCGCGGTGAATCAGTGGTACAGGAGACTCGTGGTTGGGACGATAATAAAGGCACGACTTTTTCACAAAGAAAGAAGGAAGATAGTCATGATTATCGATATTTTCCTGATCCAGACCTACCAAAGCTCAAAATCAGTGAAATCCCTGAGTTTTCAGCTACTAAATTGGCTGAAAGCCTGCCTGAATTACCATCTCAACGCCGTCTGAGATATGAGAGGGAATACGGTATCAAGGGGCAGGACATAGAGGTCTATGTCACTAATCCAGAACTCGCTAGGTTTTTTGAAGAGACTGTTGTTAAGCTTGAAAAAAAATCTCAGGTTGTATTGCTTTCAAATTATCTCTCTACTGATCTACTAGGAATTGTAAAAAAAACATTCGGTGAAGGAGAGGAGAGACGTGTTTGGGACACAAAAGTTACACCAGCGTCCCTCGCATCTCTCGTTGCACTTATAGATACGAAAACTCTTTCATCACGAGGAGCAAAAGATACTCTCGCTATACTTGTCACAGAAGGTGGCGATGCAAAGGAGATTGCGGAAGCAAATGGTCTCATACAAAAAAGTGATCCAATCGCACTCGAGTCTATGGTAAAGGAAGTGCTCGCTGAAAATCAGACAGCTGTCGATGAATACAAAAAAGGGAAGATAGCGTCACTCATGTTTCTCGTCGGTCAGGGCATGAAGAAATCAAAAGGTTCAGCAAACCCAGAGATGCTCAAGGAAATTTTTATAAAAAATCTTTCATAACTTTTTATGCATCTCGAAAGAAAACTTTTCGTATCATCAGTAATACTTTTTCTCATACTTATCGGTGTGTCAGCAGTAGTAGAAAAAAGATTACAGGTATCAAAAATAGAATCAAATGAAACTGTGGCTTTAGTCATCGGGGATTCTATTTTTGATACAGAAATTGCACGAGATGACAGCTCACGATCATTAGGTTTAGGTGGTCGTGATATGTTGGATTCTCATTCTGGTATGATTTTCATCTTTGATTACTCTGATTTATGGGGTATTTGGATGAAGGATATGAAAATATCTATAGATGTACTATGGCTTAATGAAAAAGGAAGAATTGTTTCGGTAGAAGAAAACATGTCTCCCGAATCATATCCAAAGATTTTCTTTCCAACCACACGTTCACGCTATGTGATAGAGCTTTCTTCGGGCGCATTTGCTACAAGTGGTGCATCTATAGGTGACGTGATAGATGTGGCAGGTCTCATCTCAGAAGAATAAGACATTTTTTGTATAAAAATAGATTGTACGACACATTTGGAACAAAATGAGTTTTTCTTGTTTGTTGAGTTATAAAATATATTTTTTAAAGGTATTTTCATATTCTAAATGGTCAATGTTTCTAGCTCTCTTATAGGACAGGGTATCTATCCTTCTTTACAAACTATGCTCATCGTTTTCTAAAGGATTTTTTTCTCTTTTTCCACACCTTTTCTTTCATCATTGAGATACAATGTACAGCACGAAGGAAATTTCTAGAGACGGTCAGTGGTTATTATCAAAAAAAGTATTACAGCACGATGAGCATCTTTATCACAAAGAGAGACGGTACAAAAGAACTTTTTAACGCTGACAAAATCAATCGCTCGATTGAAAGAGCTGCTTTCGGTCTCACGGATCCAGTCGCTATGGTGACTCAGATAGCTACTGACACAAGACTCACGCTTTATGATGGCATCACTACAGAAGAATTAGACAAAGCTACCATCAATGCCACTGTTCAGAACATAAAAGACGATACAGATTACGACAAAATAGCTACACGTCTCCTTCTAAAAACAATATACAAGAAGGTTATAGGTGATTATGACGCTGACGACGCTGCTGATTTTGCAAAAAAACATCGTGATGGATTTATATCGTATATAAAAACCGGTGTTGCGGAAAATCGTCTTCATCCAGATATGCTTGCAAAGTACGATCTTGAAAAAATTGCCAACACACTCAAACCTGAACGAGATGATATTTTTCTTTACTCAGGTCTCGATGGTCTCATGAATCGTTATGCAATTCGTGATACAAAACAAAATGTAGTTGAGACACCTCAATATTTATTTATGAGAATTGCGATGGGACTTTCATATCACGAAAGCGATCCAGTAGCGTGGGCAATTCGTTTTTATGACAAGATGTCGCGACATGAATACATCGCAGGTGGTTCGACAAATCTCGGTGCTGGTACAAACAGACCATCACTTTCTAATTGTTTCTTGTTAGAGATGCATGATGATATGGAACATATTGCAAAATCAGTTTCTGATGTGATGCTCCTCTCAAAAGGCTCTGGTGGTATCGGTGCATCAGTGACAAAGCTTCGTGCTGCTGGTTCTCCACTCAAATCAAATTTCGGTGGCGTTTCGACTGGACCAACAACGTTTGCAAAAATAATAGATACCGCTATACGTGCCATACAGAGAGGTGGAAAGAAAAAAGGTGCATTGTGTTTTTATATGGAGAACTGGCATCTCGATTTTCCTGAGTTTATTGATTGGAAACATAATGCGGGAGACGACTATGTTCGAATGAGGACCGCAAACACAGCGGCATATCTATCAGATGAGTTCATGAAGCGTGTTTTGTCAGGACAGGATTGGTATATGTTCGATCCAGCTGAAACCCCAGACTTGAATGAACTCTATGGACAGGCCTTTTCTGAGAAATACAAAGAATATATAGCAAAAGCTGAAAGAGGCGAGCTCAGGGCTTTTAAAAAAGTACCAGCATCGGAGCAGTGGAGACACATTCTCACTTCTCTCCAATCTACATCTCATCCATGGATTACATGGAAAGACCCGATAAACCTTCGTGCCCTAAACAACAACACCGGGACTATCCACATGTCGAATCTCTGTACAGAGATATGTCTCCCTCAAGACAAAGACAATGTCGCTGTTTGTAATCTCATCTCAGTAAATCTTGCAGCACATGTTTCAAACAAGGAGGTCAATTGGTCTCGTCTCGAAGATTCTGTAAGACTTGCTGTTCGTCAGCTCGATAATCTCATAGACATCAATAAGCTCCCGATACCAGAAGCAATTAAATCTGATAAGGAAAATCGTGCTATCGGTCTCGGTGTCATGGGACTGGCCGATGTATTCGAACGCCTAGGCCTCGCGTACGATTCTGAAGGCGCTTATGATTTTGCTGATCGTATATTTGAGTTTGTATCTTTTATGGCGATAGACGAGAGTGCTGACTTGGCGCAAGCTCGTGGCGCGTACACGCATTTTCCAACATCGAGATGGGCACAGGGTATGGTACCTGTAGACACCATAAAGATTCTCGAAGAAAATCGTGGAAGACCGGTGACTATCTCAAAAGAATCAAAACATCGTGGACTCAATTGGGATATGCTTCGTGAGAAAGTGAGGAAGGGGATGAGGAACGCTACTCTCATGGCTGTCGCACCAAACGCAAACATTGGTCTCGTGGCTGGTACAACACCTGGTATGGATCCACGTTTCGCTCAAGTTTTCTCAAGAAATAAAATTTCTGGAAAATACATGGATATAAATCAAAATCTAGTACGTGATTTAAAAAATATGGGTCTTTGGGAAAAAGTGCGAGAAGATATTATCGAGAGTCAGGGAGACATTGCATTCATCGACACCATCCCTCAGCACATTAAAGATATTTACAAGACTTCGTTTACTACTTCACCACATGCTTTCATTGAAGTAGCGGCTCGTGCTCAGAAGTGGATAGACCAAGCGATTTCAAGAAATATGTACCTTGAAACTCGTGATGTTGAAGAGACTATGAAGATTTATACAGCTGCATGGGAAAAAGGTGTAAAAACCACCTATTATCTACACATGAAGCCTCGTCACACCGCAGAACAGTCTACGGTCAAGGTTAACAAGGCAGAAAAAATGGGTAAGATTGGTTTTGCTGGACTCGCTCAAGCAATGAACAACAAGAAGGTTGGTTTTGATGCAGCCCCTCTTCAAAAATCACTCGATATTACAGAGCCCGTAGGAGTACCACTCGAAGCAAAGGTAATAAAACCAGAATCGACCCAAACTCCAAAAGCTGCTAAGTATCAACCTCTATTATCACTTGCTTCTTCTACTCCTGAAGTAGTACCGGTAAAGAAACCAAACATAATCATGACAGGAAACAAGACCTGTCCGACAGATCCTGCAGAACTAGCTCAATGTGATAGTTGTCAGTAAGAGGACGTTCGGGTTTATCCCTTTGAAGCATACGGATATTTCTCTGTTGAGAAATTCCTCGTGTTCGCACCGGTCGCGCTCACAAGTTGCTTCAGGGGAGAATCCTCGCTTGATTGTTAAGAATCAGATATTATAGTGGTCAATTAAGAATTAATTACAGAAACCATGCTTATCGGAAAACCGTCACCAGAAGATGTAAATCTTCATCCAATTAAATACAAGTGGGCATACGATCTCTATAATCAAGCCGTGAGGAATACATGGTTTCCACATGAGATTGCACTCAAAGAAGATCTCGAGGATTGGCAAAAAATGACTGAGGATGAGAGACATACAGTAAAATTTGTCATGGCTTTTTTTAATCCTGCTGAACTCATCGTAAATCGTGTCTTGGCACTCGGGGTCTACCCGTATTTAAAAAGTCCTGAATGTCACCTCTACCTAGCAAAACAAATGTGGGAGGAAGCAAATCATTGTGTAGCTTTTGAATATGTACTAGAGACATTTCCGTTTGATAGAGAGACGATTTACGGAGTCCATCTTCAGGTGCCATCAATGCAAGCCAAGGAGGCATTTATCATGAAGTACCTCACTCGTATGACTGATACCAAGTTGGACATAGAGACAGTGGAAGGGAAGAAAGATTTCATTAGAAATCTCGTGGCTACAAATATCGTCATGGAGGGTACATGGTTTTACTCTGGATTTATGGTGGCACTTTCGTTCCGCCAGAGAAATCAGCTTCGTAATTTTGGATCGATGATTAATTGGGTATTGCGTGATGAATCTCTTCATCTCAAATTCGGTATCAATCTCGTACATAATGTATTAGAGGAAAACTCAGAACTTCTCACTGAGGATTTTGCATCAGAGATTAGAAATATAATCATAGAAGGTGTGACCCTGGAGACGGCATATAACAGAGATCTATTTCCAAACGGTATATTGGGACTCAATGCTGATTACGTGAATCAGTATGTGATGTATGTAGCAGATCGTAGACTCGAAGAACTCGGCTTACCAAAATATTACAATGTGACCAATCCAGCAAAATGGATGTCGACCGCCACAGATGTATTCGAGCTCGTAAATTTCTTTGAAGCTCAGAATACTAACTACGAAGTAGATAACGGTAGTCACAAGAAATAGGGAAAACAAAAAATCCGCCGGTGGGCGGATTTTTTCATTGTGTTCGTGTCTATAAGCCGAATTCTGTGCCATGTCTTGCGACATGCGACAGTCATTTATCTGGGATCATCGTTACCGATGACCTCGAGCGGCACTTCCATCTTGCGATGGACACGGCCTTGCACATAGGTAAGGATTTTGCCGTTGCACTCTCATGTCTCCATGAGAACTACCCCGAGGGGTATCTCTCTTCTTTCGTTGAGAGCCGTTTCTGTTCGCACCTCTAGGATCACTCCTGACGGGCGTTACCCGCTACCGTGCTCCGGTATTACTACTGGATGTGTTCGGACTTTCCTCCCTAGGCCCGAAAGCCTAGAGCGACTGCCTGACACGAGCTTTGTAGTTATACATCTTTTTCTGAAAAAAGCCACCCTTATTTAGTTTGATAAGAAGCGAATGGTTTTATATAATTGAGCATTATCGTTTAGCCAAGATTTATACATGCACAATCAAACCAATTCTCGCCTCGACACAGCTGCCTATGTCGTACTCGGTATAGTATTATTCCTCGCACCAATATTTTTTATACCTTCACTTTCAGTACCATTTGCCCTAGGTAAGGCATCGCTCATTCTCTACGGTACAGCCATTGCGCTCGTGCTTTGGATGATTGCTCGACTCAAGGATGGATTATTTCAGGCACCAAAGAGTTGGTTTTATGCGAGCTCGCTTCTCGTGGCTGTCGTGTATCTAATCTCAGCTCTTGTTTCAGGTAATAGCGCTGCTTCTCTTGGGGGACAAGCATTTGAACTCGGTACAGCATCATTCATCATAGCGTCACTTGTCTTTTTTGCTCTTATACCTCTCCTCGCAAAATCAAAAGAGAAGATATTTTATGGCTATGTAGCACTCCTAGCATCATTTATTGTCACAGGTCTTTTCCATGCGTTACGATTTATGTTTGGAGCAGATTTTCTTTCCTTTGGAATGTTTACATCTCCTTCAGCAAATCTTTTGGGCAAATGGAATGACCTATCGATATTCCTAGGACTTGTATCACTTTCATCACTCTTTGCGCTCGAGCTTGCTACATTGAGTAAGAAAATAAAAATACTCTCGTATATCGCATTCTTTGGTTCTCTGGCTCTATTGGTTGTAGCAAATTTCCAATCTGTATGGGTCATACTCGCATTGTTTTCACTCGTTTTCTTTGTGTATCAGATCTCATTCAAGAAAACTTCAGGTGAATCTGGTAGAAAACTACCAGCACTCACTCTCACTGCTTTGGTGCTCTCAGTATTCTTTGTTTTTGCTGGTAGCAATATCGGTTCGATCGCATCAAATTCTCTCGGTATTTCTCAAGTCGAAGTTAGACCTTCATGGGGAGCTACTCTCGATGTGACCACCGCTTCTCTCTCATCTGATCCTGTTTTCGGTGTTGGTCCAAATCGATTCTCTACACAATGGCTTCTCTCAAAACCAGATGGCATCAATGGTACGCTTTTCTGGAACGTTGATTTCAATTACGGTATAGGATTTGTTCCTTCTATGGTTGTGACGACTGGTATTGTTGGAGGAATCGCAATACTTATATTCCTCTTGCTGTATCTCATGACCGTAGGTAGAGCTCTTGTGAGCGAAGGTTCATCTCCTGTTTCTAGATACCTCGTGCTTTCTACCTTGTTTGGTTCACTTTATCTTTGGGTATTCTCTGTAATGTATGTACCAAGTCAGGCACTCTGGATACTCACGCTCGGTATGACAGGACTATTTATCGCAGCGCTTCGTGAGGATGGAAAAATTACTATGGGTAGCGTCTCTATATCTGAACGTCCTGCCCTGAGCTTTATCTCGGTACTTCTCACGATCCTCGCACTTATCGGTACATTGTCGTTTGCATATTACGCATCGACTAAATCACTTGCGAATGTTTATTTCCAGAAAGGTGTATCTAGCCTACAGGGAGGAGCTACTTTAGATGAAGGGGAGGCGAGTGTAGTAAAAGCAGTTTCTCTGTCAGAGAGTCCTGTATATTATCGTGTGTTATCCGAGATATATCTCGCACGATTGAATCAACTCTTTGCAGATGACAAGATTTCCCAGACCGAAGCACAGTCAAAATTCCAATCACTTCTCGCAACCGCAATACAGTCATCACAGAGAGCGGTCACACTCGATCCTACTGATTATCAAAACTATCTTTCTTTAGGTAGGGTATTTGAGGCCGTTGTACCACTCAATATCGAAGGTGCGTATGATAACGCAAAGACTGCATATAATGATGCTCTCTCGAGAAATCCAAGAAGTCCTGAGATCGAGCTCATACTTGCTCGTCTAGAGGTAACAAAAAAAGACAACGCTGAAGCCCGTGTCCATGTAGAGAAAGCGATAGCAGAAAAAGCAGATTATGCTGATGCGATATTCCTTCTTTCTCAGATAGAAATTGCAGATGGTAATATCACAAAAGCGATAGAGTCTGTTCGTTCGGTCGCAACACTTTCTCCAAACGATGCTGGCGTGTTCTTCCAACTCGGTCTTCTTTACTACAACCAGAAAGAATATCAAAACTCTACTGCAGCACTCGAGAGAGCTATTGTTCTCTCACCTCAGTATGCAAATGCCCAGTACTTCCTAGGACTCTCTTATTATCAGATAAATCAGAAAGACAAAGCTATAGCTGAATTCAAGAAACTAGCCGAGACAAATCCTGATAATGCTGAAGTACAAGCAATACTCACAAATCTCGAAGCTGGTAAATCACCTTTCACAGACCAGCCAGATTCTCGTCCTGAGAGACGATCGACACTCCCTGTACAAGATTCGACCCAAAAGGATCAGTAATAGAGGATGGTAAAGAAGATATTGTCATTTGTCGGTAGAGAGATAAGCGGCCTTCATGAGGCCGCTTATCTCCTTGCCGGCTCGGCATTTCTTTCCCTCCTTTTAGCGCTTGTACGTGATCGTCTCCTCGCCTCATCGTTTGGTGCAGGTAACCTGTTGGATGTTTATTTTGCCGCCTTTCGTGTACCAGACACATTGTTTGTCACAGTAGCATCGCTCGTCTCTACTTCTATACTGGTGCCATTGTTGCTAGATAGAAAAGAAAAAGGTGAAGGGGAACTCAAGCGAGTGATAGATGTACTGTTTTCAGGATTCTTTGGACTGATGGTGATTGTCGCCCTTTTGGCTATATTCGCTATGCCGTATCTCATGCAGGTATTGTTTCCTGATATTGCGACAGGACAGTACGGTAGAGAACTCATCGGTCTATCGAGAATATTGCTTTTATCACCACTTTTCCTAGGTATATCAAATTTTCTCGCGTCTATTACACAGATACGAGGACGCTTCTTGGTCTATGCTATTAGCCCGTTACTGTACAATCTGGGTATTATCATCGGTATTGTGGCGTTCTACCCACGTTTTGGCCTCTATGGTCTCGGTTGTGGTGTGGCATTGGGAGCATTACTTCATGCTGCGATACAGGCTCCGTTTGTCTTAGGAGATAATCTCTTCCCAAAAATACGTTTTCGACTTGATTGGTCACTCATTCGATCGGTCTTTTCATTGTCTGTACCTAGAACCATAACTCTTTCTTCTCAACAACTCACCACGCTCGCATTGGTTTCTTTTGCTTCATTCCTTGGTGCTGGTTCTATCTCGATATTTAATCTCTCTCAGAATCTTCAATCAGTACCTCTATCACTTATTGGTGTTTCATATTCAGCTGCGGCTTTTCCGATACTAGCCAGAGCTATAGCAGAAAAGAATATGAAATTGTTTATAGAAAAAACCGTGCAAGCATGTAGGCATATTATATTTTGGTCTGTACCACTTTCTGTTTTGTTTATCGTGTTGCGAGCACAAATTGTTCGTACGGTACTAGGGTCAGGTCGTTTTGATTGGTCTGATACACGATTGACTGCTGCGGCCCTAGCGCTTTTTATCGTCTCCGCTACTGCTCAGGGTCTGGTACTTCTTTTTGTTAGGGCTTTTTATGCAGAAGGCAAGACATCAAAACCTCTTTTGATGAATGTTTTTTCAGCGGTTTTCACTATTGTTATCGCATATGTTCTCATAAAGGTATTTAATGGATATCCAACCTTTGCCTATTTTATAGAAAGTATAATGAAGACCGAAGGGGCGGGGGGTTCTGTAATATTGATGTTGCCACTGGCCTTTTCTATTGGAGCCTTAATCAATGCACTCCTTCACTGGAATGCGCTTTCCCATGAGTTTTCTGAGTTTACTAAATCTATGATGAAAGCTACTTTTCAGTCTCTTGGTGCATCTATCATCGGCGGATTTGTGGCGTATCAAGGCTTACGTTATTTTGATAATATATTTGATCTCACTACGGCATTCGGTATATTTTTTCAAGGTCTCTGTGCCGGTATTGTCGGTAGTATTGCCATAATAATATTACTTGCTTTGATGAGAAATCCTGAATTATCACAGGCAATAATGGTATTTAAGAAAAAAATCTGGCGTACGAGTGGTGTGCCTCTAGGAGATGCTAGTGAACCACACATATAGCGATTTGGTTTTTTTCTGGTAGTATCTCTCTATTAGCTCGCAGGTGCGGGTCTTCTTATGAACGATATAAAAAACATACGTAATTTCAGCATCATAGCTCATATTGATCACGGCAAGTCTACTCTGGCCGATCGTTTGCTTGAGCTTACCGGCACCATAGAGAAGCGAAAAATGCAGGAGCAGGTACTAGATTCGATGGAGCTCGAACGAGAGCGTGGCATCACGATAAAGATGCAGCCGGTGAGAATGAAATATGTTGAAGAGGGTACGGAATATGTACTCAATCTTATCGATACACCAGGTCATATCGATTTTTCATATGAAGTTTCTCGAGCCTTGAAAGCAGTTGAGGGTTCTCTTCTCCTCGTGGACGCGACACAGGGTGTACAGGCTCAAACTTTGACGACTCTAAACATGGCTCGTGAGTCCGGTCTCGTTATTATTCCTGTAGTTTCTAAAATAGATTCTCCGCTCGCACGTATTGATGAAGTGAAGACTGAGATTGCTCAACTTTTAGATATAGATAGAGATACTATACTCGGTGTTTCAGGAAAGACTGGTGAAGGTGTAGCGGAACTTCTTTCTGAAGTCGTGCGACGTGTCCCCGCACCTCACTCAGAAGTACCAGATAAGGATTTTCGTTCACTTGTTTTTGATTTTCAGTATTCAAATCATCGTGGCGTTACAGTCTACACACGAGTATTAGATGGTTCGGTAAAAAAAGGAGATTCACTAATATTTCGCATAGCGAATGAAACATTCATCGCAAATGAAGTCGGTATATTTTCACCTGATGAAATACCAAGAGAATCACTTTCGGCAGGAGAGATTGGTTATATCGTGACAGGTGTCAAAGAACCAGGTATTGCTTCGGTTGGAGATACCATTACTCTGGCCAAGAGTGCTTTGGCACCCCTACCAGGCTATATGAAGCCTTTTCCGGTCGTTTGGGCCTCTATATACCCAGAGAGCCAGGATGACCTCACCATGCTCCGCCAGGCGCTCGGTAGACTCTCTTTATCGGATTCAGCTTTTACTTATGAAGAAGAGGCTTCTGGTACCCTCGGTAGAGGATTTCGTTGTGGATTCCTCGGCATGCTCCATCTCGAAATCATCACCGAGAGACTACGTCGCGAATTTGGTTTGATCTTGGTCGTGACGACACCGTCTATCACATATGAAGTGACATTTAAAAATGGCAAAAAAGATATCATTTACTCACCACCACTTTTTCCAGACGAAGGAAATATTGCGAGTATTGATGAGCCGTGGGTCAAACTCAAGGTCATAGTACCGAACGAGTATATAGGTCCTTTGACACAACTCATCTTTGAGCATGAAGGAGTATCTGATCATATGGATACATGGGGAGTGGGTCGTACCGCTGTCGTAGTCGACATGCCTCTGAGAGAACTCATGCGGAATTTTTTTGATAGTGTTAAATCAGTAACCTCAGGCTATGCTTCTATCTCGTATGAACCTATTGGTATGCGTGTGGCAGATGTTTCTCGTTTAGATATTTTAGTCGGTGAAGAAGTGGTACCTGCATTTACCCGTATTGTGGCAAGAACAAAAGCATACGAAGAAGCAGAAAAAGTAGTAGAGAAGTTAGAGCGTATATTGCCAAAACAAATGTTTGTAACAAAAATTCAAGGGAGAGCAAATGGTCGTATACTCGCTTCGCGTACACTTTCTGCTTTGAAGAAAGCAGTGACAGCTCATCTATCTGGAGGAGATATCAGTCGTAAGAAAAAACTTTGGAATATTCAAAAAGAAGGTAAGAAACGAATGCTTGAGAGAGGACAGGGTGATATCAATATTCCTCAAGATGTATTTGTTAAAATGATGCGCATGGGTGAATAAAAAATCAGTCCTTGTAAGGACTGATTTTTTATTCTATTGGTACATGGTCGGTAAGTAGAGTGCTACCATCGAGATGATGATAAGTACTGCAAATATTCCCCAGACGATATTTAGTTTTTTCCTGTGATTTGGATTGATTAGCATAGTAGAATAAGACTATCGGTAATGAAGGCATGATATCATGCTCAATAACTTTTTCAAACATGAGAGAATTTCAAGACAAGAGACAATGGAAAAGAACTTTTAAATCTCGATATTTTATCGCTTTTCTTATAGTTATTGCTATGTTTATCGCACATGGGGTTTGGAATGCATATGGTCGATATGTTCGTAGTGCTGTCGCGGTAAATAATCTCAAAACAGAAAAAAACCGTCTCATTCAAAGACAGGATGATTTAGATCATTCAGTACAGACACTACAGACTCCTGAGGGTGTAGATAGGGAGATACGATCCACTTACGGTCTCGTAAGGCCTGGAGAGGAACTCATTGTTGTTGTAGGAGCAAATGAGGGCTCTACATCAGATAGTGATTCCATAAAAAAGGGTTGGTGGAGTCGTTTTATGAGTATTTTTAAATAGACCATAGATATTACTGGTCGTATATATGATGATGCGATAGAATAGTCTCATAATCAAAAACACGTATGAAAAAAGTAGAGATATATTCAACACCGACATGTACTTATTGCCACGCTGCAAAAGATTTTTTTAAGAAAAATAATGTAGAGTATACCGATTACAATGTCGCTTCTGATACAACAAAACGTACAGAGATGGTAGAGAAATCAGGTCAGATGGGTGTACCAGTAATCGACATAGGGGGTCAGATTATTGTCGGGTATGATGAAAAACTCATTAAAAATCTACTTGGTCTAACTGCATAAAAAACACCGCCCGAGAGGGCGGTTTTTTGTTTGATATGCTATATTCTTTTCTATCGCCCTTGTAGTTCAATGGATAGAACGGCTCACTCCTAACGAGCAGATGTAGGTTCGATTCCTGCCAGGGGCACAGACCTGACACATAAACCTGCCATAAGGCAGGTTTTGTGCTGGTATGTGAGACGGAGCTATGTTTTTTGTTTCAAAAAACGAGTGAGTCGGGGTCGAGACCGAACGAGCCGACGGGCGAGCGAGAGGTGTGACCTTGTGTATGTGCCAATATATCCAAACATGGATACTGGTCCTGTAATGACCGATTCCTATTGGTAGCACCATTGTTTTAAGGTCTTTTTTCTGTATAATTGTGGCCATGACCCCAGAGGAAAGGAAAATGCTTGTGGACACCTATGAGCTCTCCCAAGAGAACAATGTAATATTAAAAAAGATACGTCGCGGAGCTTTGATTAGCTCATCTTTTCGAGTATTGTATATTGTGATCATTCTCGCTATTACTTTTGGGTCATTTTACTTCATACAGCCATATATTGATCAATTAAAGGGTATATATGGTGGAGTGCAGGATAGTGTCGGTAAAGCCCAAAACATGGGTAGTAGCCTCGGAAACATTACGGATTTATTGAACGGTTTATAGATTGATAAATTTGCTTGGATAGCTCAGTTGGTAGAGCATTCCCCTGAAGAGGGAAGGGTCCCCAGTTCGAACCTGGGTCCAAGCACAAAACAAAAACGCCTTTCGGCGTTTTTTGCTTGGAAGAAAGTGCGGGGCACTTTCGACACAGGTTCGAAGCCTGTTTGAGATAGATTCGAGCCCTCGGCGAAGAATATATCCAAACATGGATACTGGTCATGTAATGACCGAGTCCTGGGTACAAGCACAAAAAATAATAACGCTGAAGGAATATTTTTTATTTTTATCTAGTATTCGATTCCTTTAGTAGCGAGGACACCTTTTTTGAATGGGTGTTTGATTTCTTTCATTTCGGTGACCAAGTCGGCACGCTCTATGAGGCTCTCGGGGCAATTACGTCCAGTGATTATGATATGTTCGACATGAGTGAGGAGGAAATCTATGAGCTCATTGAGGGTTTTTAATGTGACGAGTTTTAGATTTACCGCGTTCAGTATCTCATCGAGTATGATCATATGCCATGCACCAGTCTCAGCTTGGGTCCGGACGAGTATCATGCCGACACGAGCTGCTTCCTCGTGGTCTGATTTAGTGAGTTTGTCACCACCAATACCAACAAATCCCTTACCTGTACGAACAATCTCGAATTGGGGTGCTAGTTTTTCAAATATGACATCTTCACCTGATAGCCATGGACCTTTTATGAATTTGACCATCAGAGCCCTTTTGCCTGTTCCCATAAACCGCAAGGCTTGTCCCAATGCTGCTGTCGTCTTGCCTTTGCCGTCGCCTGTGAGGATGATAATCATATTTGATTAAACTATTTCACAGACACCTGCGACACAGGCGAGCTCTTTTTTCACATCGAGCTCATCTTTTTTCTCATAAGTGATTATTTTTGAATAATCAATATGTGCTACACGACGGGATAGTTCTAGATATTTCTCCTCAGTAATCTCTTCGTATGGCGCGAGGGGGTAGACGTGGTTGTCTCTAGGGAGAAATGATAGTCCACCGACTATGTCCCAGTTTTTGTAGACCCAATTTGCTACTTCTATCCACTCATCATCGCCGACAGATATGGTGACCGATGGATTGTGTTCTGTGTAATGCTCTTTGACTAGTTTCCAGTGTTCGAGTTGATCGAGTGCTGAAATATCATCCTTGAAGACAGAACCTTCTGGTGCTTTGACAGGGAATTCGAGTACATATGTGGTCGCGTTTTCTATAGCTTGTCCTATTTCTGGTTGATAAGGCACACCCTGATCTTTCAACATTTTGAAAAGTGAATCAGTCGCAGCTATTCTCACTCGACGGATATAGTACGGAGCATGTCGTGGATGCATACCAGACGAACAATCTACCATTTGAGATAGTGTGCCGGATGGTTTTACACAAGTGATACAGGTTGATGGGGTTATACCAAACTGTTCAGAGTAAATTTTATTTACCCGTATAGCTTCATCTCGCAGTCGCTCGAGTATTCCTGGCTCACGGAGTATAGGGCAGTCCCATTGACCAGTGATGGATACACCGAGAAGGCGTTCACGTTCACAATTATCTTGCCATTCTTTTGAGAGGTAAGGGAAATGAGTGAGTGTCGACTGATAGGTACCTATCATAGTCGCGAGACGCATTTTTCTCATGAGTGATTCTTCAGTGTCATCAGAGCGAGCTACTATTTCTGATAAGTTACAAAATTGTTTTGATTGGAGAATTATTTCACCGCACGGGTTGGTGCCGAGGGGTCCGATGATGGTGGTGCCTCCAGCATCAAAATATCCACCTTGTTCACGAAGCACATCAATACGTCTGGGTGGTAGTGTGTCTATCAATGAACCGCGATTAAATATTCCTCTTTCGCCAGAACCTGAACGTATGAGAGCTGACCATTCTTCGATAAACTCTGCATTGGTAGGTTTTTTTGTATAGACAGCGCTGTTGTTTGCCAACATGCGTTGAGGTTCGGTGGTGTAGAAAGCTCCTTTTTTAGAATCCCGTACATTGGTATCGTCTAGATCAGAGAGAGATATCATGGCGCTTCGTCTCACACCACCGGAGACGACGCATTCACCGATCATACAAGCGATGTCGTGTACATCGATGGTACGGAGACGTTTGCCTTGGCGTGCGAGCATTTTGCCACGGGTAAAGTTTAATAGGCGTTTGAGAGGTTCTGGTCCTGATGATTTTCCTCCCATGGTCTTGAGACGTGCGCCAGCGGGTCGTAGTTCTGAAAAATCAAAAGTAATATCATTACCATCAGCCCAGGTACGCATACCGAGAGCGAGGGCATCAGCCCAACCTTCCTTACTGTCGAGTACGGTATGTGGAGGAAGTGTGCGTCCGGTCTGAATATTTATTTGTGGGAAACGTTCGACGTTTTGACTTTCGACTGACCAACCGACACCAGTACCGCACATGGATATGTACATGATCTCGGCCAAGTCTTGGAAACTTCCTGGGGCAATATATGAACAATTGTATCCACAGACATGAGTGTTGCGCGCTGCCGTACCTGCAAACTGAAGTAGACGCATCGACGGCATGGCTTCGTGTGAGAGTATAGCTGTACGAAGTTCTTCGTGTTCATGTCCGGTGATTTTTTCTCCGAGATTTTCTCTGAGGAATGACATGTATCTATCGACTGTCTCTATCCATGTCTCGCGACGCTTCTCTGATTCCATCCATCGTGAGTATGTTCTGTAATAAACAAATTCTCCGAGTGGATTTCTAAAATATTTTTTACTATCCTCTGCGAGTTTTTTTACATGAGGCGGAACAATCATTCCACGTTCACGTAATTGAGTTCTCTCTTCGCGATAGACGATATAAGCTTTGGCCGCACGTACCAATCCACTCGTGATAAGTTCTTTTTCGACAGAATCTTGTATACCTTCGACAGTAGGGACAAAGTTTCTATGTTTCTCGGCGATCTTTTCGATATCAACACAGACACGTTCTGCTACACGGACTGCATCAGCATGCGTTCCTTCACCCGAAGCGATCATAGCCTTCTCGATAGCGTTCTCAATCTTTTCTATAGTAAAGTCTACGACTGAATTGTCTCTTTTTTGAACGTTTTTGATGAGCCTCTTCGTAGAAGAAGCTGGGTGTGTCGATGGCATAAGCAGAGTGATTAACTAATTAATTGACTTTGAAACTAGTATAACAAATGAGACCTACCGAATGATCAAAAAAGTAGTGGATAAACGATTGATTGTCTTCTGGGTATATGCTCTGGTATGCTGTGAGAACACATTAAGTATCGAAACTATGAAATCACCACTTCCACAGGAGGCGTATCAGAAAAATGCTCATATATACAAGATTTTGGCCAACTCAAAACGCCTTGAGGTACTCAATATACTCAAAAAAGGTGAGACCTCGGTAGAGGACCTACTCGAAGTGACTGGTATGTCAAAAGCAAACCTCTCTCAACACCTCGCATTGCTTCGACACAATGGACTCGTGCAGACAAGGAAGAGTGGTCTCAATGTGTCTTATCGTATCGTCGATCCACGCATCGTCGAACCATGCAAGATACTCCACGGTCTCCGTGGTAGACATCTCGTAGTCTAGTCATGGAAACAAAAAACCGCCGGAGGGCGGTTTTTTGTTTAAACAGATTTTACTCTGAGTTTATTTTTCTTTGATTTATCTACTTTCGGGAGTCGGATAGTGAGGAGACCATGTTTTTCTACCGCTTCTGCTTCCTCTACTTCTATTTCTTCTGGGAGCATGATGGTGCGAGCAAATGATCCCCAATATAGTTCAGTGTGAAAGAAATCTTTACCATCTTCTTCGATTATTTCTTCACGACTACCTTTGAGACTGACCATGTCACGGGTGATATTGATATCAAGATCTTCAGGACGAACACCGGCGACCATTGTTTTGATGACTATTTCATCAGGAGTCTGATAAACATCGACTGCTAGTTCAGCATCAGCTGGAGATTCTTCGAGCAAAGTCTTTTCACCACGAATGTGTGGGCGTTCATCCATCGTCGACTCAAATTCAGAGTCGTCGAGTTTGACGGTGCCGGTTAGTCTCTCAAAGAACGATTTTTTTGGTTGCATATTATTTCTTAATCTTTTTTACTTTCTCGAAAAGAAGGAGAAGCGCGATCGCTCCCATCCAGACGAATGAAAATACGAGGAATGTTTTCTCGCCATTCCTATATAGTATATAGCTGTTGAATAGTGCATGCAATCCAATCGCGAGAGAAAGTCCGATGATACGCCAGATTATTTTTCCGATTCGTGAACGATAAAATTCTCTAGCGATACAATATCCGAGGACAGAAGATGTGACGACGTGGAGGAGTGATGCACCGATAAATCTCATATTACCAGTCGCAAATGATGCATGGAGATTTCCTTCGAGCAGAGGATTCAATATAAACATCGTATTTTCTAGAGCAGAGAATCCGAGAGCTGCAGTAATGAGGTATATCATGGCATCCATCGGCTCATCAAAATCACGTGAGAGAAATCCAGTGAAACTGGCTCCAAGATATTTGAGTATTTCCTCACTAGCTGCCCAAATGAGTATGGTGGCTGTACCGAGACCAAAGAGCCCATAAGCCCATGATTGTATAGGATAAGCGATAGGAACAGCGATCATACCCACGAGAAAGACTAGCATCAGGCGTCCACGAGGTTCTGGGTGTAGTTTGTCTTCACGAACCCAAAACCAGAGCCAGAATAGTGCGGGGAGTATACCTCCCACGAGAGAGTAAAAAAGTGCTGAGGTCGTCGGTATGCTTATTTGTTCCATGATGAAATCATGAGTAAGGTCTTCTCACGAATCGGTAGATGTGACCAAATTTCTTCAGTCACATACGGCATGAATGGATGGAGAGCACGGAGTGAGCGTTCTAGTACGTATATGAGTGTCCATTGTATCGATGCTTTTTCACCAGCTTCGGTCGAAGCGAGACGAGGTTTTGCTGATTCGAGTATGACATCAGCAAATGTGTGCCAGATGTATGCATAGAGTTTTTCTCCAGCGAGGTGGTAGCGATATTCATTCATATCTTTTTCTACATCAGTCATATAGGTATCAAACTCTTCCACGAGACGCGCATCATTATCTCCGAGAGGTGGTCGTGTGCCATATTCATAACCTTCGGTAGATGAGAGGACGAATCGGGTGATGTTCCATATTTTATTTGCAAAGTTTTTGTAAGCCTTGAGTTTTTCCTCGGAGACGCGTGAGTCACTACCAGGTCCGGTACCAATGACGAGAGACATGCGGAGTGCATCAGCGCCGTATTTATCCATCATGAGTAGTGGGTCTATAGCCCCTGATGATTTTGACATTTTTGAGCCGTCTTTATTTCTCACGAGGCCGTGTAGGTAGACTGATTTAAATGGTACTGAGCCTACGAGATAAGTCGACATCAGTATCATGCGTGCAACCCAAAAGAAAATGATATCGTAGCCGGTCTCGAGTATAGTCGTCGGATGATATGTTTTGAAATCTGATGTCTCCTCAGGCCAACCGAGGGTCGAGAAAGTCCAGAGACCTGATGAGAACCATGTATCGAGTGTATCTTCGTCCTGCACCCATCCATCTTCTGTCGGTGCTTCGAGTCCACAATATATTTCCTCGCCTCTGTACCATACAGGGACACGGTGGCCAAACCAAATCTGTCGAGAGATACACCAATCACGGAGATTACCAATCCAATTGGTATAGACTTTTTCAAATCTATCAGGAATAAAAGTGATTTGTTTCTCTGATACGACTCCGAGCATAAGCTCTTTCAATGTTTTATCGCCACGGTCTGCGATTTTCTTGTTTACATTGATAAACCACTGGAGTTTCGGCAATGGCTCCACTATTCCACCTGTACGCTCAGCTGTAGAGAGATTTTGATCGATATCTTCTTCCTTTTCCATGAGGCCTTGGTCACGTAGCCACTGTGCGACGAGTTCACGTGCTTCAGTAGTTTTCTTGCCAGCTAGGAGTGCGCCTGTGACTGACATTTTTGCATACTCATTGATGACAGGGACGATAGGTAGGGAGTGACGCTGAGCGATATCATAGTCTATCTGGCTATGTGCAGGAGTCACACCGAGAGCTCCAGTACCAAAGGCTGGGTCCACTGATTCATCACCGACGATTTTGATATGGATTTTCTCACCAGCAAAATCTATATCGTATTCTTTTCCAATGTATTGCGTATAGCGTTCATCAGAAGGATGTACAGCTACGGCTACATCACCGACCTTGGTCTCAGGACGTGTCGTGGCGATAGAGATGGGGAAGTCTTTTGAGTATTTGAATGTATAAAACTTTGCTTTGACTTCGGTATAGATGATTTCGTCATCAGAGATAGTCGTCTGACCCTTTGGATCCCAATTGACCACGCGGTACCCGCGGTAAATGATGCCATCGTCATACATTTTTTTAAATGCAGTGCGGACAGCGAGATTTCTTTTCTCATCTAGAGTGTAAGCTTCACGTGACCAATCGAGCGATGCCCCCATCCTCTTTGTCTGAGAGATGATGGTGTCGTGACTTTCTTGAGCGAACTTGTTTACACGTTCGAGAAATGCTTCACGGCCGAGATCGTGTCTCTTTTTACCATCCTCTTTATATATGATGCCCTCAACCTTTGACTGTGTGGCGATAGCTGCATGGTCGGTGCCAGGGAGCCAGAGTGTTTTTTTACCTTGCATACGAGCATAGCGGACCATGACATCTTCGATGGTGAGCATCAGAGCGTGACCCATATGGAGTGTACCGGTGACATTTGGAGGAGGGAGGACTATAGAGAATATTTCTTTATGTCGTTCTGGAAGATTGTCTGGGTTGAAATATCCACTATCGAGCCAAGATTGATAAATACGACCCTCGGTGTTTGTGGGGTCATAGGGCTTGAGAAATATCTCTGGTATGTTTGGTTGGTTTTTTGGGTCCATAGATGCCTTTGCTCAAAAATCATAGCAAAATAAGGTGATTTTTACGAGACAGCATCAATCTTCATATATAAGATGTATACTGTAACTATTGAGCCTTTGATACGGCTTCAGTAGGGAGTATGACTCATTTAGTCATTTACTCGTAAATATTTAAAATTAAAAACATGATCATAAATAAAAAAATAACCATTCTTTCACTTGCGATTATCGCTATCTTCTCTCTCGCCTTGAATGCGCGAGCCGAGGCTGGAAACGATAATGGAAAGTCAGATGATGGTCGTGAAATGACGGAGGAAGGTATACAGACAATGAGGAACGGAGAAACCGGTACTAGCACCGATGAAGACGTAAAGACGATGCGAAATGATGATTCTGCTACGAGTACAGAAAAAAATAAATCAGATGACGATTCTGAAGATTCTGATGAGATGATGAAAGACGGTTCAGCAAACTCTATGGGTGAAGAACACAGGAGTGAAATGGCTGACATCATGGAAAAACTCGGCAAACTCGCTGACAGAGGTGGCAGTGTGAGTGATGAAGTAAGAGACATCATCAAAGAACAAAAAGATACTGAGGACAAAGTGGTACAGGCTATGAATGAAGTAGAAAAGAGGGACGGACTCCGTACTTTCTTCTTTGGCACTGATTACAAAAATCTCGGTGAATTGAGGAGCACGATGATGACGACAGAAAATCATATCGAGCGTCTCCAGAAAGCATCTCTACGTACGACTGATGCGACAGTAAAGGCTGGACTCGAAGCAGAGATAGAAGCTCTCAAAAATACCGCTTCATCTACAGAGGTATTCATCCGCGACAATGAAGGCAAATTTAGTCTCTTTGGCTGGTTTGTGAGGATATTTCAGAATTAGGAATCACGGAGACTCCTAAAATCCACAAAAGCCCGTCCCGCCTAGGCGGAACGGGCTTTTCTCATACCCTTAGCAAAATAGGGCTCAAAAAGGTATGATTTTTATATAAGTCATTTTTCAGTAAACAATAATGATCCAGTATGGATATTTTCAAGAAAATAAATAGAAATGCTTTTAATGAGAAATTAATTCATCGATACTTATTCGAGCGGTATTACTTTGGAACTCCCAAGCAACGCCGAGACTTACTTCCAGAGAGGTTTCATAAAGACCAAATAAATTTAATAGTTCCCGAAGACTCTAAGAAAGAAGAAAAGTATCGTGCCGATTTAACGATTTATTTTAAAAATAGAAGTGTAGGTATTCCTGTAGAGGTTAAATGGGCTTCAGGTGGTTTTACGAAGTCGAATCAGATTGATTATGTAAAAAGAAACGATGGTTTTTTAGTTATATTAGGTGATACACAGGACAAGCAAGTGCATGGGATAGACATTGTCTCTATTAAACATGATGATTTTTCTGATTGGATCTCAGAAAATATTTCACGACTTTCAAGAGAGTCACTTATTTACCAGGCAGAGAGTAAAAAGTTATCTGACAAAAATCAATACTGGGTTGTATTTTTACGCGGTGGCGTCAATGGAGCGGCACTATCGAACTTTAGGAGAATGTTGGGAAGTAAATCACGAAGACCTTTTTGGGCTTTCAAACAAGATAGAAAAGCATTATCACACGTTCTAGATATGCAGAGAGGTGATAAAATCTTCTTCATTTTTTCCAGCGTTGAAAATGGCGCAATGGGTCATTCTGAAAAACCAGATGTAAAAATAAAGGTACACAGATACTACTTAGCCGAAGTGGTCGAACCGTACTACATGGCATTAGACGAGAGGCGAGGATTGTTCTTTGAAGATAAAAATGTAAGACCTAAAATAAATAATCGTAAGTGGCCACATTTCATAGATTTCGATATTAAGAAAAGTTATGAAAAAGAAACAGCCTTGGTGTTTGGTAGGCAGGGTGAATTTGGTAAACCCTTCGCGTTTTCTACAAATCACGGTGGTGGAACTCCATATCCATTATCAAGGGCACAGTTTGAAAAGATAAAAGACTACCTAAGGGGATTAGATAATGTAGTATAAAAATGTATTTAATTTTATTTGCCCTGATCGTGTTTTTTGTGGCCATTGTCGTAGCAAAGAAGCTACATGATGATCGTAGTGACTCAGATGTACCGACAGACTCAGTCCCAAAGTATAACTATTCTCTTTATCAAAAAAAGAAATATCTATTTGATACCAACTCTGAGTTTTATTTCTTTTGCATGGTAAATAAGATTCTCGATGGTAAATACTATGTTTTTCCTCAGATAAATTATTCTCACTTGATCAGTATTGATAGGGCTTCACATTACGAGCAGAGGAGATATCGTAGTCATATTGAGAGGAAGTCTGCAGACTTTGTGATTTGCGACAAGCAGACATGTGTTCCACTACTAGTGATTGATATAGACGGTAATGTTCATAACAGGGAAGAGAATAAAATAAAGGATGAGGAAATTGATTCTATTCTAAATAAAATCAGGTTGCCGATTATTCGCATCAAGAATAGTGAAGTAGAAAATAGGGAGTTGATTCGAAGTAAAATTTTGGAAAAGCTTAAACCTTAAGGGTTTTTGAGATATCCACAGGGAGGGGTTGCAAGGTGAACGAACGTTCACTATACTTATGTTTATCAGATTAGCGACGATTTTAACCAAACAAAAACATGAGTATATATGCAAAAGTAAGGGCGGTGGAGAGGGAGATCGATCTCATCAATCATCAGATAGATATGAAGATCATCATTGGTAGGTCATACCAGAGAGATGCTCAGAAACACAAGATGCTCCGAGCAGAACTCAAGGAGTTGAAGAAGATGAGGGACAATGCATGGTTTTCACGCATGGGCAGGATGGCGAGCACGGTATCGAGCTTCATGCTCTAATAGATAGATATGATAGAGGAACAGAGAGAAAAAATTCAGGATTTCTATGAGCGACATCGCCGTATGCCGAGCTATGCTGAGATGATGAAACTCACGGGGTACAAATCAAAGAACGCTGTTCATAAACTCGTAGCCAAACTCGTCGACCTCGGCATAGTCGCTCAGGACGAGCAGGGCAGACTCATACCGACTCGTGGCATGGACGAAGTACCACTCCTCGGTCTAGTCGAAGCTGGTATACCCACCTCTGTGGATGCCGAAGTCGGCGAGACGCTCGATATCAATGCATATCTCGTGGAGGATAGATCTCGTTCGTATGTGCTCGAAGTAAAAGGTGATTCGATGATAGATGAAGGTATACGAGAAGGTGATCTAGTCGTCGCTAGAAAAGGTGGTGAGCCACGCGAAGGTGATATCGTCATCGCTGAGGTAGATGGAGGCTGGACTATGAAATATCTCAGAAAGAAAAATGGTAAATCATATCTCGAACCAGCAAATAAAAACTACAAACCGATTTATCCGAAATATGATTTGAAAATTGCCGCTATCGTCAAAGGCGTTATCCGAAAGTATTAATACTTGACATGTTTATATTTTTGTATAACATCTGATTTGAAAGGAGGTGATAAACCTTGAAAAGTCCATTCGACATTTGCTTTGAAAAAAGCAACGGCCAATCTGGGGGTCGGATTCACTCCGGACAGGGCAGTGGTGGCAAGCCGAAAGGCAAATAACTCGCCACACCGCTGTTTACGAGAGACTACTACTTGTTCTATATGAACAGAAGGTAGTCTCTTTTTTTGTATAAAATAATCTCTTAGTCTTATCTCGTATCATCCATACCCTGCCTCTTCTGTGTCATAGCCCTCGAGACTCACCTCGCCTCGCTCCGCTCGGCATCATACACATAGTGCCATATATGATACTATGTGTATGAAATAGAGATGGGACCAAGTAGCTTGACCGAGAGCTGTTTCTGAGTAATCTGAGTCTAAACCCTGAACCTTTAAAGGAGTCCAAATTATGTCCAATGTTCCTGATATGTTGTATGTCGTCGTGAGTCGTCCAAATACTCGTGATACCAGCATGTGCAATGAAGCAGTGAGAGTGGTGACACGTGATCCTCTGGTAGCACTAGATGTCGCACGTGCCACAGAAAGAGATCATGATCACAATTTCATCTCACTCATCATGATTTTTCGGATCGAACTCGAGCGTGTCTATACGATGAAGGATTTTTCTGGCCGTGATGAGAATGGAAAGAAAAATCTCGTCTATATCTCACACAACCCTCATGAGTATGGAAAGTATTGGCCAACTCATTTTCGTGGCGAATTTGCCCGTCTGTTTGGTGAGCATGGTGAAAAAGCTAATCAAACAGTACAGAAATAAAACCTCCCTAGTAAGGAGGTTTTTTATTTACCAATGACTAGTCCACCAGTAGCGTGGAAATCAGGGTCGCTCGTGCGGTGCTGTATGTGTTTGAAATAACCAGCAATAGATATCATGAGGGCATTGTCAGTCGAATGATCTATCTGAGGTAGATAGAGAGTGAGAGAGCGCTCGTCAGCAAAGCTCTCTAAGGCAGAGCGGATATGAGTATTGGCGATGACACCACCACCTGCGATGAGAGACTGGTAGCTGTGGGTATCATGTGCGGATGCGAGTTTTTTCACCACCACGCTCGTGATGGAGTCCTCGACTTCACGAGCGAGTCCCATACGTTCATCATCTTTGAGCGCACCGTGTTTATCTAGTCCATATCGTACAGCTGTCTTTAATCCAGAGAATGAAAAATCTAGATCAGGGCTATCTATCATCGGACGAGGTAAGGTAAATGGTGACGGTACATTTTTTTCACGAGCCTCTGTGGCTAGGTGGGATATCTCTGGTCCACCTGGATATGGTAGTCCCATGAGACGCGCGACTTTATCAAAACATTCTCCGACTGCATCGTCGCGCGTCTTGCCGATGATTGCGTAGTCGCCGATATTTTCCATGAGCACCATCTCGGTGTGACCACCTGATATGAGCAGAGCGAGAGCGGGGAGCTCGGGTTTTGATATGGAGTAGTGCGCTTCAGTTTTCTTTTTCAAGAGTGAGACGAGTATATGACCCTCCATATGATTGACTGGTATGAGTGGGATATCCCAGATCTCTGAGAGTGCTTTTGCAAAATTGATACCGACCCAGAGCGCAGGCTCGAGTCCAGGACCTTGTGTCACAGTAATGAGATCTATATCTGGTTTTGCGATAGTCGATATATAGGTACGGAGAGCCACGAGGAGTTCTGGTTCACGAGAGAGTAGAGTGTCTATGGATTCTCCAGTATCAGTCGTACCTGTTTTGGTGAGACCTGCGGTATTCAATGTCTGAGCAAAGACCGGTACGAGATTTTTCGCGTGTTCACGTTTTGCCAATATCGGATAGACACCACCGTATGGGCGGTGCTGGTCTATTTGTGAATGGACTGTGTTTGCGAGTACATGTACGTTCTCACCGTCAATCTCTATGAGCGAGACCGCTGTATCATCGCAAGATGTTTCTATGCCGAGTATCTTCATGAGGCTAATCTTACACACTCTCACCAAATAAAAAAGCGCCCTAGGAGGGCGCTTGAATGATTACCAGTCGAGATCTAGATCTAGCACGTCGACCGATGCCAAGGTCGGATATGTCTCAATGATTTCACCGAGGCCGGTATCCATGATGGTCTTCGAATTGAGCATACGTCGGTCACATGCGAGCTGACAGACTTCACTGTCGGTGAGGAGAGCGATTCCGATCCATGGTGGGACGAGAGCACTACGTTCGAGGAAATCATAGATTGGGTCGAGGATACGACCAACATCTTGTTCGACGACATATGAGTACTCCTCGTACATGAGTTTGCGCATGGTATCAAACATGCGAGCCGGTTCACTCGCGCTGAATGACACCTTGCCGACAGTAGATGATTCTTCGCAAAGCGCGACCATGGTGCGAAATGTCCGATCGCGTTGATTACGACCAAACCAGTCCATGATATCGTCGAGCTCACTAGAACATTTCCACCTCAATCTGCGGAAATCATTGTAATCAGCAAATAGGTATGCGATTTTATCCGCATAACGCACTACCCAAGCTTCTGGCGTCATGTCGGACGATGCATTGTTGCCAGAATGTCGATACATACCATCGAGTGTTTCGTGGGTGAGATTGAGCCCTTCACCACGTCGTTCGATATGCTGCGCTACGACCACTCCCATGACTTCATGGGTAAATGACCTGTCCATCTTTTTGGCGAGGTAGTGCTCACCCTGATGACCAAATGGCACATGACCGATATCATGTCCTGCAGCAATCGATAGACTGAGATGGGTGTTGAGACCGAGGTGCTCAGCAATACGAGTAGCGTGTGCCATGACTTCAGCCACATGAGTCGCACGATCCCTGATATATGGCGTGAGCGGGGAAGAAGCGACTTGGTTTTTACCACCCATCCGTCGCCATGCTTTGGATGACAATATGACCGAAAGGTCTCGGACGAACGGATCTCCAATAGCATGGAAATCATCCTCCCAAGTATGTCGTCGTCTGCCAGATGTTGTACGTAGCCTTGAAAATACTCCTCGCGTCGCCATAAAGCGAGCATGGAGCTCCTTGTCTGGTATTGTTTTCATAAGTAAAAGAGTTGTTCTATGCTCATACTAAACATCAAGAATGTAAAGTCAAATAAAAAACACACAGCATGTTTTGCTGCGTGTTTGATGCGGAGAGGGGGAGACCCTCTCCTTACAGGAGCAGTACAGGTTTCCTATTTTCTCGAATGGATACGTTCTCGAAAATATAGGAGAACCTTTTCGAATCCCCCACGAATATGCTAATAGCATATTCTTCTCTCTCGAAAAACAAAAACCGCACCAAACGGTTTGATTTTGCGGAGAGGGGGAGATTCGAACTCCCGAGAAGCTTTCGCCTCTGCCGGTTTTCGAAACCGGTGCATTCGACCACTCTGCCACCTCTCCATGAGTCGACTGATAGCATCCAAGTTACAACAAAGTAAGAGATAATACAAAGGTGTTGAAATAAGGCGGTTTTTGATGTAACTTGGAGTTTGTCGTTCAAATATAGGCCCCATCGTCTAATGGTTAGGACAGCAGGTTTTCAATCTGTTAACCGGAGTTCGACTCTCCGTGGGGTCACATTGAAAGTAGTGTAGAATAAAAAGTATATGTTGAAAGAACAACTCAAAGGATATATAGATTTTATTCGTACCCAAGGAGTGGCCGGATTTGCTATCGGATTTATACTCGGTAGATCAGTCTCTGATCTCGTCGCTTCATTTGTAAACGACATTATAAACCCACTCATCGGCGTCGTTTTTAAACAATTTGGCGACCTATCACTCGCTACATGGAAGGTGGGGGAGGTGGTCATAGGATATGGTAAATTCCTTTCACTGCTCATTAATTTCTTTATACTCGCAGCGGTAGTATATTTTGGTATTAAAAAACTATCAGCTTTCCTCGACAAGCCTAAACAGTAGCGCTAGACTGGGACTATATGAATAGACGCACTCTCATATCAATCGCTCTCATCATCGGTTTTTCAACCCTCGCTGTTTTTGGCGCATTTGCTATGGGCCAGAGTATTGGGGGACAAAACGCTTGTATAGCAGCTACAGCGAGTGGACTCAATTGTCTCACCCCATCAAATCTCGCATCGATAGCATCTATGTATCTCGGCGCTTTTGGCACATTTTCGTCAGCAATATTTTTCTCACTTTCACTGTTGGCACTTTTTGCCACAGCATTTATCACAGCAAAGAATGTTTTCTCAAAAGACTTTTCTTTTGTCTCTGTCTCAGCAAATGACAACGGTACAGATATCACACGTTTTTTATCACTGCGACCAGCACTCTCTTGGATAGCGATACACGAAAATAGTCCATCTCGTCGATAAAGAGACGCATCGATAGTACATCTTGTCCGGTGTGCTTTTCATGCGTCTCAGCCCTCCATACGGGGGCTTTTATCGTTCTTAGATATTAAACATGAACAAATCAACGTTTATGGGAATAATTGTAGGCATACTTGGACTCATAGCATTTGTTGCATTGGTGGGTCCTTCGTCTGAAACACACAGTGAATTAATTCCGAGCGTATTATCAGCAGAGACAGATTCATATGATTTCGGTCCAGTGCCTATAAATGGTGGACTAGTACGACATTCATATATTCTCAAAAATAGTACATCGGAGCCTGTGGTCATATCAAAAATGTATACATCATGTATGTGTACCGAAGCATCGATTCATATCGGAGATGAGATTTTTGGTCCTTATGGAATGCCAGGACATGGATTTATGCCAAGTATAGATCGTATTTTAGAACCCAATACAGAAACATCGGTCGATGTTGTATTTGATCCTGCGGCTCATGGTCCAGCTGGTATAGGTCCTATCGGTAGAGTGGTCGTCGTCGAAGATGAGACTGGTGGCAGAGTAGAATTTAGATTTAATGCGGTCGTAACCCCATAGTCATATGAGTAAAAAAATTAGTATTTCGCTCATAGCGCTAGTAATCCTCACTAGCATCATCATATTTTTTAAATTTGGTGGTGTTGGTTCGACCGCACTCTGGAATGCTTCTGGTGGTGGTACGTGGCTACTACCACTCATATCTGTAGCAGCGCTCCTAGATAGCATCAATCCCTGTGCATTCTCGGTGCTTTTTCTTACCATCGCATTTCTCATGAGTATGGGAGTGATGAGGAGTAGTGTGCTCCGTATTGGTGGTGCCTATATATTCGGTATCTTTATCGTTTATCTCGGCATTGGACTCGGTATTCTCCAAGCGCTTTCATTTTTTGGAGTGCCTCACTTTATGTCAAAAGTGGGCGCATGGCTCATTATCGCTCTAGGAGTGTGGTCGCTCATGGGTAATGTATTTCCGAGAGTAAAGACTCATCTAGGAATACCTCAAGTAGCTCATCGTCGCATCGCTCTCCTCATGGAAAAAGCATCAGTTCCTACAGCACTCATACTCGGTGGATTTGTCGGACTGTGTGAGTTTCCATGTACTGGCGGTCCATATCTCATGGTACTAGGATTGCTCCATGATTCAGGTACGTATTATCAAGGACTCGGCTATTTGATCTGGTACAATCTCATCTTTGTTTTGCCACTTATTGTCATACTGTTTGTGGCCAGTGATGAAGGTGTTCTGGCAAAGATACGAGCATGGCGTACTGCGGAGAATAGCGTCATAAAAATAGTCGGTAGTGTCGCATTACTCCTACTCGGTGTCGCTATATTACTCATCTAATAGACAAGACATGATAGATCAAGAAAAATTCAAAGCATTGCAGGAAAAGATATTGCGCGCAAAAGAGACAGGGGGAGTCGATCTCTCAACAGAGGAAGATCTTTCTATAGCAATCATGAATCTCATATCGCTCGAGGAACATTTCTTTTTTACTGGAGAAAAAACTGGTAAGGATGAATATTTTGAGATGCTTTTGGAAGTGCGCGAGATGAGAAAATCACTTCTCGCTCGTATGATGGATAAAAATGAAGGGGAGAGTTGGTGTGTGAGTAAACATCTACTATCCGCTTCGATGCGTCTCATCGAGGTCGGTACCAAGCTGGGATACGATGGAAAGAAAAAAGAAATGAATGAGACTTTTGACTATGCCTATCGTCTGTATTCACTCTTTTGGGCACTCAGGCTAAAAATCATAGATACAAAATCTCTAAATCCAGGAGATGAGACACAGAAAAAATGGACGATTGAAGATATTGTTACTAAATTAGTCGATTGCTGTAATGAATAAAAAAATAAGCATAGGGATACTAGTCGTCCTCGCAATTTCACTATTTTTTATTCTCGTACCTCGAGATAATGTGACAGCAAATCTAGATTATTTTGCTCAATGCCTCGTGGATAGAGGTGCGGTGATGTATGGAGCAGAATGGTGCCCACATTGCCAAGACGAGAAGAGGGGATTTAGTGATTCTTGGCGTATCGTGTCATATGTAGAGTGTCCTGCTGATCCGGCCAAGTGTCTGGCTCAAGGAATAGAAGGTTATCCGACATGGATTATAGGTACATCTACACGTCTCATCGGTGCTCAGGGAATAGAAAAATTGAGCGAGATTACAGGCTGTTCTGTCCAGCTTGAAAAAGGGGAACAATAGTGTAGTCTGGTGTCGTACGCCTTCGGGCGTACAACGGCGCGCTTAGCTCAGTTGGTAGAGCGTCTCATTGACGTTGAGAAGGTCATAGGTTCGAATCCTATAGCGCGCACACTCGACGAAAATATCTGCCTTGAGGCAGATTTTTCGCGTGTGTGCGAGGCGGAGCGATGTTTTCAGCTTCTGAAAACCGCGAGCCCGGGTCGGGAAAATCATGAGCGACGGCGAATGATTATTCGTGACCACAGTATGCGAGGCGGAGCGACTAATAATAATTATTTGTGAGTGTAAGGTCAGTGTATTGATGTGGTTTAAATATTAATATACCTATATCTTTAGCCGTATTATAGCTTTTTAAAAGTCTGATATAATGAGGTATCAAAATACATATATACAAATGTTTCAATTTATAAAGAAATACAAAATAATTATCATATCAACCATTGTTGTGTTTGTTGTAGTGGTGATAGGACTAAAGGTCACAGCTAAAGGTGATTTTACTACCACTGCACCTGTTGTTGATGATTTGATCCGTATAGTAAAAGTCTCTGGAAAAATAGTACCAGAAAATGAAGTCGCTCTCGGATTTGAGACAGCTGGCACCGTAGCAAAAGTCTATAAACAAGTAGGAGACAAAGTTTCTCGTGGTGATATTCTCGTACAGCTCGATAATTCAAAAATAGTTGCTGATCTCTCAAAAGCACGAGCTGATTTATCATCAGCCCGTGCCGAACTGGCAAAAATAGATGGGGATGGTGTTTACTCTACTAAAACTGATAATGCAAAAGGTACTGTGGTACAAGCTATTCGTACCGCTTACACAAACACCGATGATGCAATTCGCAATAAAGTGGATCAGTTTTTCAAAGATCCAAATACACAAAACCCAGAAATACTTTTTGCTTTCGAAGGTTTTGATTTACGAGACTCTATAAATGAGCAGAGGATAGTCATGGGTGAAATACTGAATTCATTTAAACAGAGTGCTGACTCTCTCACAGTATCTTCATATTCCAATGCATTACTCAATCAGGCAAAAAAATATCTAGAGAGTGTGTCTATGTTTCTCATAGATGTAGCTCGTGCGGTCAATGATTTTGAAACGAACAATGGATTGACTCAGACCACTATCGACAAATACAAGGCCGATGTTGCTACGGCTAGGCAGAATGTAGATACTGCATTGTCAAATCTCATTACTCAGGGAGATAAACTCCGCGAATCACTATCAGATGTACCGGTACAAGTAGCAAAAGTAGAAGCGGCTCAGGCCAATGTCCTATCGTACGAGTTTAATCTCGCAAAAAGTACGCTCACATCACCTATCTCTGGTATTGTTTCAAAACAGGATGCGAAAGTAGGCCAGACGGTTTCTCTCGGGACAGCTATTTCATCAGTTATTAGTCAAACATACAAAATAGAAACTTATGTACCAGAAGTATCTATTGCTGGTGTTGCTATACAAAATCCCGCAATAGTGACATTGGATGCATATGGTACGGATGAGATATTTAATGCGATTGTTTCTGCTATAGATCCAGCTGAAACAGTGAGAGATGGTGTCTCGACATATAAAGTCACTCTCATGTTTACTTCTCCTGATGCCCGTATTCGTTCTGGTATGACAGCTGCTATTGATATAGAGACACAGAGAAAAGAGAATGTATTACTCGTACCGAGACGTGCGGTAGTGCATGAGAATTCTGTAGATTCGGTGTATGTACTAGTCGGAAGCAAGAGTTCAGAAAAAATACAGGTCGTGTTAGGAGAAGTTGATTCATTTGGAAATGTAGAAGTCATATCTGGTGTCACTACCGCTGATGCTCTCCTCATTAATCCTCCGAAGAAATAAACAATGCCGAACTTTGTCCGTATAGGATTTTTTCTTGCGCTACGTCAGATACGTCGTGCGAGCAAATGGACCACTTTGCTCATCACTTTTGTGATGACGCTTACTTTTCTAAATCTCGTGGTTGTCTCTGGTATACTCGTCGGTCTCATACAAGGAGCTGTCGATGCAAACAAGATGTATTACACGAGTGATATCATTATTTCAAAACTTGAAAAAAAGGATTATATAGAACAATCACCAAAAGTCATATCTATCGTGAAGTCCTTCCCAGAAGTTGCTGGTATGTCTGCACGTTATATCGAAGGCGGGCGTTTAGAGGCTGGTTATAAGTCAAAAGTAAAAGATACTGACACAAACGAAGCCGCTTCGTCATTTACCGGTATTGATCCGGTAGCTGAAGATAGTGTTACTAATTTATCAAAATTTATTATAGAGGGAGAATATTTAGAGCCAACTGATTATGATCAAGTGCTCGTCGGTGCATATCTGTTGAAACAATATTTTCCTGTTGAATCTCCTGGTTTCAGCACACTTACCGATGTAAGTGTTGGTGACAAAATACGTGTCACCGTCGGTGGTTTAAGCAGGGAAGTTACTATAAAGGGAATTGTAAAGACAAAAGTCGATGAGATAAGCATGCGCGTATTTTTCAACGACTGGCAACTGCGTGAGCTTTTGAAGAGAACTGATTATAATGTCGACGAAATATCTATCAAACTCAAACCTGGTGCCGATCCTATATTGGTACGAGACGGGCTCATACAGGCCGGAGTAGGGGCCTATGCACGTGTACAGACATTTGAGGATGCTCAACCAAAATTCCTCAAGGATATAAAAGCGACTTTCGCACTCCTAGGAAACATGATTAGTTCTATAGGTCTTGTTGTAGCGTCTATTACTATATTTATAGTTATATTTATCAATGCGATTACTAGAAGAAAATTTATCGGTATTATGAAAGGTATCGGTATATCAGGAAAATCTATAGAAACATCGTATGTGTTTCAGTCTACTTTTTATGCTGTCATCGGTTCTGCTATTGGACTGGCTGTATTATATGGCTTTTTGCAACCATATATCACCGCACACCCAATAAATTTCCCTTTCTCTGACGGCATACTGGTAGCGCCAATTACTGAGACAATGTTGCGCATATTACTACTTGTGGTCACGACGGTAATTGCTGGATATATACCAGCACGCATGATTGTGAGAAAAAACACCCTCGACTCTATCTTAGGAAGAAATTAATATGTCACTTATACGCGTAAAAGGATTAATAAAGACATTCGTCGATGGTAGCAAGGAGACCAGAGTCTTGAAGGGTATTGATTTTGAAGTAGAACAGGGAGAGTATATCGCTATTATGGGACGATCCGGTGCTGGTAAATCTACTTTTATGTATCAGATATCACTTCTCGATGAACCGACAAGTGGAGAAATATGGCTTTTTGGCGAAGATGTTCACAACATGTCAGCCAACGAAGCTACTAGTTTTCGTCTCAATGAGCTCGGTTATGTATTCCAAGATTATGCACTTTTGCCAGATCTCACAGCAGAGGAAAATGTAGCTTTACCCCTCATGATGAAAGGTGAATCGAAGCGAGAAGCATTCAATGAAGCAAGAATAGCACTCACCCGCGTCGGGCTAGGGGCTCGTACAGGAAATCTACCGAGCCAGCTATCAGGAGGGGAACAACAAAGAGTTTCTATTGCACGAGCGCTCGCACACAAGCCAAAGATATTATTTGCAGATGAACCGACGGCAAATCTAGATAATGAGAGCTCACGATCTATTATGGAGCTTTTTAATGAGGTCCATAAAAGTGGACAGACTATCATCATGGTGACTCACGAAGAAGAGTATTCAAAACTCGCTGGGCGTATCGTCAAACTAGATGACGGACTCATCGTCTCAGACGAAAAAGTTAAGTGAGAAGGAAAGGACCTTTTTGATTATTTTATGTCTGGATAGAATTTCTTTTTGCTATCGACGTATATAGATGTAGCTAGAGCGATGATAACAACATTTTTAATGATGTATTGTCCTTCGAGTGTTGGTGACAGCATGCTATGCCAAGCAGTATCACCAAGAAGGAATAGTGGCATGATGGTTGTAATCATATGAGGTATGAGGAGAACAAGTCCTAGTTTTTGTAGTTTTGGTACGATAAAACAAAGTCCGATAAATACTTCAAAGCCACCAAAAATCATGACAAATAAACCTGATTCTATAGGCAGTGGCATGAGTGTCTGCATGTGACCGAGGAGATCTGTTACGAGCGGAGTAGCAGGAGAGAGACCAAATAATTTTAGTGCACCAAACCAAACAAATACTACAAACAATGCGATATGTGAAAACACAAAACTCGCTCGTTCTTCGCGCCCCATAATGTAGGGGTTTTTATCTTGCATTGAGATAGACGTATATATCCTCCAATGCTTTTACTGCATCACCAGCTGCAATATTGTTTTGATGATAGAGACCATCAGTACAATCACCCGCTGCCCAGACACCTATATCAGAAGCAGATTGAGTCTTTGGGTCCACAAGTATTCGTCCGTATGGATCTAGTGTGATAATTTCTTTTGCGAATTCGGTAGTAGGTATGGAGCCTATTTCAGCAAATATACCTGTGACCGCCAATTCTTTTACTTCACCTGAATTTTTATCTTTGTATGAAAGACTGGTGACAAACTTATCACCATGTACTTCTGATAATTCTGCACCAAGAAGGGCATTCATTTTTGGATTTGAAAGTACTTTTTTTACTGTCACTGGATCAGCCTTGAATTCACTACTACGGTTTAGCAAGGTGACAGAGCGACAGTATGCTAAGAGTTGGGCAGCGCTTTCGAATGCGGCATTACCACCACCAATAACGGCGACATCTTGGTCGGCAAAGAGTGGTCCATCACATGAAGCACAATAGGTGATACCTTTATGCTCAAATTTATCTGCTCCTGGTACATCTAGTTTGCGTCTATGGCTACCGGTCGTGATAAGTATTGTGCGAGCTTCGTATGAACCATTGTCAGTTTGTATCTTGAAATTCTCACCGATTTTATCTATTTTGATCACATATTCACCGACTTTGATATCTACAATATCACCTGCATAAGCACGGAGATGCTCTTCCATGTTTTTTGCAAAATTGACACCGCTTATTTTTATTGTGCCTATCCAATTTTCAATACCTTCTGAAACAGTCGATTGGCTTTGAAAGTCTTTGGTAATAAATATAGTCTTTAGTCTCTTGCGGGATGCATAGACACCCGCTGCGACACCCGCTGGACCTCCTCCTAATATTGCTAAGTCGTACATAAGTAAAATTGTAAGTTAAGTAAACTAAAGTATATCAAAAGGAGGCACCGTATGCCTCCTTTTGATATCTGGATTAGATTGTCTTATTTCTTTCTCCTGAGAAATGCTGGAACAGCACCCCAATCATCATCAGCATCTATGACAGGAATATTTTTCTTGTCTTCTGTAGATGGTTTTGAATCATTTTTCTCTTCTTTCTTTTCAGGTTTATCTGTGACGGTGTTGAATATCTTGCCTTTTACAGGCTCTTCTTTTACATCAGATGAAAATAGAGATTTCTTCTGTATGTTTTGTATATGAGCTGCAGTCGCTTCACCAAAACCTGATGCGATTACTGTTACCTTAACTTCACCTTTCTTTAATTTAGTGTCGTGTACAGTACCAAAAATAACTTTCGCATTTGGGTCTATTGATTCTGTAATAACCTTTGCCGCATCTTGTATCTCAAACATGGTGAGATCATCACCACCAGCGATAGAAAATAGTACTCCTTTTGCACCCGCAATAGATATGTCTAGGAGAGGGGAATTTATAGCCATTTTTGCTGCATCCTCGGCGCGTTTATCACCAGAACCTGTACCGATACCCATGAGAGCAGAACCGGCGTTTTCCATAACGGCACGTATATCTGCAAAGTCTATATTGATGAGACCTGGGGTAGTGATGAGGTCTGAGATACCTTCGACTGCTTGTTTCAATACTTCATCACACATAGCGAACGCCGACTTTGCTGTAGTGTTTTTATCAATGTTTGAAAGAAGTCTGTCGTTTGGAATGACGATGATAGCATCAACTTCTTTTTTGAGAGTATCGAGAGCTTGTTCTGCAATACGTAGACGCTGAGCCCCTTCGAAAAAGAATGGTTTGGTGACTACAGCTACGGTGAGAGCACCGAGTTCTTTTGCTGTTTTTGCAACAGCGGGAGATGCACCTGAGCACGTACCACCACCTAGACCTCCTGCGACAAATACCATGTCAGCACCCTTGAGCGCTTCTTGAAGTTCTTCTTTTGTCTCTTCGACTGCACGACGTCCGAGCTCCGGGTTCATACCAGTACCTAATCCTTTTGTGAGATTTTTTCCGATATGAATCTTTTTCTTTGAGAGAGTGTGGTGAAGGTCTTGAGCATCGGTATTAACACCAATGAATTCGACGCCTCTCACTTTTGAGTTGACCATATGGTTCAGGGCGTTTTTACCCGAACCTCCAACACCAAGGACTTTGATGCGTGCGAATGTCTCTACTTCCGGTACTATGTTTGGCATGATGCGTTCAATAATGGCTAATCCACGTGACGGATACCCGTTCGTTTGGTCTTCTAATAGTGGGTCAATAATAGCAAACAGGGCCTATATTTCAAGGGTCAAAAATGGTGTATAAAAATGTGCAAAAAAGTCTACTGTTATGAAATCAGGGTATTTAAGGTAAGAATTGTTTGAGGAAAGAAAGGAATTTGCTTGCACCAGCTGCACTCGTCTTGCGTAGACCGCTATCATCTGATTCACTGCCTAGACCGAGAAGACAGAGTCCGTAAGCGACTGACCATGTAGCATTTTTTACATCATCTCCATCAGATAGTCCGAGTTTACCAATACGAGATGGCAAACGAAGTGTGGCTTTTGCTAAATCTTCTATGGTGGCGAGACCAGATCCTCCACCTGTGATGATAATACCTGCGGGTAGGAGACCATTTTTATTAATTTTTTTGAGATGTGCTTCTATAAGTTCAAACATATCTTTTAGACGAGCGACCACTATCTCTTCGAGTTTCTTTTTTGAAACAGATGAATCAGATGTAGAACCACGTTTTATGTTTTCAGCTTCTTCGATAGGTAGTCTCATACCGAGTGCTATGTCATTTGTGATATCGGTAGAACCTATAGGAAATACTTCGAGCGAGATTGGTAAATTGTTTTCGTAAACAACCATGGAAAGTGTTTCTCCACCGATATTGGCTAGGACACAACCGGCGATCTTTTGGCTTTTTGATAGTGTGACTAGGGAGGCTGCTATAGGCGAGGCGATAATATCTTGAACTTCTACACCAGCGTCGCCGATAGCCTCTACGAGATCATCTAAATGTTGAGTAAGGCAAGTAACAAATAGAACTTTACCTTCTAATTTTTTACCCTTCATGCCTTGAGGTCGTCCGAGTACCTCTTTACCGTCTATTTTCCATGACAATGGAATAGGGTGAATAATTTTTTGATTGAGTGTATAGGTATTTGAGAGATCTCGTTCGGCGGCTGATATAGCTTTGTCCATATCGAGGTCACTGACAGTGGAGTCACCACGAGAGATAACGGTCGTGCCTGTAGATGTCGTAGATTGAAGTCCAACACCTCCGATAGATACATAAGCTTTTTTTATTTTTACCTTGGCACTACGTTCAGCTTGTGCAACAGCTTGTGCGATTGCTTTTGAAGCGTCACGAGAATTGACGACGTAGCCATGTCTAAGTCCACGAGATTCTGCTATACCAGCACCAATAACGTGAAGTGTGCCTGCTGTGGATCGAGGATCACGCTCAGCCACGACGACTTTTACTTGGTATGTTCCTATATCTATGCCAACAGCGATATGTTTCCTCATGAGTGAGTTGAGAAACTGATTACAAAAATAGTCAGTAGTTACTAGATATTTTCTAGTAACGGGTGGTGTTATTTGTCGAATCCAAATTGTTTACGGATTCTTGTTTCTGCTTTCTCCATTGTACTACCATGCTTCATGCCTTTCAAATGAAAGAGTCCGTGTATAAATAGGAAGGCTATCATGTTTTGATAGTTTCGATTGAAATCAGGTGCCTGTCTACGAGCTTCAAGTGGGTTTATAAAAATTTCACCAGAGTCTTTGTCTAGTTCAAATGAGAGTACGTTTGGTATATAGCTTTTACCTCGGCTTTTTATGTTTATTTTTTGTGATTCTGCGTCTCCTGTAAAGACTAGTGATAAATCATAATTTGGTCCTAGAACAGTGTTTTTTATACGCGAGAAAGGCACGCGGGGTAGCGTGCCTTTAGTTTTGTTTAGTATAGATACCTTCGACATGGAGTCGTTTAAAGTATTATCGGCGAGCGCCTCGTTCTGGGGTAGGTGCCATCTTACCTTGCTTGATAAGCTCGGCTACTTCTTCACGGCGAGAAATCTTTGACAGGGTTTTCATCTTGGTTTTATAGTGAGAAAGTGTACGAGCGTGATATCGCTCTTTGCGTATACGAGGGAGTACGCCAGAACCCTGTACGCGACGTGTAAAACGCCTCAAGAGGCTCATTGGGTTCTCGTTTGGATTTCGTGATACTTCTACGTTTGTTGCCATAGAGGGATAGCCTATCATAAGGCTTTAAAAAGCTCAAGACACCTATAAAAATATAGATTATGCCTTGTATTTCTTTAGCCTTGCAGAGGCATCAGTAATGAGAACACTCTCTTGTGAACGGGTCTCAGTCACACGTATGATGACAGAGTTTTCCATGGCTTCTTTTTTACCCATAATCATGACGATCGGAGCCTGAGTTTTCTCTATGAGACCGATTTGTCCTGCCATTTTATCCTTGAGCATGTTTTGGGCTACAGGAATGCGACTTTTTTTCAATGTTTCAATCACATGAAGCGAGAGTAGTTTTGCTTCAGAGCCAAGTTGAATAAAGGCGATAGAAGGATTGGTGATTTTTTCTATAGATGATTTCTTTATCTTTTTTGATTGAGGTACACGGCGTGAGGAGAGTGCTAGTGACACACCCACAGCAGTCACTTCTTTTTTATGTCCGAGTTTTTTTGCGAGGGTATCGTAGCGTATGCCGATAGCTATTGGGTGACTGTCTTTGTCTTCACGGCGTATTTCGAATACCGTTTCACTACAATAATCTCTGTTTGCAACGAGTGTGTTGTTGATCTGATATGAGATATCGAGTGTCTCTAGGTATTCCAAAAGTTCTTTAAAGTGTATGCGACTTTTTTCAGATAGAAAATTGATTGATTTTGGACATGTCTCGGCAAGTTCTTTACATTTTTCATGGTTACATCCTAGTAGTGCAAACACATCTTTTTTTATGAGAGGACGGCATGATATAGGTAGATCTGCGAGATGTTTTTTGTAGTAGGTGGTGATTTCTTTTGAAAATCGTGCGATAGATTCTTTGTCTCCCATAGAGTTTATTTCTACATGAAGATTTTTTTCTCCTATATCGTGGAGAATCGAAAGAGATGCTTGTATGAGTATCGCTTCAGCCATTGGTTTTGAGGTACCGAGTATGTCTAGTCCGTAATGTAATTCATTTTTATGACGAGTGCTTTTTCGATGAAAAAACATGAGGGGTTGAGGCAAACTATACATTTTCTCTTTATCGTATAGACCGAGTAACGATATTTTCTCATCGAGACGAACCGAAGCACCTATCTCATGACTATCATGATCTATGACTACTTCGCCACCGGATATGCGTTTTGCTTTATTGGAATCATCGTGATGTATGGTGGGGGTTTTTATTGGTGTAAAACCATAAAAAAGCGATGCTTCACCTACTTGATCTAGGTCTTGATATGAAATGTATGATGGGGTCCCGTTTTTGTTTTTTTTCATGACTCGTTCTTGGTTAGTGGTTCTGATAGTTTGTCTGTTTTTTATAGTTACTCTACTGTTGAAGTAGCGATTTCTCCTGGGAATAAATCAATACGAGATAGTGGTAGGAGCCGTATGAAGGGTTTACCGATAATATCTTTTTCAGGAAGCGCTCCCCACGAACGAGAATCTAGTGACACGACGCGGTTATCTCCCATGACGAAATATTCACCGTTTCGTAAGGTTGTCGAGATATTACCTATAGTCTGGGAATGGGTATAAGGCTCAGATATGACAAATCCGTTTGGGTTTTCTGTATTTGCGATGGTAATGATTTCTCCAGAGACTTTTACTGTCTCACCAGGCAATCCGATAATTCTTTTTATGAAGTATTTTTTTGGATCTAGGGGGTAACGAAACACAACGACATCACCACGCTCTGGTTTTTCAAAACGATACGATATCTCATCAACAATGAGGTATTCACCATCCTTAAATGTAGTGTCCATAGATGCACCGTTTACCACAAAAGGCTGAGCGATAAATGCACGTATTGGTACGACTATAATGAGGGCTGTAATAATATAACCGAGAGTTTCCCGAACGACACTTTTCTTTGGAGTTGTGATTGTAGGAGGTATTTCCATAGAGTTTTATTGGAGAGAGTGTAATACACAATACGTATTGACGGGAAGCATACAATCGTGTCAGAGCAGTATTTCCAGTTTTTCATCTCTTGTCGTATCATATGCACATGATAATCATAGGACTAGGAAATCCAGGACAAGATTATGAAAATACAAGACATAACGCTGGTCGTATGTCGGTCATGCGTTTTGCGAAGACGCACGACATCAGTGATTGGAAGTATGACAAAAAATCAAATTCTCTAATCATCAAAGGTAAAATAGGTAAGAAGGCGACAGTTCTCGTGCTTCCTGAGACATTTATGAATAAATCAGGTATTTCTGCAAAAGTATTTGTTTCAAGCGCAAAAAAAGCAAAAGATTTGATTGTGGTTCATGATGATTTAGATTTGCCTCTCGGTAGAGCAAAGATGTCATGGGATAAGTCTTCTGGTGGTCATAAGGGTGTCGAATCAGTAATACGTGCGGTGGGTACTCAAGCATTTTGGCGTATACGTATTGGTATATCAAAAGGTGGTAAAAACGGTACGGTAAAAAAACCATCAGGTGATGCACTTCTAGATAATTTTATTGTTGCACCATTCAAGCCGACTGAAATGGATGAAATGAAATCAGTTATGAAAAAAGTAGTCGAATGTCTCGAGATGGCAGTGAGCGATAGTCCTGGCCGTGCCATGAGCGAACTCAACAGGATTTTCAATAAATAATTTAGCGTTAGTTTACGGAGAGTAGAAACATTTTTTGGTATGAAAAACCCCCACACTCCGTGTGGGGGAGAATTATTAAATGTTGCAAAGCAGAAACTTTTCGAGCCATATCGATAGGTATTACGACAGACTCTCTTATCTTAATATTCGACTCAACGCAGTGCAGTCTAAACACTATGACGCAAAACCCGACTAGTATTTTTACCTAGCAAGGAAACAACATTCAATGTTCTTTGGTCCATACTCTACTTGATATATTGATTTAGTCAAAAAAACCGCCCTGAGGCGGTTTTTTTTGTTTTATTTCTTTGCTCCTGCGTAAGAGAGGGTCATTTTCTGATTACCTGCATCAAAGAGAGTGATTTTGAAGTCATATGTCTTACCTAACTCTAGGCTAGAACGAAGTTTTTCTTCTGAACCAAATTCTGATACATGAACTAGACCAGCTACACCTTCTTCTATAGAAGCGAGTGCACCATGACGATTGAATTTGATGATGACACCTTTTACTTCCATGTCCTTCTTGTATTTCTGACCTGCTTCTTGCCATGGATTTGGTTTCAACGCCTTGATTGATAGGGAAATCTTACCCTCTTTTATATCAATGATTTTCACATTGACCTTGTCACCTACATTGAAACGAGTCTTTGGATCATCTACTAGAGCCCAATCGATTTCAGAGATATGCACGAGTCCTTCTAGACCGTCCTCAATCTTTACGAATATACCGAAATCCACAGTGCCGGTAACTTTTCCTTCGAGTACGTCACCGACATTGTATTTTGCTGCTGATTCTGTCTTTTCCTTATCTCCCGAAGTCTTTTCAGAGAATATGAGCTTGCCTTCTTTTGGAAGTGCGGTGATGACTGAAACAGCGAGTTTTGTACCGACGAGTTTACGTAGTTCGGTGAGGATGGCGTCTTTGTCACCATCAGAGACACGAGGGTAATGCTCAGATTTTAGCTGAGAAGCAGGGAGGAATCCCTGAATACCTTGCCAGTCTATAATAAGACCTCCTTTGTTTGCCTCTTTTACTGGTAGTTCAAATATTGCCTTTGATGCAATAGCTGTCTCTGCTTCACTCCATATAAGCGCTTGACGAGCTTCTTTGAGTGAGAGTTCGACATAACCATCTTTGTTTGATGGGTCGACTATCTTTGCTGAGATGGTATCACCAATAGAAATCTTTTTGATAACATCACGAGCGATAAGGTATTCACGACCGTATATGATACCAGTACCAAATGGTGGTAGGTCTACGAATACACCTTTTTTGTCTATGGCGATAACGACACCTTCGATGATATCTCCTTCAGATGGTGGAGTCTGTGTCTCTGCGAGGAGACGGTTCATGATAGTGTCTCTCTTTGTCTTTGGTTCTACATCGTTTGATGTATCTACGGCAGGAACAGGGGATGATTTTTTTGTAGCTTTTACTACTTCTTCCTGTACCTCTTCTTTTTTAATATCTTTTTTTCCTATTCCAAACATAAATGAAAAAGTGCCCGAAGTTTTCCCCGCACAGTTTCTCGTGGCCATATGCCTGCGGAGAGGGTTACTTCAAAGCGTTTTTTGATAAATACCAGGCGCTTACCTGATGGGTGACATACTATATGAAAGCGTGGTGTAAGTAAAGAAAAAGGCCGGTCTCTCGCGAGACCGGCCAAATGAAGAAGTTCCTTGGTTTAGGCTTAGTTGTATGTACAGGATTTTGATCACCCACATGACCTCTACTGGTCGTGCGCTGTGAGACGCTGTGGTTCTGTGCAAACAACTTGATTCATCGTATCTATCGGTCGACTGATAGACATGATTACTCGGGATTTATTCTAGAGACGATTCACTATACGTCTCATGTGTTGAGGTCCCACAACCCCAGAAACGAAGTTCCTGGTTTAGCCTTTTCCTTCGCATACAATGCGCGGAATCGAATTTCTTTATTCCAGAGAACTGCTTCAGGGAGTATGTTACGTCCAAGTTGTTTTTTGTCAATCTAGATACTTTTCACTCAATACTTTATACTTCTATCATTATGGTAATCACACATCTAGGAGGGGAATCATTCAAGATTCAATTTGGCGACATCACGCTCGCCTTTAATCCTATTTCAAAGGATTCAAAAAAATGGAAACCTTCAAAATTTGGTGCGGATATCGCCCTCATCACCACAAACCATCCAGACATGAATGGGTCTGATCAGGTTTCGTTTGGTGAGAAAAAAGCTTTTGCTATCACCGGTCCAGGTGAGTATGAAGTCAAAGAAGTTTTTATAAAGGGTTTTAAATCAGATTCTAAATACGGTGGAGAAGATTTTATAAACACCATTTATTCTGTCGCACTTGAGAATATGAACATTTGTTTCCTCGGTGCTCTCACAAAAGACATGCCGAGCGAGACCATGGAATCACTAGATGGGGTAGATGTTTTGTTTGTTCCTGTAGGAGGAGATGGAGTACTGTCTCCGGCCGAAGCTGCAAAGATCGCAGTAAAGATCGGTCCAAAACTAGTCATACCTATGCATTATGATTCAGCGTCACTTAAATCATTCCTCAAAGAGTCAGGTGAGGAATCAGTAAAACCAATCGACAAACTCACTTTAAAAAAGAAAGATCTAGACGGTAAAGAGGGTGATGTCGTGGTATTAGACGTCCATGGCTCCTGATGATTTTTTCCATTCTCTAGTCGATATTTTTGTACAGGGCTATTCTCCGATACGAGTATACGTAGTTGTAGGTGTTGTAGGTATTTTGTTTTTACTCTCTCTTGCAAAGAGAAGTTTTAACGGTGATAAGGAAGAGGGGTTATTGATGGGTGCTCTGTCCAGTGTGTTTTTGATAGGTTTTCTATATGAGATATACATTAGTTTTGTCTACAAAATAGGCATTTTCAAAGCCGTACTTTTTTTGAATGGTAACGAGATGACCTCAAGTTCCATATTTCATAACCATGTCCTAAAGGGTGTTATGGGATATATGACATCTTTTTTATCGCCAGGTTTTGAATCATTAGATCCTGGCATAGGTGTATTGCCGTTTATCTCACCGTGGGTGTTGCTTCTGGTTGGTGTTATTTTTGTGTACTGTCTTTTTTTAATAGGGAAAATATCTATACGCTTGTTGGGTGGTATCACGCACGGTAAAAATAGTTTTATTTTTGCTTACGGTCTCATTTTGAGCACAGTAATCATTCGTCTATTTGATGGAGGAATCTGGTCTATGAATTCTGTGCTTTTTTTAGGTTTACTCTACCTAGTTATCAATAAAAAAGAGAGATTTATCATCAATTCTATATATCTACTGTTGTTGCAGTTTGTTGTGTATCTTTTTTCTTATTTAACAAAAGACTCTTTTGACCTAACTATCGCTATATTGTATTCGGTATGTTCTTGGTCTTTGGTCACAATACTCATGAGTAGGTATCTTAAACTCGAGAGGGTAAAGGTGGTTTATGTACTATTTGTCCTACTAGTCTCTATCATTCCAATTTTCAAAATAAACTTCTTTCAAGAAAATAATGATAACGGAATTTTTAATAAAGTTTATTTCAGTACTTACGAGACGATTGAAAATGAAAGATACACCCTAATCGACTCTATTGGAGGTTTGAATATATATAAGTATGAAGATAGTGTGGACAGAAAATTAAAAGATTTAATTTTGTTTGATAAAAAGATACAAATTTTTAACTATATAGGTATCCCGGATAAAACTTGCTCTGAAAAATCCGTTGATCGTGTCATTAGCTTGAATGTTTTGAGTAAAGAGGAAATTGTAGATACTTTCTGGCCAAATTCTCATGTCGGAATCGAAGTCTACAAACATTCACAACTCATAAATGATATGTATTTATACAATGTGAAGATACGTATTCCAGCCTGTATCCCTAGAGGATGGTCTGTTATTCAAGAAGTGCTCAAATCAGCTGGCTCTCAAAAAACTCTTATTTATAGCCATTAGAAAGAACTAATCAATCTGGAATAGTCCATATTGATTTTTTATAATATTTGTGATATACTATAGGTAGAATGAAAACGCTCATTAAATTAACCTTCGTGGTTGCGTTCTTCGTGGCCACTTTCCAGTCAGTTGCTTTGGCTCAAATTCCAGACAAGTTTCTCAACACTAAAACTTTTTATCTTCCTGTCCATATGTCTATGGAAAAACAGGACGATATGGAGAATTTAGCTAAACAGATTAACCACGAAATTTCAGTTCTCGCCTCTGATGGATTAGAGGTCGAGTATTTTGTGACTAGTCTCGATGGGGATGATTGGGGGATAGACGCTTTCCAGTTTTTCTATCATAAAAAAAGTAAAGCTAAACTCCGCCATGTTGTCTTTGTTGCTATCGATCCCAGAATTCAACCAAAAAATTTCAACCATTCGTCAGCCACGAGGTTTATCAATGACTTTGGTTCTAGTTTTTTTGGCAAGGACAATTTTATAGCTGGCACTATAAGTCTTGTCGACTGGGTCAGGTACAGACAAGAGGGAAGGTTTGTTGGGTTTTTTGCTATTTTAAAGAAACCCATTGAACATATACCATTGGTATTGAGATTAGTTCCTGGTGATGATGGTATGGTTTTGGCCAAAAATTAATTTTGCGAAAGGGTGTCCTAAGGACACCCTTTTTTATTTTGCTTTCTAACTCATATTGTTGTTTAATTAATACTAAATGCATACACTCAATAGAAACAAAATAATATTTTACACACCTGTAGTTCTTTTGGTTTTTTTGTTTATTCCTTTTTTGAGGATACAGGCTCAGGAAAATATAAATGGTGGAAGTCTATGTCTCGCAAGCCAGAATGGTTTTAGTTTTAATTTAAATACAGTTGATGATTCTTTGTTTGCTGGTCAGAGCCAACATGTCTCTGGTGTCATAACAAACAATACAGATTACGATCTCCAGAATGGTGACGTCATCGTGCATGTCGTCAAACTATCTTCTGATGATAGTCGAAATGATTATGGACTAGAAAATGATTGGGTTCAGAGATTGGTTGTTGCTGATGGTGTATCTATAAAGTCAAAGGCGTTTACTAATTTTGATTTCACATGGAATGTTCCAGAGAAAATTGTCTCTGGGGTATATGCTCTAGATTTTTATTTAGTATCAAACAAGGCTTTTATCAAAGCTGGTTCAGAAAATCACAGCTTTCCAGCAAAAAGAATGATTGTCTCTGTCGGTGGGGGCAATGGTGATGTTGCTTATATAAAAAATAATTCATTGAGCATGAATGGTGAATTATTGGATAGTTCTAGAGTCTTTTATTTTGCTACTGGTAGTAGTACCCCTTTACATGTTGGTGTTGGAAATACAGGTAGTGTATCTAGAGATGTTGTGATGAAATACTCTCTCTACAACTCGACGATTATAGATGACTCCCACAAGGTTTTTGAGGGACAAAAGATGATTAATATTCATTCATCGAGCACATCTAATACGTATTTAGAAAATTTGAGTTTAAAAAAATATGCATACTACACAGTACTCATAGAACTGAAGGATGGTGACAAGAGTTCCTTTATAACTTTTGGTTTAAATAATACAGATAAACCATTTGCAAAAATAGCTTCTGTCTACGCAAAGAGAGTAGATGATACGCACATTGATGTCATAGGATGTTTATTGTTGGATGATCAGGCAAAAAAAGGTGCCTTAAATGTATATGCCTTAGAATTTGATAAAACCATACTTTCTAGTACCACAGCATCTGTTTTTAATTGGAAAGATATTACTAATTTCTCGGTACCGATTTCTATATCAAGTGACCAAGGTGAGACCTTTATTTCTTTGGATATGGTTGATGCGAGTGGTCTAATTATGTCTAGTGTGGTGGTGCCAGTCGAGTGTGATGATCAATGTTATGGATCTAAAAATCTTCAGCCAGATAGAGTTATTGTCATTGTATCGATAGTAATATTTGTACTACTTATAATAGGTTTTATATTTAGAAGGAAAAATACTATCTTGATGGTATCAGTTATCATGTTGTTTTTACCTTATTTAGCACATTCTCAGTCTGGAGGAGGAGGTACTTCTTCTTATACCACGACAGGACAGGCTTATAGTACAAATAATAGTAGTGGTACTGGTGGAGTTGTTGCCTTTTCAACTGCTGGTGGGGGTTTTATATCGGTATCGTGGGCTATACCAGATAGTGATAGAGGTGAACCTCGTGGTGATACATTGCCACCGACGTTGGAGTTTACTACACAGCCTACGACCATTGTCTCAGGTCAGACAGCCACACTTTATTGGCAGTCGTATGAGACATCTACTTGTTCTGCAGCTGGTGCCTGGAGTGGTTCAAAACCAATTAGTGGGAATGAGTCGACTGGCGCCTTGAACTCTGACACAACATATACACTTTCTTGTGCAGGTTGGGATGGTTCAAGTGTAGAGAAATCTATCACTGTCACTGTGACACCAGTAGAGCAAGATGTTTGTCCAAATATTTCTGGTAGCCAGACTACAATACCAGCTGGCTACACCGTAGATGGCTCTGGTCAATGCGTATTGATACCACCTACCGATGTCTGTCCAAACATCGCTGGTGATCAAGCGACTGTGCCAGCTGGCTACACCGTAGATGGTTCTGGTCAATGTATAGCACCTACTCCTCCTACCACTACCACTACCACTGATGTCTGTCCAAACATCGCTGGTGATCAAACAACGGTACCAAACGGATATCAGATGAATGCCGCTGGCCTATGTGTTCCAGTAGCGCCCGTAGACCAGACACCTGATGGTGTATTGGATACAGCTGACTGTAATTCTGCTAGTGGTTGGGCATATGACCCAGATACATCATCTCAATCTATAGACGTACATATGTATGATAGTTCGACGTTTCTCGGAGCGGTGACAGCTAATCAGTCTCGTCCAGACGTCAACCAAGCTAAGGGGATCACCGGTAATCACGGGTTTACTTTCAGTATCCCAGAATCACTCAAGGATAATCAAAATCACCAGATATTCGCATACGCTATAAACACTAATGATGTAGGACCAAATCCAAAACTCTCTGGAGCGCCAAAGATAATAAATTGTGCCCCAGCTACTACGATTATAAATAATACTGATACAGGAGGAGGAAATGGAGGTGACAATACGAATAATGTAAATAATTCTGGATTTACTCTATCGGCAGATTCAAATACACTCAACATTCAATTCCTCGGTGGTATTGGTAATTCATCAGACTCAAAACGTGTATATGTAAATCCAGTAAATGGATTTACCAATCCTGTAGAATTATCGATTGTCGGTATTTCACCAGCCTTACCAGCTGACACGAATATTAATTACTCTTTTGATGGTAGACCATTTAGCTCAAATCCGACTATTACGCTCACGTATAGAGATATTGCCGGTGGTCAGTATATTAGCGAGTCCGGCGAAATAGGTTCTCTTTTCAGGGTCTCTCTATCAAAATCAATAACTGATAATCGAACTATTACCTTGAAAGGTGTGTCAGGTGCCAAGGAGTTTACGTATAGCTTCGTATTGAAACCATACTCTGCAGACCCACGTTTTATGGAAATATAAGACGACCTTCTACTGAATCGAGTATGTACGTATTAGATATATTATATTTTGCGTGGCCACTCTGGGTATCAAATATCCTTTTGAATAGTCTGGGTGTGTACAGGTTTTGGGATCAAAGAATTGATTTTAATATCCATTTTTTTGATGGCAAGGAATTGTTGGGGAGGTCAACTACTTTTGGTGGCCTGACTGTCAGTATTATCTTTGCTTGTTTAGCTTTTTACTTTTTTCCAGAACATCACCTGATTTTTATCAAAGCACTTTCTGGTTTTTTCGGTCATATTTTGTTTAGTTTTATTAAACGAAGGTTAGATATCAAACCTGGTAGCTATATACTAGGTATTAGTCATGTAGATTATATTGTTTTATTCTCACTCATATACCTCGCACTCGGCAATACTGATTATGGAATATTGATATCAACTTATATAATAACTGTCATAATCACACCATTCATCACAAAACTATTTTTTCGATTAGGATTGAGACAACATCGATTGTAAAAAGAAAATAATATATTTAAATCACCTTTAATATCATGTCTTTTATTTCATACATAGAAAAACTTCGTGAAAAATCAGAATCTGAACGAAGAAAAATATCGATAGGTGTCGCGTTTGTTGTGACTATATTTATCGCCATTGTTTGGATATTTACTATCACTTCGAATGTTTCTCCTGGAGAATCTTCTGTGGTTGTAAATAATAATCAAAAAGAGAATGCCTACAATGATATAAAAAAGGGATGGGATTCTCTCGTGGAAAATATGAGTACACTCTTTTCTGGGACAGAGACACATATTCAGTCTACAGAGACAGACAACCAACCGGTTTTTGATGCTATGGATGGTGTGCCAGCTGAGACGGTGGAGGTGATAGAAGAAGGTGAAATTAAAGCGTCTAATATCGAATCAGTTGATGTGCAATAGTACTAGGCATAGTGAGGTCTTTTTGTTTATTAGAATCTACATAATGACCTATGTCAAGTCGTAGAAAACCCTTGAAAATGCTATACTTTATCTACTAAAGCGACTGCGCTTGTTTTTAATTTACCGACCATAAATGGCCAAGAAAACAGACGAAAAACCAGCTGATTCTGTACCAGAAAAGGTGCCTCAGACTATGGGTATAGTGGCGAGAAATATTGTCACTGAGATGCGCGAGTCATATCTCGACTATGCTATGTCAGTCATCACGAGTCGTGCACTTCCTGATGTTCGCGATGGTTTGAAACCTGTTCATCGTCGCATTCTCTATGCCATGAATGATATAGGTCTCACTGCTTCTGCAAAGACTCGTAAGTCTGCGACTGTGGTAGGAGATGTACTCGGTAAGTATCACCCTCATGGTGACGCATCGGTCTATGACGCTATGGTAAAGATGGCCCAGGATTTTTCGATGCGTTATCCACTCATTGTTGGTCAAGGTAACTTTGGTTCGATAGACGGAGATGGTGCCGCAGCTATGCGTTATACGGAGGCAAAAATGTCTCGTCTAGCGGGTGAGCTTCTCCGTGACCTAGAAAAAGATACGGTTGATTTTAGACCAAATTATGACAACAGATTAAAAGAACCATCGGTATTACCGACCGCTGTACCGAATCTTCTTTTGAACGGTACACTTGGTATCGCTGTAGGCATGGCGACAAATATCCCTCCACACAATCTCGGAGAAGTTATTGATGCGACTGTGGCCCTCATAGAGAATCCAGACAATACTACCGAAGACCTTCTCCAATACGTACAAGGTCCAGATTTCCCTACAGGAGGCATGATTTTTAATCAGAAAGATATTCATCACGCTTATACGACTGGTCGTGGGGGTATCGTTTGCCGTGGTGATGCGGAGATAGTGGAATCAAAGACTGGTGTACAGCAAATCATCATCACTTCTATTCCATATCGTGTAGTCAAAGCTGATCTCATTGTAGCTATCGCTGATCATGTCCGTGAAAAGAAAATCGAGGGTATCAAGGGTTTACGTGATGAGTCGACCAAGGATATACGTATCGTTATTGATCTCAAAAATAACGCACATCCACAAAAAGTTCTCAATTTTCTATACAAACACACTCAGCTCGAGGATACATTCCATCTCAACGTCGTGGCCCTTGTAAAAGGTGTGCCAGAAACCTTGTCACTCAAAGGTATACTCGAGTCATTTATCGAACACAGGATAGAAGTGGTTAAACGTCGTACTGCGTATGATTTACGAAAAGCAGAAGAACGTGAACACATCCTTCTCGGATTAAAGAAGGCTCTCGATCATATCGATGAAATCATCAAGCTTATAAAGAAATCAAAAGATGTAGACGAGGCAAGACAAAATTTGGTCAAAACATTTAAATTCTCTGAGATTCAGGCTCAGGCCATACTCGACATGCGTCTCCAGAAACTCGCAGGTTTAGAGAGAAAGAAAATCGAGGACGAACTCAAGGCTATCCAGGCTCTCATCGAAGAACTCAAAGACTTACTCAAGAGTCCAAAGAAAATTCTCACCGTCATCAAAAAAGAACTCGCAGAGATTCGTGAGAAATATGGTGATGATAGACGCACTCGTGTAGTGAAGGGTGGTGTAAAAGAAATAAATGATGAAGATCTCATACCAGATGTAGAGAATGTACTCGTACTCACTCAAGGTGGATATGTAAAGAGGACAATGCCAGATGAGTATCGTAAACAGCGACGTGGAGGTGTCGGTGTCATTGATCTAGATACAAAAGAAGAAGATTTTGTGACCAAGCTCGTTGGTGCAAATACTCATTGCGATATTCTGTTCTTTACTGATAAAGGAAAGGCCTATCAGCTCAAGATGTATGAACTCCCAGAAGGTAAACGTGCTACAAAAGGTAAATCTATTGCCAATTTCCTCGCTATCGGTGCAGATGAAAAAGTGACTTCAGTACTCCCAATGCCAAAGGAATCAAAAGCTGCTAGCGCGCTATCTCTCATGATGGTGACGAAACAAGGTACTGCAAAGAAAGTAAAAGCAGAGAGTTTTCATGATGTAAGAAAGAGCGGTCTAATCGCTATAACCCTAGAAGCAGGTGATGAACTCATCTCAGTAAATTTTGTGACAAAAAATGATGATGTTTCTATTGTTACTACAGAAGGTCAGTCTATAAGATTCCAGGAATCTGATGTACGAGAGATGGGTCGTTCAGCTATCGGTGTCCGTGGAGTCAGTCTCGGCAAGGGAGATTCCGTGGTATCAGCTGATGTCATCAGAAAAGATGCAAAGAATCCTCGCATTATGGTTATTTCTAAAAAAGGTTACGGCAAGACCACTGAAGCAAAAGAGTACAAGACTCAAAAACGTGGTGGAGGCGGAATTCTCACTATGAATGTCACAGACAAGACTGGTCCAGTCATATCAGCAAAGGTGGTGACTGATGAGGATGAAGAGATAGTAGCAATGTCAAAGAAATCTCAGGTTGTACGTGTCGATATTAAAGAGATTCCGACCCTCGGTCGATCGACTCAAGGTGTACGTGTCATGAAACTCCGCGAAGGCGACTCTCTCGCATCTGTCGTCTGTCTTTAGAATTCTTACGAAAAATTTAAATCCTAATTAATACCCATAGTATCATATATGATACTATGGGTATTAATGTTTTGACAGATTAACTAGTCTAGGTAAACTGATTTTGGTGTCACAGTGCTTGCCGAGATGGCTCGGTGCGAGTAATACGCGGACAACCAGAGGAGAGTATGCCTTAGGGTATGAGGGTAGGGTAACCTGCCCCGATCATGTGTATGAACCCTGCATGGGGTCCAGTCCAGAGCCCCGCATGTCCCAAAAGGATATTTAGTGTCTATTGACACAAGGGGGCACTTTCTATCGGGTCCACGGCCTATCAGTTTGTTGGCGGGGTAACGGCCCACCAAGGCTATGACGGGTAGCATACCTGAGATGATGGTATGCCGGAAGCAGCACACAACATATACACCAAGGGACCTCTGTCGGTGTGACGTTCTAGACGTCTTCACCAATAGACTGAGGTCCCTTTTTCTTTGTGTTTTCCAATCTGTTTTTTAATGTTTGGTTTGAGGACGGTGAATTACTTTTTTGAGGTTTTTTTAGTTTTTTTCTTTTTGTGTAATTTTTTCCACTCCGTAGGTATAAATGCACGTACTTCTATTTTGTCAGCAGGACGGAGTCTTCTAGGGTTTAGGCCTCTCAATATATCTATATGAGGTGTCTCATTTAAGAGATAGACGATATCGATAATATTTTCCTCTGTTGTCACCCAGGGATTATCTACTGTGGTCATGTCAATTAGTTCTGAGTAGCTCCGCAGGGTTTTTTTGCCATCGTCGAGGAAATATTCATTGAAATATGACATGACTAGCTCATGTGGTGTCTCGTATACGGGGTCACGATAACGTAGGACTACATGATTTGTCTTGCTCACTGCGCCCCAATGTCGATTTTCTCTAAATAGAGTGATGACATGATCGAGATCGTCGGTAGTCGGGCTGAGATTGACGATGAATGATTTTTTACTATGAAACCAAAATATAGCACTAGCGAGCAAGGCTCCTTCCATACAGTGTGCTTTGTTTTTTTTCAATACCATGAGCGGAGAGAGATAGACTTCCCTCGACTCAAAATTGTGAGGGATAGTATTCAAAAAATCTTGAATCTTTGATGGAGAATTTAGTTTCCTAAATATTTTAAAATCAGCGACCGATGTGTATGGAAATCGTCTCATTGTTATTTGTTTTCTTACTTTACCAGTATACCTAAATCAGTAAAACCTATAATCATATTACTGTGTATGACACTATTAGTTGGTATGAGTTGAAAATAATAAAAAATAGGAAGAGGTTGTTGTGTATTATATGCAGGAGATTGGGTTATTTATTTGGTACAATAAAGCTATGTTTTCAGACCCTCGTCGCAATATAGAACAATTTGGTCTCTCGGACGGCATGATTGTCGCTGACCTAGGCGCTGGCTCAGGTTTCTATTCTATGGAAGCCGCGCGTGCTGTCGCTCCTCATGGCAAGGTATATGCCGTAGATATACAAACAGAACTTTTGACACGACTGATTAATGAGGCAAGAAATCGTCGAATAACAAACTTGGATATAGTAGTGGGTGATTTAGAAAAAAATAATGGGATAAGTCTCAGAGAGGGTTCTATGGACGCCGTCATTGCTTCAAATATTATATTTATGCTAGATGATAAAAAAACATTTCTCACAGAAATTCGTAGGATACTCAAATCAGGCGGTAAATTACTTCTCGTAGATTGGTCAGCATCATTTTCTCAAATGGGGCCACATCCAGAACATGTTGTGTATAAAGATACAGCGCGAAAACTAGCCCAAGAAGTCGGTTTTACTCTTGAAAAAGAGATAGATGCTGGTGCACATCATTATGGTATGATTCTAAGGAAGTCTTAATACATCAGGTTATTTCACGTGTCCCGATTTCAAATAATATTTATAACAGTCCTCGTCATATTCGCAGTCGCAGGTATTGCGACTTTTGCACTTTCAAAAAACCAAGGTGGATCTGACGCACCTCAGCTCGTCATGTGGGGCACGTTTGATTCATCACTCATGTCTGGTTTTTTATCAGAAGTCGCTTCTGCTTATAGAAAGGAGGTCAATGTGAGCTACGTGGAAAAATCTACGGCATCAATGGAATCTGATCTCGTAGAAGCTCTCGCTCGAGGACAAGGACCAGATCTAATACTTTTGCCACAGGATCTCATTTCAAAACAGTTAGATAAGTTTTATCCGATACCATTTTCATCTTATTCAGAACGTGATTTTAAAGATGTGTTTATCGAGGAAGGGGAGTTGTATCTCAATTCAGCTGGAATCATCGGTTTTCCATTTTCTGTAGATCCAATGGTCATGTATTGGAACCGAGACATGTTTAGTAATGCCGGATTTGCAACACCTCCAAAGAAATGGACGGAATTTGCATCACTTGTATCAAAGATGACTAAAAAAGATACAACCGGGAATATCTCTCAAAGCCTCGTATCGTTTGGTGAGACACGCAACGTAGATCATGCAAAAGACATCATTGCGCTTCTCTCGATGCAGGCAGGTACACCGATAGTCTCTCGTGATACTCAAGGTAATCTCACTAGTGTTTTTTCGATGCAGGGTTCGACACTGGCACCAGCTGAGGAGGCTGTACGTTTTTTTACAGAGTTTGCAAATCCGGTCAAGTCTCTCTATTCATGGAACAAATCATTGCCGACAGCGAGAGCGAGTTTTGTCTCAGGCAGGTTGGCACTTTATTTTGGATACGCGAGTGAACTACCTGCTATACGTGCATCAAATCCAAACCTAAATTTTGATATAGCCGAGGTGCCTCAGACAGGAGCTCGTGCAACCACATTCGGACGTATGCACGCAATTGCATTATTAAAATCATCACCATATATTTCAGCGGCGTACATCGCGAGCAACGTTCTCACGTCTGCACCTGTCATATCACAGTGGGTCGTGAAGAGTGGATTACCACCAGTGAGACGTGATTTACTCTCAAGGGCACAATCTGATGCCTACAAGGCAGTGTTTTATAGAGGATCTTTAATTGCCAAGGCATGGCTTGACCCAAACAAGGAGTTGAGTGATGTTATATTTACCCGTTTGGTAGAGAATATTACCTCAGGACGGTTGCTTGTATCTGAAGCAGTGCGTACTGCAAACACAGAGCTAGACAGCCTCATCAGATTAAATCGATGAAAAAAAATATCACACTCATAACTTTTTGTTCGATCATCATGCTTTCTTTTATCATGCCTTCTTTTGTATTGGCACAAGCGGTTACTGGTTCTGATAACGGTACTGGTTCAGCTGATCCAAAAAGTGACAGTTTTCAGATAGTACCTTGTGATGGAGTAAATGTTAAATGTAATTTTAGCGCTGCGGTCGCGACATTCAATCGTATACTACAATTCCTTCTCTATTTATCTATACCTCTCGTCACAGGTATCATTCTCTATACAGGATTTCAATTTCTCACTGCTGGAGGTGATGCAGTGAAACTAGAGAAAGCAAAAAAGATGCTCATACCAGTAGTCATTGGTATATTTTGGGTTCTCGCCTCATGGCTCGTCGTGACGACTATATTGAAAACATTCCTCAGTGACGATACAAAAGGGGCATTACAGCAAAATCCAGAATTTAACAAACTTGTGAATTAATATGAAAAAAATACTTATTGTACTTGCTATTATCAGTATTATGTCAGGGTATGGTGTTCAGTTGTATGCTCAGCAAGGTTCTGTTATTCAAACTCTAGATACGAACAAGCCATTGACTACACAGACGAAAGACACTAATCCATCAGTACAAACTCAATCAATAAAAGCTGAGTTTCAGAATCCATTGAGTGGAGTCAATTCACTCTCAGATTTATTTTACAAAATAGTTGATTTCATCATCGGTCTCTCTTATGTGGTCATCGCGGCATTTTATCTCATCGCAGGATTTAAATTTGTTAAAGCTCAGGGTAATCCTGAGGAATTATCTAGTGCAAAACGTGCTTTCCTCAACACTACGATAGGGGCTATAATAATTATCGGTATTAACGTCATTACTCAGGTCATACAATCAACCATAAAAAGTTTACAAAATTAATATGAAAAAAATTACAACTGCTATCATTCTCGTTACATTTATATTTGTACCCTTGTTTGTAAGTGCACAAGCAATGATAGATTTTAGTAATAGTGAAATAGTTAACGGTGCATCTAATAATACAGCACAAGGTATTTCAGCTTGTTCAGATCTATCGGGCACTGGTTTTTCTGGTGTCGTGAGTTGTATAACTGGTTTTATAAATACAGCCATTGGTCTCATTATCGCAGCTGCAGTTCTGTACATAGTCTGGGGTGCATTTAATATGATTCGAAGTGAGGAAAAGAGAGAGGAGGGCAAGAAAATAATCATGTACGGCATTATCGGTCTCTTTGTCATGATTTCTATCTGGGGTTTTGTAAATATTCTCGATAGAACATTCGGCCTCTCTTTAGACGCTAGTTCGGTGAATATACCAACACTCGTTAGATAGATTTGCTTTATATTATCCCCAAAGCCCTGTTTACAGGGCTTTTTCGTTGTATAATGAATGAGTACCACTCATTGAGTACGATTATTATTTACATTTAGCATCATTACATGAAAAAGTTCAGCATCGCGACTCTCGCATACGTGCTTCCAGCTGTAGCATCTGCTCAGTCAATCAATAACGTATGGGATATCGCTGGTTTCATAAAGAGGATATTAGATACCGCACTTCCACTTCTCATCGCAGCAGCGGTCGTATGGTTTGTCTACGGCCTCTTTCAGCTCTTTCTAGCTTCAGACGAAGACAAGAAAGAGAAGGCAAAGTCTACTGTTATTTACGGTGTCATCGCACTTTTTGTGATGGTATCTGTATGGGGTCTCGTAAACATTCTCGTCGGTACATTTAACCTCAACAACAATACTCAGCGCCTCCCAGATCTACCAGCAGTTCCTAGGTAGTATTTTCTCTAGGAATTATGAATGATTCACCTCTCAAACTGCCTATTGTGCAGAAGTTTGCTGAAGTCGTACTCGATCCTGCAGTCAAGCTTCTTTTTGCAGTAGCGATACTTTACTTTATATACGGAGTATTTATCTTTATTAAAAACTCTGGTGAAAGTGAAGGTAGGATAGAAGGAAGGAATCATATACTCTGGTCTACTGTCGGCCTATTCATTATGATATCTGTCTGGGGTATCATATCGGTTCTCCAGAGAACTCTCGGTGTTTAAGTGAATGTCTCGTAAAACTCCGCTCATATGAGCGGAGTTTTACATTGTATGAAAATAAAAAAGAGAGCTGGGCGAACCATACTCTCTCGATTTGACCTTTTCCGGTCAAGACCCTATTCGGGGGGATTTGACTCGCACTGTAAAGGTGTCTGCCAGAGCCCTGTATTGAATATAGGTCACAGGATAGGGGAATTGAATTCCTCCTTCCACTTTCTGCCATTCACCAAACTCGGTCAAGGAATCAGGTTTATTGAACCGTACTTCGACCGGGACCATGTCACGACTCACGATATCTTCGTAAGCAATGACTTTTGAGACCTCACCTGACTTGATGGTGTATCCAGCCACGATTGGTTCGTGGTTTTCGGTCGGGTGACCGATAATCCAGACACCAACCGTGATTATGATAGCAAGTCCGCCGGCGAAGTATTTCACCACCGGTTTTTTTGCAACCATTGTCAGGAAGACTGCGAGGAGTAGGGATATATTGAGCCATCCAAATGCCTCATGTCTGTAGACATTACCCCACCACAGAAATCCAATCTTTGCGCAGAGCACATTGATGAATACCATGGCGATAGTAACGAGACTGAGTGAGTAGACTATGTCTTTGTTCTCAGTCCACCAGTCTTTCTTAGAAGCCTTACCACCCTTATCATCCGGTGTTTCATCACTTGATAATTTAAGTCTTTTTTTTCGACGTATCAACACCGCTGCGATGATGAGTACGAGTATGACAACTGTACATACTAAGAAGGTAATGTGTAACGTGTTCATTAGATTGCCTTGGTTGGGACCACACCTGGACCTAGTACTAGGGTTGTAGCGGCGGTTTGGTTTTTGATTGCCTCAGCGATAGCTATAGCGCTAGCATGAGGATTACTACTTACTGCCTTTGCAAGCTTTGTGGCTGCATCGGCAATAGCTGTCCCTTCCTTTTCTATCTTGTAGGCCTCAGCGTCAGCAGTAACCCTTGTTCCTTTGGCGGTTTCAATAGCAGCATCTGCCTTGCCTTTTTCTTCTACGATCTTGGCTTCAGCAATACGTTCTGCATTGTATTTACTGATTGCAATCTTGTGAGTTTCAGTTTGAGCTTGGTCGATTGTTATACCGAGAAAGTTCACAGCTGTGATTTTTTCTCCAAACTGTTCGATAATACCAGGGTTACCCAAATCGGATTTGTTTAACTCATCGAAAACAATCTGTAAGTCAGTTTTATTTTTTCCAGAAACACTTGATTTTGGAATTTCAGACTTTAATCTTACGAGTTGGTTAACTGTCTTGTTGCCGATGAAGTCGCGTCCAACAGCTGTCGCTGCGCCGGTCAACGCTGCGATCCATCCAGGTGATTTGACCTTGAATAGCGCAGTGTTTACGTTTACTGTTTCTGTAGTGATAAGTAGATCGAGTGTCACGGGGACATTTTCTTTCGTCTCACCACCACTTATACGAACAGCGTATGCAGCACGGAAGTATATTGAGCTTACTACTTCTTCACGTGGAATGAGTTCGTATTCCGAGGTCTCTTTGCCACCATCCTTTCTCTTTGCGTATTTGTTCCAATGGAACATATACTCATAGCGTTCAGCGAATGGCCAGAAACCGAGCCAGTAGATGCCAGTACCAAACAGATCACTCGGTAGTTTAACTGTTGTAGGTGGGGTCTTTTCTTCAAAAACTTCTCCAGTCTCTGGATTGACCCAGAACCCTTTGATGTTTCCAATGAATCGGTGAACTTTTCCTGAATGCGTAATTGTTATGATTTCACCTTCAGGCACTTTGGTAAAGAATACATTGTATTCTGCCAAGACATGGATTAGGAGAGCGAGATTCGCTACCATAATCACAATGATTACTAACACTAGTATAGTTGCAGGCATGATATCCTCCTTGGTTTTGTTGTTTGGTTGAATTCCTGTAGAACCGACATATGTCGATCTTGTTCAGAAAGTGTTTTTCAAAGAGCGGGGGCAAAAGCCACCTTGTAGCTCTTTTTTAATTATACTACTTTATACACCTATAGTCAATAGTATAGAAACGGCTTTAGATAATGGTTTTTTATAATAAAAACAGACCCGTATGAGGGGTCTGTTGAGGGTGAATGTTTTTCATCCACCTGTAGCACTTGAATCTGTAAATCTTGAAACCGATCCGAACAAATCGTTCAATTCGAACGGCTTTTTCATAAACATGTCTGCTTTGTGCTCACCTGGTTCACCGGCACCACTCATCAATATGCACGCTGTGGGGCAATGTATTTTGATCCAGTTGATCAATCCAACACCAGACATTTTCGGCATCTGGTGGTCGCTGATGATGATGTCATAAGAATTACCGGACAATCGAGCCTGTTCTATCTTCGATTGACCTTCCAAACCGTCAGAAGCTGTATCTACGATGCAAGCTTTTTGTAACAAAGCGAACTTGAGAATTTCTCTGTTGTTATCATCATCATCTACGATCAAGATACGCGGATGGCTTGTATTCATTGTTGTTTGATTTGTCAAAGTATGTACGAAAAACCTCGTACGGGTAAAAGGACAACATAGTGTTGTTTTCTAAAAAAAGAATAACATATAAATGTATGATATGTCAATACTGTGGGCACGGGGAGACTCGAACTCCCAAGCCGTGAGGCACTAGTTCCTAAGACTAGCGCGTATACCAATTCCGCCACGTGCCCGATTGGGATACTTTACCACAATTTATCTTATCGTCACTATTTGTCGTCACAACTCTCACTCCCTCGTCAGCTCGTTTGGTCGCGACCCCGACTCGCGGTTTTCCGAAGAGGAAAACATCGCTCCGTCTCGGACAAAATCAGAAAATCCGCAGTAGATGCGGATTGTTCTGTATTTTGTCCGCCCTGTAGGGATCGAACCTACGACCTTATCCTTAAGAGGGATCTGCTCTACCAGCTGAGCTAAGGGCGGATATGGAAACGCTGAAAAAATGTAACAGAAAAAATCACGATTAGCAATTCCTTCTTTGTGCCCGTGGTGGGTGAGCTTTGGGATTGAGATCCAAAGCGCAAGACCGGAGCACGACGGTGCGAGGTCGGGTCGAATGATTTTTCAGCCGAAAAATACATTTGACTCGAACCTTCGAGTCCCATATAAAAGCATAATATGCTTTTTGTGCCCGGGGTGGGACTCGAACCCACAAGCTTTTGACAGCCGAGGATTTTAAGTCCTCTGCGTATACCGATTCCGCCACCCGGGCATATATTATTTTTTAACTGAGAAGCCACAGGGAGAAGTGGTCCTTACATGACCAGTACCCATGTTTTGATATATTCTTCGTCTCTGACTCGAATCTATCTCAAACAGGCTTCGATTCTACCACATGAGCATACTATGCTCATTTGTGTCCTAAAAAACAATCCACTACCGATAGTGATTATTTTTTGAGGCCACGGGGAGAATCGAACTCCCGCATATTCCTTTTGCAGAGGAACGAATTACCACTTTTCTACGTGGCCAAATACCGTCGACATCCATCTTATTTCTGATTGGTCAATGCGTCAATTTTCTGACGAGCCTTCTCACCAAAATCAATCGCAAAATCTATATGAGGAATACGCATGAGACGAGCATTCTTTTTGACGTATTCACGAAATGTGCTTCTCTGTCTCTTCACAAAATCCAGAGCAGCCTTTTCCTGATTCTCAGGAAGGGTAGTGAAATATATAGTGACCGAACTACCCATATTATTTGCCTCTACCTTGGTCACTGTGATGAGCGATGTTCTGTTTGATTCCATGGAAAGGAAACGTGAAGCTAGGTCGCGTATTACTTCTTCGAATCGATCATGTCTTTTTTGTTCCATCTTATTTTTTTATTTTTCTACAGTCACAAAATCTTCGATAATATCTCCAGGAGCCAGTTCCATTTTTGATTCTATGAGTGCGCCGAATTCAAAACCTTCCTGTACTGAATCAGTTTTGACTTTTGTTTGCTGTAGTTCGCGTATGAGACCTTGTCCTATGATCACTTCTCGGCGAACTATTTTTACTTGATGGCCCACCTTGATTTCTTTGTCGATTACCTTGCCACCGATGATTTGTTTGTCACGAGTCGAACTAAAGAATTTTAATATCTTTGCTTTACCGAGCACTTCCTCCACTTCTATTGTAGGAGTTTTCTCTACGAGTTTGGATTCTATCCATTCAGTGAGTTTGTATATGATGCTAAATGTCGCATTATCGAGCTCAAGTCTATCGACTAGGGCTTGTGCCTGAGCATCGAGTTTTACATTGAATGCTGCGATGAGAGCATCTTTTGTACCTGAGACGTATTTCACATCAGATTCGGTGATATCTCCGAGTCCAGAGAAAACTACTTTGAGCGCAATGCGTTCATGCTCTATTTTCTTGAGTTCATGCTGTATAGCCTCTACTGAGCCTACGGTGTCTGCCTTGATGACGACTGGTATTACTTTTTTCTCTCCAAAATCTTCGGCTGGTCCTGAAAACTTTGCTGGGACAGCTTGAAGTTCATTCAAATACGATTCGAGTTCCTTTTTTGTTTCAAATGTTTGCCAAGGTTCACTTGTAGGAGGGGCTTCGTTCCATCCGATGAGACGAACAGGGGATGAAAATGTCGCTTCGGTGATTTTCTCACCTTTGAAGTTTTCAAAAATACGTGTTGGTGACCAAGCATGACCACATGCGACAAATTGACCAGCTTTGAGTGTGCCGTCTTTTATGATGAGAGTAGCCGATATGCCTTTTTTAGGATCTCGCTCTGTTTCTATGATAGTGCCACGTGCCAGGATATCTGGGTTACCAGTGAACTCTGATACCTCTGCAGTAAGAACTAGCATATCAAGCAAGTCTGGAATACCTTCGCCTGTTTTTGCAGATACAGGTACATAGGAAATAGAGCCACCATATCCCTCGAGATATATACCACTTTCGGCGAGGGAGATTTTAGTACGTTCAATATTTGCAGCAGGTTTGTCTATTTTATTTATAGCAACAACGTATGGGACACCTGCAGATTCGATACATTGATATGCTTCTATGGTTTGTGTTTTTACTCCATCTTCTGCAGATACTACGAGTATGGCGATATCAGCTGCTGCGGTACCACATTCGCGAATACCAGCAAAAGCCGCGTGTCCGGGCGTATCTATAAAGGTGATATTTTTTTTATCTCCAGTACTAGTCGTGTGTTCTACTTCATATGCGCTGATATGTTGAGTAATGCCACCGGCTTCACCTTCGACAATATTTGATTTTCTTATGTAATCTAGGAGCGTCGATTTACCATGATCGATATGACCCATGATGCATATTACTGGTGGACGCTCTATGGCGGTTGTGTGTAGGTCTTTTGTCATGATAGTAAATTGATTTCACTTTATTTCGACTTGAGTCGCGACTGTGCACCGGCGATAGCTTGATTTTCTTCCTCAGACAATTCGTATTCTGATGTGAATTTTTTGATCGGTTTTGCGAACACTGAGACTCGTTCACGTGAGTAGATACTCGAGAAAACTACACCGTTGCCATGTTCATCGAGTAATGCGGTAGCGAAGCTCTGGTTACCACCGTTACCTCCACCACCAAAAGCATTGAAACGAACCGTCTCTACCGCCTGACTCGAACGCCTCACTCGTTGTTCTAGATCTGAGAGATATTCTTCTGATTCTCTACGAAATTCTTCTATATCACTCACTCGTTCGATGAGGGTATTGAGTGAGCTTTCTAGGTCAGAACCTGATTTTCCACAGAGTATTTTTTTTAGTCTTTGGTGGAGATATATGACGACTCCTGCCAGTACGAGGCTAGAGCCCGAGAGGATATATATGATTATATCGGTAGAGAACGCCATAGATTTGTATAGTAGCTTGAAAACGGCTCTGATGCAAAATATTTTTGCCTTTATGGCTTTGTATCTATATGATGAATCATCATGGTATGGGGTAATAAAAAAAGGATATATGCAGACTACGCTTCGACAACTTTACTAAATAGTGAAGTGGCTCGTCGTATGCGATACGCAGAACGGACATATACTGCAAATCCATCCTCTATTTACAGAGAAGGTGTAGATGCGCATGTATTTTTGGAGCATGAAAGAGAGAGGGTAGCACGTCTCTTGTCTGTACGTTCTCATGAAATATATTTTACGAGTGGTGGTACTGAATCAAACACTACGATTATAAGTGGAGTAATAAATACTCGAATAAAAAAAGGCACAGCGCCTAGTGGTATACATGTCATTACGAGTATTATTGAACACTCATCTATTCTAGAGACAATAAGGATTTTTGAAAAACAGGGAATACAGGTGACATATATCACTCCAAACACAGATGGGATCGTGAGGGTAGAAGATGTGATAAAGGCGATAAGACCAGAGACAGTACTCATTTCAATCATGTATGCAAATAATGAAATCGGTACCATACAACCGATATCAAAAATAGGTGGAATGGTAAGAAAAATACGTGCTGAGACTATGTCTGAATATCCTGTATTACATAGCGACGCTTCACAAGCACCACTTTGGCTTGATTGCTCACTCGAAGGTTTGCGTATTGATGCGTTGACTCTTGATGCACATAAAATGGAAGGTCCAAGGGGTATCGGCGCACTCGTTGTGAAGTCTCATATATTATGGGAGCCACTCATGGTCGGTGGTGGTCAGGAGTTTGGTAAACGCCCAACGACTGAGAGTTTATCGCTTGTCGCAGGTTTTACTGAAGCTCTCGCACATGCTGTGCATGATAGAGAAAAGAGGGTAGAAAAAGTGCGCAAGGTGCGTGACACACTGGTATCACTCATAAAAAATATTCCAGACGTTGTTATAAACGGTTCGCTCGTATATCGTCTGCCAAATAATCTCAATATGTCTTTGTTGACCATATCGGACGCTGAGCTCGCTATACTCATATTTGATAAACATGGCGTGGCATGCTCGACAAAAAGTTCTTGTCTCAAGGGTGAGGAAGAGTCATATACGGTCAAGTCATTGGGTGGTGATCCAAGACGTGCGAGGACGACAATCAGATTTTCTTTTGGTCCACATTCGACCATGAGTGATATCCATCGTATTGCTACTATCATCACACGTCTTTTAGAGCAAAAAAATAAGTAATCTGTTTTCCCTTTGCCGTAGAACATTTTTTGCCGTATTATTATTCCCAATGGAGCACCTGACCAAACAACAAATAGTCTTGCTCACTCTTTTGGTGTCTTTTGTATCGTCAATAGCGACGGGTATTGTAACTGTTTCTCTTTTAGACCAAGCACCACCAGCAGTTACTCAGACGATAAATAGAGTGGTCGAACGTACTATAGAAAAAGCTGTGAGTGTATCTACGTCTACGCCCCAAGTGACAAAAGAAACAATTGTCGTCAAAGATGATCAAGCTATCGTATCAGCCATAGCAAAAACCTCACCATCAGTCGTACGTATTCGTGGTCGTTTTATCAGTTCTTCTGCTGATGACTATCTCGGTCTTGGGGTTGTTGTATCGAACAAAGGATTTATAGTTGCCCGTGTACCAGTAGATGACAGGGATTCTTTTTCAGCAGTCCTTGAGGGAGGTAATATAGTAAACCTCACTCTTTTATCTAGAGACGTAAAAACAGGACTCGCTTTGTTTCAAGGTGAACAAAGTACAAACCCTATAGAGGCACGTACGTATACATCAGCAAAACTCGGTGATTCTGATGGAGTTAAACTCGGTCAGTCTGTCATATCGCTTGGCGGTGAGCAGGAAGTGACCGTGCTTTCAGGTATCGTGTCATCGATTGTTCGCGGGAGTGTGATTCGCCCTACTGGTGTCTCGGCTGTTAGTTTGATCAGATCGAGTATTTCAGACGAAGGAGTTCTCTCAAATTCTATATTAGTAAATCTCGCGGGTGAGGTAATAGGTTTCAAATATGGTGCGTCTCGTGACGACGGATATATACCTTCGAGTATTGTTTTAGATGTATTTGGCAAGACTATTTAATAGGGTTTTTGTCAGCGTTGACTTTTAGTAGGACGGATTACATCATTGTCTATATATGCCTCCATTCAATCATTTCACAACTAAAGCAAAAGAAGCCATCAGACGTGCTCATGAGCTCGCTATTGAACGTGGTCAAAATCACGTAAATCCACTTCACCTTCTTTCGGCACTTATTATTCAGGAGGAGAGTATGGTGACAGCTATACTTGAAAAATTAGAAGTTGATGTATTGCTTCTCACTGATTCTATTATGGAGTCACTAGAAGAAAGGGCTGTGGGTGCGACACTATCTCAGTCGTATCAGGTCTACCTCACACCAGAACTCGCTCAGGCCATAGAAGCATCTTCAAAAGTAGCAGAAGCACTCAAGGATGAATTTATTTCAACTGAGCATCTTTTTGTTGCACTTTTCGATGTACCTAGCCCTGCGACCGAGACGCTTTCTCGTTTTAAAATTACACGACCAGCTGTGCTTCGTGTTATCGAAGAACTTCGTTCTACAAAAGATGGAGAAGCATCTGCTCCAAAGAGGGCAAAAGCACTGGCAAAATTTACTAAAAGCCTCACGAAGATGGCTGCTGAAAACAAACTTGACCCAGTCATTGGTCGAGACGTAGAGATTGGTCGTATCATACAAATACTCTCAAGACGCACAAAAAATAATCCAATACTGATTGGTGAAGCTGGTGTAGGTAAGACTGCTATAGTCGAAGGTTTAGCGATACGTATGGCTAATGGTGATGTTCCAGAATCACTTAAGGATAAAGATCTAGTGATGTTAGATCTCGGTCTTCTCGTCGCTGGTACAAAATATCGTGGTGAATTTGAAGAACGTTTGAAGAATATTATGAAGGAGATAGAGCGCTCTGACGGCAAGGTTATTCTTTTTATAGATGAGATACATACTATCGTTGGCGCTGGTTCCGCTGAAGGTTCTATGGACGCATCAAATCTATTGAAACCAGCTTTAGCACGAGGTGAGCTTCGTGCTATCGGTGCCACTACTCTAAAGGAGTATCAAAAACATATTGAAAAAGACCCAGCACTCACACGTCGTTTTCAACCTGTACACGTGGCTGAGCCTTCTCTCGAGGATGCTACAGCAATACTCCGTGGTCTAAAAGAAAAATACGAACTTTTTCATGGTGTTCGTATTACTGATGACGCCATACTAGCAGCTGTAAATCTTTCTGCTCGGTACATCTCTGATAGATTTTTACCTGATAAAACAGTTGATCTCATAGACGAAGCAGCTTCTGCATTAAAAATATCTCTAGAATCAAAACCACCAGCACTCGAAGAGAGTCACAGGAGAATCATGCGTTTAGAAATAGAACGTGAAGCTTTGCGCAAGGAAATAGATTCCGACAAAAGTGCTGAAAACAAAGTACAGAAATCTCGCATCAAAATGATAGAGAAAGATATTGCGGATGAAAAGGAGAAGACTCATGAACTCGAAGTTAAATGGAAGGGAGAGAAAGAAGCTTTAACTGAGATAAAGAGTATGAAAAAAGAACTTGAAAAACTTCGCCAGGAAGCAGAAGGTGCTGAAATACGGGCGGATCTATCAAAAGCCGCAGAGATACGATACGGTCGTATACCATTGCTAGAAAAAGAACTCGAGACACGCATGAAGAAATTAAAGAAACTTCAATCGTCAAGACGTATTTTGCGTGAAGAGATCACTGAACAAGATATAGCTGATGTGGTATCAAAATGGACTGGTATCCCTGTCTCACGCATGCTCGAAGAAGAAGCTCATAAACTCATTCGTATGGAAGAAGAGCTATCAAAACGTGTCATAGGACAAAAAGACGCTGTAAAGAAAATTGCAGACACTGTTCGTCGAGCACGAGCTGGTATCGCTGATCCAAACCGACCTATCGGTTCATTCCTGTTTCTTGGACCAACAGGTGTGGGTAAAACTGAGCTCACTAAAGCTCTAGCAGAGTTTATGTTTAATGATGATAAATCTCTCATTCGTGTCGATATGTCAGAGTTTATGGAGAAACATTCGACATCAAAACTCATCGGTGCTCCACCAGGATATGTCGGCTATGAAGAAGGGGGAAATCTCACTGAAATGGTGCGTCATCGACCGTACTCCGTCATTCTCTTTGATGAAATAGAAAAAGCACATCCAGAAGTATTCAACATACTCCTTCAGGTCCTAGACAACGGACGTCTCACTGATACCAAGGGTCGCGTGGTAAATTTCAAAAACACCATAATCATTCTCACTTCAAATATCGGTGCACAGTTTATCGATAAAATGGAAAAAATGGGTTTTACAGGAGATAGACAAGAAAAAGCAAAATACGAAGATGTAAAATCAAAAGTGACTGAGAGTCTAAAGGATTATTTCAGGCCAGAATTTCTTAACCGTCTAGATTCCATTATTCTTTTTGACGTATTATCACCTGAAGCTATACACGACATCGTGCGTGTACAAGTCGCTGAGGTCATCAAACGTTTATCTGATAAAGAAATTAATCTCTCGGTATCCAATTCGGTATTGGCGTACTTGAGTAAAGAAGGTTACAACCCTCAGTATGGTGCACGACCATTGAAACGTCTCATACAAGAAAAAATACTCACACCTGTCGCTGGATATATGATAAGTCAGGGTGTGAGCAAGGGCGGTTCGATAGCTGTATCTATGAAAGGAAATCAATTTACCTTTGATGTAAAAAAGGGTAGAAAGGTGACGTCAAAAAAAGCAAAGGTGGAGGAAGGTAAAGAGGTGGAGAAGGTGGCTTAGTTGTTTAGGAATGAAAATCTGGTAAAGTAGTGAAGTTCTCTATTGCGTAGATGGTAGAGCGGTCAATTACAAGAGACTGTAAATCTCTCGCCTTCGGGCTACGCAGGTTCGAATCCTGCTCTACGCACATAATCAAAACTAGCTGACTACTTGTCAGCTGGTTTTGTATTACAGAAGCACTGTAGGCGCGTCAGGATTCGAAAAGGTCGAGTGTATCGCAAGGAGCGGAGTGAGTACGATACGAGACCCATACCGCTCCTGTAAGGAGAGAATTCTTGCTCTACGCACAATAAAACCGGCTTTTGGCCGTTTTTATCATGGTACTATTTCTCTTATGAAGGAACACGCGAAGTATCGTACCTGGGTCGAAATAGACACGGATGCTATAGAGGACAACACCAGAACAATGAAGAAACTCCTCTCGGGCAAACTTCTTATGTCTGTGGTGAAGTCAAACGCCTATGGTCATGGCATGACACTCTCAGCTCGTGCAGTATTGCGTGGTGGGGCAGACATGCTCGCTGTAGATGATATAGATGAAGCACTCGAACTCCGCCGAGAAGGTATTAAAGCACCAATACTCGTACTCGGACACATTATTCCAAAGAGATTTAGTGAAGCGGTGATGAAAAATATTTCCATAACTATTTCATCTATCGATTCACTCGAAGAGATCATGAGACAAAGATTTGTACGTAAACCTCGTGTACATATAAAGTTTGAGACTGGTCTCTATAGGCAGGGTATATCTGAGACAGACATGAATCGATTGCTCTCGGCGCTTACGTCACGTAAATGGAATGCGATCGTCGAAGGAGTTTATACACATTTTGCAGCCATGGAGAGTCCGTCCGAGGTTGAGTATTCAAAGGGGCAGGTAAAGAGATTTGAAACTTATGTAAAAATGCTTCATGAGAGGGGTTTTGAACCACTTCGTCATATGAGTGCATCTTCAGGAATACTTTTTTCTCCAGAATTTCATTACGACGTTGCCAGAGCTGGTATCGTAACTTATGGTCTCTGGCCATCATCTGAAATACGAAACCATGCACATGGAGTGGTGCTCAAGCCAGCATTATCATGGAAGACCATTGTGTCAGAAGTAAAATCAGTAAAACGTGGCGAACGTGTTGGTTATGATCTCACATATAAACTCACAAAGGATTCACGTATCGCTGTGATCCCAGTCGGATACTGGCACGGATTACCACGTGCTCTATCAAATACTGGATTGGTTTTGTTGCATGGAAAATATGCTCCTATCATCGGTCGTGTTTCTATGGATATGACTATCATCGATGTGACTGATATAAAAAGTGTGATTGCGGGTGATACGGTCATACTCATTGGTACTGACGGAAAATCATCTGTCAGTGCAGAAGATATGGCAGACAAGGCGGACACAATCAACTATGAGATAGTGACGCGTATTAATCCACTCATAGAGAGAATCGAAATATAGTCATGAGACCAGTCAGTAACACATATACGATCATCCTCATTATTTTTGCTATCATATTTGATGCTTTTTCTTTTGTGCCAGCTATTGCTGAAATTACCGCAGTCGTAGGTCAGATATTTATGGCTATTTTGTTTTATTTTGCTGGGGTAAATATACTTAAAGCAAAACCTCTAGCGCTATATACAATATCGACCATTATCGAGCTCATACCGGCTATCGGAACCCTGCCAATGTTTCTGGTGGAGACTATGGCTATTATCGCTATTTCACGCCGTAGAGCCTCAGATTTGGGCTAAATAGGGCCATCTGTTGCGTCTCTAGGTCCTTTGTGATATTCTCTCCAAACATCTTATTTAAGCCATATGTCACAGGATCAACTCATCATTTTGCGAAACAAGGAGACCGGCGAGGTCTACCATACTCGTAAGAATAAAAAGAAGGTAGAACGAAAGATAGAGCTAAAGAAGTACTCAAAGTTACTTCGAAAGCGTATCGTTTTCAAGGAGTCAAAGAAATAAAAAAATCCCGCCTGATGGCGGGATTTTTACTTACAATTTTATAAAAAGAAAAAGGGCGCTTCCTTGCAGAAGCGCCCAGATGGAATCAAAAGCTCACAGCTCTTTTTATATGTCCTATCAACAATAACCTTCTGGACGTTAGATTGATGTTTTTGTGGACTTCTGTATTTTGTGACATCTATACTCGTTTCAGAAAGTATTTATATATACTGGTTCACTTATGATGAGTGGTATCTCATATTTCGACTCGACTTTGCCCAGAGGGAAAGTTTCTACGTCTGCCACTTATACTGCGCACTCACAAGCGTCTGGTTTTGCCCGAGAACAGGGAATCGAACCCCAACTGCCGAAATTTTACTCCCGACTCTTGCCATTAAGTTCTCGTTACTGATTCTAAAATGGATATTATACTTTTAGACTAGAAAGTCAATTGCGGGCGATGAGGACTCGGTCCTTACAGGACCAGTACCCACGATTGGATTCTTTATTCGCGAAGATGCTCTAAAGAATCTCAATCGGGTTTCGATTCCCTCATCATCCACGCTAATGACGATCCGTTCAGATAACCCCCGGCTATCTTCACGGGTCATGGCGGGCGATGAGGGAATCGAACCCCCGACAAGGCGTTTGGAGTGCCTCGTTATACCACTTAACTAATCGCCCAATATACTACCGCGCCATACTACCAGTTTTTACTCTTTTTTTGAACTCCTGATCTCATACCACTTTTCGTCTAATCTAAACCAATCTTCATACTCATAGTATCATGTATAGTACTATGAGTATGGGTTATTTTTGGAAGACGTTTGGATTAGTCATATTAGGAGCTTACTTTTTTAGAAAACGAGATGAGAAGATGGTGATTTTTTTTGTTTCTTTTGGTGCAAACCAATTTATGTTTTTGTTTCGTCCAAACCACGTCATTTGTCGTTTCGAGAAATCGACGATTTGGTTTTCGAGCTTCTCCAGCATTTCGGTTTTATTTAGTTTGTTTTGTAAGTATAGTCCCGCGTGACGATATTCGAGTCCAAATTCGTAGAGGCGTTTCCACGAGACACCAGCTTTGTGTAGTTTTTTGGTCTCGGCGACTATTCTGTCGCCTCGCATACGGCGCACCAGGCGTGCATGTATTTTTTTACGAAGTTCTGCACGAGGTAGGTCGAGTCCTATCCAGAGTACATCGTAATTTTTCTTTCTTTTTACTTTTGGCACACTACCGAGTGTTTGAGCTATTTCTATAGATCTTATGATACGGACTTTGTTTTTTGGATCTATCGTTTTTGCTCTTTTTGGATCTAATTTCACTAGCATTTTCATTAGCGACTCTACTGATTTTTTAGCTAGATTAGTACGCAGGGTTTTGTTTGGAGCAACATTTGGAAACTGTTCATCATGTATGAGTGTATCTATATAAAATCCTGTACCACCACATACAATGGGTAGTTTTCCACGCGATAGAATATTTACTATTGATGATTTCGCATCCTTACGATATTGCTCTACATTGTAAACACGCTTTGGATTCTCAATATCGAGCATATGATGATTAACCCCATGCATTTCTCTTTTAGTTACTTTACCTGAACCTACATCGAGCCCTCGGTAGACTTGCCGTGAGTCAGCAGAAACCACCTCGCCATCAAATTTGCGAGCGAGTAATACCGCTAGGTCACTCTTACCTGTAGCGGTCGGACCTAGGACAACTAATATTTTTGGAAGCCTTTTCATTGTGCTGGAGGTGGGACTTGAACCCACAAGCCGTGAGGCAAACGATTTTGAGTCGTTCGTGTATACCATTCCACCACTCCAGCGTACTGCTACAACTTACAATGAAAACGGTCTTTTCTCAATCGTGAGCTATAGCTCTTTCCATGATAAAATATTTTTATAACTAATTACGTATGCCATCACAATTCACCGGAGACTCCATATTTTGGATAGAAACAAACAAAGTAAACCCAAATCCTTTCCAGCCTAGAAAGGAATTTGATGAGGCTGCGTTACGTAGCCTCGCTGAATCGATACGTATGTATGGCCTTCTCCAGCCACTCGTAGTTACTCGTAAAGAAATACAAACTCCGGACGGTGGACTCATGACTGAATATGAACTTATTTCTGGTGAACGTCGTCTCCGTGCTTCAAAACTTCTCGGCCTTCAGCAAGTACCAGCTATTATTCGAGCAGATAGTGATGATGCGCGAGTCAAACTAGAATTAGCCATCATAGAAAATCTCCAGCGAGAAGATTTAAATCCTGTAGATAGAGCACGTTCGTTTCAACAGCTTGTAGCTGATTTTGGTATGAAACATGTCGAGGTGGCACGAAAAATAGGAAAATCACGTGAGTATGTTTCAAACTCACTTCGTCTACTCTCACTCCCAACAGATATTCTAGAATCTCTTTCAGCTGGAAAAATTTCTGAGGGCCACGCACGTCCACTCATGATGTTGGTCGATAGGCCAGAGGAACAATCGACTCTATTCAAAGAGATACTGTTCAAGCGTCTCACGGTACGTGAGTCTGAGCTCATTGCTAGAAAGATTGCGGTTGAGAAAGCTCGCAAGAAGGAACGTTTGTTTGATCCTGAGATAGTAGAAATGGAACAAAAACTTTCTGAGACATTTGGCACACGCGTATCTATCGAGCAGAGAGAAAAGGGGGGTAAAATTACTATCGATTTCTTTTCACCAGAAGATTTACGTACAATTCTAGAAATAACTGAGTCACAGCAAAAAAGGAATCCACATGAAATGCTCAATGCCGAGGTGGCAAAATCTATTCCTGCGTCACCTGTGGATACACCTGCTTCGGTTATAGCAGAAACAAGTATTGATTCTGAACCAGCACAAATCCCCCCAACAGAATCTACAATGGCACCTGAGCAGGCTACTGCACTTACAGATGATCGTTCAATAGAGGAGAAGAAGGAGAGTGATAGCACCGAAGATCTGTATTCCATCAAAAACTTTAGTCTCTAATAAAAATAGCTCCGTTGAGGAGCTATTTTTATTAGAGGTTTTTATTCTTTCTTTTTTCCTGCCCAACCTCTTTTTTTCTTTGGTTCACTGATTATTTCAATAGCACGAGGGAGTTCTATGTTGTAAACATCGTCTGGTTTTTTAACCGAGCGAAAATCTCCATCGTGTACGACATATGGACCAAAACGACCGATATTTGCAGTAATAATCTTGCCTGTATCCGGGTGAGTACCAAGTTGTCTAGGAAGTGATAAAAGATGTACTGCTTGGTCTAGTGTCACTTCATCAGGATTTATTTCTTTTGGTACACTCGCACGACGGAGTTTTGGCCCCTTTGGTTTTTTTGCACGACTATTTCTTTTTGGTTTTGTGTCAGTGGTTTCATCGACAATTTCTAGAATATTTTTGTCTTCAACATCTTCCATCTCTACATATGGTCCATATTTACCTGTTTTGAGGGTGATTTCTTTTTGAGTATCAGGATGTATACCGACGACCTTGTCTTTTGGTAATTCTGAACCATCTATCATGAGAGCGCCGTCGCATTCAGGATATTTTGAGCATGAGAGAAACTTTCCCGCACGACCAAGTTTGATAATCATCGATGAGTTGCATTTTGGACATATATGTTTTTCATCAGCTATACCCAAATCAGTTGCTTTTGCGAGTTTGTCTTTTTCTTTTACTTCTTTTGAGAATGGTTTGTAGAAATCAGAGAGGATTTTTTCGTATTTAGAATTACCTTCGGCTATGCTATCGAGTTTGTCTTCCATCTCTGCTGTAAATGTATCACTGATATAGGTACCAAAATTTTCCTCGAGGAATGTGGATACTACTTCTCCTGTATCTGTTGGTTTTAATGATCGACCTTCTTTTGTCACATACTCACGATCTTCGATTGTTCTAATGATAGAGGCGTATGTCGAAGGTCTTCCGATGCCTCGTGCCTCGAGTTCTTTGACTAGACCAGCCTCGCTATATCGTCCTGGTGGTTCAGTTTGTTTCTCGGTCGGAATTATATCCGTGAGATTAATTTTTTCTCCCTCAGAGACTTTTGGTAGTTCTACATCTTCACCTTTACCATCAGGGTCCACTGATAACCAGCCTGAAAATATTGTACGATTGCCGTTTGCTGTAAAGTCAGGAATAGAACGTGACTCTACGTTAGCTACGATACGGGTTTTTTTGATACGAGCGTCTGCCATTTGTGATGCGACAGTGCGTGCCCAAATGAGTTGGTATAGTTTGTCTTGTTCTGGGTTAACGCTTCCATGTTCGCGGAATACATCAGTGGGGCGTACAGCTTCATGTGCTTCTTGTGCATTTTTTGATTTCGTAGCAAATGTACGAGGTTGATGTAATTCTTTACCGTGTTTTTTCTCTATATATGATGCGATGGCACTTTGAGCTTGAGCTGACAGGGTGGTCGAGTCGGTACGCATGTATGTGATAAGACCTGCTTCATAGAGTCTCTGGGCGACAGACATAGTACGTGAAGGTGAAAAACCGAGACGTGTCGATGCTGCTTGTTGGAGTGTGGATGTGGTAAACGGTGCACGAGGCGAGCGCTTTGCTTCGGTCTCTTCAATAGCAAACACTTTCCATGATTCTTTTTTACCCGTCTCGATTATGGTGTCTACGATTTTTTTATCGCGAGGTTCATCTGTACATGAGAGTGAGAGTGTAGATTTTCCAACCGTCGTCGTTTCTGCGCGGATAGTCCAGTATGTCTCAGGTATAAAGGCTTTGATTTCTCTTTCTCGTTCGACGATGATACGTAGGGCAGGTGATTGTACACGACCGGCTGAGAGACCGTAGCGTACTTTTTTCCAAATAACTCCAGAGAGGTCGTATCCCACGAGTCTGTCGAGGACACGACGAGCCTCTTGAGCACGACGAAGATTTTCATCTATATCACGTGGATGACTGAGAGCTTCGACAATGGCGTCTTTGGTAATCTCATGAAAGACGACACGACGTACTGGTACTTTTTTGAAATCACACGCTTCGGCAATATGCCAGGCAATAGCTTCACCTTCACGGTCTGGGTCGGTCGCCAAGAGAACCTCAGATGATTTTCTACCAAGCCGTTCTATTTCATGGAGGACTTTTTCTTTGCCGGCTGATACTTCGTAGTGCGGTTTGAAGTCGTGTTCTATATCAATGGCCTTTTTATTTGATTTTGGTAAATCACGTACATGACCGATAGATGCGACCACTACATACTCATCCCCGAGGTATTTCCCGATGGTTTTTGACTTAGCAGGTGATTCTACGATGAGAAGTTTGCTCATATATTTAATGAAGTATTACACGAGCCTGAAAAAAATAGCAAACAATTAGTAAAAAATAGTGTTTTAAATGATAAATAAAAAACCGTCGCATTAAGCGACGGTTACAATACTTTTTGGTGTGTTGAGTCTTCTGGTGCGTTCTGGATTATCCACGAGCTCCTGATGCACTATGGCGTACAGGTCGTAATCACCCATAGGAACACAGTCAGTTGTACGTCTGATGTGGTCTTTTCTCAAATGGAATGCGTCGATAGCTGCGACACGTCCGTCTGGAAGTTTACTGTAAATAGAAAAACTTGGAGGTAAGTCCATTTCTTCAAGTAGCACAACCATGTCAGCCTCACTAGCAAAAGTATAATTTGCTCTAGTGATTTCCTCGATTAGTTTTTCGATATTTCTAGGTGCTTTTTCTTTCCATTTAACAAGAGATATCTCATAGCAAGCGCCATTGAGATGTTTCGTGTAGTGACGATTGACCATCAAACGTGAACACCAACCAAATGTTCGGATCATATTCCATATAATCCAAAAAGAAATGCCTATACAGGCGGTTATGATTATGTTGAGCATGTTTAAAAGAATCTGCGTATGAAATTACGCCTTGTTCCAAACTTTGTCAAACCAGTCTAAATTCTCCTAAAGTTTCTTTTATGAGTCCTTTTAGTTCTAGTATTGATATGAGTGCATTTGCTTCTTCTATATTCATACCGAGACCATCAATGAGATCATCTCTAGAAAGGGGATTTTCTAGTAAAGTTACTGCTCTCATTTCTTCAGGAGACAAATCAGAGTAATCTTTCTTTTCTACAGCTTTAGAGTTCTCTAATCCGAGTGCTTCTATGAGTTCATCAACAGATGTTATAGGTGTCGCACCGAGACGGATGAGCATATGCGGCCCTTCTGAATTTTTTGAAAATATTGAACCGGGAATAGTGAGTACATCACGATTTAATTCTGTCGCATATTTTCCAGTGATGAGGGTGCCAGATTTTCTTTCGGCTTCTACGATGAGTACAGCTTGAGATAATCCTGCCATGAGGCGATTACGTACAGGAAAAGACCATTCTGTCGCTTTCATGTCTGGTTCAAATGGTGAAAGTATCGCTCCTCCTCGTGCGATTATTTCGTGAGCCAATTCTCGGTGGGCTGCTGGATAAATAGCTTCATCAGATATACCTGATCCTGGTACAGCGATAGTGACCAAGTTGTTTTTGAGGGCAGCCCGATGAGCGATAGAGTCGATTCCTAGAGCAAGTCCTGAAACTATAACAATAGGGAGACCACGTAGTCCTGCGATAAGTGTTTCCACAACATCACGACCATAGTCAGAATACTTTCTAGCACCGACAATAGTCAGATACACACGACTCTCTGGCGGTAGAGTTCCACGTATATAAAGCTTTTCAGGTGGACGATGGATTTCACGCAGTCTTGCGGGGTATTCATCTGTACGGATTTCCCGTATAGAGTCCATAACAGAAATAGTGTATCATCATATACACATATGTTGGATATTAAATTTATTAGGGAGAACAAGGACATCGTCAAGGCAGGCGCTGAGAAAAAGCGCGTCAAGGTGGATATCGACACACTCATTACTCTAGATGATAGACGTAAATCTCTCCTTACTTCTATCGAAGCAAAACGTGCAGAGCAAAATGTGGTTGGTGCGAAGATTGCCAATGCTGGTGATGAAAAGATGGCATTACTTGAGTCTATGAAGACTCTAAAAGGCACACTTCAAACAGAAGAAGAGGAACTCAAATCAGTTATGAAGGATTGGCAAGGGCTAATGCTCCAAGTACCAAACGTTCCAGATGTCTCAGTACCAGATGGTGGAAGCGATGCGGAAAATCAAGAGAAAAAATTGTGGGGAGAGAAGCCGTCGTTTTCATTTCCAGCAAAAGACCATGTCGAACTCATGACATCACTTTCTATGGTTGATTTTGATCGGGGCGCAAAAGTTCATGGTTTTCGAGGTTATTACCTCACTGGTGCAGGTGCTAGACTTTCTTGGGCTATCTGGAATTACGCGATGGATTTTTTTACCAAACGGGGATTTGTACCAGTGATTCCTCCGGTCATTGTGAGAAAACAAAATCTATACGGTACTGCACATCTCCCAGGTGATGTAGAGGATTTTTATGAAACCCAGGATCATGATGTGCTCGCCGGTACTGCGGAAGTACCACTCATGGCATTGCATTCAGAGGAAGTGTTAGATGGTAAGACGTTACCACTTAAATATTTAGGGTTCTCTCCTTGTTTCCGTAGGGAAGCAGGAAGTCATGGTAAGGACGTAAAAGGTCTCATACGTGTGCATGAATTTTATAAACTCGAACAAGTTATACTTTGTGAAGCTTCTCACGAAACATCGGTAAAACTTCACGAAGAGATAAATCGTAATACAGAAGAATTTATCGAATCACTCGGTATTCCATATCGTACCGTGACAAACTGTGGTGCTGATTTAGGTCTCGGTCAGGTCAAAAAATATGATATCGAACTTTGGGTGCCAAAAGAGGAGACGTATCGGGAGATATCGTCAGCTTCATATTTTCATGATTTCCAGTGTCGTCGTTTTAATATTAGGTATCGTGATGGTGAAGAAAAAATGTGTTACGCGCATTCACTCAACTGTACCGCTATACCGACACCGCGCATACTCGTATCACTGGTCGAGAATTTCCAAGAGTCTGACGGTTCTATTTGTATACCAGAAGCCCTACGTCCATACTTCGGTTCTGATTCAATAAAGAAAGCCTAGTACTATGGCAGGCAAGAGACTTGTCGATCAAAAACGTCTGCGGGCAAAGAAAAAGAGACGATTATTTTTTATATCACTTTATTTATTCTTTTTTGTTGGTCTTATTGTTTGCGGTTTGTCTTATATTTCGTCACTTTCTACATTTCAGATAAAAGGTCTCACTGTAACAGGGGTAGAGAGGGAATCATCTGCACATATTGCATCTATTGTTCGCTCGTCACTCACGGGAAGATATATGTGGTTATTTCCACGAGCAAGTACTCTCATATATCCTAAAAATCAGATAGAAAATGAACTCCTTATGCTACCGATTGTGCAATCGGTAGATATATCTCATTTGGGTCTCACAGGACTTGAAATAGGTATTGTAGAGCGTTCAGAGACGAGTCAGTGGTGCGACGTAAATGATTTATGTTACTCGATCGATGTAGATGGATTTATTTTTGATACAGTTGCATCATCTACTGCTTTCAGGTACAGAGGACTCATCGAAGACGGTCCTGTGGGAAAAAACTTTCTACCAAAAGAAATATTCAAAAACATAGAATTCTTTATACGCGAATTAAAAAATATGTCTTTGTCACCGATTGAAGCACGTTTGTCTAGTAATGATTATGTAGAAGTAATTCTTTTGAGTGGAGGTAAACTCATTATTTATACCAAAGATGACCTTTCTCTCGTACTTACGACACTTCAGTCGATTGTAGCTGATAAACAAATAGCATCATCAACTGAAGAATTTCTCTCGAATCTAGATTATCTACGTCTCGATGCAGGTAATAAAGTGACGTATAAGAAAAAGAATTAAGATAGGTTATTGTTTTTAAGGACACATGTTCGGTAAAGAAGGATATTTTATATCAATATGATAGAGTGCTTCGAATGAATCATGGATTTTGGAAAAAATTAAAAAAACCTTTTTTTGTTCTCGCACCAATGGCGGATGTGACTGACGCAGCCTTTCGTAGGATGATAGCAAAACACGGTGCGCCGGATGTGTTTTGGACTGAATTTGTATCTGCCGATGGACTTTGTTCGGCTGGGAGAAAGGTTCTTTTACGTGACCTTGAATATTCCCGTAAAGAGAGACCGATAGTAGCTCAGCTTTTCACAGCGCATCCTGATAAAATGCGTGAAGCAGCAGCTATCTGTCAGAAATTAGGCTTTGATGGTATTGATATCAACATGGGATGCCCAGATCGTTCTATAGAGAAACAGGGGGCTGGGGCAGCTATGATAAAGACGCCAAAAATTGCGCGAGAGATGATTCGTGCTGCAAAAGAAGGTGCTCCGAATCTACCGATATCGGTAAAGACTCGTATTGGTTATAACAAAAATGAAATAGCTACATGGATACCAGAGATTCTCAAAGAAGGGGTAGTGGCACTCACGGTCCACTGTCGAACACGAAAGGAAATGTCTCTCGTGCCGGCACGGTGGGAACATATGCGTGAAGTCATAGCCATCCGTGACCAAATAGCGCCAGAGACTTTGATACTTGGTAATGGTGACGTGTTGGATTTGAATGATGCACGCGACAAGGCTAATGAATACGGAGTAGATGGTGTTATGCTGGGTCGTGCGATTTTTGGTAACCCGTGGCTTTTTGCTGGTCTCTCGCAGACAAGGTTAAACCTTGGATCTGGAGAAAGGTTTAACCTTGTCTGTCCCACATCTCGTGAGAAATTAGAAACTCTAGTCGAGCATACAAAACTTTTTGAAAAACTTCTCGGTGATGTGAAGAACTTTGCCATTATGAAAAAACATTACAAGGCATATGTGAATGGCTTTGATGGTGCAAAAGAGCTCCGTGTACGTCTCATGGAGTGTGTAGATGCAAAAGAAGTAGGGAAGGCAGTAAAAGAATTTTTGAAAGAAAACAAAGGCCTCAGGTAGGTTTTTATGCTCAACATAAGTTGTTTGACAATGTTTATATAGTGTGCTATACTTGAAGAGTAGCCATTTGAGTGCTCGGTTTTATAGCGCTATCATATGGATTGTCACCGCAAGGCTTTTCCCCGGCGATTCTTGTCTCATTACGAGTCATTCGCCTGTGCCTTCGGCCTAGAAAAAAATGCCGGTTATCCTCGCGGTCAAATACCGCATCCTTAACCGGCAATCCAAATCAAGACGCCAAAGTCCCGCAAGGGCATGCTGAAAAGGCAGCACAATAGATAATGAAATATAGGCGATAAGCGCTCCATCAGGACCAGAGCGCAAACATAAATCAGGTCCAACCCACCACTAATACTGGTGGGTTAAATTTTTTTAATTAGTGGACAAAACAATTTAGCAGATGTAGGGTGGAATAGAATAGATTTTTCAACAATAAAATCGGAGGTTGAATTTATGACCACAAATAAAGTCACTTGGTATTTTGAACCATGCGATGCCACGACGAATAGTCGTATCGCAAGTCTCGGAGACGATGTGGAAGAATGTCCTGATACATGTTGCATCGACTGGCAGGGCAAGCCACGCAAAGCCAATCTCTGGCGAGCTAGTGAATCAAAGGCAAGTTTCATTTGCAACAGTAAAAAATCGAGAGGTCTCTTTTTTATTCTCTACAAGCAAGAAGGGGATGGTGATATCAAACAGATTAGTACCCACCGTCCAATCAACGAGCAAAAAGAAAATCTCTTTAAACACAAGGTACCTATCGTGAGACGTCGTAAAACTCTAATAAAGGGCTCATCACTCTTACGTAGGCAACAACGCAAGTCAAAGAAAATTTCTGCCAATTAGGTTTTAGCCCGACAAATGTCGGGCTTTTTATTTATGCACAGGTATGTTTGTGGAAGTAGTAGTGATTTGTACTATAATAAATGAAGTGCTTGTTTTGTTGTTTGTCGGGAACGTGGGGCCGGTCATCCCTACGGGTCATCCACTATTGGGGGTGGGTTAGTTGGTGGGAGCCGGGTGTAATCCCTATTACACCCGGCTCTTTTCTTTGTATCAAAAGTAGTATCGGCTATACTATAGCCATGTCTCACGAAGTACTCTATCGTAAATATCGTCCACAGACATTTGCTGATGTCATCGGACAGGAGCATATTGTCTCGGCACTCGAGGGAGCTATCTCATCACATGCTATCGGACACGCATATCTTTTCTGTGGTTCTCGCGGTATAGGTAAAACATCTATTGCACGCATATTTGCTCGTAGTATTGGCACGTCAGATAACGACACTTATGAAATAGATGCTGCATCGAATCGTGGTATTGATGATGTGCGTGCACTTCGTGAGGCTGTACTCACACTTCCGTTTGAATCTCGCTACAAGGTCTATATCATCGATGAGGTGCATATGCTCACTAAAGAAGCTTTTAATGCACTGTTAAAGACTCTCGAAGAGCCACCAAAGCATGTCGTATTCATACTGGCAACGACTGAGATGGATAAACTTCCTGAGACAATCATCTCTCGTTGCCAAACTTTTTCATTTCGTCGTCCGACTGCAGATATATTAAAAGATGTCATCACCACGGTGGCAAAAAAAGAAGGACTTACCTTGGCACCTGATGCTGCAGAGCTCATAGCATTACTCGGAGATGGTTCTTTCCGTGATGCACATGGAACCTTGGAAAAAGTCATGTCAGGTGCAAAATCAAAGAAGATTTCTCGTGAAGATGTTGAACGTGTGACTGGTTCACCTCGAGCAGAGATAGTGAGGAAATTTATCGAAGCCCTAGCAAAACGTGATGCAGAAGGAGCCCTATCGGCAGTAGTAGAACTCAAAAAACATTCATCAGATCCGAAACTTTTTCTAGATCTCGTGACCGCGAGAGCTCGTCTCATACTCCTCACACGCATAGCACCAGCTATAGCAAAATCACATTTAGCTGATATTGCTGTAGAGGATAAGGAATTTATTGAAAAAATGGCAAAAGATACAGATAATGCTGTGGGTGCGACATTTCTTCGTTCTATATTGAGTACTTATGACATTGTTGGAGCGACACCTATTTCTGAGCTACCTCTAGAACTCCTTGTTGCAGAAGTGACGCAACAAAAGTAAGCTAGTTCCGTGTACATTGGGAGATCGTCTAATGGTAGGACAGCGGCCTTTGAAGCCGTGAATCTTGGTTCGATTCCAAGTCTCCCAACAGTTTCTTTTCAGTACCTGTTGGTATGGATAGGTCAGTTATAATATTGGTAGTCAATACTGTCAGTGCTGAAATTTGAAATCTTTTAGATATTAAAATAAATAAAGACCTAACTATGGAGACAATCAATAGGGGTGAGTATTTGAATCGATTAAAAAAAGAATCTGATAGTGCAATAAAAAGTACTGATTTAGCCACAAAACTTGGTGGTTATGTTCTGAGGGTTGGTTTAGTAGAGTTTCTATTGATTCAGGTATTGCGTTTATTTGAAAAAATGACGATTGTAGCATGCGGAAGCAGAGATTCTGGAACTGAAGAAGATTTTATATATGAAAATCATAGAATAACAACTAGAGGTATTGTTAAACGCGTTAGGAAAATATCTATTTCTTTTGCCGATCAAAATTTAAAAAAAATGACCACAGAGTTAGTAGATTTGACCGACAGCTTTTTAGATAATCGTAATAAATTGCTACATAGGATTTGTCATCCCATAAAACAAATAGATAGTTTTATGGAAGAAATAGATAAGGAAGAACCACTTTTTCAAAAACTTATTGCAGCACAAAGAAAGATAGTTATTTTCTTCAGAGATAAAGGGTGTTTGAAGTAGGAATGTAAATTTATTAAAGGTTTTCTTTTGTAGAGAAGTAACTTTTCTTGAAGAGATGGTGTTGTAGGTATATATGACCAAAAAGCCACTGACACATGCATCACTCGCGGCGCTCTATATAGCGAGTTTTGTATCGAGTGGATACATCGTCTCTATATTTGCAGGGGACACAGAGACTATACTCATCCCCATGACTGTACTCAGTCTCCTCGTAATCTCTGTCGCTCTCATGGGATATCTTTTCATTTCTGAGCCACTTTTTCTCGCTATCGAAGGCAAGAGGCGAGAGTCGGTGAGTTTTTTCTTCTACACTGTCGGATACTTTGCCATATACGTAATTATTTTCGGTACATTTGCAGTTTCGATGTCATTTTCGTAGTTCTGATTTATCGGCGCTGTATAAAATAAAAATCACGATACTTTCTTGATGGCGAAAAAATAAAAACAGTTTCTCGAAGGGGTGTCATTTTTATTTTTTTATGGCCTAGTGGTATTTTTTTGTTTGGATATGAGATGTAGTTTGTTATAGTGATTACCTCGTCGGAATTAGAAATTTAATTTTCAAACACATGGATCCAGAAACAACACCAGTTAATCCAGAAACAACTGCTACTCCTATGCCAGAGACTCCTGTAGTAGCTCCAGAAGCAGCACCTGCTCCAGAAGCAGCTCCAGCTCCTGAGGCAACAGACGCTCCTCAGGCATAATCCCTTTAAATAGGGAAAACAAAAACAGATAGCCTCGGCTATCTGTTTTTGTTTTTATTTATGAGGAGATAAACAATTTCTAGGAGTCCTAGGGTGTTAACGATCAGGATAATACCAAACCAATATTTTTGTTCTAGATGAGACGCTCTCCAAAGCGCTAGACCTTTCCATATGAGTGACCATAACAAAACGAGAGCCAGGACTATTGGATGAATACCTGTCATTATAGAGAGTGGGTTCATGAATTCCATAGATGTGTGGTTAGTGTTTAATAATGAATTCATTATATCAATAGTTTTAATAAAAGTAGGATGTATTTTGTCTATATCATCAAATGTAAGGATAAGTCGCTTTATACAGGCATCACCACAGATGTTGAGAGGCGTTTTTTGGAACATAGAGACGGTATAGGAGCACGATATACACGAGCACGGGGTGTATTGCGGGTTGTATACACAGAGAGGTGTAAGAATCGCTCTTTAGCCTCAAAGAGGGAGATGGAGATCAAAAAACTCTCTCGTATTGAGAAGCTGAATCTTTTAAAAAATTAAGATCTTTGAATGTGTGTATTTGGGTATGGTACACTTTTTACATGAAAAGAATGTGGCTTCGAACATGGTTTCCAGGGCTCTGTGCTGTCGTCATAGTCGGTCTACTTTATTTTTTCTTTATCCGTGACGGCGGAGGTACGCCTCTTGAGATAGATACTGGTGGTCCGGTACAAGGTCCATCGATACAAAGTAGTACGACAGATGAGCAAACTATTAATCAGTCAAACGATAATCAAAAAATCATGGGAGCAACACTACACACAAATATGGGGGATATCAGCATCGAATTTAATCCAAATACCCCAAAGACAGTTGAAAATTTTATTAAACTTTCTAAATCTGGATTTTATGATGGCACTAAATTCCATCGTGTTATCAAGAGGTTTATGAATCAAGGAGGTGACCCTCTATCAAAAGATGATTCACAGATGGCTCGATGGGGTACTGGTGGTCCCGGATATCAATTTGCTGATGAGATAGTAGATGGTAACCGAAATCTTCCAGGTACTATCGCTATGGCAAATGCAGGTCCGGATACAAATGGTAGCCAGTTTTTTATCAATGCTGCAGACAATAGTTTTCTCGACACAAAACATACTGTGTTTGGTGCAATATCTAACGGAGCAGATGTTGTCATGGCTATCAACAATGTAGAGACAGGAGAAAATGACAGACCAGTAAAACCTATTGTTATAGAATCAATCACACTAAAATAATCAAATGTTTCAAGGACTTTTTCATAATATAACCGAGGTAGAAAAGAATTCTGCTATAGAGGGTATTATCCAGCACGCAACACCTCGAAAAGATTTTTTTCTCATGCTCATACTTTCGGTCTCGATGGCTACATTTGGTATTTTACTAAATAGTACAGTCATACTCATTGGTAGTATGCTCATCGCACCATTGCTTTATCCAATTCTCTCGCTCGCGCTTGGTATTATCGTGGCAGACAACAAACTTATCGGTCGTTCTGTCTATACAATAATAAAATCTGTATTCTTTTCTCTCATTGCTGGGCTTGTTATAGGGTTTTTATTCTCTGCTCATGACGGAAGTGTCGTAGCTTTGGCGGTCGCTGGTATGCCATTTTCACCGATGTATGTAGTCGTCGCTGCTATATCAGGTTTTGCAGCTGCGTTTGCAGTAACCAAACCCCATCTAAATGAGACGCTTCCGGGTGTGGCTATATCTGTAGCGCTTGTACCACCACTTGCTGCAGCAGGTATTGCGTTGTCACTTTTTGACTGGGCACTTTTTAGTGCGTCATTCCTTCTTTTTGTTGTAAACATTATAGGCATAGTGTTTTCATCTATGGTTGTTTTTGCATTACTTCGTTTTTCAGTAAAAAAGACTGTGACAAAAGAGGCGGTAAAAGAAGAAGAGAAAGTAATAAAAAAAGAAGAAACCACACCTCCAACCGCCTAATCTACCCGTCTCTGGTTAGTGTGTTACCATTTGATGTATGATTTTGTCTTGGTACAACAAAGAATTGTCGGTCGTATTTGATGAATTACGTAGTCATGAAAGTGGCCTCGAAGCAAAAGAGTCTCTACGAAGGTTAGAGAGTGATGGTCCAAACACTCTTCCTGAAGCAAAAGCAGATAGCCTTGCTCTTATTTTTGTACGACAATTTAAAAGTCCGCTCATTTACGTACTTCTCATTGCTGGCGCTGTTATTTTTTTCTTAGGTGAGACAGTTGATGCATATATCATATTCACAGTACTTGTATTTAATGCAATAGTCGGTACTTTTCAGGAAGGTAGGGCACAAAACACTCTTCTTGCTCTGAAAAATTATATTGAAACATCTGCGACTGTTATACGTGATGGACAGGAATTGTTTATACCAGATCGCGAAGTGGTACGAGGTGATGTTCTTGTCTTGCAGGAGGGTGAGAAAATACCAGCAGATGCACGTGTCGTATTGGCTAATGGACTAAAAATCGATGAAGCGTCTCTTACTGGAGAATCTGAACCAGTTTCAAAAATGATCGAATCTATCGACGGTGAAGCTCGTAATGCATCAGAACAACGTAACATGGTATTTCGTGGTAGTACTATTGTTTCTGGTAATGGTAAAGCTGTCGTAGTCGCTACAGGTCAGGAAACAGTTATAGGAAAAATTGCTACTGAGATATCTGCTATAGATTCAGAAATACCCCTCAAAGCAAATATACGTCATCTTTCACGAGCTATTATCGCGGTGGTGGGAGTCATTAGTGTTGTACTTTTTACATTTGGTTTGATGAGAGGGCTAGATATCGTGACTCTTTTTACGACAGTTGTGTCTCTAGCTATAGCTACTATTCCTGAAGGACTGCCTATTGTCATCACACTCGTGCTTGCGACTGGTGTATGGCGCATGTCTAAACGTAATGCACTTGTAAAAAAATTACAGGCAGTTGAGGCACTTGGACAGGCAAAAATTATCGCTGTAGATAAGACTGGCACACTTACAAAAAACGAATTGGTGATAAGAGAAGTGTGGATAGATGGAAAGAAATTTAAAATAAGCGGTGTTGGTTATGAACCAAAAGGTTCAATAGAATTTGATGGTTTGGTTATAGATGCGGTAAATCACCCAGAACTCATCTTTGTTGGAAAAATGGCTACTTTTTGTGCCAACGCTCGTGTATCTTTTTCTGAAGCAGAAAACCGTTGGCATGTTTCAGGCGATCCGACAGAAGCGGCTATGCGTATATTTGGAGAAAAAGTTGGTTTTAATAAAGATGAATTATTGAGTGAGTCTCCGTTTGTGTCTGATATTCCATTTAATTATCAGCTAAAATATCACGCGACAATACATAAAGTAGAAAATAAGAATTTTTTAACAGTCGAAGGTGCTCCTGAATCAGTGTTGTCACTTTGTACACATATATATCGCAAGGGTAAAAAAGAAACACTTACAGCAAAAGATAAAGAGGTGTTAGCGGTGGTACTCACAGAGATGTCTGAGAGAGGATTGCGTGTAGTAGCAGGAGCTATGCGTGAAAATGTAAGTTTACCAATCGATGATAAATCTATACACGGATTAACTTTTGTCAGTATTTTTGGAATGCAGGATGTATTGAGACCTGAGGTTGCGGACGCTATGGCACGAGCAACTTCTGCTGGTATAAAAGTAGTAATGATTACAGGTGATCATAGACTCACTGCTCGTGCTATTGCTATTGATGCTGGTATTTGGCATGAGGGTGATGGAATACTTACTGGTAGCGAATTAGACGAGATGTCTGATTCAAGTCTGACTGAATCTCTTGCAGATGTAACTGTTTTTGCTCGTGTGACTCCTGAGCATAAGCTACGCATTATTAATGCATATAAAAATCGTGGAGAAATAGTCGCTATGACAGGGGATGGTGTAAACGATGCTCCACCGCTCGTCTCCGCTGATATTGGTGTAGCTATGGGTCGTATTGGTACTGAAGTAGCAAAGGAGGCCGCTGATATTGTGCTTCTTGATGATAATTTTGGGAGCATTGTCTCGGCTGTTGAAGAAGGTAGGAATATATACAAGACAATAAAAAAAGTGATGCTCTATCTATTTGCTACAAACATTGGGGAGGTTTTGGTTATCATTGGAGCACTTTTACTCGGATATCCATTACCAATACTCGCGGCACAGATTATCTGGCTCAATTTTGTCACTGATGGTTTCCTCGATATTGCTCTAGCTATGGAACCTAGGGAAGAAGGGTTACTTTCTGGTACATTTGCTCGTCCGAACAAGTATCTTGTCGATAGGCTCATGATATGGCGTATGATATTGACTGCACTTCCTATGATGGTAGGAACGCTTTATTTATTCCAAGGGTATTTCCATATCGATATTGAGAAAGCTTGGACTATTTCACTCACCACCCTCGCCATGTTTCAGTGGTTCAATGCATGGAATTGTCGCTCTGAAGACAAATCTATATTTCACGCAGGATTTTTTGCAAACAAGTTTTTGATAGGGGCGACGATTCTTGTCGTCGTTCTCCAAATATTCGCAGTCTATAATCCTTTTCTTCAAAAAGTACTTCATACTGTACCACTCACTCTATCTGAATGGCTGATGATTATTCCTATAGCATTTTCTGTGGTGATAGTAGAGGAGATTCGCAAGTTTTTTTATCGAGCAAATCTGGGGAGTGTGTCGGTTTCCAACTCGTAACTTGAGTAACTATTGATTTTTATTTCAAATGTGATATAATTATTTGTACTAAAAATTACATGAACGATTTCAAGAAAAACAACCGGTTCGGAGACAAGCGTGGTGGTGGATTTAACAAAGGGGCTTTTCGCCCAAGTTTTGGTGGTGGAAATGGAGGAGGTAAAAGTTTTGGTAATGGACGACCTCCGCTAGAAATGTTTAGTGCTACTTGTGCATCATGCAACAAGATGTGTGAAGTACCATTTAAACCAAATGGTAAGAAGCCTGTATATTGTAAAGATTGTTTTGCAGCAAATGGTGGACCAGCTCCTCGTGAAGGTGATGATAGGGGTGGTGAGCGATTTGCTCCAAGGCGTGATTTTGATCGCCCTCGTCCTTTTAAACCTGAATTTAGGGCAGAAACTGGTGGTGGAATTGGTGAACTCAAGAGGACTATCGAAGCAATGAATTCAAAACTCGATAAACTAGTTTTACTCATGTCGGCTCAAGCTCCTGTCGTAGAAGTATCAACAGTAAAAAAGACAGAGAAAAAAACTGATACAAAAAAGAAGGCCTCAAAAAAGAAAAGTAAATAAAGATAATTAACTTTCTAAAACATTAAAGTTTATTGAAAGAACAAAAAACCACTTTAGAGTGGTTTTTTGTTTTAGTTGGTGTGTTGTCTGTTGATAAAGATAATTGACCATATATGGAGATACTCTTAGTATAGATTGAGTACTTTACATCCATGAATCTTATCATTCGAGACGAACTTTCCGCTCCACCTTCTTGGTTTGCGTCATTTCGTGATCTCACTCTGTATTGTTCGATTTTTCTTCACATTGATATTGTTGTTGAATCTGACGACATTGACCCTTATTATCTTTGGCTTAAACCAAGAGGAGGTATGGATTTTGTTAAAGATTTAGTGCGAACTGGTTCGGAAAAAGGTTTACGTATTGATACTGTTGTACGTGTTCCAGGGACAATACTGACAGACCGTATAATTCCAGAAAATGTGCACAGACTTATACAGAACGTGAGAACCCACTGTTAAACAAAGCACTAGATATCTAGGGCTTTTTTATTTGGAGAGAGTATAATATTGTCATGGATATACATCCAATAATTGTACATTTCCCGATAGCAATGCTGGTTATATACGCTATTTTTGAAATATTTCGTATTCCTGTAATAGTAAGACAGCATTGGTATGTATCAGTAAAGACTATTTTACTTATGATTGGGGTAGTGTTTTCCTTTTTTGCTCTTTCGTCTGGAGAAACAGCTGAACATCTCGCGGGACGCAGTCAGCTCATAGAAACACATAGTCTGTATGCTGGCGCTAGTACATGGATATTTGCTATATTACTCGTCTCATATTTAATACATGGTTTAGCAGTATCACTATCTATTACTCGTATACGCACCCTCATAGAGAGACTTGGTTTTATTTGGCAGATACTTATTTTATTAGCACGTTTCATTCTCAAGCCATACATAGTGGTCACACTCGCTCTAGTGGGTTTGATAACTATTACTATTACAGGAGCGCTTGGTGGTGCGATAGTGTATGGTCCTGACGCTGATCCTGTGGTTAGTTTTATATATCATTTATTTTTTTAATTATACATAGTGTATAGTCAAGAAAAAGAAACAATAGTATTTGGAGGAGGGTGTTTTTGGTGTACTGAAGCAGTTTTCAAAATGATGCGCGGTGTATCGAGTGTTGTGCCCGGATATTCGGGTAGTACCGTACCACATCCGACGTATGAGCAGGTCTCTGGAGGTGCTACTGGTCATGCTGAATGTGTAAAAATTGAGTATGACCCTGCCATTGTTCGTTATAGTGACTTGCTTACAGTTTTTTTTGGTAGTCATGACCCAACGACGAAAAATAGGCAAGGAGCTGATGTGGGTATACAGTATCGTTCAATTATTTTCTATACGACTCCTCTACAAAAAACTGAGACTGAGAAGTTTATTGCTGATATCAATGCTTCAAATAAGATGGGTGCTCCCATCGTGACCGAACTCGAACCATTGGGTATGTTTTTTGAAGCAGAAAGTTATCATCATGATTATTTTGAACATAATCCCGGTAATCCATATTGCGAAGTCATTATTAATCCAAAGCTAGAGAAAGTACAGCGTCGATTTGCTGCGTTATTAAATGATACGAATAAGTTACAATAGTACTATGGAACAAAAGCCAGTAATAAAAACAGAAGAGGATTGGAAAAAGACACTTACCCCAGAACAATATAAGGTATTGAGGGAAAAGGGGACTGAGGTGCCATTTTCAGGAGCATTGCTCCATAGTGATGAGGATGGTATCTATCATTGTGTAGCTTGTGGTAATCCACTTTATTCTTCAGATGCAAAATTTGAATCGGGTACTGGTTGGCCATCATTTGATCAAGCACTTCCAGGAGCTATTAAAGAGATATCAGATGATTCTATTGATACCCATCAAGTAGAGATAGTCTGCGCTAAATGTGGCTCGCATCTAGGTCATGTATTTGACGATGGTCCGACCGCGACAGGTAAACGTTATTGTATGAATTCAGTTTGTCTTGATCTCGAAGAGAAAAAACAATGACAAAAAAGCTGTATATATTTGATTTAGATAATACACTCACTGAGTCCAGAACACTTATAGATAATGAAACATCTCAATTGTTATGTGAACTTATGTTGCATTCACATGTTGCGGTAATATCTGGTGCAGCATTTTGGCAATTTGAGAAACAGTTACTATCTGGTATGGATTGCGATGGTTGTTTTAAGAATCTCACTATTCTTACTACTTCCGGTGCAGAGATGTGGCGATACGATACAATGTGGAAAAAAATATATTCAAATGTGGTACCAGAATATATCCGTAAACATACTATAGAGCTTATTGCAGATGTCGCTGGTGTGCCTTCTGGTGAAGAGTCTACTTATATAGAAGACAGGGGTTCTGGTATCACTTATTCTGCTCTTGGTGTGACAGCACCGCCAGAGAAAAAAAATCTTTGGGACAAGGACCAAAAGAAAAGATTAGCTATGGTAGAAAAACTTTCACCACAACTACCAGAACTCTCGATTCGTATTGGTGGCACGACATCTATTGATTTTACTCTAAAGGGCATAGATAAAGCTTATGGAGTTCAAAAAATATCTGAATACTTACACATACCTTTTTCAGAGTGTGTATTTGTAGGTGACGCACTTTTTCCTGGAGGTAATGACAATGCGGTCGAACGCTTGGGTATTGATATGGTTAAAACAAGCGGGCCAGAGGAAACGAGATGTATAATAAGATCCTTCATTTCATAAGATGGAACAAAATCAAAAAATAGTTGAAAACAAATCTCACAATATCGTATCACCGGTAGCATTTTTTTGTGCCGAATACGCTATTGGCGGCAAGGAATCTTCTTATGCAGGAGGCCTTGGTGTACTGGCTGGTGATATAGTACTTGAAGCAGCTGATCAAGGTTTACCTTTCGTAGCTATTGGTATGAGATATGACGGAACATATCCAGATAAAGATGGATTTGAAATTGTACATAATTCTGATGGTTCGGTTTTGAAATTAGATGTACCCATAGAATCAGGTGTTGTTTCTGTACAGGCTTGGGTAAAGTATTTTTCCCCGACGACTGCTCTGTATTTGCTAGACCCAAAAGTGTCTCTTAATAAAGAGCAGGGTATTATGGCTGGTCATTTATATGATTCTCATTTTTACACAAGACTAAAGCAACAAATAATTATCGGTATAGGTGGTTTTAGATTACTCAAGGCACTTGGCATAGAACCAAAAATATATCATTTAAATGAAGGAAATATGGCTTTTGCTGCACTTGCCATTTTAGCTGAGGGTTTTTCTGGTACTGTTTTTGACGAAGAATCTCGTATAAAAGCTGTTCGGGCAAAGGTGGTTTCAACAAAACATACAATACTTGAGGCTGGAATAGAAACTCCGATGGATGGTTTATGGCAATTTATTGGTAAATATTGTGAGACTCACTCTATTAGAAAAGAATTTGTTATGTCTCTAGGTGCACATGAACACGACATGGATATATTTGCGGCAACTAAATTCATTTTACGTTTGTCTGGAAAAGTGAATGGTGTATCTATTATTCATACTGTATTTGAAAAAGAAAAACATTCGAAGAGCGACCTCATACCAATAACAAATGGCATTTACCAAAAACGTTGGCAGGCACCAGGTTTTTTTCAAAAAGACTTTGAACTCTCAAATGAAGAATTGTGGAATATAAAAAAAGATCTTCGTAAAGATTTTATTGAACAAATTTCAATGCTCTCTGGTGTACATCTAAACCCATCGGCATGTACTCTAGTTTGGACTAGGAGATTTGTACCATACAAAAGACCTTTTGCTTTGTTTGAGGATATGGTGCGTCTTGCAAAAATACTCAACAACACAGATATGCCGGTGCAAATAGTTATATCCGGTGCCATCTATGCTCCACATTCAGAAAGTGCTGAAATATCAGCGAAAATTCAAGCACTTTCCGCAGATCCAATGTTTAGAGGAAAAATAGCTTTTGTTCCTGGATATTCTTTAGAACTAGCAAAGGTGCTCATTACAGGTGCAGATATATGGCTCAATACACCTATACGGGGCAAAGAAGCATGTGGCACGAGTGGCATGAAGGCTGGTTTAAATGGAGCTCTTCAAATGAGTGTGTCTGACGGTTGGATTGATGAAGTTGATTGGAATGGTATAGGCTGGATTCTCTCAAATGATTCCGTATCAAATTCTCTGTATAAATACCTAGAAGAAGAAGTTATACCAATTTTCTATAATAGGGGAAATGACGGTATTCCTCTCGAATGGGTACGTAAAATGAGGGCCACAATGAGCATTATTGAGTCTCGTTACACGACAAAAAGAGCATTAAAAGATTATAAAGAAAAGCTCTACGGGATTTGATAGATTATGGTTTTTGTGGTAGACTCATGGTTATCTAATGACTATGGCATTTTTCAATAGAAAGAAGCCCCTCAAGATACTCTTTGTGGCGACTGAGTCGGCCCCTTTTGCAAAAGTGGGGGGTCTTGCATCGGTGATGCATTCTTTGCCAAACGCCCTCGTCAGACTTGGTCACGACGCACGCGTCATGATACCTAGGTATCTATCGATAGACGACAAACCTTTTCATCTCCAAATGGACTTCAAGGGACTTTCTGTTCCCACAGGAGATGAAGAGGGACAAGATCATCTTGTATGTAATGTAAAACGTTATGACCCAGTTGGTGGTGGTGCTATTACATATTTTTTGGAAAATCAGGAATATTATGAGCAAAGAGCAAATGTTTATGGATACGCAGATGATCCGGTAAGGTGGTCTCTACTTTGTCGTGGTGCTTTAGAGTATGTACGTATGAAAGGTGATTGGACTCCAGACGTTATTGTTTGTTCTGATTGGCAGACTGCTCTCATTCCTAATCTATTAAAGACAGTTTATGCAAAAGATTCAGTTCTTTCTAAAATTGCTTCTGTTCTTTCAATACACAATTTATATTTCCAGGCTATGTTTGATCATCGTTTTGTATCAGAGATGGATTTTGATGATGGACACTCACCGGTACCAGGGCTTTCTGATCCACGTATTTCAAAGGTGAATTGGATGCGCAGGGGTATTATGTTTGCTGATGTGATAAATACTGTTTCACCTACATACGCTAGAGAAATTATGACCAAGGAAAACGGAGAACTTTTAGATGAACTCCTTAGAGAAAGAAAAAGTGTTGTGTCCGGTATATTAAATGGAATTGATTATTCCATTTGGGACCCAGAAGAAGATTCATTTGTAGCAGTAAAATATAGTCAATCAAAGATAGAAGATCGTATAAAAAATAAAGCGGTACTTCAAGAACGATTTGGTCTTCCGGTAAGAGAGGATGCTTTTCTAGTAGTTGCTGTGGGTCGATTAGCTAAACAGAAAGGTTTTGATTTACTAGCACCAGTATTACCACACCTTCTTGACGAACTTCCTATGCAACTTATTGTTGTAGGAGAAGGGGATTCTGAAATTATGAGTTTTTTTCATGATCTCGAGACAAAATACCCTGTCCAGGTCGCTACACACCTCAGACATGATTCAGTGTTACCTCATATAGTGTTTGCTGGCGCCGATGTGCTTATCGTACCATCAAGATTTGAACCATGTGGTCTTACTCCTATGGAGGCTATGCGCATGGGGACTATACCGATAGTACGAAAGACAGGTGGATTAGCTGATCAAGTCGAAGATTATCGTCCTGGCGATCATACTGGTACTGGGTTTTTGTTTGAAAAGTTTGATTCTACTTCATTTATGATTTCATTCATACGAGCCTTCGAAAACTTTAGAGACAAGGAAAAATGGCGCTCACTACAGAGACGTGCGATGAGTAAAGATTTTTCATGGGAACGTTCAGCAAAAAAGTATGTTGATTTATTTATTCGGGCAATTCGCTCGAAGGATGTGCTCTAGACGTTAATTTATAATTTATTACAAATATGAAGTGGGCACATTTTTTACATATATATCAACCAGCCGAACAACAAAAAGATATTGTCGAAGCGGTAGTTAATCAAAGTTATCGACCATTAGTTAGACATTTCAAGGAAAATCCACATGTTAGGCTCGCGCTCAATATAAGTGGTTCATTACTAGAACTTCTCGATAAATATGGTTATCAGGATGTGATAGATGATTTACGTGAGGCTGGACTCAAAGGTCATATAGAGTTTACGGGTTCTGCAAAATACCATGCTTTTTTACCATTTCTTGCCCCTGATGAAATAGATAGACAGATAAGGATTAATAATGAAACTTGTAAAAAATATCTTGGTGATGCCTACAAACCAAAAGGATTTTTTCCTCCTGAAATGGCATATACACCAGCACTTATACCAATCCTTGAAAAATTTGGTTTTGAATGGATTATTCTCGACGAAATAGCTTATAAAGGTAAGCCTGGAATAGTAGATTTTTCGAAATTGTATCAGATACAAGGTAGTACCCTAAAGGTGTTTTTTAAAGAACGTCGTGCAAGTAATGTGTTGATGAGTGCAATTGCTCGATCAGTAAATACATTTTCTGAAGCACTAAAAGAAGATATTAGTATGGATAGATATCTTATTACTGGTATGGACGGAGAAACATTTGGTCACCATAGACCAGGATTAGAGTTGGCGCTTTTTGAGCTTTTGAAATCATCAGAATTTACATTTGTTAATGTATCTGATTTGCTCAAGGAAAAATATGAAGTTATCGAATGTTCACCGATTCAGTCTACATGGGCATCAAGTCAGAGTGATATAGAAAAAGGTATTCAGTTTCTTTCTTGGTCTGATCCAGAAAATGAGATTCATAAAATGCAATGGAGATTTCTATCGCTTACTTCTGATTTAGTAAAAAATATGGACAAATCAAATGAGATGTATGAAAAAGCAAGACATTTGATGGATATAGCAAATGCTAGTGATCATTTTTGGTGGGCTTCAGCAAAACCATGGTGGAGTCTAGAGATGATTGAAGAAGGGGCTTATAAATTTATGGAGGTTGTTCGTGCTGTACCAAATGTACCCACCGATACACTCGTCGAAGCGGGACAGTTGTATGAAGGCATAGTATCAACTGCATTCAATTGGCAACGCACAGGCAAAATACGAGAAATGATGAAATCACAGTATTCGACCACAAGGATAGCTTTCAAGGACCGTACTTTGGGTAAAGGTGGTGCCGAAGAGGGTGTTTATCATGCTTTTATGGATATGATGAAAAATCTCGAAACAAAAGCAAGGGACAGTGGAGAGTATGAAAAAGCCATACTTTGGAGAGATGCTCAATATAAACTCGAACACAAGTTAGATATTTATGATGCGATTAATGCAGTAGATTTATTGAGAGCTGAGATTCCAAATGAAGAAGTGGAGAAAACAATACAGGAGTACAAAGATAAATACCGAGCTATTCGCGGAGGACAACCTGAACAAAGAGGTTCTTAGTTATTCAATTGTCGCTTCTACAACTTCTGTGTATCTGGGGTTTCTCTCTAGGATCGGTGTACCATTTTTATTTAGTACGTAATAGGCGGCGCCGTGCATTTTTTTGAATGGAGTATAGTCCGCGTGTGACGGATGAGATACAGAATCTACTTCTCCTAGATTTACTGGACTATTGTCACGTGTGACGAGCCAAGTTTCACCCGTATTTACCATAAGGTGTCCAGAACGACGAGGTATATCGATAATATCCCCAGCTTTCACGCGTAGGGCTCTAAATGATGTAATGACAGAGTCTAGAACTTGTCCTGAGGTATCGACTCCTCGTGTTTGGGTAATGATTATACCTTCTCCTGAAAGGATTTCGTATTGTTCATTGAAATCAGTTACATGGTAATGGCCATATGATTTTATATATTCATTACCAACTAATCCTGGCTCCCAGATGGTTATATTTTTCTTATCAATACCACCTCTTATCATGTAGTAATGTATTTCGGGCCCAGACATCTCTGGGTTTTTTGATACATCCTTCATCTCTGTGTGGCTACGTGAGGCGTATGGTTTCATGTGTTTATTGTAACAGAACTTTAGTCTCAGGGATTAATAGATATATGGTAGGCTACATAAAGCCTTTGCTAATTATCTAGATAAGAATTAATATGACAGCCATGGGGGATATCATAAAAAATAAGTATTTTTGGATAGCGGTCTTACTAGGACTCATAGTTGGGGATGTAATAGGTGTGTCACTAGCTCGTCCACAGCAAGATGTTTTGGATGGTGCCAATGCTAGTACCTCACCTTATATGGTCATAGTTACTGATCAAATGTCAGGTGATATTGTTATGGTAGACGAGGTAAAGACAGACGTGTCTAGTTGGCTTGCGGTAAGAGAAAACAATGGTGAGCTTCTTGGTCGTATACTTGGTGCACGGCGTGTTGATTCAGGTACAACTAAAGGTGTTTCTGTAGAGCTTTTACGTGCAACTACTGCAAATCTTATGTATGCAGTTGTTATGTATCAGGATAATGGTGATGGGGAATTTGATAATAAGACTGATATTCTCATCAATTATTCTGATGTCCCAGTAATGTCTAGGTTTATAGCACGGTAATAATATTTAATATAAAAAGATATGTTTTTCACTAACATTAATTTAGTTGTAGTTATTGTAGCAAGTATTATTTCTACATTGATTGGATTTATTTGGTATTCTTCTTGGTTTTTAGGTAAGCCATGGATGAAGGCTATGAAATACACACCTGAATTAATTTCAGAAAAAAATACAAAGAATATGTGGAAAACATATGTATTTTCATTTATATCTTCATTTGTCATGGCTCTTGCAGTAGCCGTTGTTTTAAATTCTGTTTTTGTTTCAGGTATATATGGATTGATGCTCGTGGGTATAGTATTGTCGATTGGTTTTATAGCTACAACAAAATTAAATGACGTTATATTTGCAAGTGAGTCATTGATACTTTTCTCTATCAATACAGGTTATCAGGTGGTCTCTGTTGTTGTGATGAGCTTAATAATCGGTTTATTTTCTTAAGTTTTCTCGTTGTAGGTTATCGTTATGAAATACGAAATACTTCTTTATTACAAATATACAAATATTCGCAATCCAGAAAAGTGTATGTTGGAACAACGTGCCCTTTGTGAAAAATTAGGCCTTAGAGGTCGTATTATCTTGGCTCATGAAGGGATCAATGGGACACTCGAAGGTGATGTGAAATCTACACGAGCATATATACGTGCTATGAAAAAACAGCGAGGTTTTTCTAATATTCACTGGAAAAAGAGTGAGGGTAACGGTGATGCATTTCCAAAACTATCGGTGAAAGTTCGTTCTGAGATAGTTTCTCTTCATTTAGGTAAAAAATCAGACATAGATCCAAAGAAAATGACTGGTATACATTTATCACCACAAACATTACGTTCGTGGTACAAAAAAGGAGAGAAATTTACAATCATAGATATGAGAAATGATTATGAACACAAAGTAGGTGCATTTGCTGGATCAGTATGTCCTCCGATGAAAAACTTTAGAGATTTACCAAAAGTATTACCAGAACTTAAAAGATTTAAGAACGAAAAGGTACTTACTGTTTGTACAGGTGGTGTACGTTGTGAAAAAGCTTCTGGTTATTTGGTCAAGAAAGGATTTAAGGATGTATATCAGCTCGATGGGGGAATTGTTTCGTATATGGAGAAGTATCCCGGAGATGACTTTAAGGGTTCGCTATATGTATTTGACGGTCGTGTGACTATGGCTTTTGATCCAAAGACTGGTAAAAGGGAGATTATAGGTAAATGTGAAAAATGTAAGTCTTCTACTGAAAATTACGAAGATTGCGGTAATTCTTTTTGTCACAAACAGATGCTTGTATGTGATACTTGTGTTGCAAAAACCGGCGGTAAGGCTTTTTGTTCAAAACGGTGTATGAATAAGGCAAAGGTCAATGTCTGATGGTATACTGATTTGAGTATGGATACTAAAAAAGTACAATTTTCTTTTTTTATAAGTCTATTTTTATTAGTTCTCGTTCTTACGGGTAGGCTTTTTCTTCCGTTTCTTGCGTCTATAGCAATCGCATTCATGGTAGCGGTCACTTTTAGACCGGTCTATCGATGGTTTTTAAAACTTTTTGGAAAACAAAGAGGATTTGCTTCCATGGTTACTATATTTTTTATATGTATTGTTGTTTTTTTACCATTAACGTTTCTAGTTGAGAGACTAGCTTCAGAATCTTATAATCTATATTTTGACATAAGGGAAAGAGGTTTGGGAGATTTGGATAGGCTTACGTATTATTTTATACATCCAGTGCAACAGTTTTTCCCGAGTTTTGATCCTGATATAGCTGGATATGTGCAGTCACTAATTGCAACTCTTGTGGATAATTTAGGTACGATTTTTTCACAAACCGCTTCTTTTGTAGCTCAGTTTATACTAGGTATAATATCTCTTTTTTATATTTTAAAAGATGGACATACATTTAGAAAAATATTAGTTCGATTGTCACCGTTGTCTGATAGATATGATATTGAGATTATCAGTAAATTAGAGTCAGCTGTCACATCTGTGGTTCGTGGATCATTGCTCACAGCTCTTGTTCAGGGATGTTTTGCTGCTGTCGGTTTTTATCTGTTTGGTATTGGTCACGTCATCTTGTGGGGCTCTGTCGTAGCGGTCGCTGCTTTGTTACCAGGTCTTGGTACTGGTTTGGTTATCATACCGGCTGTGTTGTATCTTCTCACTATCGGTCTCACCGGGCAGGCAATAGGTCTTGCAATCTGGGGCATCATCGCTGTTGGTTTAGTCGATAATATTTTAATGCCACTATTTGTAGGCAAGCGTTCAAAAATTCATCCACTTTTTATTCTTTTCTCAGTAATCGGTGGAATGCTTTTATTTGGTGTTTCTGGTATCTTCTTGGGACCGCTCATTATTGCGTTGTTTTTTGCACTCCTGGATATTTATCAATTACTTATATTGGATGACCAGCACAAGAGACTGACATCCATCTAGGGTGATGATAGATTCCTGTCCTTAAATAATCGTTTAAAACCTAGCCACGTGGCGGGTTTTTTGATTTCTGCGTCTGATATACTCAATGGTATGAAAGACTTCAAATCTAGTCGATTTGACCAACTATACGCTTCACTCAATCCTGAGCAGAAACGCGCTGTCGATACCATCGATGGTCCTGTGATGGTCATAGCTGGTCCAGGTACTGGCAAGACTACTATGCTTACTCTTCGCATTGCCAATATATTGCGTCAGACCGACACACCACCAGATGCTATCCTAGCTCTCACTTTTACAGAATCTGGTGTACGTTCGATGAGAAAAAAGCTTGCTGATATTATTGGGCCTGTCGCGTATCAAGTGCGCATTCATACATTTCATGGGTTTGCTAACGACGTCATAAAGACATACCCAGAAAGGTTCTCAAAGATTATAGGCTCAGAACACGTAGAAGAAATGGACGCTCTACGTTTAGCGGAATCAATTATAGAGACAGAAAAGTTTGAACTCATTCGTCCTAAAAATGATCCAACATATTATGTACAAAAAGTTCTTTCTGCTGTAGATGAAATGAAACGTGACGCGGTGACACCTAATGATCTTGAGAAGTTTTTAAACAAAAAAGAAAAAGAAGTTTTGGATTCCAGCGATTTGTATCATGCAAAAGGGAAATATGCTGGTCAAATGAAAGGTGTTTATAAAGATGAAATAGAGAAGATTGCGAAAGCCAGAGAATTACTACATTTTTATGTAGTATATGAGGAAAGATTGGCAAAAGAAAGACTGTATGATTATGCCGACATGATTATGGAGGTTGTCTATCTACTTGAAACAGATGCATCATTTTCTCTGCGTGTACAGGAATCATTTATTTATGTTCTTGCTGATGAGCATCAGGATGCAAATAATGCACAAAATCGTCTCTTAGAAGCAATATCTTCGTTTCATGATAGTCCAAACTTGTTTATTGTCGGAGATGAAAAACAAGCCATATTTCGTTTTCAAGGAGCCTCTCTCGAAAACTTTCTTTATTTCAAAAAGAAATTCAAGGATGCGGTAGTAATTACGTTGTCAGAAAACTATCGTTCGTCTCAAAATATTCTCGATGCGGCTCATTCGCTTATATCTTGGAACCAAACATCGGACGAGTCCCTCAGAAAAGAGCTTGTTTCAGGAGGTGGGTGTGAAGGTCCTGTGGTGTCTGTGGTATCACTATATGATCCTGTTGCCGAGTGTGTGTACGTAGCAGATGAAATAAAAAAAATTATAGAAGAAGGTGAAAAACCATCAGAGATATCAGTACTGGTCCGTGACAATAAAAGAGCAGAAGGAGTAAAAAGAGCTCTTTTGAGTAGGGGTGTTGTGGTAGCAGAATCTACAAAAGGTGACGTGTTTATGCATCCATATTTAGAGGCATTTGTTTCATTTCTTGGTCTTATTTCATCACCATCAGATAAAGAGTTGCTTGGACGTGTAGTGATGTCTGCTTTTACTGGTATAGACCCCTTCATTGCTTCACAAGCACTCTCACTCGCTACAAAGTCACGTATACCGCTCTTAGAGGCACTTGATAGTTTTCCTGAACTAGTTTTATGGAAGAGGCAGTTTAATCGTTGGGTAAAGCTTGCATCAAGTGAACCACTAATGTCTGCAATAGATAGTGTTGCCCATGAATCAGGATTTGTACCATCTATATTGCGTCACCCAGACGGACATGAACTTATTAGGTATTATGATGCGCTTCTAGATACAGCTATGCGCTATGCAGAACGTAATAGAGCCGCTACTATCTCACATTTTGTACTTGAACTCACTCACGCTAGGGAATATGGTAAAACCATACTCGCACCGAGATTACCTCCTGATGGTGTAAATTTGATGACAGCACACGGTTCAAAGGGCCTAGAGTTTAACCATGTTTTTATAGTGCATGCAAACGATGGTGTTTGGGGTGGAAAACGTACACGTCAATCTTTTGTATTACCTACAGGGGCTGAACGGGGAGAAGTAGAAGACGAACGCAGACTTTTTTATGTTGCCCTTACTCGTGCTAGAAAAAATGTATTTATTACGTATGCTATTCACGGGATTGACGGTAAGGATCTTTCGCCGGCTCAATTTATTTATGAAATCAGAGAAGATCGACGTAAAGAAACAGAAGTATCAAAAATAAACAGTGCTGCACTAAGTTTGGCACCAGAGGTAGGAAAGAAATCGCTTTTCACTGATAGTGATTATATAAAAAAGTTGTTTATTGAAAGAGGTTTTCCTGTAACCCATCTAAACAACTTTATTGAATGCCCATGGAAATATTTTTTCTTAGACTTATTACGATTGCCACGTGCTCAGGAGAGTCATCAACTATATGGTTCAGCTATACATCAGGCGCTCAATGATTATTTTAGTGCATATGCTAGAGAAGAAGACATATCAATAGAAAAAACACTAGAGCTTTTTGAAAATTATCTACATCGTACACATATGGGTGAACGAGATCTATCTGCTTTTGTTGCTGAAGGTAAAGATGAATTGCGTGGTTATCTCGCTCGTGGAGGATTTCCTCGTTCTCTCTGGAGTGAGTATGTCGTGACCGGTGTGCCTTTTTTAGTAGGAGATATTGAAATAGTACTAAATGGAAAATTAGATAGGGTTGAGATGATACGTGATGGTGTGGTTAATGTGGTTGATGTAAAGACAGGTAAGGTTAAGTCTAGAAACGATATATTAGGCAAAACAAAAACCGCAGACGGTAATATTTTTCGTCAGCTTACTTTCTATAAACTATTGCTTGATTCGTGGAAGGGCGGTACATGGAAGATGGAATCAGGTACTATTGATTTTGTAAAACCACGAGAAAGTGGCGAATATTCTAGAGAAGTGTTTGAGATATCTGATGATGAGGTTGAAGCTCTGAGGGTTTTGATAGGAGAGGTAGTAAAAAAGATACTAAATCTCTCTTTTGAAACTCCTGGATGTGGAGAAAAGGAGTGTGAATGGTGCCGGATGAAAGATGCTATGAAATAAAAAACCGACCAGATGGTCGGTTTTTTTGTAGTAAATATAATTTACTTTAGTAGAGAATCTATAATTTCTTTCATATTTTCATAAGGGAGTGCACCTTGAGTAATAGGAATCTTTTCATTTTTTGTTATGAGGACGCTGTATGGTGTGCCTTGAGCACCTGCTGCTACACCATCGTCGTACTGAGCTTTGACTTTTGCCGCCATTTTGCCTGAAGATAGGCATGTATTGAAGGCTGTAACATCTAGACCGATATCACCCGCTATGATGGGGAGTTGTGCCATATCGAGATTATTGTTTGATGGGGTAATCTCGTATATCTTGTCAGTGTATTTCCAGAAAGCGGTATTTCCACCTTGTTCAGCAGCACATTCGAGCGCCTCGGCTTCCTTTGGCGCTTTCGGATGAAGACTTGGTATAGGGAAGCTACGATAGACCCATGCGAGCGATCCGTCTTTTCCGTATTCTGTCATGAGACGCTGAAGGGTCTCATGAAAACGTTTACAGTAAGGACATTCGGTATCAGAGTATTCTACGAGTACTATTTTTGCATTAGGGTTTCCGAGTATGTGATCGTTTGATGATACTGGATTTATTTTTACTTCAGACGCTGTTGGACTGCCTCCAGGTGTAGGAGCTGTCGGAGCATTGACTGGTTTTCCGCTCATGTATACAGCAAATCCAATGAGTGCTCCTGCTACAACAATAGCTACTGGTATAGAAATCGATTGTTTTTGTGGTTCCATGGTTTAATAGTCTATAATAATTAATACTAAAGTATCGGCTATTATATCACGATGAAATCACTCATACAGGTAGGGATGATAGGTTCTCAGGCTCCTGATTTTAATTTACAGGATGAACGAGGTTATATGAAATCGCTTTCAGACTGGCGTGATAGTTGGGTCATACTTTACTTTTATCCAAAAGACGCTACACCAGGTTGTACGCTCGAGGCAGAAGAGTGGCGTGATCACGAATACGAACTCTCTGATACGAATACAACTGTGGTGGGAATTTCTGCTGATAGTGTCGATTCGCACAAGAATTTTTATCAAGCGTTATCGCTCAATTTTACTCTTCTTTCAGACCCTGATGGGGAAGTATGTCGTATGTATGATGTGTGGAAAGAAAAAAATGTATTTGGTACAAAAATTTATGGTATAGAAAGGACGACGTTTGTGATTGACCCTACTGGTATCGTGCGAAAGGTTTATGGCCGTGTAAAACCTCTTGGTCATGCCGAAGAGGTTATCTCTGATTTAAAAGATTTGCAGAAATAGATTGATTCCTTTTGAAATCTAAAATCCGAGGGAAAAAGTCATCGAAGAGTCATTCTTTTCTTCCCATTTTGAAGTATCGAGTTTGATATCTTTTATTATTGAGCCATCGGTATATTTGAGTACACCGTTTTTTATTGCATAGTCATATACTTCTTTAGTGATACGAACATCCTCGGTACAGTATTTTATTATCTTGTCTATTTCACCATTTTTCCACCAGGTGATAGCCTCGAGACCGTGACCAGCCTTATTTCTACCGAGCGTTGCTTCGGCGACAGTGTCTAGTTTGATGCGACGACCTAGGGAGTTTTTTATTTCTTTTAGAAGATCAAGGGATTTTATTTTTGTGAGGTCTCCTGGATAATATTTATCTAGTAGTGGTATATCAAAATGGTCACCGTTGTAGGTGATAAGCATGTCTGCATTTTCAAGTATTGGCCAAAGACGTCCAAAATCTTCTTGGAGGAAGCTCTGATGCATATCTCTCTCATAATCATAGATACAGACGACTGATATATCGAGGTCTGCTGGATTGTTTGTGCCTACGTCTTGAAAAAGGTTTCTGGTCTCTATGTCTAGTACGATCTTTCTCATAATTTGGCTTATTAGATGGAAGCATTGTAGCATAGGGACATGGATACCGTCCTCAATCTATATAAAAAACACGGCGAGACGCCCCTACAGACAGTAGAGCGTTATGTAACCCTGCATCCTGAATACACAGGGGTTAAAATGACCTATGCTGGTCGTTTAGACCCTATGGCCGAAGGATTGCTCATGGTTCTTACTGGTGAAAAAAACAAAGAACGTGAGTCCTATACAGGTCTGTCAAAGGTTTATGAATTTGAATTTATTCTTGGTGTGGAGACTGATACTCATGATGTTCTAGGCAAGGTGGTTTCATCGAAAGGGGTAGATAATGTGTCAATGGAGCAGATAAGTGAGGCGCTTGAAAAATACCAAGGTACATTCGAACAATCTTATCCAGTATATTCATCAAAAGTAGTCGCTGGCAAACAGCTTTTTGAGTACGCTCGTTCAGGCACCATCAATACAATAGTGCTACCAAAACATACTGTAAATGTTATGGATATTAAACTTGATTCTGTGCGTACAATGTCCCGTGAAGAATTTATTCAGTCTGTCGAGACGTCCATCAAATTGGTCCAGGGTGATTTTAGACAAAAAGAAATAATTTCGCTTTGGAAAAAATACAAAGAGATTGCACCAGACACGATATCTGTATACAAAGCCAAGGTGTCTTGTGGTAGCGGTTTTTATGTTCGTCAACTTGTATCTGATATCGGTCGAGATATCGGGACCGGTGCGGTGACTACTCATATCTTACGAACACATGTGGGAGAGTATCGAGTCGAAGATTCGATAAGGTAATATTTTTATATTCTGCCTGTTAAATTTACATCTTCAATAAAACTGGAAAGTTCCGGATGTTGAGCAACTTTTCGTGCTGCATCATCCATCACAGATATGATAATGAGTCCGAGAATGATAAACAAAGCAGTAATTACGCTTTTGATGTATTTTGACCAATCGGTTTTTTGCCAAATATCAAATAGGAGGAATATAGAGTAGATTGATATAGAAAAAGGAAGCATGAGTGTGAGAATAAAAGAGAGTCCCCAAAAGAGATGAGATGTGTTTTGGAGTACATTACTACTCATGATTATGTAGAGGACATAATGGATAGCTAGGAATACATTGTCGATATAATACAAGACAAAAAAACCGTAACTGATTAGGAAAAATACGGTGAATACAGAGCGTAGTTTTGGCGCAAAATAGAAGTCCATTACTTCACTTAGGTATGATTTTTTAACCTCCTTTTTCTCTTTCATGGGGTTATCAATATACAATGATTTGTACCGATTAGTCAATGTTTCATTTGACAATACTTTGGGGTCTGATACCATGACAGGGTCGTTAGTTTCTCAGAGGCCGCAAGGTAAAATCTTAGCCAAAGGGAAGGGTCGGACGATAGTTAAAGGAATATACATTCGAAATGGCTAAGAAACTTTACGTAGGAAATCTTTCCTACAGCACCA
>Ga0210043_1000030_pt1 | contig 160337 bp, 182 predicted proteins | sample CryGeymet201501t_FD_183990 | JGI IMG/M metagenome (GOLD analysis project Ga0210043, IMG submission 183990) | Groundwater microbial communities from Crystal Geyser aquifers in Utah, USA - Crystal Geyser metaG 2015-01t (SPAdes) (version 2) | ecosystem: Environmental > Aquatic > Deep subsurface >...
CATGTCATTCATCAAATCTAAAATGAAAAAATAAATTGGTTCAAGTGTTTCGGTTGGTGACTCGTAAACTAATTTGTGTACTGTCTCAGCTTTTGCCTGAAGTTTTCCTGCTTTTTGAAATTCAGTAACAGCCAAAACAGGACCTTTTTCTTTTACGAGCGCCTGAAATTCTTTCAAATTTTTTTTCAAAGGGTCTTCATCTAAAAAATATCTTTCTGGAATAATTCCTGCAATTAGTTCATGTGCCTTCAAAACCATAATAGAATATACTCAAGCTAACTTAAAAACATTACTTTTAATTTTTTTAAATCTAGTAAGATAAATAAAGGTGAAATTTAAATATATTGAAGATGATTCTTTTTTATGGATAATGAGAAAATAAAAGAAGGCATCCTATATTTATTAGAGGGTGTTTCACCAACAGGAGATGGGCACGGATATACTTTTTTAGAAATAAAACTTTTTTTTAAATTTAATAATATTTTAAATTTTTGCGAAGAAACAAAGGAAAGTTGGAAAAAATTAAAAAATTTATTAATCAATATGGAAAAAGCAAACCTAATTGAAGAAAGGTATTTTGGAAAGAAGTTTAATGGAAGAGTAGATTTTTCAATAGAGCCTCTTGGAACAAAGTTAATTGGGGGCAAAACGAAGTTTCTTGAAAAAAACTGGAAAATTCCTGAATATGATTCATTAATTTATTAGGAATAATAATCTAAAACATTACTTTTGAGAAAACTTAAATAGTTTATTTATCTAAATACAATATGGGAATCTGGACAAAGAAAGACAAATATGTTGACCTTGGAGAAAAACTAAAAAAACGTGAAGAAAGATTAGAAAATTTTAAGGAAAGCATGAATGAAAAGCCAGAAGTAAAAACAGAAACTCAAAATACAGGCGGATTTTTTGGAGGATTTTTTGGCGGAGGAACTTCTAGCCCAGAACCAACACCAACTGAATCAGAATCAAGTGAAGAAAAAAGAAAAAAATTAGCAAAGAGATTAATGGATTTAACAAATAGACAAGAAGAACAAGAAAAAGAAATTTACAGACTAAAACAAAGAATAGAAGTTTTGGAAAGAAAACAAAGAGTTGGTTATTAACCAAATAAATTAATAAACTAAATCTCTCTTTTTTTAATATGGCAATAGAGAATCTAAACGAAAAGATTAAAGCATATGCACTAAAGAATGCAATAGCTTATGGCGGAAAAGCAAATCCAGGCTCAGTTATTTCTTCTTTGTTTAATGAAGGATTAGAAAAATCAGAAGTGAAAGATGTTATGCCAAAAATTAATGAAATAATTTCAGAAATTTCTAAACTGTCTTTAGAAGAGCAAGAAAAAGAATTTGAAAAGTTAAAAGAATTAACAAGTAAACGTGAAGAACGTGTTGGTTTGCCAGAATTACCAAATGCAGAAAATGGAGTTACAATGAGATTTCGTCCAGCACCTTCAGGACCAATGCATGTGGGACACATAATTTCAAATTTAGTTTCATCAATGTATGTAGAAAAGTATGGCGGAAAGTTTTACGTAATTTTTGACGACACTGATCCAGAAGCAGCACTAAAAGATGCATACGAACCATTGATACAAGATTGTAATTGGATTTTTGGAAATGTTTACGAATTTTTGTATTCTTCAAGCAGAATGGAATTATATTACGACTATGCAAAAAAATTAATTGAAAAAGAATCTGCTTACATCTGTGAATGTTCACAAGAACAATTCAAAGAATCTGCAGAAAAGAAAATCGCTTGTCCTTGTAGAAACAAATCAAAAGAACAAAATTTAATTGATTGGGAAAAAATGTTTGATAAAAATGGTTTCAAAGTTGGAGAAGCTGTTTTAAGATTCAAAACTCCCGAAAAATATGGTGGAATAAAAAATCCAAATCCAGCAATGAGAGATTTTCCATTGGCAAGAATAAATGAACATCCTCATCCAAGGGAAGGCACAAAATATCGTGTTTGGCCATTAATGAATTTGGTTGTGTCCGTTGATGATATGGAATTAAATATGACACACATTATTAGAGGAAAAGATCACAAAGACAATGCAGAAAGACAAAAAATGATTTTTGAAATTTTCAACAAAAAATATCCTTGGACATTTTTTATTGGAAGAATAAAATTCACAGACTTAGTTTTATCAAAAAGAAAAATAACTGAACTAATTGAATCCGGAGTTTATTCAGGTTGGGATGACTCAAAACTTCCAACAGTTTCTTCTTTGAGAAAAAGAGGATACACTCGTGAGGCGTTTTCAAAATTTTTAGAAAGCCGTGGTTTAACAGAATCAGATAAAGTAATTAGTGCAAAAGATTTTTTTGACGTCATTGACAGAAATTTATCTAAATAATATCACAATAACCTTTTTATAGTTCTTTTTTGTAAATAAATTATAGCAGAAATGCTTGATATAGAAGACAAAAAGAAAAAGGAGGTGAAAAATGAAAAGTAAAAAAGGTTTATCTGGTATCGTAACTACTTTAATCATAATTTTGTTAGTTTTAGTTGCTGTGGGAGTTATTTGGGGTGTTGTAAACAACCTATTAACTAAGAGTACAGGAACAATTGCTACAAGTTCAAAATGTTTAGATTTAGACATTAGAGCTACAAAAGTTATTCAAGGTACAACAGCTACTCAATATAATGTAACTTTAGCAAGAAAAGCAACAGGTGATGATACAGAGGTTGGTGCAATGCTTGTGTTCTACAGTGATACAACAAATAGCCCGCCAGTTGAATTTACAGACACTTTGTCTCCATTAGAAACATCTACTCAACCAGTAGAAGGAGTAATTGCTAATGCAACATATATTGAAGTTACACCATTCTTTGTTGATGATTCAGGTAAGAATAACTTGTGTCCTTCATCATCAAAGTTTGAATTCGACTTGTAAATATTAATTATTTTTTTATTATTTTTATTTATCTTTAGAAAGCAATAAAATTACTTTTATTTTTTTAGAATAGTGTTAACTTTATTTTGTGTCTTTAATTAAATAAACTTCGTCGTTTTTTCTAACACGACTTGGAAATTTCATTCCAACTTCTTGTCCTTTTGAAACAGAATTAATTTTTTTTCCTTCAATTTCCATTGTTTCAATTTTCATTTTTTCAATTCCAGTAGTCTTTCCAATTATTGCAATTTCCTCTCCAATTTTTAATTCTCCGTTTTGTAAAAGAATTGTTCCAACATTTAAGTTAGGATAGAAATGAGTTATTTTTCCAATGAACTTTTTTTTCTTTGTAGCACTAGAATGTTCAACTTGACTAAAATCATCAGCAGTTGGAACCCCCAAATAAAATCCAGAAGAGAAACCCTTTGTGTAAACTGTTTCTAATTCTTTTAATCCTTCTTCTATTTTCTCTTTTGAAAGTTTTTTGTCTATTGCTTTTCTATATGTACGAACAACAGTATCAACATAACGAGGATCCCTATTTCGTCCTTCAATTTTAAATGAAGTAATTCCTGCAGCTTTCAATTTATCAATAAATGGAAACGCACAAAGGTCTTTAGCACTCATAATGGTATTTCCTTCTAATTTCAATTTTCGTCCCTCAGAATCCTCAACAGTGTAACTTCTACGGCAAACTTGAGTACACATTCCCCTGTTTGCACTTCGACCAAATAAATCCTGTGACATAAAACATCTACCACTTACAGCAACACACATTGCCCCGTGAACAAATGCTTCGAGTTCTACTTTCACTTTCTTTTTTATTTCTTTAATTTGTTTAAGGGAAAGTTCACGGGCAAGAACAATTCTTTCTGCTCCAAGTTTTTTATAAAATTCAGCAGATTCAGCATTAGAAATTGACGCTTGTGTGGAAATATGGAATGGAATTTTATATTTTTTACATAATTGAATAACTGACAAATCCCAACAAATAACTGCATCAACCTTTCCTTTTATTTTTTTAATAGTTTCTTCAAGTTTTTTTAATTCTTTTTCATAAATAATCACGTTAATTGTAACATACTTCTTGACTTTCTTTCCACAAATTTTGTTTATCTTATCCAAGTCTTTAATTGTAAAATTTTTTGCATTATATCTCATTGAAAATTCTTTAAGACCAAAGTAAACAGCATCTGCTCCAGCCTTTACGGCAGTAACAAGAGTTTGAAAACTTCCCGCAGGTGCCAACAGTTCATATTTTTGTTTATTCATGATAATGGAAGAATTTCTCAATTTTTAAAATCTTTTAATCATTAGTTTTTTATTGTTCTGTTTCCTTTCGCCTTTATGAATAATTTGGCAGTAATCATAATAGACATGCAAGAAAAAGCCATAATTGACAACAAACGTGAGCTACTAAGTGCGCAAATAAATCTATTAGATTATGCAATAAAAAATAATCTTAATGTTTACACTTTTTCAATTTCTCATGCAGGTAAATTAATACCTGAATTAATGCCCAAATTAAAAAAATCAAAATCAGAATATTTCCTAAAGGAAAAAAGTTCCATTTTCCAAGGAATTATTTTAAAAGAAACAAAGAAAGAAAAGAATTATTTCTATTTTGAAGATTTACTAAAAGAAAAAAATATTTCAAAATTAATAATCTCTGGAACAAATAAAGAAGTTTGTATAAAATATAGTGTTTTAGATGCAATAAATTTGGGTTACTCCGTTCTTTTATCAAATGATTTAATGAATAATCCAGACAAAAGCAATTTTTTATTCAAGGAACAATCTAAAATTAAACATTTTAATTCACACCTAGATTTAATAGATTATTTGAAAAAATAAATTTTGTCACTCAATTTCTCGGTACTCTAACTTGTCACATTAAAATGATGAATAATCTTTATATACGAAAAAATTATTCAATCTATACATATACAGATTACAGTAGTATAAAGAGGAGGTACATACAATATATTGTATGTATGATAAATTATGAATTGCCCATTTTGTGGAGATACAAAATCAAAAGTAACCAATAAAAGAGAGTCACCAGACGGAATTAGGAGAAGAAGAGAATGCCTAAAGTGTCAAAAGCGGTATACAACATATGAGGCGGTTTCAAAACCAGATTTATACGTAATCAAAAAAGACAAAACACGTGAGCCCTTTAACATTTCAAAAATTCAAAAAGGATTAGACCGTGCTTTTGAAAAAAGACCAATTTCAAAAGAAAAAATTGACAACCTTGCTAAAGAAGTTGAAGAACAATTTAGAAAGATTGGAAAAAAAGAAGTCGAATCAAAAAAGATTGGAGAACTGTTAATGAAAAAAATAAAAAAATTAGACAAAATTGCTTACGTGCGTTTTGCATCAGTATATAGAGAATTCAAAGATATTGAAGATTTCAAAAACCAATTAGAGGAATTATAAAATGACAAGAAAAGTAAGAAAAAGAGACGGAAATATTGTATTTTTTCAAGAAGAAAAAGTAGCTGAAGCAATTTGGAAAGCAGCAAAGGCAGTCGGAGGAACAGATAAGAATAAATCCTTAGAATTAGCAAAAAAAGTAACAGAAAAAATTTTCTCTGGGCAATATGAAAATTCAATTCCAAATGTTGAAGACGTTCAAAACACAGTAGAAAAAATTTTAATTGAAGAAGGACACGCAAAAGTTGCAAAAGCATATATTCTATACAGAAAAAGCCACGAAGAATTAAGAAACGTAAAAGGGCTATTTGATACAATCGAAGTAATTGATGATTATATTTCATTAAATGATTGGATGGTTAAAGAAAATTCAAACATGGGTTACTCTCTTCAAGGATTAAATAATTACATAGTTGAAAAAATAATTAAAAATTATTGGACAAGAAGAGTTTATCCTGAAGCAATAAGAAATGCTCACGACAGAGGAGACATTCATATTCACGATTTGGGAACTTTGGGTTCATATTGTGTTGGTTGGGACTTAAAGGATTTGTTAATGGTTGGTTTTACAGGTGTTGAAGGAAAAGTTTCATCAAATCCTCCAAAACATTTTAGAACAGCTTTAGGACAAATTGTAAATTTCTTTTACACACTTCAAGGAGAAAGTGCTGGAGCTCAAGCTTTTTCAAATTTTGATACTTTGTTAGCTCCATTCATAAAATATGATAATTTAACATACAAAGAAGTTAAACAATCAATTCAAGAATTCTTATTTAATTTGGCAGTTCCAACAAGGGTTGGTTTTCAAACACCTTTCACAAATATAACTTTGGATTTAGAAGTTCCAGAATATATGAAAGATGAACCAGTTGTAATTGGAGGAAAATTGCAAAAAGAAACTTACAAAGAATTTTCTGAAGAAATGAGAATATTAAATAAAGCATTTGCCGAAGGAATGCTAGAAGGGGACGCCAAAGGAAGACTTTTCACTTTCCCAATTCCAACTTACAATATCACAAAAGATTTTGATTGGAATAATCCTGATTATAAACCAATTTGGGATATGACAGCAAAATATGGAATCCCTTATTTCTCCAATTTTATTAATTCAGACATGAAACCTGAAGATGCTAGAAGTATGTGTTGCAGATTACGTCTAGATCAAACTGAACTTAGAAAAAGAGGAGGAGGACTTTTTGGTTCAAATCCATTAACTGGTTCAATAGGTGTTGTAACAGTGAATATGCCTAGATTAGGTTACACTTCAATTGATGAAAGAGATTTTATGGAAAGGCTTGGAAGATTAATGGAATTAGCAAAGGAAAGTTTAGAAATCAAAAGAAAAGCAGTAGAGAAATTTACTGAAATCGGATTATATCCTTATTCAAAATTTTATTTAAGAAATGTAAAAAAAAGATTTGGCGAATATTGGAAGAACCATTTCTCAACAATTGGTTTACTTGGAATGAATGAAGCAATTGTAAACTTTATGCCCGGTGAAAATATTACAACAGAAAAAGGAAAAGAGTTTGCAGTAAAAGTGATGAACTTTATGAGAATGAAATTAGAGGAATTCCAACAAGAAACAAATTCAATTTATAATCTTGAAGCAACACCAGGAGAAGGAACTGGTTACAGATTTGCAAGACTAGACAAAGAAAGATTTGGAAGAATTATTGTTGCAAACGAAGAGAAAGTTCGAACACAAAGTGCAAATCCATATTACACAAATTCAACGGCGCTTCCAGTTGGTTTTACTGACGACATTTTTGAAGCACTTGATTTACAAGATGACCTACAAACATTATACACTGGTGGAACTGTTTTACATGGATTCATTGGAGAAAAAATAAGTGCGGACCAAGTAAAAATTATGGTTAAAAAAATTGCAGAAAATTATCATCTTCCTTACTTTACAGTTTCACCAACATTTTCAATTTGTCCAATACATGGATATTTACAAGGAGAACATGAATATTGTCCAATTTGTGACGAGATTGAATTAAATAAAGATAAGATCCGAGAATAGGATAAAAAAAGGAGGGAAAAATGGCAAGAACAAAATGTGAAGTTTACTCAAGAGTTGTTGGTTTCATTCGACCAGTAAATCAATGGAACGAAGGTAAACAAGCAGAGTGGACTGATAGAAAAACTTTCAGACCCTGTACAGAAAATGAATGTTAAAGGTATTCAGAAATTTACATTATTAGATTATCCTGGAAAAATAGCTTGTACTTTATTTTTGTTTGGCTGTAATTTCAGGTGTGGCTTTTGTCACAATCCAGAATTAGTTCTAAAGGACATTAATCCCGAAATATCAAAAAAAGAAATTCTAGATTTTTTAAAAAAACGAAAAAACCAAATTGAAGGAGTTTGCATAACTGGCGGAGAACCCCTATTAACTTTAGAAAAAGATTTTTTAGTTGAAATAAAAAAATTAGGTTACCCGATAAAATTAGACACAAACGGAACATTCCCAAAAAAATTAAAAGAATTTATTGACGATGAATTAATAGATTATATTGCAATGGACTTGAAAGGAAGTAAAGAAAATTATTCAAAAATTGTTTGTATGCCAATAGAAATAAAAAATATTGAAGAATCAATAAAAATAATTGTAAACTCTAATTTGGATTATGAATTCAGAACAACAATTATTCCAAAGTTTCATTCCAAAAAAGAAATCGAATCATTGGGAAAATGGGTAAACAATTTAGTTGACAAAAAACCAAAAAATTATTTTTTGCAAGGATTCAAAAATATGGGAAAATTTATTGACTCTTCATATAAAGAAGAAAAAGACACAAGTGAAGAATTACTAAAAGAATTAAAAGAAACTTCAAAAAAATACTTTGAAAACGTAAAAATAAGAATATAACAAGTAATTTAAACGACTAAATAAATATTTTTTTATGGAAATAATAGGAATTGCAGGAAAAGTTGCATCTGGAAAAAACACACTTTCAAAAATAATAGAATCAACTGGATATGAAAATTTATCAATAAAAAGTTTGTTGAGTGAAAAATTAATGAATGATGAAAAATTGCCTTACTTTGCCAATTTAATAGATTTAAGAAAACGACTTGAAGAAAGATTTTCTGAAAAATATTTGGTTCAATTAATTTCAGATTACAAATCAAATGATAAGTTTGTCATCTCTGATTTGTGGAACCAAGAGGAAATAAAATATCTCAAGCGTATGGGCAATTTTAAATTAATTTGGGTTGAAATTGGAGAGCATGAAATGGTAGAGAAAAATTTTAGGTTCAATAGATATACAAAAAGAGAAAGTGAAATTCCTTCTGACTTAACAATGGCTCAAGAAGAATTCAAAAATGATTGGACATCAAGAATTTTAAATTACTCTGAATTTTGTAATAATGAATATGATAAGAAAGTCAAAAAATTAAAAAGATATGCTGATTTTGTTTTGAAAAACAAGTCCGAAGAAAAACTCCTTCTCGGTTTAAATGAGATATATAAAAAATTACAATAACTAATATAAATAGAATTTATTTATTTTTAATATGATAATTGGAATTACTGGAACATTAGCTGCGGGGAAGGGAACTATTGTTGATTACTTAACAAAAAAAGGTTTCAAACATTATTCTATGAGTGGTTATATTACAAAAGAAATAATCAAAAGAGGTTTACCTGTAAACAGAGATTCAATGGTTGCAATTGGAAATGATTTACGAGAAAATAATTCTTCAAGTTTTATTGCCGAAGAATTGTACTCTGAAGCAAAAGAAAAAAATGAAAATGCAATAATTGAAAGTCTAAGAACTGTAGGGGAAATAGAAGGACTTCGAGGCAAAGATAATTTTTATTTATTTGCAATAGATGCTAATCCTGAAATAAGATATTATCGTGCAATGGAAAGAAAATCTTCTAAAGACATGGTTGATTTTGAAACTTTTTTAGATAATGAAAAAAGAGAAATGGAAAACACAAACCCAAATAAACAAAATATTAAACGTTGCATGGATTTAGCTGATTTTCATTTAATTAATAATGGGACAGTAGAAGAATTATATGCTCAAATAGAATCAATCATTAATGAAATTGGTTTCAATGAAAAAAAAGTTTCAAGCGGAAGACAAAATTATATTTCTTGGGACGAATATTTTATGGGTGTTGCTCTTCTTTCTGCAGAGAGAAGTAAAGATCCATCAACACAAGTTGGAGCATGCATAGTTGATGAAGATAAAAGAATTGTTGGAACTGGTTACAATGGAGCACCAAGAGGTTTTGACGACGGAGATTTTTCCTGGGATAGAAAAGGAGATTTTCTAAACACAAAATATGCTTACGTTTGTCACGCAGAATTAAATGCAATATTAAATTCAACAAAAGAATCATTGAAAGGTTGTACTCTTTATGTTGCACTCTTTCCATGTAATGAATGTGCTAAAGCAATCATACAATCAGGAATAAAAAAAGTTGTTTATTTGTCAGACAAATATAAAGACACAGATTCACACAAAGCTTCATTAAAAATGTTTGAAATGGCAGGTGTTGAATTAAAACAGCTTGAAACAAAAACAGACGCGATAAAACTTAATTTTGACAGAAGAAAATGGTAAAAATAAAAATAAAAAAATTACACCCTGATGCAAAAATTCCGACATATGCAAATCCGGGAGATGCAGGAATGGATATTTATTCAAACGAAGACCTAACAATAAAACCAAATCATCGTGCACTTGTAAAAACGGGAATTTCATTAGAATTTCCTAAAGAATATGTTGCTTTAATTTGGGATAAATCTGGAATTGCAAAGAATGGAGTTACAACCCTTTCAGGAGTTGGAGATTCAGGTTACCGAGGAGAATACAAAGTTGTTTTGTTAAATATTGGAAGTAAACCATACGAAATTAAAAAAGGTCAAAAGATTGCGCAAATTTTAATCCAACCAATAATTCATCCAGAAATTGAAGAAGTAAAAACACTCTCAAAATCAAAAAGAGGAACTGGCGGTTTTGGAAGTAGCGGATTAAATTAAAGTTTCTAATTTACTTTGCATTTGTTTTTTAATTTCTTCTTTAGAATCATAAAGATTGAATCTTGTTATTTCAGGCATGCTTCCCCCATACATCTTACATCCTTTCTCATAAAAATTTTCTAACCAATCTGTTGCATATCTATTATTTACCAAAACTTGATAATGAGAGTTTGCTTCATGGTCATCTAAATCCCTTCCATCACTTCTTTGATTTTTCAAATCCATATAATCCTCTGCTGTCCAATCCTTTGGTCCACATACAACAAAAATATTTGTTGGAGGATTTGCAAAAGCCATCTTGTGTCCTTCCAATTGAAAATAATAATTTAAATCAACACCATTTTTCAAATATTTTGAATCATAGATTTGATAACATGCAGATTCTTCACTTCGACTTCTAATTATTTTTTTATTATTTTCTCTTAATGGTTGTCTAAATCTAAAAAATTCATCACTTCTGTAAATGCTATGCGCCTCTGCAGCTGCCTTCGGATTCATTGAAGTTCCAAACTGTGAACGATTTTGTTCAAGTACTCTGTTAACTTGTCCTGAACTTCTTTTTGTTGGTTCTTCCATTATCCACACATCTGCTGAATTAGGATCAATATAAGTCGTAACACCATTTTTTATCATTGAAGCAACACGTAAATCTTGATTTGTTCCACCTCCTGACAAAAGATTATGAGCATAAAATAAAAAATCCCTCGGACCCATTGTGGAAGCTCCAGTTCTTTCCACATTATCTACAATTGTTAAAAATTCTTTAAAATTCAAAATATTATTTCTCCATCCAGTTCGAATCAATTCATTTTGAAAAATTTCAGAATGGAATAATGAATCTAATTCTGTGCCTCTCAAATCTTTTACTTTAAGATTTTTATTTTGAAAAAATTCGATAGTGTCTTTTATTTGAGTAGAAGTTCCACTCATGTCAGGTCCACCAATCACCAAATCTAAAAATTTTCCCCTCACCATTTTACTTTCAATCAAATTCTTTTTTTAAACAAATATCTTGTCTAGAATATATTTACAAAGAGTTGTATTTTATTTATGGCTTTCTTGACAAAATCATATTTTACTTTTGATTACAAAAAATAACACCCAAATTTTTATAAATAATTTTTTCTACAAACTGTGATGACAGAAATAGTTCAAGAATTAACAAATGGAGAATTTGAATCTTTCACAAAGGAAGGAGTTGTATTAATAGACTTTTTTGCGGAATGGTGTATGCCTTGCATGATGATGGCACCAATAATTGAAGATTTAAACGAAGAGTTTGAGGGAAAAGCAAAAATAGCTAAATTAAACATTGATGATTCTCCTGAACTAGCTGACAAATATAATGTTTCATCCATTCCAACTTTTATAATTTTTAAAGAAGGAAAAGTTGTTGAACAATTAACCGGTTCGATGATTCAAGACGAGCTCTCAGAAGCTCTACAAAAACATCTTAATTAAAAGATAAGTTTTATAAACAAAATATTTCTTTTTTCAGTACAGACTGCATTGTGGCTCCGTAGCTCAGTCTGGTCAGAGCACTGGACTTTTAATCCAGGTGTCGAGGGTTCGAATCCCTTCGGGGCCACTTTTATTTTGTTTTTAGAAGGGATTCGTTCGAATCCGAGCATCACTTGAATTTATCAATAAATGCAATTTAGGAGAAATTCACAGTGTGGGAGTACAGAGGGGCCACTTTTTATTTTTTAAAATAAAACAAATATAGAAAAATATTTTTCCTTTTTCCAAAATAAAATAATTATAATTATTTTCTAAAAAATCTCCAAATTTTAATTTAAACGAAACATTTATAAACTAAATTTTTTACAGTTTTGTATGTATAACAACACAGACTATGTTATGCAAGAATAAAATAAACTCCCGACGACAAAAAAATGCACATTCTACAGCCAAAACACATTAAACTTTCAGAACAAGAAGCAACAGAACTTCTAACTAAGCTTAATGTTTCTAAAGCTCAAATACCAAAAATACTTTCAAATGATGCAGCGCTTCCAGAAGGTTGTATTGTAGGTGATGTAATTAAAATAGAAAGAAAGGAAGAAGATGGCGTTGTTATCTACTACCGGGTTGTGGTTCAATAAGATGGTAAAACAAAATCACTTAATTATTAAAAAATATTTAGAAGACCACTCACTTGTTGAGTCAAACATTATTTCTTTTAACGAATTTATTGAACACAGAATGCAAGAAATTGTTGATGAAATTTCTGGCTCAATTGAACAAGAAGAAGAAGATTATGAAATCAAATTAGGTAAAATTGAAGTAGGTAAACCAGTTGTTATTGAAGCAGATGGTTCAACATCAAGAATTATGCCTTTTGAAGCAAGATTAAGAAATTTAACTTATGCTGCTCCAATCTATTTAGAATTAACTGTAAAAAAAGATGACCAAGTTGATTCAGAAGTTGTTGAAGTTGGAAAAATTCCAGTAATGGTTAAATCAAAAGCATGTAATACTGAAGGTTTAACAAAAGAAGAATTGATTGAAAACTACAATGACCCAATTGATGCTGGTGGTTATTTTATTATTAAAGGTAATGAAAGAGTTATGACTATGGCTGAAGATTTAGCTGAAAACCAACCTTTCATTGAAGAAGATAACAAAGGAGAATTAAAATTAAAGTTATTCTCATTAAAAGGAACTTATAGAATTCCAACAACAATTTCAGAAAATAAAGAAGGACTTTTTGAAGTGGACTTTTCAAGATTCAAAAACATCCCTGCTGTTGTTTTACTAAAAGCATTAGGATTAACAAAAGAATCAGACATTGCTAAATATTTAGGAAAAGAAACTGATAGTGTTATTGTTAATTTGTATGAGTTTGTTAATTTAGCAACAGAAGAAGATGCAATGATGTATATTGCAGAAAAAACAAATTTACAAGGAACAGAAAAAGAAATTTTAGATAGAGTAAAACAAAGAATTGATTCATATTTATTTCCGCACATAAGTCAAAACAATGAAGACAGAATGAAAAAAGCTGTGACTTTGTGTAAATTAATTAAACAATTTTTAATCGCAAAAGAAAATCCAAAAGTAAGAACAGATAAAGATCACTACGCAAATAAAAGAGTTAGATTGTCAGGAGATCTATTGGCAACATTATTCAGAGTTAATTTAGGAATTTTAATTAGAGATTTACAATACTCTTTACAAAAATCTTCAAAGAGAAAGAAATTTTTCTCAATAAAAGTTTTAGCAAAATCAACTTTATTCTCACATAGAATTGAGTCTTCAATCGCAACTGGTTCTTGGACTGGAGAGAGAAGTGGTGTAACTCAAAATATGGATAAGACAAACTACTTAGCAAAAACTTCACAATTACAAAGAGTTTCAAGTATGCTTGAATCAAGTCAAGAAAACTTCAAGGCGAGAACTCTTCATCCAACACATTTTGGTAGATTCTGTCCAATTGAAACACCAGAAGGAACTGAAATTGGTTTAAGAAAAAATCTAGCTTTATTATCTAAAGTTTCAACAAGAGTTGATTTAGATGAAAACAAATTTGTGGCTGAATTAGAAAGTTTAGGATTAGATAAAGAAGGAACAACAGGTTCAGAAGTTTTCTTCAACGGAAATTATGTTGGAAATGTTGATGATACAACTAAATTTACAAAAGAAATTAAAGAAAAAAGAAGAAATGGAGAATTACCAATTCAATTAAGTATAAACAAAAATGATGGGCTTCAAACTATTACAATTTCAACTGAACCAGGAAGAGTTTTAAGACCCTTAATTGTTGTTGAAAACGGTTCTTCTAAGATGACTAAAGATTTATTATCACAATTAGAACAAAATGAAATCAAATGGACTGATTTATTAAAAAAAGGTGTGATTGAATATCTTGATGCTTCAGAAGAAGAAGATGCTTTAGTTTCAGTTAATGAGGAAGAAATTACTGAAGACAATACACACGTTGAAATTGATCCAGTTGCCTTCTTAGGTGTTGTAACAAGTTTAGTTCCATATGGAAATCACGACCAGTCATCGAGATTAAATCGTGGTTCAAAAACACAAAAACAAGCTTTAGGTTTATACACAGCTAATTATTTATGTAGATTAGATACTGATGTTTCTCTTTTACAATACCCACAAAAACCTCTTGTGAGAAGTTTTGTTTATGACACTCTTAATACTTATCCAGCAGGTCAAAATTTAACTGTTGCAATTATGACTTATGAAGGTTATAATATGGAAGATGCATTAGTTTTCAACAAAGGTTCATTAGATAGAGGAGTAGGTAGGTCATTTTACTTTAGACCATACTCTGCAATTGAAATGAATTATGCTGGTGGACTTCGTGATGAAATTTGTGTTCCAGATAAAGATACATCTGGATATAGAATGGAATCATTATATTCTCTTTTAGACGAAGATGGAGTTATTTCTCCAGAAGCAGACATAAATGAAGGAGATGTTTTAATTGGTAAAACTTCACCTCCTAAATTCTTATCTGAAGCAAGAGAAATTTCAGTAAGAACAAAGAAAGAATCTTCAGTAACATTAAGACAAGAAGAACAAGGAATTGTTGAAGGAGTTTTTGTAACTGTTGATGATGAAGGAAATAAAATAGTTCAAGTTAAAACAAGAGATCAAAGAATTCCAGAATTAGGAGATAAATACGCAACTTCACACGGTCAAAAAGGTGTAATTGGTATGATTGCAGATGAAAGTGATATTCCATTCACAGCTTCTGGAATTAAACCAGATGTTATGTTCAATCCACACGGTTTACCTTCACGTATGACTGTAGGTTATTTATTAGAATTACTAGCAGGTAAAACAGCTTCACTCCGAGGAGAAATTGTTGATGGTACTTCATTTAGTGGAGAAAGCAAAAAAGAATTAGAAGAAGAACTTAATGGATTAGGATTCCGATTCGACGGTAAAGAAACAATGTACAATGGAATTACAGGTCAAAAAATGGAATCAAGAATTTTTGTTGGTAACTTATATTACTTGAAACTTAAATACATGGTAGGAAACAAAATGCATGGTAGAGCATCAGGTAAAGTTGCATTATTAACACGTCAACCAATTGAAGGTAGAAGTCGTGGTGGTGCATTAAGACTTGGTGAAATGGAACAACAAGCATTAGTTGCACACGGTGCTTCATTATTATTGAAGGAAAGATATGATTCAGATAAAGTGGTTTTACCAATCTGTGCTAAATGCGGTGCAATTGCAATCGAAGACACAATCAGAAATAAAGTCTCATGTCCTGAATGTGGAAGCGAAGATGTTGAACCAGTTGAAGTTTCATACGCATTCAAACTTCTTGTAGAAGAATTACAAGGGTTACATATAAAAACTAAATTCGAATTAAAAAACAAGTACGAATAAAATGAAAAAAGCTATTAGTAAAAAAGTTGGAGAAATTAAATTTTCATTACTTAGTCCAGAACAAATAAAGAAATTGTCAGTTGCAAAAATTGTAACTCCAGAACTTTATGATATCGACGGTTATCCTGTAGATGGCGGACTAATGGATTTAAGACTTGGTGCAATTGACCCAGGTGTTAGATGTAGAACATGTGGTGGAAGAATAAAAGAATGTTTAGGTCACCCAGGTTCAATAGATTTAGCAAAATCAGTTATTCACTTGAAATACGTTCCATTAATTGAACTTAGTTTAAGATGTTTCTGTTCTGACTGTGGAAAATTAATGTTATCCGACGAAGATATTAAAAAATTAACTCCAAGTGAAAGAGCTAAAAAAGCAAAAGATAACAAAAGATGCCCTCACTGTCAAGCTGAACAAGAAAAAATCAAATTAGATAAACCAACAAGTTTCTATAAAGGAAAAGCAAGAATTTTTCCAACTGAAATTAGAGAAAGATTAGTTAAAATTCCAAATGAAGAATTAAGAAAAATTGGTGTGGACACTTCAACTTGTCGACCCGAGTGGGCAGTTTTAACAGCATTAATTGTTCCTCCAGTAACAGTAAGACCTTCAATCATTTTAGAAACTGGTGAGAGAAGTGAAGATGACTTAACACACAAATTATCAGATATTATAAGAGCCAATCAAAGACTTTGGGAAAACTTAAATGCAGGTGCTCCAGAAGTTATTATTGAAGACCTATGGGATTTATTACAATACCACGTAACAACATTCTTCGATAACTCCGTTTCAAGAGTTCCACCAGCAAGACACAGAAGTGGTCAACCTCTAAAAACAATTACTGAAAGAATCAAAGGTAAAGAAGGTAGAATTAGAAAGAACATTGCAGGTAAGAGAGTAAATTATTCAGGTAGAACAGTTATTTCTCCAGATCCAAACTTAAAAATTAATGAAGTGGGAATTCCTTTTGAAATTGCAAGAATTGTAACTGTAGCTGAGGCTGTTACTGATTTAAACAAAGAAAAATTAGAAAAATTAATCCGTAATGGAGAAAACTGGCCTGGAGCTAATTATGTTATTAGACCAGATGGAAGAAAGAAAAAAATTACAAAAGATTTAACTGAAGAAATTATTACTGAAATTAAACCAGGTTACATTGTTGAAAGACATTTAAGCGACGGAGACGTAGTATTATTCAATCGTCACCCTTCACTTCATAGGGCTTCATTAATGGCACATTTTGTAAGAGTTTTACCTGGTAGAACTTTCCGTATGCATCCTGCTGCAGCAGCTCCGTATAATGCGGACTACGACGGTGATGAAATGAATATTCACTCACCCCAAACTGAAGAAGCAAGAGCAGAAGCACGTGAATTGTTAGATGTAAAGAACCACTTAATTTCTCCAAAGAATAACACAAACTTAATTGGTTGTATCAAAGATGTTAACACAGGAAACTATTTATTGACAAAAGCAGACTTCACAAAAGAAGAAGCTAATCAATTACTTTATAGTTCAGGAATCAACGCTGAAGTAACAAAAAAATCAATTACAGGAAAAGAATTATTTTCATTAGTTTTACCCGTAATTGACTTCAAGAACGATTCATTTGAAATTAAAGGTGGAAAAATTGTTGAAGGGGTAATTGATAAGACTGCTTTTGCAGAAGAAGATGGCGAATTAGTTAAAGCAATTGACGCTAAGAATGGAAGAAATGAAGCATTCAATACTTTAAAGAAAGTTTTTGATGTAGGTAAAAATTATCTATCAAATAGAGGAATTACAGCCTCAGTAGATGATTTTGACTTAACACAAGATTTAATTGAAGAAGGAGAGAAAGTAGTAAAAGCAGCTGAAAGAAATGTAGATAAAATTTTAGCAGATTATGAGAGCGAAACATTAGAATTAATTCCAGGTAAAACTGCTGAAGAATCTCGTGAAATTCACATTATGAAAGCACTAAACGAAGTTAGAACTAAGATTGGTGCAATTGTTAAAGGCGGACTTTCTGAAAAGAATCCAGTAAGCCACATGATGAGGTCAGGTGGTGGAGGAAATGCACTTAATATTACTCAAATGGCTTCATGTGTAGGTCAACAGGCATTTGCTGGTGGAAGAGTAGATATTGGTTATACTGAAAGAACATTACCTTTCTATAAACGTGGAGATTTGTCTCCAAAAGCAAGAGGATTCATTAAGAGTTCGTTCATTAAAGGTCTAAGACCAGATGAATTTTTCTTCCAAGCAATTACAGGAAGAGATTCACTTATGGATACAGCTCTTAGAACACCTAAATCAGGTTACTTGTATAGACGTTTAGCAAGTGCACTTCAAGATATTAGAGTTGAATACGACGGAACTGTTAGAGATGGTGGAAATAATGTTATTGAATATAAATATGGTGATGATGGAATTGATGTAGCAAAAGAACATGTTAAAGGTCAAATAGCTCCAGGTGAAGCAATTGGTTTAGTTGCGGCTCAATCTTTCGGTGAAGCTTCAACACAAATGGTTTTGAATACTTTTCACATGGCCGGTGTAGCTGAAATGCAAGTAACAACTGGTTTACCTAGAATTATTGAAATTTTCGACGCAAGAAAGAAACCTTCATCTCCAAAGATGGATATTTATTTAGAAAAAGAATTTAACAACGAAGAAGGTGCAAAAGTATTTGCAGAAAAAATTAAAGAAGTTAAATTAAAAGAAATTTCTTCAAACATAAATTTAGACTTTGGAAATAAAACAATTGAAATTTCATTAGATAAAGACGGATTAAAGAAAGTTCATACAACGGTAAAAAAAGTAACTGAAAGATTAAACGAATTAGGTTTTGCCGTTGAAGAAATGGCAAGCGGAGTAAGATTAAATGCAGGAGAATATGGCTTCAGAGAAATTTATCAACTTAAAGAAAAATTAAAGAACACAATTATTTCAGGAATTAAAGGAATTGAACAAATCTTAATTGTTAAGAGAGGAAAAGATTTTGTTGTTGTAACTCTTGGAACAAACTTAAAAGAAATTCTTAAATTAAAAGAAGTTGATAAGTCAAGAGTAATCTCAAATGATTTATATGAAGTTGCAAATGCATTCGGAATAGAAGCTGCAAGACAATTAATAATTAACGAAATCCAAGAAGTACTTAATTCTCAAGGGTTAGATATTAATATCAGACACTTAAAATTAGTAGCTGATTCAATGTCAAACACAGGTGAAGTTAAAGGGGTTACAAGAATGGGTATTATTGCTCAAAAGTCTTCAGTACTTGCAAGAGCAACTTTCGAAACTCCCGATAAACAATTTGTGAATGCAATTATCAAGGGTACAAGCGATAAACTTGATAGCGTTATCGAAAACATCATTCTTAATCAACCAGTACCAGTAGGAACAGGACTTCCAGGATTAATGGTGAACGTAGTAGGTTCATTAGTTAAAGATGATAAAGATAAGGAAGTTGCTGATTCTAAAATTGTTGAAAAATCAAGTAATTAATCGAAGAGAACAACAATTTTTATAAATGGGGATAAGTATTAAGGATTATAGACGATGACAAGCACAATAAATATGCAGGATATGAGGTATTTGAATTTATTCGAGAGAATAACAAGAATAACTACAAGATATTGTGTAAAATATAATGATACTTTAATGTTTTGTGTTCCTAAATTAATGATTTCTAAAGCTCTTGGAAAGAATAACGAGAACTTAAAAAAAATGTCTGACATTTTGAAAAAAAGAATTCGAGTTGTTGCAATTCCAAATGGTGTTGAAGATGCAAAAGTTTTCATCCAATCAATTATTTCACCAGTAACATTTAAAGAAATAGAAATTACAGACGAAGGAATTATTGTAACTGCCGGTGCTCAAAATAAAGCAGCACTAATTGGTAGAAATAAACGTAGACTCCTTGAAATGCAAAAAATCGTAAAAGATTTTTTTAATTTAGAATACAAAGTTCAATAATTTTATCTAAATATTTAACAAAATATTTTCTTAATACGACGCTGTAATTATAAGAAGAATAGTAAAAAGAATAGCAACCTTTTTAAACTAAAATTCTTAACAATATTCATAACGAAAATGGGATTAAAAAACGCATTCAAAATAATGAAAGACCGAAAGAAATTTCGATGGAAAGATCACGGTTACAAACAAAGAGTTCTAGACTTGTATGCAAAATCAGATCCTCTAGAAGGTGCAAATCAAGCAAAAGGAATTGTTCTTTCTAAATTTCAAAAAGAAGCAAAACAACCAAACTCAGCAATGAGAAAATGTTGTAAAGTTCAATTAACAAAAAATGGTAGACAAGTTTCAGCTTTTATTCCTGGTAACTTGGCGCAAAAATTTGTTGATGAACACGATGAAGTTATGATTGAAAGAATTGGTGGAAAACAAGGAAGAAGTAAAGGAGACATTCCTGGTGTAAGATATAAAGTTATTCAAGTAAATGATCAACCACTACATAGATTATGGTGTGGAAAGATACAAAAGGGTAGAAGATAAAATGGCAGAAGTAATAAAATTTAAAATTTTTGACTTATGGGATATTTCTGAAATTGAAGTAGCTGACCCAGGATTAAAATCAGCAATCAACTTAGAACCAAAATTAGCATTGAAAACTCATGGTAGAAATGTTGTAAAATACGGGCAAACAAAAGTTAATGTTGTTGAAAGATTAATGAATAAATTAGCTCTTTGCGGTCATAGAAATAAAAAGCACCGTTTAGAAGTTGGACATTCAACAGGTAAATATGGAAGAAATATGACAACTGTAATTGAAGCATTAAAAATTGTTGAGGAAAGAACTAAAGAAAATCCTGTAAAAGTTTTAGTTGCAGCAATCGAAAAATCTGCACCAAGAGATGAAGTAACAATTATTGAATACGGTGGTGCAAGATACCCTCAAGCTGTTGACATTTCACCAATCAGAAGAGTTAATTTAGTTTTGAAATATTTGGCACACGCAGCTTCAGATAAAGCTTTTGGAAAAAAGAAAAAATTATCATTTGCTTTAGCAGAAGAAATAATCATGGCTTATGAAGAAAATGGGGAAAGCGTTCTTTTGAAAAAGAAAAAAGAATCTGAATCTCAAGCTGATGCAGCTCGTTAATTTTCTAGATAAGTTTTAAAAAATAAATTAGATAAAAAATAAAATGACAGAAATAACTGACTTGATGAAAAAACAAGATCACATTAGAAATATTGCTATTGCAGCACATATTGATCATGGTAAAACTACTTTCTCAGATAATTTACTTGCTGGAGCAGGAATGTTGTCAGAAGAAACTGCTGGAAAACAAAGAGCTCTAGATTTCCATGAAGACGAAGCAGCAAGAGGTATTACAATTGATTCAGCTTCAGTTTCTATGATTCACAAAGTAAAAGGTGAAGAATATTTAATTAACTTAATTGATACTCCAGGTCACGTTGACTTTGGAGGAGATGTAACAAGGGCAATGAGAGCAGTTGACGGATGTATTATTCTTTCTTGTGCAGTTGAAGGAGTTATGCCTCAAACTGAAACTGTTGTAAGACAAGCACTAAAAGAATTAGTTAAACCAGTTTTATTCATTAACAAAGTTGACAGATTAATCAAAGAAGTTAAATTAACACCCGAAGCAATGCAAGCAAAATTCATTTCAATTATTAATCACGTTAACGAATTAATTCAAAAAATTGCTCCAGAAGGATACAAAGAAAAATGGAAAGTTGGAGTAGGCGAAGGAACTGTTGCATTCGGTTCTGCATTCCACAACTGGGCATTAAGTGTTCCTTACATGAAAGAAAAAGGAATTACTTTCAAAGATATTATTGATGCATACGAAAATGATAATCATAAAGAATTGGCTAAAAAAGCACCTTTACACGAAGTTGTTTTAAGTATGTCTGTTGCACACCATCCAAATCCTGTTGTTGCTCAAAAATATAGAATTCCAAGAATCTGGCATGGAGACACAAGTGTAGAACCAGGAAAGTCAATTATGGAATGTAATGCAAAAGGTGATGTTGCTTTTGTTCCAATTAAAATTACTGTTGATAAACACGCAGGTGAAGTTGCAGCAGGTAGATTATTCTCAGGAACAATAAAACAAGGTGATGAAGTTTACATGAATAATGCTAAAAAGAAAGTTAGAGTACAACAAGTTTCAATTTACAAAGGAGCTCAAAGAATTTTATGTTCTGAAGCACTTGCAGGAAATATTGTTGGTGTTGTCGGTTTAAGAGATGTTGTTGTAGGAGAGACAGTTTCAAAACAAGAAATTGAACCATTCGAAGCAATCACACATTTATTCGAACCAGTTGTAACAAAATCAATTGAAGCAACTAAAGCAGCTGATTTACCTAAATTAGTTGAAGTATTAAGACAAGTTGGAAAGGAAGATCCTTCATTAAGAATTACAATCAATGAACAAACTGGTGAATCATTAATTTCAGGAATGGGAGAATTACATTTAGAGATTATTGAAAACAGAATTAAAACAGAAAAAGGTTTAGATGTTAAAACTTCAGCTCCAATTATTGTTTATAGAGAAACTGCAGCAAGAGCTTCAGAAGTTGCTGAAGGTAGAAGTCCAAACAAGCACAATGGATTCTTCATGAAAGTTGAACCTCTTGAAGATGAAATGTTTGCAAAGATTCAAAGTGGAGAATTAAGAGAAGGAAGAGTAAAGAAAAAAGATGATTCAGTTACTCAAACACTTTCAGCAATGGGATGGGGAAGTGATGAAATTAGAAATGTTAAAGATGTTTACAAAGGAAATTTACTTTTAGATGAAACTCGTGGTGAAGTTCACATCGGTGAAGTAATTGAAATGGTAATGGATGCTTTTGAAATGGTAATGGATGAAGGCCCTTTAGCTAGAGATCCTTGTATGAAACTTAAAGTAACATTAGTTGATATTAAACTTCATGAAGATGCAATTCACCGTGGTCCAGCACAAGTATATCCTGCTGTAAGAGAAGCAATCAAAAATGCAATGAAATCAGGTAACCCTGCTTTATTAGAACCTTTACAAATCCATGTAATTGATATGCCTGGAGATTATATGGGTGCAGTTACAAAACTTGTTGGTTCAAAGAGAGGGCAAATGCTTGACATGAAACAAGAAGGAGACGTTGCAGAAATTACGGCAAAGATTCCAGTAGCTGAAATGATTGGTTGGTCAAACGATTTACGAAGTACAACTGAAGGTAAAGGAACATCTTCAATACTTGACCAAACTTTTGAAAAAGTGCCTCCAATGTTACAAGATAACATTGTAAGAAGCATCAGAGAAAGAAAAGGTTTAAGTGAAAATCAATAATTTTATATTTTTAATTTTATTTTTCTTTTTATGAATTTAATAAAAATCGGAACATATGAACATTTTGACGGATATTATATTTTGCTCCGGGAAGATACTGGGCAAGAAGTTGCAAGACAAGATTTGCAGTTGATAAAGTTACTAAATCCAAAATTTCCTATTTTAAAATTTGATGGTGACTCCTATTTGGAAAAACAACACACCCCAAAAGGTACAAATGCCCTTGTAAATTTAGAATATAAAATTGCAGAAAATTGTTCTATTCGGGGAATTTATTATGCAAAATTAAGATTAAGAGAAGATGAGGGAATACGATCTTTAACAAAAAGAAAAGTTTTTTGATATCACTTTCTTACTCTTCTAAAATAATATAAAATTAAAATAAATGAAATTGTTGCTGTAATTGCCATTGTGTAAATCAATATTTCAAATCCAAATATTGAAGCAATAATTCCTCCAACCATTGCAGATAATCCTTGTGTGAACGAAATACCTCCTTCAAATAAGCCCCACTGTTTTTCTGATGAATTTTTGTTTGTATTTGATGCAAATTCCTCATCATAAATTGGGTCGGCAAGTGCATTACCTAATGCCAAAAATATTTGTGCTAAAAAGAGTGTCCATTTGCTTGAAATAACTAAATAAATTAAAATTCCAATCAACCAAACGAACCACCCAGAAATCATAATTTTTATCTTTTTATCATGATTTCTTTTTTTTGTATGAATAAAATATGTGAAAATTCCTTCAAACATTAAAAATATTCCCAAAGCAAGTCCAGCATCTAGTATGTCCCCTCCAATTTTTTGAACAAAAATAGCATAAATTGGAAGAATGATTCCTTCTGAGAAGGTTGAAATCATATACGAGGTTAAAAGAACCTTATTCAGAAAGTTTTTCTTTTTCATGGTGAATAAAAATAAATATTTTTTATTAATCTATCTTTTTATTTGAGTTTTACACTCTCTTCTTTTCAAAGTAAAAATTAGTGAAAAAATATCCAAAATATCGTCGATAATTTTAAGTTATTTATCTTGGAAAGTTTTATAAAGATAAATTTTATTAGTTTATCATGGCAAAAAGGGATTTAGTCCCTGGGCTATCATTTAGGTGACTAAATATAGAAGGAGAAAGGAGGATAAAAAAATGGCAAAAGATAAACCAAACATGAATGTTGTATTCGTTGGTCACGTTGACGCAGGAAAATCTACAACTGTAGGTAGAATGATGTTTGACGGTGGAGCAGTTTCTGAACAAGAAATGAAAAAGCTTAGAGAAGAAGCTGAAAAGCACGGTAAAGCTGGTTTCGAGTTCGCTTATGTAATGGATAATATCAAAGAAGAAAGAGAAAGAGGAGTTACTATTGACTTATCTTATAAAAAACTTTTAACTGACAAGTTTGAAATTACAATTATTGACGCTCCAGGGCATAGAGATTTTGTTAAAAACATGATTACTGGTGCTTCACAAGCGGATGCTGCTTTCTTAGTTATTTCAGCTCCAGGTGGTGTACAACCACAAACTACTGAACACTTATGGTTATTAAGAACAATGGGTGTAAAGAACTTAGCTATATCTATTAACAAGATGGATGCTGTTGAATATTCAGAACAAAAATATAAAGAAGTTAAAGAAGATGTTTCTAAATTATTAAAACAAGTTGGAATCAATCCAGACGTAACTCCATTTATTGCATGTTCAGGATTAATGGGAGACAATATTGTAAATAAATCTGATAAGATGCCTTGGTATAAAGGACCAACAATCAGAGAACAAATTGACCTTTTCCCAGCTCCAGAATTACCAACAAATTTACCAATGAGAATGCCAATCCAAGACGTATATGAAATTACAGGTATTGGAACTGTTCCAGTAGGTAAAATTGAAACTGGTATTATGAAAGTAGGACAAAAAGTTAAGATTCTTCCAGGTAGAACTGGTGAAGGTATTGATGGTGAAGTAAAAACAATTGAAGCTCACCACGAAACTCACCCTGAAGCTCCAGCTGGTATGAATGTAGGTGTTAATATTAGAGGAGTAGGTAAAAAAGATGTTGCAAGAGGAGATGTAATTTGCGAAGCAAGTTCACCAATCCCAATCGTTGAAGAATTCATCGGTCAAATTGCAGTTATCAACCACCCAACAGTATTAGCTAAAGGATACACTCCAGTATTCCACATTCACACTGCTCAAGTTCCATGCCAATTCGTTGAATTAATTGCTCAAATTGATCCTCGAACTGGTGAAGTTATCAAAGAAAATCCAGACTTCTTAAAGAATGGAGATGTTGCTAAAGTAAGAATTAAACCGCAAGGTAAATTAGCTCTAGAAACTCAAAAAGATAACCCTTTCATGGCTCGTTTCGCTGTGAGAGACGCAGGTGCTACTGTAGCTGCTGGAATGTGCTTAGAAATTACTAAGAAGAGATAATTTTATTTAATTTTTATTTTTATTTTTGTTTTTATTATATTTTTTTATTCTGGTTTAGACGCGAGTCTTTTAGAATTTAGAAACAGCATATTTATTATAAGAATCTTTATAAACATTAATTTATGAATTAAATTATAATGGAAAAATATAATATTCCCTCTTATCTTAAATCACAAGGCTTTGAAGGAGTAAAACTTGGAAGAGGAAATTGGACATTTATGTATAAGGAAAAGTTACATCCTTTCCCATATAAAAGTAAAAGGGATGCCATTTCAATGATGGTTGAGTGGACGGGAGATTTAGATGGATTGGAAAGGATGTTGAGAATCAAGGAATAATTTTATCATTTTTGATGTCTGAAAATTGGCTAATTTTTTTTGACTGGATGAGAGTCTTTTTGAATTTGGAAAATAAAATTGTGGGCTTTAATTCATTGCTGTTCTGTAAGTTTTTCTATGGGATTCTCTTATAAAATATTTTAGGGGTTGTCCCAAAAAGAAATTTTTGGTAAATCTTTTTCTAATTCAATTTTTGATACTAAAATTATTGAATTTGAAATTAATTCAAGCTCATTAAGCAAATATTTCTCTTTAAGTACACTTAATGTTCCAACAATTTTTCCTGGTTCATAAAATCCGGGCAACATAAGAATTATAAAAATTGTCAACTTATAAGTTTTTTGTAATTGAAATATCACAAAAATCCTTAAAAACTCAACAATATTTCTATTTGTATGTTAAGAAAAGATTTGAAAAAAAACGAACTTGATGAAATTCTCGAAGGTAAAGGAGATTTTGTACAAATTGATTATTTGAACCGTTTCATAAAACTATTTCCGCCAATCGGAATGAGAAAATATGCTTACTTAAAATTGGCAAGAATTTATTTGGACAAAGAAATGTTTAGTGATGCAGCAACAATGTTTAACAATGCAGCAATTAATTCTTTAACATTTAAAGAAAAACAAGAAAACTACGTAAAAGAAGCAAAATGTTTTGTTCGTGCACTAAAATTTGAAGAAGCAGGACGAGCATTAAAGAAAGGATTTGCTGAAGCAAATGAAAAAGAAAAAAACGAATTATATAATGAATTACTTGATTACTACAAAAAAGAAGGAGAAAGACTACTAAAAGAAAAAAAATCAAATCAAGCAGCCCAAATTTATGAAAGATTAATCAGAATGAAAGTTTCAAATGAAGATAAATTATCCTTCAAAGAAATACTTCTTGATTTGTATCAAAAATTGGGTAAGACAAAAGAGTATAGTTTTTTGAAAAGTTTAAATTAAAATTAATAGATTAGTTATCACTAATAAATGATAAAAAAAGAAATGTTTAAATAGAAATAATTTTTAATTTTTTTATGAAAAGAATAGTTTTGTTACCAAAAAAATTCAATGAACGGATTGATAATTTAGTAGGACTTCAAGAAGAGGTTAATGGAATCTTATTTTATCAACCCCAAAATGAATTTTGCCCAATAGAATCAATTTTTCTAACAGGTATTGGAAATTCGGGACATGTAAGCTCTTCTTCGGATAGAATAAAAATTGCAAATATTTTTTTAAAAAATAATAATTCTTATAATTTTGTAAAATTTCATACTCATAGTCTTGGAACAATAAAGAAGTTTGGAGAGTTTTATTCATATAATTTTTCTAAAGAAGATATAGAAAGCTATAAAGAACAATTAAAATATGACACAAATTTTATTGGAATGGTTGCAACTCCAAAAATAAAGTTGTTATATGGTTTAGATAATCTTTCAATTAGAATTGTTAATGGTTTTCCTTACAAAGCAGATCTAAAAATAAATAACGAATTGAATAATATTGCAAAAGCTGAAGGATTTAATTTAGAAAAGTTAATTGGCTCAATATAGTTTCCTAAAATCCATTGGAAACCTTTAAAAATTAAACGTAACATTATATTCTATTAGAAAGATATCATTAAGTTATCATTATTACTAATTAATCACACTCACATTCACTTGGCGAGAAGCTAAATTGAAAGCGTTCTGATATTTTTCTAATCGAATCTATAAGATTTGAATCAATTAAACGGAGAAAATAAATAATGGCAAAAGTTAGTCCAGTATCAATCAAGTATATGATACATGCAAGTTTAAACGCAGAAGGTGCTCTAGAAAAACCTGATGTGATTGGTGCATTGTTTGGACAAACAGAAGGACTTTTAGGAGCAGAACTTGAAATGAGGGAACTCCAAAAAGAAGGAAAAATTGGTAGAATTGAAGTTGAGTTAGAAAAACAAGACAAAAGAACTATCGGTATTATCAAAATTCCAACAGCCCTTGATCAATCTGAAACAACTTTGATTGCAGCTGCAATCGAAACAATTGAAAGAGTTGGACCTTGTGACGCTCAAATTGAAATCGAAAGAATTGAAGACGTCAGAAAAGGAAAAAGAGATTACATCATTGAAAGAGCAAAAAAATTAATGATGAACATTTCTGGTTCAACTGATTCAAGAGAAATCTCAAATGAAATTAAGGACTCTACAAAAATTGCAAGTGTAAAGGAATACGGTCCAAATAAACTTGCTTACGGTGGAGACTTAGATTCTGATGAATTAATTGTTGTTGAAGGTAGAGCAGATGTTGTTAATATGGTAAGAGCTGGAATTCAAAACGTTATTGGTATGAATGGTACAAAACTACCTGATGAAATCAAAGAATTAAGTAAAAACAAAATTGTTACTTTATTCGTTGATGGAGATAGAGGTGGAAAACTAATCGCTCAAAACGTTGTAGCAAATGCAAGTATTAATTACATTGCTTCTGCTCCAGATGGAAAAGAAGTTGAAGAATTAACTTCAAAAGAAATTCTTATGAATTTAAGAAAGAAAGTTTCAGCAGATAAATTTTTCCAAGAAGACAAAAGAAGATCTTTTGGTAGAGAGTCCAATGTAGAAGTAGAAGAAATTGATTTAAGTGAAGAAAACAAATCCAAACTTAAAGAAATTTCAAAAAACATCGAAGGAACAAATTCAGCAGTTCTTCTAAACAACAATTTAGAAGAAATTAAAGAAACGTCAGCAAAAACTGTCGCAAGTATGTTGAAGAGAACTAACGGTGTTTTAGCAATTGTAATTGATGGAGTTGTAACTTCAAGCTTAGTAAAAGCTGCAGAAGAATCAAACGTTCAAATACTTGTTGCAAAAAACTTCCAAACAACTGACACAAAAATTAAACTATTAAGTTTATAATTTCAATTTGGGGCTTTGCCCCTTTATTTTTTATTTTACATATTTTTTTATACCCTAATTCTATTATTATATTATGACATTCACATCTAATGGGCCCTTTAGTTTGGACATGGATTTTTTGTATGATGGTATGCCAGAAGAAAGAATAGGAACAAAAACAACAATTTCTGAATTGGAAAAAATGTTTCCAGATGAAGAAATTATCTTAATGAAAGATAGAAATTTTTTAGTTTTTGGAATTGAAAACGAAGAAAAGAAAATATTTAGATATTTGGCTCATGAATGTAAATATTGTAATGAATTAATTATTGGGCCACCTGAAAAAAAATATTTTAATACATTCAAGCAAAGACAAGCTTTGTCTGGTTCTGCAGGAAATCATTATTCTTGCAATCTTTGTAATAGGAATCTAGGGATAGATTTTGATGCTATTTCTTAGCTTAAAAATTAATTTTTTTGGAGATAATTAAAACTTAAAATATTTTTTTATACCAACTTCATTCAAAACACTTATATATTAATTTTTAGTTTTCTTTGTATGATTGAGTATTATAATAAAAAAAAGGGAACAGATTCTATAGAGAAAATAAAAGAATTTAGTAAAGGTTCATGGATTAATGTTGTAAATCCAACAAATGAAGAGTTGGAATATTTAGTTAAAAAATTTGATATAAACGAACCAAACTTAATTGACGCACTTGATATTCATGAGAACCCACGTTTTGAAATTGACAATAAATTAGTTTATATTTTCTTAACAGCTCCAACAAACAAAATAAAACATGAACACGATTCTTCTTTTTTAATAGTCTATGCAAAAGATTATTTCATGACAGTTTCAAAATATTCTCTTGAAATTTTTGAGCGAATACTAAATTCAAAAACAGATTTCACAAAGTTCGACAATTCAAGAAACGTAGTTAAAATTTTATTCTTTTTGTCACGTTTGTTTGAAAAATCTGTTCATAAAATTCTAAAAGAAACAAAAGAAAACAAAGCAGAACTAAGCAAATTAAAAAATAAAGACATTGAAAAGTTAATAAATTACGAAGATAAATTAAACAATTATATCACTTCTTTTGGAGCAACAATTGGAACTTATCAAAGAATTCTAAGGGATAATTCTGTTAAATTTCTAAGAAAAGATGAATTAATTATTGAAGACTTAATTATTGACTTAAATGAAACACTAAATCTTTGCAAGCAAACTCTAAAAACAATTTCAAACATGAGAACATATTATTCAACTAAACTTTCAAATGATTTGAATAACACAGTTAAATTATTAACAATTGTGACAATTTTTTTATCTATACCAACGGTAATTTCAAGTATTTATGGAATGAATATAAATTTGCCACTTCAAAATTCACCAAATCTTTTTTCAATTTTAACAGCAATCGCATTTGGAATTTGCATTTTGTTTGTATTTTTCCTAAGAAAGAAGAAAGTTTTATAATTAGTTAAAACCATAAAATTTTACAACTTCTTGACCTAATATTTTCTATTTTTGTCACTCTTCAGTTAAACTTTTTTGATGTCACCATAAAGTTTATAAATAAGTTTCAGTATCCATTATTATCAGAACAAATCGTTCTGATATAATTAAATGAAAAACAAAAACCAAAAAATGAACGCAAGAAACCTATTGGTATCTTTCGTATTAGCATTGTTCTTAGTTGCTGGTGCTAGTGCAGTTTCCTTCACAGGAGATTTATCTGACACTACAGCTAAAGTACTTGTGGATGGTATTAACGCTAACAATGACGTTTCTGTTGTTGCAGGTGATGAAGTAACTGTTGAAGTAACTTTCGAAGCTGTTGTAAATGACACTGACGTTACTGTTGAAGCTACAATCGAAGGTGACAAAGCGAAAGCTTTTGCATCTACTGGTGTTTTCGACGTTGAAGCCGGTAAGTCATACAAGAAGAATTTAGTTTTGAAAGTTCCATACGAACTTAAAGACGATATTTCAAACGACCTTGAATTGACTATTGAAATTGACGGTAAAGAATACAAATCAGAAAGTGTTGTAGTTCTTTTAAGAGTTCAAAGACCATCTTACAATGCAGTTGTTAAGTCTTTAACAACACCAAGTTCAATTACAGCTGGGGAAACTTTCCCAATTGAAGTTGTATTAAAGAACATGGGATATAATGACCTAGACGACGTTTACGTGTCAGCTAGAATTGCTGAATTAAACGTAATGCAAGGACCTAAATGGTTCGGCGACCTAGTTACATTAAAAGACTGTGATGACGACTGTGATTTAGAAGACACTGTTGTAGGTAAGTTATACTTAGATGTACCTTACACTGCAAAAGCTGGTGTTTATAACTTAGAACTTAAGGTAGAGAATGACGATACAGAAAGCATTGTTACAAAACAAATTGTAATTGCTAACGATTTTTCTGAAAACGTGATTTCAACTACTGCGACTAAGACTGTTGCTAAAGGAGAAGAAGCTGTTTACGAATTATTAATTGTAAACCCAACAAATAATGTTAAAGTTTACAAAATCGTAACTGATTCTGAAGATGTTACATCTACTGTAAGTCAAACTGTTATTGCTGTTCCAGCTGGATCAAGTAAAACAGTAGAAGTTAGAGCAAGTTCTGATGTTGAAGGTGAATACACATTCAACGTTAACGTTTTCTCAGGTGAAAACCTAGAAAAAACTGTTGCATACAACTTATCTGTAGAAGGTAAACAAACTAACACAATTTTCGTATTGACTGTTGTATTAGCTGTAATCTTCTTAGTCCTTTTAGTAGCATTAATCGTGCTTTTAGGGAAGAAACCAGAAAAGTCTGAAGAATTCGGTGAAAGTTACTATTAACTTAACTGATTAAAAATTATTTTTTTATTTTTATTATCTTTGAAGAGAAACCCGTTCAAGGGACGGGCCTGAAAGTGGCCCTTTTTTTATTTTCCAACTTGTTTAGATTTTTTATTTAGGCGCTGTTAAAAAATTTCGTGGTGTAGCAGCGCTACAGAAGAAATTTATTTAGCAAGTATAAATGAAAAAGAAAACAAGTAATTCTGCAATGTCTTAAGCATTCTGTGAATTACTATTAACTTAACTGATTAAAAATTATTTTTTTATTTTTATTATCTTTGAAGAGAAACCCGTTCAAGGGACGGGCCTGAAAGTGGCCCTTTTATTTTTTCTTTTTATCATCTAAATCTTTAAATAATTCCAATTTATTCTTTGAATATGGCTGAAGATATAGATGGTCCTAATTATACACAGAGAAGTAAACAAATGTCAAAAGAAAAATATCAAAAAAAGAGAATAGGAAGAGTAGGAGCTTTCATAGCTGGAAGTTTACTTACTGGGTATATTGTTCTTGGAAGTCTTGGAGAATGGAAACCTTGGAATTATAATCAATTTTTCAAAGGACACAATAAAATAGAAGTCAATTACAATGGATTGTTTAAAGATTGTAAAAACAAAGATGATTCAACTAATTTATATCAAAAATTTGGACTGCAAGATTATATTAAATTAAAGGATCCACCAATTGATGAGAAAATAAGAGTTCTTTCAGAATCAAAACTCGAAAAAGAAGTAAGTGATAGTTTAAAAAAATAAATAAAGCCACAAAAACTTAAGTTAATAAGATGGTGGAAGTTTTGATGAATAAACTTAGGGAAATTCAAGAAAAAGAGGGTTTTCTTTCTGAAAAGTCCTTAAAAGAATTAAGCAATGAAATGAATATCCCAATTTCTAGACTTTATGGTATGGCAACATTTTATTCAATGTTTCACACAAAAAAACCAGGAAAAAACATAATTGAAATTTGTGCTTCACCTTCGTGTTTTCTCAATGGCGGATTAACTCTTGAAAAATTTTTGATAAATGAATTGAAAATTGATATCGGTGAAACTACAAAAGACAATAAATTCACTTTACTAAAAACTTCTTGTATTGGTTGTTGTAATATTGCACCAGCGATGCTTCTAAATGGTAAACCAGTTGGAAATTTAACAGAAAAAAAATTAAAAAAGATTTTAAAAAAATGCAAATAACAAAAAAAACAAAATTAAAGGGATTAAAGAAGACAAGAGAAATCGGTCCACTTGGAGTTGTGGAAACTTTAAGGAAGAAAAAAGTAACTGGTAGAGGAGGAGCAGGTTTTTTGGTTGCAAAAAAATGGAAATCTGTAATGGATACAAAATCCGATGTTAAATATTTAATTTGTAATGGAGATGAAGGCGAACCAGGCACATTTAAAGACAAGTTTATTATTATGAATAATTCTGAAACACTAATTGAAGGAATAATTATTGCAGCTGAAACAATCGGTGCAAAGACTGTTTATTTTTATCTTCGTGGAGAATATGTAAATTTAAGAAAGTTTTTAGAAAATAAAATAAAAAAAGTTTTACAAAAATCAAATTCAAACATTGAAATTATTGTTGTAATGGGGGCAGGAGCTTATATTTGTGGAGAAGAAACAGCAATAATAAAATCAATTGAAGGTTATCGTGGACAACCTTCTTACAAACCACCTTTTCCCTGGCAAGAAGGATTATGGGAAAAACCAACAGTTGTAAATAATGTTGAAACTTTTGTTCACGTTGCACAAGCATTGTGTTTCAAAGATTATAATCCAAATTTAAAATTATATTCAGTTTCAGGTTCTGTAAAAAAACCTGGAATTTACGAAGAATTGTCAGGAGAAAAATTAAGTAAAATAATTTCAAAAGCAAAACCAATCAACAAACCAAAAGCTATTTATTTTGGTTGCTTTGGTGGATGTAAACCTTACAAAGAAATGAAATTAATCCCAAAAACTATTTGTGGAGATGATTGTGTTCACGGGGCAGCTTCGTTAATTGTTGCAGACAATAAAACTTCTGCAATCGATATGGCTTATATAATTTCAAAATTTTTCACACATGAATCCTGTGGGAAATGCACACCCTGTCGAGAAGGAAATATACAAATTTTATTATTATTAAAAAAATTAAGAAAAGGAGAAGCGACAAAAAAAGATTTTGAACTACTAAAAGAACTTTCATTACATATACAAGAAACTTCTCTTTGTGGTCTTGGGCAAACTTCAACAAAGCACTTACTTAACGCAATGAAACATTTCAAAAAAGAATTTACAGATTTGTTAGTTAAAGAAAAAGGAGAATAAGATGAAAAAGATTAAAATAAAACTTGACGGAAAAACAATTAGCGTAGAGGAAAATAAAACAATCTTAGAAATTTGTAAAGATAAAGGATTGACTATTCCAACTTTATGTAAACAACCAAGTCTTCGTTCAGAAGCAAGGTGCAGAATTTGTCTTGTTGAAATGGATAAAAAATTAGTAACGTCTTGTTCAACATATCCTTCGGAGGGTTCTTCTATTGTAACACAAACAGACAGAGTAAAAAATGCAAGAAAAAGAAATGTAGAATTAATAATGGCTCATCATGTCGGAAGTTGCACAATAAATGAGGATGAAAAAAATGAACTTTGTTCTTTGGCAAAAGAAGTTGGACTAAAAACAACAAGATTCAAAAAAGTAAGAACTTACAAACCAACTTTGGGCAGTTCAGTAATTCGTGACGATAACAAATGTATAAATTGTGGAAGGTGCGTTGACACTTGTTCAAAGATTCAAGAAGTTTATGCAATTGATTTTGCAGGTCGTGGTTATAATGAGCATGTTTCTTCTTACTTTGAAAAAAATTTAGGAGAAACTTCTTGCATAAAATGTGGACAATGTATAATCAATTGTCCTGTTGGTGCAATAAGAGAAAAAGAACATTTAGATTATGTTATTGAAGAATTGAAAAAAAAGAAAAAACATTTAGTTGTAGAAGTAGCACCTTCAATTAGAGTTTCTTTGGGAGACGAGTTTGGTTATCCAGTTGGAACAAATGTTGAGGGGAAACTAGTTTCAGCATTAAGAAAATGTGGTTTTGATAAAGTTTTTGATGTAGATTTAGGAGCAGACATGACAATTATGGAAGAAGCAAGTGAATTTTTACATCGATTAAAAAACGGTGGACCTTTCCCCATGATTACAACTTGTTGCCCGGCATGGATTTTGATGATGGAGTCATTCTATCACGATTTGTTCAAAAATATGTCCTCGTGCATGAGCCCACATGAAATGCTTGGAATGTTAACTAAAACATATTATGCAAAAAAAGCAGGATTGAAAAAAAGTGAAATTGTTGTTGTTTCAGTTATGCCTTGCACAGCAAAAAAATATGAATCAACAAGAGAAGAATTACATTCAGGAGTTGATTATGTTCTAACAACCCGTGAAGCAGCAAAATTAATAAAACATTTCAATATAGATTTTAAAAAATTAGAAGACGAAAAGTTCGACAATCCCTTGGGTGTTTCAAGTGGGGCTGGAACAATTTTTGGAATAACAGGAGGAGTTATGGAAGCTGCACTTAGAACTGCTTATGAATTTGGGACAAATGAAAAATTAAAAGATTTAGAATTCAAATCAATTAGAGGAATTGATGGAATCAAAACAGGTTCAGTTATGATTAATGATGTTGAAATAAAATATGCTGCAGCACACGGTGGAGCCAATATAAGAAAGCTTCTTAAAAATTACAAAGATTATCATTTCATTGAAATTATGGCTTGTCCTGGAGGTTGTGTTGGTGGAGGAGGACAACCAATTCCTACAACTCTTGAAATTGCAAAAATACGTGGACAATCTCTTTACAAAGATGACAACAAAGACAAATTAAGAAAGTCTCATGAAAATCCTGTTGTTAAAAAAATTTACAAAGAATATTTAGATGCCCCGTTGAGTCCAAAAGCTCACAAAATTTTACATACTTTTTACAAAAGAAGAAGTAAATTTTAAACTCTAAGTGTTGTTAGTTTAGAAATCCCCTCATGCATTGAAACACCAAACAATGTTGCAGCATTTGTAATAATTTCATCGTTGTGACTAATTACAACATATTGCCCTTTCTGTGCATATTTTTTCAAGAATTCAGCAAGTCTTGAAGCATTACGTTTGTCAAGTGCAGCATCAATTTCATCTAAAATATAAAAGTAATACGGTTTTAATTCTTGGATTGCAAAAATAAGCGAAAGTGCAACCATTGTTTTTTCTCCACCTGAAAGCGATTTAATATCAAAATATTTTCCGTGTCCAGTTTTCAAAATAACATCAATTCCGCCTTCAAATGGTTCTTTTTTATTTTGCATTTCTAAATAAACTTGACCCTTCGTTGAAATCTGTGAAAAGTTTCTCTCAAACTTTTGATTTAATTCTTCAACAGTTTTAACAAAAACTTTTTTCTTTTCAACATCAATTTTATGAATTATTTTCATAATTTTTTCTTTTTCATTTGTGATAATTGTAACCTTTTCCCGAATAACATCATACTCTTTTTTTACTTCCTCATAAACTTCAAGTGAACGCATATTAACAGTACCAATTCTTGAAAGTGTCTCTTCAATCTTCCTAATTTTTTGTTGCATGTGTTCTTTATTTCCCTTGATAAATTCAATATTTGGGTAATCCAAAATGTCAGTTTCCAAGTTTTGAACTTGCGCTTCAATTCTAGCTTTATCAATCTTTAAATTATTATTTTCATTAATCAAATTTTGAACACGATTTTTCTCAATTGAAATTTCTCTGTCAATTTCTCTTTGCTTTTGATGAAGTTCATTTCTTTCTCTAATATATTTTTCTGCTTTTTGTCTTAAAATCTCCTCTTTGTTTTTCTTAATTGACAAGTCATTTTCTTTTTCAACTAAACTTTTTTTCACAATTACAATTTCTTCTTTTAATTCTTCTTCTTCACGAATAATTTGTTTAATTGAAATTGCTGCACGTTCAAGTTCTTTTTGTTTATATTGAATATCAGAATCCAAGTTTTCTTTATTCCTAATGGAAATTTCTTGAACCTCAAGTTGAAGTGTTTCATATTTCTCTTCAATAGTTGAATGTTCATCAAAATGTTCTTCAAGATATTTTCTCTTCTTTTCAAATTCAGTTAATTCTTCTCTTGAATGTTTTATTTTTTCATTGAAAATTTTAATTTGTTCTTCCTTATCTTTAATATTTTTTATTTTAATCAAATCAGACTGTCTTTTTTGAATTTCATTTGCCGTGTTTTCAATGTCTTCTTTTAGAAATTCTCTTTTTTCCTTAATGTCTTTTAATTCTTTCAAAACTTTGTCAATTTCCTCTTGCAATTTTAAAACACGAGGTTTAATTTCATTCCCGATTGATTTAATGTGTTCGAGAGTTACTTTACTTTTACAAAGCGGACAAACGTCTAACTTCTGAATTTTTTCAACAACTTCTTTTTCACGTTTAATTTCAAATTCATTTGTATGAACAATTTTATCAATTTCTCTTTCACGTAAATTAAATCTGTCAAGAATTGCTTTGTTTTCAGCAAGGTCATGTCGTAATTCTTCAACGCTCTCAACAGTTGTATTCTTGTCATACAAATCCTCAATCAAACTTGTAACTTGTTTCATCAAAAAATTAGATTCATTTTCATAATTATTCAATATTTTTTTCTTATCTTCAACCCTGTCTTTAATTGAACGTAGTTCAGTTTTTGTCATGTAATGCTTTTTTCTTTGTTCTTCAACTTTTAGTAACTCTTCTTTTTTACGTTCAAGTTCTTTTTGAATTAATGCAATTGTTGGAGAATCACGTCTAAGTTTTTCAACGGCAGTTTCATTTTCTTTTACAATTTTTTCATAATTTTCTTTTTGTCTTCCCAACTCTTTAACCTTCTTTTCGTGTGATTCAATCTTAACTTTAAGTACAGCAATGTCAGCCCGTAAATCAGAAATCTCCCGATTCAATTGTTCCTGTTCAAGTCCAGTCTGTTTTTGAATTTCAGAATTAAGTACTGTAATTTTTTCTTCAAGGTTTTCAATATTTGTTTGAAGTGTAACAATTGTTTTTCTGTGTTTTTCAATTTCCTCTTCCTTTCCTTTGATATTTTTTTCAACAACATCTCTTTCTTTTTTCTTTTCTTGTAAATCAATATAAATTATACTTGCCTTGTTTTTTCTCAAATCTTCTTCAAGGGATTTTTTCTTTAATGCAGCTTCTTTTTCTTTTTCTAAATTTGTAAGAAAGGAAGTTCGTTCACGTAAAACCGCCTCAATCTCACGGAGTTTTTCACTCGTCTTTTCTAACTCATGTAATGATTTTTCCTTACGAGATTCATAAATTGAAATTCCTGCAACTTCTTCCATTAATTTACGCCGTTCTTCAGCTGAACCAGTTGCAAAATTTTGAATTTCATTTTGTAAAACAATGTTAAACCCGTTCGGGTCAATTCCACCCTGTGCCAAAACACTCAAAATATCTTGTCTTGTTGTAGTCTTTCCATTCATTCTGTAAATACTTTGTCCGTTCTTTCGTAAAATTCTTTTAATTGATAATTCATTATCTGGTACAGAAAAAGTCTTTTCATCATTTGAAAAAATAATTTCAACAATTGCTTCTTTAGAAGGCCCGGCAGCTTTCGTTCCAGCAAAAATTAAATTACTCGCTCTTGCAGCCCGCATAGATTTTGCACTAATTCTACCAAGAACAAAACACAAGGCATCTGTTACATTACTCTTACCCGAACCGTTAGGTCCAATAACAACATTAATCTCAGGAGTAAGATAAAGTTCAGTTTTCCTTGCAAAACTCTTGAATCCAGACATCACCAGTTTTTTGATATAAGTCATGCTTAAATGAATGAAAAAGGGTTTTTAAGAGTTTATTTGCTAAAATAAGAAATCCAATTTTTGCTGACTAATTTTTTCAAAAGCATTTTTCCAAGTAATCCAAGTCTTTCTAAATATTCCAGAATCCTTGTGTTTTATTGCATATTTCTCTAAAAATTTAATAGTTAGTGGGTCAGAAGTATATCCTGAACCAATTTCATTTCCGTACTCTGTTTTCAAAAGAGCCATTTCTTTTTCACGAACACATTTAGCCAAGATTGACGCGGCCGAAACAACAACATGATTTTTATCGGCCTTGTGTTCACAAGAAATTTCTAAGTTACTCAAGTCCTTAATGTGTGTTTTCAAATATTCAGCCCATTTAACAAGGCTAGTTGAAGGACAATCAATTATAACTTTAATTTTCCCATACCCTTTGTTTATTTTATTAATTATATTTGCACATTGAATTGCTTCAACCTCATTTAACTTAATTCCGTCCCCATTTTTTCCATCAATTTCAATTGGCGGAGTAACAACAACTTCAAAAGTTTCAGCTCGCTCCTTAATTATTTTTTCAAAAAATTCCCTTCTTTTTTGTGTCAAGGCTTTGCTGTCAGTAATTCCAATTTTTTTGAAATACTTTCTTGTTTTTTCATCAATTAAGCAACCAGCAAGAATCATCGGACCAATAACAGGTCCACGCCCAGCATCATCAATTCCCAAAATCCACTCTGTCATAAAACAAAGAAGAAAATTTAGCTTTTAATGTTTTGTGTGAAAAACGCTCCCTTTTGGAGTATTTTGAAAAAATACGAGAAACCGCAGGACAATTCAAAGAAAGTCCGAGGACCAGTGAGGCGTTCGTCAGTTTGAATTTTGTTTACCAATCAAAATTCAAAAACAGAAAAAAGAACGCCCCCGGCAGGAATTGAACCTGCGCACCCCGAAAGGTCCGGATTAGCAATCCGGTGCAATAACCACTATGCGACGGAGGCAGATAGTCTAATTATACAATTAATTATTTCTTTTTAAGGTTTTTTGTCGAGAATTTGTACAATTTTTTTTCAAAGTCAACTATTTTGTTATCTTTTATTTCAATTCCTTCTTTTTTTAGGAGAAGTATTTTATTTTCTTGGCCACTTGCAAAACCGCCAAGACTTCCATCTGAATTTACAACTCTGTGACACGGAACTTTTGGAGCATAAGGGTTTTTATTCATCGCATTTCCAACAGCTCGATAACCTTTTGATCCAATTCCTTTTGCTAGTTCCTTGTAAGTTGTTACTTTTCCCTTTGGAACTTCCTTTAACTTTTCATAACACCTCTCAGAAAAACTTAATTTTTGTTTCATTTTGATATAGGGAAATAGAGAATTATATAATTTATGTTAATGAAAAGAATTAGATAATTTTTTAAATATAAGATGATTTTTACTTGTATGATAAGTTATTCCATCTTAGTCATCGTTGTTCTTTTTTTTATATTAGGATTAAGAGTTATTAATCAATATGAGAGAGCAGTTAAATTTAGATTGGGTAAATATATAAAAACTTTGAATCCTGGTTTAAGATGGATTATCCCTGGAATTGAGAGAGTGAAGAAAGTTGATATAAGAGTTATTGCAACTGACATTCCTGCACAAGAAGTTATTACAAAAGACAATGTTCCTATGAAAGTTAATGGAGTTGTATTTTTTAAAGTAACTAATTCTGAAAAAGCAATATTGGAAGTTGAGGAATACAAATATGCAATTTCACAATTATCTCAATCTGCACTAAGAGATATGACTGGTAAAGCCGAATTAGATTCTGTTTTAGCAAAAAGAGAAGAAATCGGAGATCAAATAAAAAAAGTGGTAGATAAAGAAACTGACCCTTGGGGAATTAAAGTTACTGACGTAAAAATAAAAGATATTGAACTTCCTGAAAATATGAAACGTGCCATGGCACACCAAGCTGAAGCTGAGAGAGATAGAAGAGCAAGAATTATTAACGCTGAAGCTGAAAAACAGGCCGCACAAAAATTGAATGAAGCAGGAAATATCCTTTCTAAATCTCCTTCAGCAATGAAACTTAGATTTTATCAAACATTGAATGATATTGCTGAAGAAAAGAATTCAACAATCATAATGCCCTTTCCAGAAGAGATTCTTGATGTTCTTAATAAAAACAAAGATAAAAAGAGATAAATTTTGATTCTAAAAAATATTTAAGAAAATAAAACAAGAACAATTTGAAAAGAATTGGACTCACAGAATTTTTCTTAATTCTGTTCGGTCCTCGAAATCCTTTTTGGATTTCTTGCGGGCTATTTTTTCTAAAGAATTTTAAAGCGAGGGCGAGAATCTTCTGAAATTTCGAATAAATGAGCGAAGCGAGTTTAAAGAACATTTCACGGAGTTCGAGTTAGGATTTGAAATTCAAATCACACCAAAAGCAAGATAGCGAGGGTGGGATTTGAACCTCACGACCTCCGGGTTATGGGCCCGACGAGCACTCCAGGCTGCTCCACCTCGCTATATAATGTTTGCCCATTTCGCGATGGAGCAGGGCTGCTCCGATTGAGAATCTTTAGATTCTCAAAGTGACTAGATTTTACGAAGGTAAAATCATGTCCACCTCGCTATATAATAACTGAGATATTGCAACTTTTAAAGGTTTTGTTATAAAAATAATAAAAAAATAAAAATAAATTTAGATTGATTAATCAATCTTATCTTGATCTAAAACTTCCACCGTGGCTTCGACCGCTGTCTCTTCGACCTGAGTCTCTTCGACCGCCATCTCTTCCAGAATCTCTTCTGAATCCACCTTGACTTCCGCCTTCTCTTCTTGGTCCTCTTGAACCACCAGAAAAGCTTCGGTTTTGTCTAGGTCTGTCAGATTCTTCCATTGGTTTTGCTTCAGACACTTTTATTGGTCTTCCGTCAATTTCTTTTCCATCCATTTCTTGAAGGGCTTTTTTACCTGCCTCAGCATCTTTGAATGTTACAAAACCGAATCCTTTGGATCGATTCGAAAATCTATCAATGATTACAGTTGCTTCTTCAATGTCACCGAATTCTGAGAATGCTTTTTTCAAAGCTTCATCACGCACGCTAAAAGCTAGGTTTCCTACGTATAACTTCATCTTAATTGTTCCTCCCTTCTACTAACATAACTAAATCACGACTTCATTGCTTTTTAATGCTTTGTATTTCATTTATCCAAAAAATTACAGTCGAAACCTTTAAAACCTTAAACCCCAAAAGGCTTTTATGGAAAAACAAATTCTTGGACCAATTGAAGTGATTTCTATCAAGAAAAAAAAGATTCTAGCAAAAGTTGACACTGGTGCTGAGAAAAGCTCAATTCATCTAGATTTAGCAAAGAAAATCGGATTAACAAAGGAAATTTGGGGAATAAAAAAAATCAAATCTTCAAATGGTGAAGAATATCGTCCTTTAGTTAAATCCAAAATAAAAATCGGAAACCGAAAACTTCCAGTAATTTTCACAATAACAAAAAGGAGCGAACTAAAATATCCAATTTTAATTGGAAAAGATATACTAAAGAGAAAATTTTTAGTTGATGTTTCAATATGAAATACAAATTAGGAATAATAAGTCTTGGAGGAGACAGTGCAAAAAAAATTGCCGATGCAAGTAAAGAATATTTTGAAGAAGTTGATTTACTAAATATAAAAGATTTTGAAATCCAAGTTAATGGGGGAATGAAAGTTTTATACAATTCAGAAAAACTCCGTGAATATGATTGTTTATACATAAGAGGAAGTTACAAATACGCCCTAATTGCTCGTTCAATTACAAGAGCACTAAATACAGACACATATATTCCAGTAAGTCCAGATGCCTATACAATCGGACATGATAAATTTCTAACTCTTCTAGAACTTCAAAGAAAAGGAATTAAAATTCCAAGAACACACTACGCTTCAACAACAAAAGTAGCAAAAAAAATTCTAGATGAAGTTGCTTTTCCAGTAATAATGAAACTCTCCGAAGGAACACACGGAAAAGGAGTAATGATCGCCGAATCAAAAAAATCAGCCCTAACAATTCTAGATTTATTAGAAGACTTTCATAAACCATACTTAATTCAAGAATTTGTTGAAACAAAGGACACATCAGACATTCGTGTAATTGTGGCAAAGGACAAAGTTCTTGCAGCATACAAACGTGTTGCAGTAAGCGGTGAATTTCGTGCAAATATTCATTCAGGCGGAACAAGAGAAATTCACGAATTAACTGAAGAAGAAAAAAATTTGGCAATCGAATCCGCTAAAGCAATCGGAGCTGATTTTTGTGGAGTTGATATCCTGAATGCACAAGAACCCTCAGTAATTGAAATAAACTTAAGTCCAGCCGTTGCAAATTTAATGGAGGTTTGCGACCTTGATGTACCTAAATTAATGGCAAAAGAATTATACCTTCAAACAAAAAGATTCAAGAAAAAGAAAAAATTAAAACTAAAAAAGAAAGTAAAAAAAATTTCTAAGATTTAACTTAACAAACATATTCGTCCTTTTTCATATAAAGTTTATTTTCCTAAATATTTCATGAAAAGGTTGTTATTCTTAATTATCGCGGTTTTGGCAATCGTTGGTTTAGTAACAGTTTTTTCAACATTCAAGGCAGGCAACTTAACAGGAAAAATAATTTCTGAAACAGATTCCCTAAAAGAAACATTAAACAACACAATTCCTGTTCCAAGTCTACCAATTTCAAATACACAAGATGTAACAGCAGATTACAAAATAAATATTATAAATTTCGCTTTTATTCCAACAAATTTAGAAATTAAAGTTGGAGAAAGTATTCTTTGGGAAAATAAGGATTCCTCAAAACATACTGTAACTTCAACAATTGGAAATGAATTAGACTCTAGCGAATTATTAAAGGGAGAAACTTATTTTCATAAATTTGACAAAGTTGGAACATATGAATATTACTGTTCTATTCATCCTTACATGAAAGGAAAAATAACTGTAACAAAATGAAACCATTCTTGATTGGATTTATTGCTCTTGGAATTTTATTAGTTGGATTTTTGGCAATCTTTCAACCATTAAATACACCTACAACAGGAAAAGTGATTGTTGGATTAAAAGAAAATATTAGTTATACAATAGAAATAAATGAAAATGGTTTTTACCCATATTTAATTTACACAAAATTAGGAGACAAAATAATTTTCATAAATAAAAGTCCGTATCCGCAAACAGTAACTTCTGAAACAATTGGTTCAGGATTAATAATGCCTGAGGAAAATTACACAATTATAATAACACAAAATAAAACAATAAATTATTTTTCTCTAATCAATGAAAGTTTCAAAGGCGAAATAATTGTTTTGGATTAAGTAAAATTATAAAAAGGTTATTTCTTAAATAAAATAATGAAGATATACAAACAAGAAATAGATAAATCTTGTGGAGTGGCTTGCATTAGAAGTGTATTAAATCATTATGGAAATAATTATTCTGAAAAAGACCTTTGGGGAAAGAACGAACCTTTTGGGGAAGGAGAGAATATGCTTAATCCAATTTTAAGTTTGGGTGTTCTTGCTCTTAAATTTAATATGGATGTTGAATATATTGGATATAATCCGATAATTGCAAATGGGAATAAATATGATAATCTAAAAGAATCTCTGGAAGATAAATATAAATCTTATTTTAGTTTTGGCAAGTACTATGTAGATAAGGCAATTGAATTTCTAAATCTAGGGGGAAAATTAACAATTGAAATATTAACTTTGGATAAAATTAAAAAAATAATTAATGAAAATGAATTCGTAATAGTTGAGATAAAACCGGCCTTTCTTAATAAAAATAGTAGAATAAGTATTGGTATGAACCACAAGGTAATAATTACAGGTTACACAGACAAGGGTTTCAAAATTTTAAATCCAAGCGACGAAAAAGAATATGAGTGGGATTTTGACACCTTTCTTTTAGCTTTCTATGCGGCAGTTCCAGAAATGTTAATAATCAAACCAAAAAACTAAAACTCCATAAAATCTAAATTTTTTTTCATTTCTTCGTTAATAAAATAAGTGTGCTTACGTCCGTGATATGTTAAATAAAGTTTTGACTTCGCACGGCTAATTGCAACATAAAATAAACGTCTCTCCTCTTCCTCTTTGTCATATTCATACATTTTAACAATTTCCATTACAGGATGTTCACTTGAACGACAGGGAAAATTCTTTTGTGTACAACCAATAACATAAACTTCTTTTGCCTCAAGTCCTTTTATTGAATGAATTGTAGAGAGAACAACTTCGTTTTCTTTGGGAGTAATTTCTCGCGAGTCATCAGTTTTCAAAATATGCGGAATTTTTTTTCTTTTCAAAAGATGAGAAAAATCAATTAATTGCCTGTTAGTTCTAGCCAAAACAAAAATTTCATTTTTCGGACTTTCACTAATCAATATTTTTTTACTAACAAAATCATGTTCAACTTCTTCAGAACTAAATTTACAAAGTTTCATGTGTTTTTCTTCTGTGAAATTATGTTCTAGGTCAGTCACTTTCATATTTTTTATCGACTGATTCATAAATTCAATTATATCTTTATTACTTCGATAATTTTTCTTTAACGTAATTACTTCAACAGCTTCTTTTGACAAATCCAAAATAAAATTAACATTTGAACCACGCCAGCCAAAAATTGCTTGCCTAGGATCTCCAACACAAAATAAATTTTTTGGACTAAGAAGTTCTAAAAGTTCAACTTGACTTGAATTCACATCTTGATATTCATCTACTAGGACATGTTCAAAATGAGGAATATATTTTTTATTCAACTTAAAAAAATTAAGTGTGTCGTTTATTTGATCCATATAAGTTCTAAGTCCTTGACTAATCATGTGTTTATCTAAAAATTTAACAACTCCATAAATCATCTTTGCATTATCAAAATCTTTTCCATTAAGACCACTAGAAAAATCATCTAAATTTTTCCTCGTAGACTTGTAATATTCCAAAACTGAAAAACAATCATTAACAAACATCGCTTGAAGTTGATATTGTGTCTTGTTTTTTCTTTGCAGAATTGGAAAATATTTATTAATCGCATCTTCAAATGTGATTCCCAAATTTTCAAGCGAACGTAAAACGGCAAGCATTTTATCTTGATAACTCGCAACCCTAATTTTCCTTCCATAGATTCTTCCCCCATTTTTCAAAAGAATTTTTTCTGAAAAAGAATTAAATGTTTCAACAACTGCCCTCACTCCTAATTTTTTTAATCTTTCCTCCATTTCATTTTTTGCTTTTCTTGTAAAAGTAATTGCAAGAATTTCATCCCCTCTAACCTTGTTTAACTTATTCAAAAATTCAATTCTCTTTGTAAGAACAGTCGTTTTTCCAGTTCCCGCCCCAGCAACACATAAAATTTTTTCCTTCTTTGAAACAACAGCTTTTTTTTGTTCCATATTGAGTCCATGTAAAAAGTCAGATAACTCACGAAAAGCCCTAACTTCACTTTCACTAATCTTAGTTTCTTTTTCTTCATATTTACCATCAATTTGATTTTCATGCAATTTTGGTTCAATTAATTCCTTTTGTCCAAGAATTGAAATTGACATAATTTTTATGAATTTATTAAACATGGAAGAAGACAAATTAATTAGTCCCTTATTTATCAAACTCTCAATCATTCCCTGAATTTTTTCTTCCGGGATTTCTTTTAATATTCCAAAATTATGTAGTTCATATAATTTATTTTTTTCAATTGAAGGATTATCAAGATTTCCAACTAAAAAATCAACCAAAAGTTTTTTTCCAAGCGGAAACGGAATTTCATTCAAACTCTTCAAGACAAATAAGTAATCCTTTGTATCATCTCTTTTATATTCGGGAATGTCAATCATAAAAGAAGAATTTTAACTTTCTTAAAAAAGATATACCATTACTGAGAAGTGGTTTTACTTAAATGGATAGAATTGTTTGTTTCCCCACTCTTGAATTTCAAAATCAAATTTTTTATATTCATATCCTTTTTCAGTGTAAACAACAACTTTTCCGTATGGAGCTGGAATTTTTAATACTTCTTCAATAAATTCACGACCAGAACAAATTTGCTGTTTTGCTTTTGGTTTTGCTTGCCATCTCCCCTTAAGTTCAATTGGAATTCCATATCCAAAATTATAAATCACAATTAAATCACAAAGAGGTTTCCAATCAAATCTATCATTTCCTTTTTGCCAAAGCCCATCTTTCATAATCCATTGAATATCTTTTTTATCTTCATTTAAGAATTCCAAATGAAAAACTAAATTTTCTAAATATTGATCGTGGTCATTTTTTGTTGCATTTAATTTTATTACCATTTTTCTCAGTATGCATAAACTAAATTAATCAACAATAAAAATCCCCCATTTTATTCATTCTTTTACTTGGGAATTATTCTTTAAGAAGATTTTTGTTCTCAAATGATTTTATTCTTTGGATGAAGAGAGTGTGAATCATCTTCATCCTTGAATAGGCTATGGAATTTTTGTTCTCTAAATTGAATAGTTCCCCTACTGTGACTTTTTCATCCCCTTCCATATTAAATGTAATCAACTTCAAAATTGAATTCAATGTTAAATTACAATATTATTAACGATTAATTTTTAATATAATAGAATGCGAATATGTTTATTATTTATTGTATCTTGTAACTGTTTCACCTGACATTTGCTATTGAGTAAACTTTATTTTCCAATTTTGAAATAACCAATCTTTCACTCAACTCAAGATTATATGGTTTTCTTCTGTAATAATTCATTTTTTCAAAATATTGCATAACACAAGAAGCATATAATTTTTCCTGATATTCACTTGACAAGTCTCTAAACCAAAAATTAATCAGCGCTTTAACACCTTTTAGTGATTCAATCCCCCTTGACATTTTAAAATAAAGTCAAATAATTATTTAAATTCTTATATTCTTTTCTATCTATGAGACACTTATCAAACAAAGAAATAAAATCTTTAATTGAATTAATCCCGAAGTCTTACAGCTTGGACAAAAGGGACGAAATTGTAGAAAAAGATAGAATTATTTATAGAAATTCTGAAAAATTGTTTATCATACTTGAAAAAAATAAAAAAGAAATAACAAAAGTAATTCCACATTTGAAAAATTTAGTTGAAGAAGGATTCAAGTCAGTTTATGTAGATCATGGTGCAATACCCTTCATAATAAAAGGTGCAGATTTAATGCGACCGGGAATTCAAAAAATTGAAGACTTTTCTAAAGATGAAATAATTTTAATTAAAGATGAAGAACATAAAAAAACAATTGCTGTTGGAAGGGCACTTTTTTCTTCAGAAGAAATGACCGAACAGAAAAAAGGGATTTCAGTTAAAGTCTTGCATTTTTTAGGGGACGAATTTTATTAATCAAATATAAAAACGTCTTCAATCTTTTTTGCACGTAAAACCTTGGAAATCTTTTGTGCTAATTCTAAAGAAGGATTATATCTTCCTTGCTCCAAAGAAATAATTGTTTGTCTTGAAACTTCAACAGCATCAGCTAAATCTTGTTGAGTCAATTTTAATTTTTTTCTAAGTTCAGTTATTTTTGTTTGCATTTGTGATTAGTTTTTTCTTTCAATAATTTTGTAACTAATAAAATAAATAAAAACAAGTCCTGAAATCAAATTTGCTAGAAACAATCTATATGGAATAACAATAGGTTTAATCCCATCAATAATCATAATAAAAAAAGCAATAATAATCAAAGATAAAAATGTAATTTTACTAGCCTTCATCCCGATATATTGCACTCTTTCATCAACAATCTTTTTAGTTTTCCTATTAGAATTAATTATAACAATTGCAATCATCAAAAATCCAACAAAAATTAGCCAAGATCCAAGCGACCAAGAAGGTTCTAAAAAATCTTTTCCAATTCCCTTGTTTTCAAAAAACAAACCAAATACAATAAAAATTAGTGCAAAAACAATTCTATAAATTTTAAACAATTTTTCTTTTTTCATTTTAATCTTTTCTATCTAAAATAATATTTGAAATCGCTTTTATTACAACTCCGACAATTAAAGCTCCAGCAATAAACGGATTAACATAAATTCTTCCTTCAATTGAGTTTGTAATTATGTCATACAATAAGCCCAAAACTAAAACAATTAAAATTCCCCAAAGAGCATTTCTCTCAGCAATTGCTTCATGAACCCTATCTCTTTCATCCATTTTTAATTTTCTCATAATATCAATTGCATCAACAACCAAAATAAATGCCCAAACAGAAATAAAAATTGTTCTCGATTTTGTTGAGGTAACAAATAAATTAAAGACAAATATCGGTAATAAAAAACAAGCTATGTAAACCCAGCCTTGCCAAGTCTTTGGTCGAATTCCCCATCCGCCATATTTTCTTCTTTGAAACCATTCAGCTTTTCCTATCATGTAAATGTAATATATTTTTTACTTTTTAAATCTTTCTAAAATGTAAGAAATATGTTACATTATCTCTTCCACCAAGTTCCATCATCTTCTTCGTTATGAAAGTCTCCAAACAAATCAGCAACAGATGGTTTTTCTTCTCGGTAATAAATTTCATTCATGGTATCAATTAAAGCTTTTCTTTTAGCACTAACAGAATTAAATTTTTGGTTCAAATATTCACTACATCTTTCAAAATAAAAATTAAATTCTTTATCTGTTGGTTTTTCCTTATGAAAATAATCACTAACAACCTCTAAAAATTCTTTTTCTAATCCGAATTTTATTGAACCTTCAATACAAGAATCTCTTTCGGTTTCATTACTAAAAAAATATCTCTCCGCTCCCTCAAGTTCTCCCATCGTTTACCTAAAGAAACAATCTTTTTATATATTTATAGTCCAAAGTCATCAATAAAATTAATGATTATGGAGTATTTTTCCAAAAATCTAAATCCCCTATCAGTTAAAGTCACAAATGTTTTTCCCTTTTTGTCCTGAATTTCTTTGATAAAATTTTTCTCAATTAATTCAAGATAATATTCATTAAATCTTTGGCTCGATAAATTTGAATACCTCAAAAGAGGCGTTCTTTTTATTGAATTATTTTTTTGTTTTATTATTGTTAGAATGTCTTTTATTACTTCCAACCTTTCTCTCTTTTTCATTTTTGTTTTCCTTAATTGAATTTGAAAAGTGCAACCAAACTCTATCTAGTAAGATTACAAAAAAGCACATAGTAATTAGGTAAATTGCAGTCCCTAGTTGTGGAAAAGCAATAACAAAGAATTCCAAAAGTTGAATTATTATCCAATGTCCAAAAATCATTGCGTAAGTTGCAATAATCCAAGGATTTTGCTTTTTGTGAAATATAGTTTTACGATAAAGAATCATCAAAAACAGTGCAGTAACAAAAGCAACTACTTGAAAAATTATAAAAAAGTAAGGCAATTTTTGAAAATAACTAACTATTATTATAAGTAGAGCAAGTCCATGTATAAAGTAAGGACTAGATACAAAAGTTTTGTCTAATTTTTTCCAAAGAATTGTCAAAAGTAAATAAATAAACATTGCTGTTCCAGCATAAATACTAAGTAAAGCAAATCCCTTAAGTAAAATTGTTTGCCAATTAGGTAAAAATGCAATCATGCCTTGTCTAAAAAATGGTTTAAACCAATTCAAGACTAATCTAGAAAAATACGTAAGCCCAAAAAATAAAAAAACATATCTAAAATATTTAACCCCTTTGTGACTACTCAATTCATAAATTTCCTTTGTCTTAAAATAAATAATAAAACAAGCCATAATTACAACTAATGAAAAGATAGATTCTATTACAGGGTCAACTCCAATTGGTCCAAATGGTCTCATTTTAGTATAACATAATAGTGGTTTATTTAGTTTTTTAAAAATGTGGACTAAAAGTGCACATTTCTGTTTCTCTTTGTTTATAAAATATTTTTTTAATAATTAAGTATGGAAAAAAGAAACGAGGTTTTGTTAAAAATTAATAACGTATGGAAAAAATACGACATGGGTAAAGCAGGACCACTTGTTGTCCTAAAAGAAATAAATTTAGAAGTAAAAGAAGGAGAATTTGTTGCAATAGTTGGTCCTTCTGGTTCTGGAAAAAGTACAATGATGAATTTGGTTGGGGCACTAGACGTTCCTTCCTTTGGAGATATTTTTCTAAAAAATAAAAATATTTCTGAAATGACCGAATCAGAATTGTCCCAGCTTCGTGGAGAATCAATCGGATTTATTTTTCAAAAATTTAATTTAATTCCAACTCTAAGTGCTCTAGAAAATGTAATGCTTCCACTAGAATTTATTGACAAAAATGAAAAATCAGCAAGAGAAAAAGCAGAAAAATTACTCGACATGCTAGGATTAAAAGAAAGAATGCACCACAAACCAAATGAACTAAGTGGTGGACAACAACAAAGAGTTGCAATTGCAAGAAGTCTCTCAAACAATCCTGAAATAATTTTGGCTGATGAGCCAACTGGAAACCTAGACACAAAAACAGGAGCATTCATAATGGATTTTTTGGCTGAATTAAACAAAAAAGAAAAGAAAACAATAATTCTAATTACACACGATTTAGAGTTAATGCATTATGCTTCAAGAGTAATTAATTTACGTGATGGCATGATTGAAAATGAAATCAAACTGAACAATAAAAATAGAAAGGAGGTATTAAATAAAAAATGAAAAAAGTTTTTGTCAGCATTTTGGTTTTTGTTTTGACAATGAATTTTATTTTGGCAGCAACATATGAAGAAACTTTTTCAACGTACAAAGATATTGACAGTTCAAGTTTACAAGTAGAGGCTCTAAAATATGAACCTTATCCTGTAAACCCTGGAGAATATTTTAATTTGTGGATTTCAGTTACAAAAACTGGAAGTGAAGTAAAAGGAGCAACTTTTGAACTCGCTCCAACATATCCTTTTAGTTTAGATTCAAATGAGAATGCAATTAGAGAATATTCTTCTATCATGGGAGAATCAGTTTTACTAGAATACAAAGTAAGGGTAGATTCTGATGCAGTAGAAGGAGATAACTCAATTGAATTAAAATATAAACTTGACGGATCAAGTTCTTGGGTTTCAAAAGAATTTCAAATTTATGTTAGCAATGCACAAACAAAATTTGACGGAGTAATTCAAGATATTGAAGGAAATTCAATTTCTTTAGCTCTTGCAAACACAGGTAAAAATATTGCTAACTCAGTAATTGTAAAATTACCTGAACAAGAAAATTTTGCTTCTGTTGGTACTTCAGGTCAAATGGTTGGAAACTTAGAAAACGGAGATTACACAATAGTTTCATTTGAAATTAAATCATTAAAGAAAGGAACAAATAACATTATTTTTCAAATTGATTACACAGATGAAATTGATGAAAGAAGAAGTGTATATTTAGAAATTCCATTGGATTTAAGCAGTGGAATAACAATACCAACTGAACTTCCCGCAGATTTTCCAAAACAAGGAATGCAAAATAAATCTACTTCAAGTGGATACACAACTTATATTTGGATTGGGCTTGTCTTGTTAGTTTCATTTGTTTTATACAAAAATCGAAAAAAACTCAAAGAACACCTCTCAAAAAAGAAAAAAATAATTGAAACTCCAGACTGGGTAAAAAATTCAAAGAAAAAATAATTTAGTTTTGTCCCAATTTATTTTCTAGGGACATTCATAATCAAAAAATAAAATGAAAATAAAAAAATCAGTACAACTAGCAGGGAATATGTTAACACACTCTAAACTTAGAAGTTGGTTAACAATAATTGGAATTATAATTGGTATAGCTTCAGTAATCGCAATAATTGGAATGAGCCAAGGAGCTCAAAAAAATCTAGAAGATCAATTATCTGGGTTGGGAGCAGATATTGTAACAATAACTCCTGGGTTTTCAAAAGCAACAGGATTTAGAATGCCCCGTCCAGATGAAATGGGTGGAGCTTCAACAACAAGTGATCAAGATCCACTCACAAATAAAGATGTAATTGTTCTAAAATCAATTTCTAATGTCAAGTACGTCATGGGTTCGATTTCTCAAAGTTTAGAATTAAAATACGACGGCGACACAATCGATAAACAAGTAACGGGTGTAGAAACCGATACTTGGAAAGAAATAACAACTGAAGAACTTTCTGAAGGTAGATTTCTAACAAAAGGAGATTCGTATTCGGTTGTACTTGGAGAAAGAGTTGCAGAGGAAACTTTTGAAGGAGTTGAAATAAATAGAAAAATACAAATTGAAGGAAAATCTTTCAAGGTTGTAGGAATTTTAGCAAACTCAAATTCAATTTATATTCCAATTGAAGTTGCAAGAAATTTAATGGATGATTTTGAATTAAAAGAATACAGTTCAATTTCTGTTAAATTAGAAAATTCAGAAGATAGTGAATTATTTGACACAACTTTAACTGAAATTAAAGAGAAACTTATGATGCATAGGGGAATACTAAAGGAGGAAGACAGGGATTTTACTATTAGTGACATGAAATCAATGCAAGAAACAATGTCTGAAACTATGGGTACCATGTCTTTTTTCCTTGGTGCAATTGCCGCAATTTCTCTTTTAGTCGGGGCAATAGGAATTGCTAACACAATGTTTACTTCAGTACTAGAGAAAACAAAAGAGATTGGAATAATGAAAGCAATAGGTGCAAAAAATAAAGACATAATGAAAATATTTTTAATTAATTCTGGAATGATTGGTTTTGTTGGAGGAATCGGCGGAGCAATTTTGGGGTATTTTTTATCGTCCGCACTTTCTTCTTACACTTCAAGTAGTGCAGGAGGGATGGCATCAAGAATGTTTGGGAGTAGTTCAATTAGTTTAGGTTTGGTATTAACAATGCTTATTTTCTCAATTTTAATTGGAATGATTGCCGGAGCAATTCCCGCATACAGAGCATCAAAATTAAAACCAGTTGACGCACTTCGTTACGAATAGACGTTAAAATTATATACCAAATTCTCAATAAAGAAATATGATTAAATTAAATTCTGAACAAATTCGTGCTTCAAATATTCTCTCGGGAAATTTACTCATAATAGCAAGTGCTGGAACAGGAAAAACAACGACAATTGTAGAAAGGTACAAAAATTTGCTAAAAAGCGGAATTTTCCCAGAAGAAATAATGATGACTACTTTTACAAATAAGGCCGCAAAAGATATGATAAACAAAATAGAAAGAAGAGATTTACCAATTTCACCCTATATTGGAACTATGCACTCTTTATTTTTAAAAATTTTAAGAGAACACAAAACTGAAGCATTTCAAGGAAAAGAATATACAATAATAACAGACACAGGTGAACAAAAAAAAATAATTCGTGAAATCTTAGAAAAAGAAGGACTAAGTAAAAGAGCAGATGCCGTTAGTTATTTTCTTCGTTGGATAGGAAAGTTCAAAAACAGAGGAATTCTCTCAGAAAATTTAAGTTGGGAAGGAGGAATTGACGAAGTAAAAGAAACTGGGGAAATTACAGAATTACTAGATGATGAATTAATTTATGTTGATCCAGCTTGGAGAAAACAAGTAAACAAAATTTACAAAAAATATCAAGAATATTTACAAGAAAATAATTTACTTGATTTTGATGAAATATTAATTTTAACATATAAATTATTTGAAGACAACCCTAAAATTCTAATGAAATATAAAAATCAATTCAAATCAATAATGATTGATGAGGCACAGGACCTAAATGTTGTACAAGTAAAAATTTTAGAGCAAATAAAAAATAACAACTTATGCTTGATTGGAGATGATTGCCAAAATATTTATGAATGGCGAGGCTCATCAAATGATTTGGTTTTCAAATTCCAAGAATCAGAAGAAAAAATTTACTTGAGTGAAAACTATCGTTCAACAAAAGAAATCATTTCAGCCGTGAATAAAATAATTGGTGGGATGGAAAATAAAATTGATAAGAAATTAGTTTCAACAAGAGATTCACTTCAGAATATCAACATAAGAGGATTTAGAAATTTCAATGATGAATTAGATTTTGTCGTTGAGAATGTTAAAGAATTATTAGATTCAAACGAAAGCCCAGAAGAAATTGTTGTTTTGTTTAGGACAAACATGATTGGTAAAAGTGTCGAGCGTGAATTTAGGCGTAATGAAATTCCTTGCCATTTGGCAAAATCAATAGATTTTTTTGACCGTGAAGAAATAAAAGATTGTTTGGCATTTTTGAAATTAAAAGTAAATGAAAATTCAAAATTGGATTTCTTAAGAATTATTGATTTAGTAAAAGGAATTGGAAAAACAAAAATTGAAAAAATAATTGAATTAAAAAAAACAAAAAAAATTTCTTATCTCCAAGTATTAAGAGAAATAGGGGAATTAAATTTTACTGACAACATTAACTTTGAAGTTAATTCATTAATTTCTTCTTTTGGAAAAGAAAATCCTCTGAATTCTTTCTTGTACGATTTTGGTTATGTTGCTTATTTGGAAGAAAAATACGAAAAAGAACCAAGAAAGCTTGAAGATAAAATTGAAAATATCCATGTATTGTTTGATCTTTTTGAAAAACATAAAGAAGACATAGTAGAATTTTTAGATTCATTAATTGACATAGAAAAAAAAGAAAAGACAACAGACAAAGTAACTCTTTCAACAATTCACGGGGCAAAAGGACTTGAATGGAAAAATGTTTTTTTAATTTCTTGTAATGAGACAATCTTGCCTTTTTACAAAGATGAATTAACAAAAGCAAAAAGAGACAGTGAATTAAGATTATTTTATGTTGCAATTAGTCGTGCAAAGGATAATTTATTCATAACTTATTCAAGATTTCAAGGATACAAATATACAAATCCTTCACAATTTTTGGATTTACTTTATGACCCAGATTGGTAATTAAATTTTTCTTGAATCATAAGCCCAATGAAGAAGAGCTTGTCGTTGCCTTGGCCTGCAACTCAAATTTCCTTTCTTGCAATTCTTTTTAATTTGAGCAATGTGTCGTTTCATTTGTTTCCATCGTTTGATTTGAATTTTGTCATATTCAGGAATTCTTCTTCCATAATAATAACGAGCGTACCATTGAAACCAACCACGCGGGTCTTCACTAAAATTAATCCAGCCTTTATCTATCCAATATTTCAAAGGTTTTGAAGCATTAACTTTAAAATAATTTAATTCTGCGTTTCTTTTGCCTTTCGCTAATTTTGCATGAAGAAACCAAGATTTTGGAAATTCCTTTTTGCAGTCCCTCATGTAAACACCACCAAAAACACCTAAAGACAACATTTCTTTTGGAGTCAATTCAGGCTTAAAGTCAGAATCAAAGTTTTTACCTATAGGTTCAGTCAAATAATAAATATATCTTTTTTGTATCTTGTCATTAACAGTAATTTTCTTTTTCATATAATACACAATCCACTTTTGTTTAATTTCTTTTAGGGAATATATTAGTAAGCTTTTAATAGGTCAAAGTCTTAAATCAATTATGATAAAAAAGAGCGTAGAAAAAATAACAACAAAAAAATACGATTTTCAAAGAATCGGTTTTTCTGGAGGAATTTTTTTAGGAACAATCTTTTTAGTTCTAAGTTTATGTTCTAAATTTTTAGGATTATTTAATCAATCATTAAATTTCTTCTTTGATTTATTTTCAAAAATTGGATTTGATTTAACTTATTTTGGAATTTTTCTTGGATTAATTTATTCATTTATATTAGGTTTTATTCTATTTGTGTTTTACTTTTGGGTTTATTCAAAATTACCTAGAAAGATTTAATTCAAAAATCTTAAAAGTCGTTATTTCTGATTAAATTAATGAAAAAAGCATTAGTTTTATTTTCTGGAGGACTTGATTCACGAGTTACTGCAAAGTTTATGGAAGAATTAGGTTTTGAAGTTCATTTATGTTTTGTTAAATTACCTTTTGGTGCGGGTTGTGGTTCTCCTCTAAAAGAGAACGAAAAGTTTGCAAAAGAACAAGGATTTCATTTCCATTTAGTAGACGCAACAAAAGAAGAATTATTTCTTGAATATTTGTCATTAGTAAAAAACCCAAAACATGGACTTGGAGTAAGTGTAAATCCCTGTCGTGATTGTAAAATTTTTATCTTCAAGGAAGGAAAAAAAGTAGCTGAAAAAATAAAAGCAGATATCATTTGTACGGGAGAAGTTTTAGCCCAAAGACCAATGAGTCAAATGAAACACTCACTTGTTTTTGATGAAGAAAAGGCAGGACTAAAAGACAAAATTCTTCGTCCCCTCTCAGCAAAGATTCTTCCAGAGACAATTTATGAAAAGAAAGGAATAATTGACAGAGAAAAACTCCTCGGAATTCATGGAAGACAAAGAGTAATTCAAATGAAATTAGCAGACAAATACAATATAACTTACCCAAATCCAGCTGGAGGTTGCCTTCTTTGTGAAAAAACTTACGGGGCAAAATTAAACTGTTTACTAAAAGAAAAACCTTCTCCAAAAATAGAAGAAATTTCTCTATTAAACAAAGGAAGATTATTCAAAAAAGAAGGGTTTTTAGTTGTTGGAAGATACGAAAAAGAAAATGATAAATTAGAAAAATTAGCAAACTCACTTAATTGGGGAATAGAAAAAAATTTGAAAATTCCAGGACCAACGGTTATTTATGAAAAAACAGAAGACAAGGATTTTGCAATAAAACTCTGGGATGCTTATACTAATAACGACTTGAAAAAACGTGAAGAATTTGAATCTTTCAAAATCTAATTCTAAAAAGGAAAAGTTTATAATAAGGTGAATTTTCCTCAACTAATGGCAAGAAGAAAAAATGAAGACTCAGCGACGAGACTTGTTAATTTAGGATTGAACAAAAATCAATTGGCTTTGTTTTTTGATGCAATTTCTGAACAAAACTGGGACAAGGCAATAAAGTTATATGAAAAATTAGAAATAATTAGAGAAAGTTTAAATGAAAAAGACAAACTCTATATTTTATTAAGAGATAATATTGACACAGGAAAAGGGTTTGATGTTAATTTAGAAATTATTGACAAGAAACTAGTTTCATTTTGTAGCTGTCAAAATCGTGAAGACAAAGGGTGTGAACACGCTGGATGTGCATTAATTTACAAATTACTAAAGGAAAAAAATAACGACTTTAATAAAGTACTTGCAACAGACAAAAAATTTTCTAAAGAAATAAAATTAAGCGACCTAGATTATTTTAAAAATTTATTACCAAAAGTCGATGAAGAAGTTGAAAAACAATATATGATTTATTTTAATTTTAGCGACTTTGATTTTGACAGACAAATTCTTTCAATTGAAAGGGGACTAATAAAAAAAGATGGAACTTATGGTGCACCAGTGAAATTTCATGGTAAAAATTTTGACACAGACAAATGGGACATTAGTAAAAATGTAAGAAAAGTTTTGAATTTCATTAACGGTGACAATTACGGTATGCGTTATTCTACAGGAGGATTTCAAAAAAGTCGATTCTATGACGTTAACACAGATTTGATGATGCCTGTATTAAAAGACATTTATTTTGAAGAACCAGAAATTATCTTCGGTGCAACTTTTGCAAAAGATAAATTCGAAATAATTTGGGAAATAAAAAAGAACAAAGACAAATATATCCTAGAACCATTTTTTGTTTCTGGAAATAAAAAGGTTAGTCTTCTAAATTTAAAATTATTAGACTTGGGAAACACAACACTCTGGGCATATGAAAATGAAAACAAATGTTTTTATGAATACAAAAACCAAGAAAATTTAACAATTGTTCGAGGGATTCTAAGATTTCCAAAAAAACTAGAATTAAGTGAAGAAGAATTAAGGGAATTCTTTTCAAATTATTATAAAGAAGTTTTAAACGATTTTGAATTCAAATTATCAAATACTTTAAAGAGAGACACAAAGTCTGTAATTCCAACAGCAAAAATTTATTTAGAAAAATCCGGTCAAACAGCGAAGATAAAATTAAAATTCGATTATGCTGGACAAAAAATAGATTATTTCTCAGCAAATAAAGAAATTATTTTAGTTGAAGACAATCACATTTTTGACGTTTCAAGAGACCTTGAATACGAAGATGAAATAATTGAAAAGTTAAACGAACATGATGTTGTGACAGACGAGTCAAAAGATGAATTTGTCTTGGATTGTGACTTAGTTGATTTTGTTTCAGAAGAAATTCCAAAAATAACTGATTTAGGAATTGAAATTTTTGGTGAAGACAAATTATTCAATTTTAAAGTTGTAAAAACATCTCCAAAAATGATAATGAATGTTGGTGAAAATAAAGATTGGTTTGAGTTAAAAGGAAGTGTTAAATTTGGAAAAGAAGAAGTTGACTTAAAAAAAGTTTTAGAATCAGTTTTCAAAAATAAACGTTTTGTTGAATTATCCGACGGTAAAAAAGCAGTTATTCCAAAAAATTGGGTAAACAACTTGAGAGGTTATTCTGGGTTTTTTGATTTATCAAATGAAGAGGCAAAATTATCAAAACAACACTTGGCAATTTTAGATTCTATTTTGAATCTTTCAGAAAAAATAAATATGGATTCAAAAGTTAAAGATGTTTTAAACAAATTTAGAACTTTTGATAAAATAAAATCTTATTCTTTACCTAAAAAATTAAACGCAGAATTACGTGAGTACCAAAAAGCGGGATTTGATTGGATGAATTTTTTACGTGAATTTAATTTCAATGGAATTTTAGCCGACGATATGGGTCTTGGTAAAACAATTCAAACTTTAATTCTTTTACAAAAAATGAAAGAAGAAAATAAAAAATTAACTTCCCTTGTAATCGTTCCAACTTCTCTTGTATTCAACTGGAAAAGTGAAGCAGAAAAATTTACGCCAGACTTAAAAATTTCAATTCATCATGGAATTAAACGGGACAAAAAAAATTTTGATAAACTCCTAAAAGAAAATAATTTAATTATCACAACTTATGGTGTACTAAAAAATGATTTAGATTTATTTTTAGAAAAAGAATTTGATTATATTATTCTTGACGAAGCGCATACAATAAAAAATCCAGTTTCAGTTAGTGCCAAAAGCGTTTTCATGTTAAAAGGAAAAAATAAATTAGCTCTTTCAGGTACGCCAATACAAAATAATTTAACTGAACTTTGGAGTTTATTCAATTTCTTAAATCCTGGATATTTAGGAACACACGATTTTTTCCGTGAACACTTTTTAGTTGGAATTGAAAATAACAAAGACACAACAATAACTGCTTCACTTAGAAGATTAATTAATCCATTCATATTGAGAAGAACAAAAAAAATAATTGCAGATGAACTTCCAGAAAAAACAGAAATGGTTCTTAGAAGTTCGTTTTCAAAAGAAGAAAAAGAACTTTATGACAACTGGAAAGAATATTACAAAAAAGAAATTAAAGATGCTGTTAATGAGAAAGGAATGGGCGGAGCAAAATTAAAGATTTTAGAAGGACTAATGAAATTAAGACAAATCTCTCTTCATCCAAAATTAATTGACACTGAATACAAAGGAAGCAGTTCCAAATTTGATTTACTTATGATGGAAGTTGAGAAAATTTTAGAAGAAGGACACAAGGTCTTGATTTTTTCATCCTTTGTAAAAATGCTAACAATTGTAAAAGAAGAATTTGAAAGAAGAGATTTAAGATATTCTTATTTAGATGGTAAAACAAAAGATAGAGAAAACGTCGTTTCAAGATTTCAAAACTCAGTTGATGCAGAAGCTTTTCTAATTAGCATTAAAGCCGGAGGAGTAGGACTTAATTTAACAAGTGCAGATTACGTTTTCATAATTGATCCTTGGTGGAATCCAGCAGTTGAAATGCAAGCAATGGACAGAGCACACAGAATCGGACAAGAAAATAAAGTTTTTGTCTACAAAATGATTGTTGAAGAAACAATAGAAGAAAAAATATTAAAACTTCAAGAATCAAAAAAGAAATTAGTTGATGACTTAATAACAGAGGAAGAAGGATTCATGAAAGAAATCAACATTAAAGACATCGAGGAATTATTTAGTTAATTCTTTTTCAAAATCATACCATTTTATTGGTATTTGAAAATAAATTTTTGGGTCGTATTTTTTTATTAATTTATTTATTTTATTCCAACCCTTTAGAGAAATTCCAGAAAAATCAATTCTTGGTTTTTGTTTTGTTTTGTAAATATTTTTTATAAAATTAAAATAAACATTCTCTCCATAAAGTGTGAATCCCCTAAACCATTCTTCTTCTAAATCTGATTCTTCTCCGCAATTTTTATACTGTTTCAATTCTTCCCAAATTAATCCACAAAATTTGTTAACAATAACTTTATCGATTCCTTTTTTATTAAATTTAGAATAATACAAAATTTCTTCTTCACATATTCCCGAGTGAAAAAATGATTCGATAAAATCTTTTGTGTATTCTAGAGGATACATAAATTTCATTGACATTTGGGAAACAAAAAAATTCAAATTTTTTCTTGTAGAAGAAATTTTGGCTGAATCAATATCTTTTGAAATGCCTATTAATTTTGAGTAATATTTATCTTTACTTTTTTCAGAAAAAGGTTTTGGTTCTAAATTAGATAATGAAATGCAGGTTTCTTCTTCAATTTTATTTTTGTAATAATTAATTAATTCACCTACTTTTTCGTTTCTCATTGAAAACACATTGGTTAAGATTATATTTAATCATTTGCATACCAAACTTTTAAAAAGAAGAATTTTTTACACCTTTCTATGGACAATTCATTAGTAATAAATGCTGGTTCAAGTTCAATAAAATTTCAAGTATTCGAAGATGAAACATCTGTTTTGTCAGGATTATGTGATGCAATTGGACTAGAAAATTCTAAAATTAAAATAAAATTCAACGGAGAAAAAGAAGAAATTGTTTTGCCTCTTCCTAACCATAAAGTAGCTTTAGAAAAAGTTGTAGAAATTCTAAAAGAAAAAGGACTTTTGAATGATTTACAAAGAATTATTCATCGAGCAGTTCACGGAGGAGAAACTTTCAAAGAAACAGCAATAGTTACAGATGAATTAATTAAAGAAATGGAAAAATTAATTCCCCTTGCTCCACTACATAATCCAGCAAATATTGAAGGAATGAAATTAATGAAAGAATTACTTCCAGATGTAAAAGAATACGCAGTGTTTGATACAGCATTTCACTCGACAATGCAAGAAAAAGCATACTTATATCCAGTTCCATATTCTTGGTACAAAGAACACGGCGTAAGAAGATATGGTTTTCACGGCTCAAGCCACCAATATGTCATCGGAGAAGCATTAAAATTATTAAATAATCCTAAAGCAAAAATAATTTCTTGTCATTTAGGAAATGGTGCAAGTGTTTGCGCAGCTGATTCTGGAATTTCAGTCGACACTTCAATGGGAATGACACCACTTGAAGGAGTTATGATGGGAACTCGTTCAGGAACAATTGATCCAGGAATTATTGAATATATGATGAATGCAACGGGAAGGACATGTAAATATTTAACAAATGTTTTAAACAAAGAATCAGGACTAAAAGGTGTTTCAGAATTAACTTCAGATATGCGTCCACTAGAAGAAAATATGGAAACTTGTGAAAAGTCAAAAAGAGCAATGGGAGTTTATTTACAAAGATTAACAAGATTAATTGGTTCACACATTGCAACACTCGGAGGAGTAGACGCAATTGTTTTTACAGGTGGAGCTGGAGAAAAATCTCCAATTATTCGAGCGCATATTGCAAATCAATTAAAATTTTTAGGAATAGAATTAGATAAAGAAGCCAACGATAAAAATGCAATTGAAGACACAACAAAAAATTCTAAAGTTAAAATATTTACAATTCCAACAGACGAAGAACTTCAAATGGTAAGGAATGCTAAATCCATTTAAAGTTCAGGGTCCTCGGATAAATCCTGCGGTGTGTCATATTTTTTCTAAATATTTCCACAGAAGAACTTCAAATGGTAAGGAATGCAAAAAAGATTGAGTAATCAAATTTTCTCAATAGAAATCATTTTCTTTCCATCTTTTTCTAACAGATTTATTTCAACAGAATAATTTTCTTTTAATTTCAATTTTTTTACTTCTTCAGTTAAATCTAAAATTAATTCATCGCGAAAAGTTTTGATTTTTTTATTCCCCTTAATAAATATAAAAAATAATTTTTATAAATAATCAAGAATAATTAAGCTTCTTCGTGTGTTTCTAATTGTTCTGGGAGTTCTTCAATATAAATTGTTTTCTTCCCATCTTTCTCAATTGCACTAACTTGGACTTTACTTCCACTTTTAAGACCAATTGCTTTCGCCTCTCTTGTTACTAAAACTCCAATACCGTTTCCGTAAGTATTAAGCTGTTTTACCGAGCGTTGAAGAAGCTTCCATCCCCTTATTTTTTCTTTCATTTTATATATATTATCCTTCCACAATCTTAATAAATGATGTAATATACAGTTTCTTACATGGGGGATATTAAAAAGTTATGTATACGGAAATTTGATTCAGTTACCGAGGTGGAATCATTTTACAATGATTTTTCTGAGAAGAATCAAATAATTTCAAAAGAAATACAAATTATCACCAGAGAAAAGTCAAATGCGACTTTTTTGTTAATTTTAGAATATTTTGAATAAGAATTAAAAACCAATGCACCTTCTTTACATAGGTGAAAATGAATATTCATAGAGATGTAAATTTAGCACGTAAGGCTTACAAAAAAAAAGATATTGAATTAATGAAGCGTGCACATGATTCAAAAGAAATTCACAAGACAGAAAGAGGAAAATATTTGAGAAGTTGGATTTGGGGAGGTCTTGATGGGGTTGTAACTACTTTTGCCGTTGTTGCGGGTGTTGCAGGAGCATCGCTTTCTTCTACAATTGTTTTAATTTTGGGTTTTGCAAATTTAATTGCCGATGGAATTTCAATGGCTGTAGGTGATTACCTTTCAACAAAATCAGAAAAAGAATATTATGATTTAGAAAGAGAAAGAGAAACATGGGAAGTAAAAAATTATCCAAAAGGCGAAAGAGATGAAATGCTTGAAGTTTATACAAAAAAAGGATACTCACAAAAAGAAGCAAATAAACTTGTAAATATTTTATCAAAAAATAAAAAATTCTGGATTGATACAATGATGCACGAGGAATTAGGTTTGATGCATGAAAATGAAAGTCCGAAAAAAAATGCAATTTTCACATTTATTTCATTTCTAATTTTTGGTTTCATACCTCTTTTAATTTATGTTTTAGGTTCAATTTTCAATTTCACAATAAATAGAGGATTTTTGTACGCTTCAATATTGTCAGGTTCCGCCATGTTTTTGTTGGGTTCAGTAAAAACAAAAATAACGGGAAAGAAATGGTACAAATCCGGATTTGAAACCCTCTTGATTGGAGGAATAGCAGCAACAGCAGCATACTTCGTCGGAGACATATTGGCTAGAATCCTTTAAGTTACTACTAAATAGTAACATTTATATACTTTTTTCTAGTTTAATATTTATGAAAATTAAGACAGCTTATTCAGATTTAGAAATAAAATTTTTATTAGATAAAGAACCAGAGGATGAATCAAATTTAGTAGAAGATTTAATGATTGATCAAGGTGATGGAACAAGAGCGTGTTTTAATTGGGAACTACGTACAAAAAGCTATACTTTAGTAGACCAAAACAAAAAATATAAAGATCCAAATAACATGACTGATGAAGAATTACTAGCTGATGCATATAAAAGATTAAAAAAATATAATTCTCGTTAATCAAAAACTCCTTCCAAAACTTTTTTTTGCATTTCTTGTCTAAAACATTCTCCACAAATTTTTGCTCCAGTTCTTTTGCTCATCTTAAACTCTTCGCCAATTTTCATATTTCCACATCTTTCACAACGAATAAGGCAATCATTACAATAAACTCTTGCTGTCAATTTGTCAACTCTCGTGTGTGAGTTACATAAAATCCGTCCACACTTGAAACATTTTGTCTTGCACTCATTACAAATATGCGAAGAACATTTTTGGCATTTAGTAATAACACATTTTTTACAGTATTCCTTTCCGCAATTTTCACAAACAACAAAACAATTCTTACAAGAAACATGTCCGTTTTTGCAAAGATAAATTTCATTTGTTTCTGAAGAGCAAACATCACACTTCAATTTTTCAAGTGTGCTAGTTAGTGGATTAAAATTAAGTTCAATAATTTTTTTTGTGTCCTCATTTTTTATTGTAGTATCATAAGAAAAAATTGGGTGATAAATTAGCGTTGTGTTGAATAATTTATTATTAACATTAAGTCCGTGTTTGACTCTTTCAATCATAATAGAACGCGCCTTATCTTTTTCTCTCTCGACAGGATTTAATTTTTCCTTAATTGTTTCTATTGCTTTCTTCTGTTTTTTTATTTTCTCAACGTCACCTTCAAGTTCAAGCTCTTTTAATTTCTCTTTTAATTTTCCTAAATTGTCTGTTAATTCTTTTTCTTCCGAGAGAAAATGGTTTTCAATTCTCTTTGTGTCTTTTTCTAAACTTTTATTCAAAAAAATAGTTATTTCATTTGTTTTATTTTCTAGTAACTTTTTTAATTCCTCTTTTGATAAAAAATATGCTTCCTTCATGTCGGGAATTTTAATTTCAGATTTAGACCCTTCAATAACTGGATATCCTTTCAAATCCCCGTTGATGACTTTGTTATCATGAACATAAATTTCATTTATTATTTTTTCCCGTTCATTCAAATATTGAAAAGATGTATGAAAAGTAAATCTAAAAAAAATGTCAAATTTCTTTTTTGAAACCAATTTCATTAATCTTGAATTTTTCAAATTTATATTTTTTTTAATTTCTTCTTCAGGATCAATTTCAAAATTTATTTTTAGAAGTGTTGTTTGACCAGAATTTTCTAAAAAAGTTGAAATTGCTTTAAGTGCATATCCTCCCTTTTCTAAAAATTCTACTTCGGGATTGTGTTTAATTTTAGTAGAAAATAAATATGGTTCATTTTTACCATAAAATTTTTGAAAAGAGGCTGGAACATTTGTAATTGTTAAAATATTCCCTTCATAATTTGTTTTTGCTCCTAAATTTTTAAAAAATTTCTCAACAAAATTAAGTAATTGATTTTCCATAACTCCCTTAAGAAATATTCATTTTTAAGGATTGTTGAGAAAAAGCCTTTAATCTAGGGAAAGAAATATAACAAAAATTAAAAAGAAGAATTATTCTATGAAGATATGACCAATTTCAATTATATGGATTTCATTAACCAAATAATAGCTTTTTCTCCAAGACAATACAAGGGTGAAATTAAAACAGCAAATTTTATAGAAGATTATCTTAAAAAAAGAAATATAACTTTTTCAATTCAAAAATTTAAAACCAAAATTCCTTTTGAAAAAAAAGCTATACTAAGGGCAGATAAAAAAATTATTCCTTGTAAAAGTACGTGTTTTGTTGGGGGCAAGATACCAAATAAAAATAATTTAATTAGTTCTATTTGTGAAGATTCAGGGAATGATAATATGATAAAATATAATATAAATTTTAATCCATATTGTAACTCAATTTCATGTGCATCTTTTTACCCCTATCCTGCTGTAGCTATTTCAGCGAAAGACTTAAAGAAAATTATTAACGCAAAAGAAGTTAAAGGAATTGTAGAAATAGAACAAAAAAGCTACATAGCAAGAAATATTTTGGTTGGAAATAAAATTAATCCAGAAATTATTTGTTTTGCACATTATGACTCCATTTTAACTGGTGCATGGGATAATGCCTCTGGAGTTTCAGTTATGATGGCAAACATTTTACAATCTCCATCTACGTTAAAAAATGTGCTTTATGTTTTTACGGCAAATGAAGAAATTTCTTATGACAAAATACCAGCATATTGGTGTAAAGGATTTAGAGCATTTGAAAAGTTATACATAAATCAGATAAAAAAAGCTAAAAAAATTATAGTTATAGATGGGGTTGGAATTAGCCCATCATCTTGGATGAACAAATATGAAAATTTAAAATCAACAATATTATTCAAACAACTTGATAAATTTATGCCAAAAATCAAAAGACTTGGTTCAAGTACTTCAAAGGTTGCCAAATTTTTATACCATAGTGAATTAGACACAATTAAGCAAATTAAGGAAAAATATTTAGTACAAACACATAAAGAATTAAACAAAGAAATTTTGAAAGAATTGTAAATTATTTCAATTGTTTTTCAAAATCCTCGATTTGTACTTATTACTTTGTACTTTCCTCTCTAGCTTCCAGCTATTTCAAATATTTTTCATCTAATTCCTTCAATAAATCTTCTTCAGCATCCAAAAGCTCACTTGACGCTTCCTTGCTTTCTTCGTATTGAAGCATTCCTTCCCGAATAACTTTTTCAATTTCAGAAACATCCCGTGCAAACATGTCTAAATTATTTTTAGAATTAATAAAAGCATGAAGCAGTCTTTCCTCAATCTTATTACTTGCTGCTTTTCCCTCCGAGTCAAGTCCCAAATTAAATAAAATAATCGGTAATTCTCCAATAACAAGACCAACACAACACATTTTGTTAATAATTAAGTCCACTACATATTCTTCCATTGTACCTTTAGTTGCCAAAGAATAAATTTCCATGTCATTCTTCTGCCCAATTCTGTCAAGCCGACCAATCCTTTGTTCAACACTCATCGGGTTCCAAGGCAAGTCATAGTTAATTAAAACGTGGCAAAATTGCAAATTAAGCCCCTCTGCTCCAGCATCAGTGCAAATTAGAACTTGAGACTTATATTTGAATTCTCTTATCTTATCACCCTTCTCTTCACGTGTAAGACCACCCATAAATCCAGTAACTTTCAAATTAAACGGTTCTAACTTTTCACGAATATACTCAAGAGTTGAAGGATGTTTAGTATAAATCAAAATTTTCTCTTTTGGGTTATCTTTTAACTTTTCTGAAATAATCTCAATTAACTTTTCCATCTTAGAATCTTTCTTTAAATCTTTGTAATCAGATAAAATTTCATTTGCAAAACGCCTGGTTTCAAAATGGTATTTTTCATTCTCTGCAATTTTTGTCAAAGACTCAATCGCTGACTTTGAACTGGAAGTAACTTTAGGTAAAAGTGCAAAAACAATTAATCTAGGATTAATTTGTCCTCCCGCGGAATAAAAATATTGCTCCTTTAGTAATTCAGTAATTTTGTCATAAATTTTCTTTTCTTCTTCTGTAAGTTCAATAGAAATGATTCTCGGAATTCTTTTTTTGTATTCAATTCCAGTTTGCGAACGTTTACGTCTAACCATCACTTCATCAAGTTTTAATTTTAACGCCTTCGGATTCAGTGGATGTCTTTTATTTCCTCCATTCAAAAATTTCTTTCTAAATTCTTTCATGGTTCCTAAGTGTCCCTTCTTCAACAAATGAAGCAAATTGTACAATTCAAGTAAATCATTTTGAAAAGGTGTTGCTGTTAAAAGTAAAAACCTCTTCTTTTGAAGTTTATCAACAAATTTCCAACGTAGGGTATTACTTTCTTTTAGCTTGTGTGCTTCGTCAACCATAAGTAAGTCCCACGGAATATTATGTGCTTCACTATGTCTAAAATCCCCAGTTTTTCTGTCATAAATTTTTACTCTGTCAATTGAAGCAATTGCAAGAGGAGAATTATTCCAATCAGATTCTTTTTCAATTATTTTAAAATCCAATTCAAATTTATCTTTAAGTTCCCCGACCCATTGATTAACAAGTGAAGGCGGAGTCAAAATTAAAATTCTTTTTGCAAAACCACGAACAATACACTCTTTAACAACAAGTGAAGAAGTGATTGTTTTTCCAAGACCAACCTCGTCAGCCAAAAGTGCGCTCCCGTTCAAGTCACGTAAAATTCTAAGCGCTCCCTCAATTTGATAAGGAAGTTTGTAAGTTAAATTTTTTTCAATTTCTTGATAACCCAAAAGTTCATTTATTTCAGAATCATTTGAAATTTCTTCTGCTTCAACTTTCAAGTCAAGTAAATCACTAGATTCAAATTCTTTCTTTTCAAGTTTCTCAAAAAAAGACAAGTCTTCGTTTGAAAAAGATTCATTTATTGTAATTAAAGATTCCTTATCCATTTTACCTAATTTACCCTCGTACAAGGAAAGCTAACAAATTTCCTTTTTTAAGAATTTGTATCTTTTAGAAAATTACGATTAATTTATATATAAAAAAAGGATATTATCTATGTGGAATTAAAAGAGGGTTTACTAGTTGCAGGAAATGTATTAGTAGCAGCAATTTTAATTTTATATTTCATTAATCCAGGCGGAGAATTAGAATTCACTTCAAAAGAAGTTAATAATAATTTCACTCTAGGAAATAATTCAGTTAAGATGCAGTTCTATGACAATTTAAGGTTTCCTTCAAATTCAATTTCTTATAGAATAGATAATGATTGTTCTTTAAAGAAAAAAGCAGATATGATTCGTGCTTTTGAAATTATTGAAAACAAAACAACTTTAGAATTTTATTCAATAAATGAAGGTGAAGAAATAACTGTGACTTGTGAAAATACAAATAGGATGGAAGATGGATTGTTTATCGCAGGAGAAGGTGGTCCAACGAATATAACTGAAGGAGACAGATTCAAAGTAATTTTACACGGAGACATTCTTTTAATTAAAGACTCTGAATGTGAAAATCCAAACGTTGCAATTCATGAACTTTTGCATGTTTTAGGTTTTGATCACTCAGAAAATAAAAATAACATAATGTATCCAATAACAAAATGTAAGCAAGTAATCGGTGATGAAATTCCTGCAAGAATAGAAGAACTTTACAGTGTTCCAAGCTATCCAGATTTAAAATTTGAAAAAGCTGTCGCTGAAATTAACGGAAGAATCCTAAATTTAAATTTATCAATAAGAAACGATGGTTTACAAAAAAGTGAAAAAGCAAAAATATTAATTTATACTGATGACAAAGTGTTAAAGGAAATAGAATTAAAAGAATTAGAAATCGGACACGGCGTTAGTGTTCAATTAACTAACTTATGGTTAACAAAAATAAAAATAGAAAAATTAAAAGTTGTTATTGAAAGCAACTTTCAAGAAATTTCATTAGATAATAACGAAATATTACTTTCAAGAGGCTAAATAAAATTTATATATTTTTTCTTTAGTCTAATTCATCAAGGAAATCCTCGAGATGACTTTCATCGTCATCAAATCTCGGAAGCTCATCCTCAAATTCCATCTTTTTCCCCTCCTTACAAGATTTCTCTTGCAATGATTTTATAAATTTGTTATTTAATTAAAGTATATAAATTCTTCGATAGATATGGATATATTTTCTTTTTTGAATTATCCATAATGTCTTATTTTTGTCGACGACAAAATAAAATTATTGTTTAATAGAATTTAATTTAAAAAAAAGAAAAGTATCCAGATTAACTGGATACTTATTTATCCACCCACCCAGAGTCGAACTGGGGATCTCCCGGGTTCTGCATTCAGAACCTGCTTTTAGGGTTTCATAGTTATCGATTACTCGAATCTCCGCCTTAGTATTCTACAGCCAGGCGCTCTAACCACTGAGCTATGGGTGGATACAACATTGATTATGAACTATAATCAACAAAAAATTTAATGAAAAGCTGTTTTTAAAAGTTATTATTTATTCTAATTGGCTTCTTGATTTTTGTTCAGCTAAAAAGAAAGCTTTGTTTGAAGTTGCTTGTTTTTGTTTTCCTTCTTGTTCAAAATATGCAGTTGTTCCAGGTAAGGCAAATCTTCCAAGAACACCAACCTTTGAATAAACAACATAAGACATAACTCTTCTTTCTCCTTTGTCCAAGTAATCAAAATCCCATTCTAATCTTTTTTTGTCTTTACTAATTCTATCAGGAAGTTCCCCCCCAAATCTTTCGTAAATTTGAACTAATGGAGGCAGTCTGTCAACGATTTTTATCTTTTCAACAAATTCTCTTGCTTCTGCAATAATTGTAACCTTAAGGGCGAATTCTCCGCCTTTAGCTTTTACAAAAGTAACTCTCTTTCTAAGAGATATTTTTTGTTCAGAATATTTTCTTGCAAAGTAAATTGAAGAAATTAAAAATAATATAATTAAAAATGGTAATAACCAATTTGTTTTAACAACAATTTCGTTGTATTCTCCAGGAGCAATCTTTTGTGTCCAAGTGTAGTAAACTTTCGCTCCTTCTCTATCAATTGAATCTGGTTCTGGACTAAAAGTTGTAAATAATCTTGAAATAATATTTTTCTTTATTGTTGTTTCAGAATCTTGAATTGTATTCCCGTCATTAGTTTTTTTAATAATTTTAGTAGAAATAATTAATCCATAATTTTTACTTTCTGTTTTTAGTAAATCTTTTTCAACAAATTCAATTTTTCCTTCAATGTCTGCATTAACATCACTAACTTCAACCTTTGCTTTCAATGTGTAAAACCCAGCCATTAATTTGTTAAAGTCTTCCTTGTTTATGTCAACAGTATATTCTTCAGTTTCATATGGTTTAAGAGAAACTTCTTTTCCTAAATTAAAGAAAGGTGAAGAAAATTTAACATTCACATTTTCAAAATTAAAATTAACTTTATTTTTTATGTAAATTTTTAATGTACTCGATTCAGGGTCAATTGAACTTGAACCAACTTCAAATGCATCCTTTAATTCAATGATATTAACATTTAATTTTTCTTCAATTTCGCTTCTATCTTTTCCTTGAATAAAATAATTAAAATTTGTTGGGCCTCTTATGTTCATGTTTTCACGAGGATAAACTGTTAAAGTTACGTTTTTTGTTTCTCCCTTCAAAAATGAAATTGGTTCAACTGGGCTTAATCCTTCACCAAAGAAAGTGTAAAAAGACAAATCATCTGTTGCTCCGTTATTTGTAACTGAAATCAAGAATTGTGCAGGTTGATCTAAATCAATAATCAACACTTCTTTTTCACTAATTTTTTCAACATCTAAATTCACAGCAAAAACTGCTGGAAGAATTAATAATGCAAGTAAAATCCCAAATATTTGTTTCATATAATAGAATCACAAATTTTCTATTTAAACATTTCTGTGGTCCTTTTACTATTTTCTACCTTCTAAATCCAAAAATGCTTTTGCTTGAGCAAGATATTCATCACATCCACCAACCAACTTATCTTCATATTGTTTGATTCTTGAAGGAATAATGAACTTTTCATAAATACCTCTCCACATTTTCATTGTTGGAGTAGTCTCAAACTGGTTTTTCGGATCTTTAATCAAAGTTCCAGTAATTTTAATCTTAATTTTACCTTGATTACTTCTAATCTTTTCTCCACCTTGGTTTATTTCAACTTCAGTTAAGCCTTCAACTTCAAAAGTTATTCCAACTTCAAAATTAAAATATTCGGCAACTTTTGCTGTTCCTTTCCATTTTACCTTAATGTCCTTTGCGTTTCCTTTAAGTTTTTCTTCATATTCTTCTTCAGAAATAGTGAGTCCCATTTCTCCTTTCAACCACTTAAATGAAAATTCATAGAAATCTTTGAAACTGAAAATTCCAGCATATTTTATTGCACTACTAAAAATTTGATCTTTTGGCATACCTTAATTATGAAATATTATTTTATATATATTTTGTTTAGGAAAAAAACTGTAAAGATACCATAATAATGTTTATATAATTCCTGTTTTGTCTTATTATATGGCTAGAGGGGAAATAATGCCGGAAGATATCCAGCGAATAATGGGAAAAGATGCACAAAGAAATAACATTCTAGCTGGAAAGATGGTTTCTGAAGTTGTTAAAACAACTCTTGGTCCAAGAGGAATGGACAAGATGCTTGTAACTCCAAATGGGGATATTATTGTAACAAATGATGGAGTAACAATTCTCTCAGAAATGCAAATTGAACATCCTGCTGCAAAAATGATGGTTGAAATTGCAAAGACTCAAGAGTCAGAAGTGGGAGACGGAACAACAACTTCTGTTATGATTGCAGGTAAACTTTTAGAAAACGCTGAAAAATTACTTGACCAAAAAATTCATCCAACAATTGTTGCAAAAGGTTACAGAATGGCAGCTGAAAAAGCACAAGAAATTTTAAAAGAAATTTCAATGCAAATTACTCCGGAAAACGAAGAAGTATTAAGACAAATTGGAATGACTGCAATGACTGGAAAAGGCGCTGAAGATTCAAAAGAGAAGTTTTCTGAAATTTTAGTTGAAGCAGTAAAGGCAGTTTCACATAATAACAAGATAGACTTAAAGGACATAAAAATTGAAAAAATAATTGGAGATGACATTAAAGACACAGAACTTGTTAGTGGAATTGTTCTTGACAAAGAAAAGTTATCTAAAGATATGCCTTCCTTGGTTGGAGATGCAAAAATTCTCTTAATTGATTTTCCACTAGAGTTAAAGAGCCCAGAAATTGATACAAAAATCTCTATTTCAAGTCACATTGAATTACAAAACTTTCTTGGCGAAGAAGAAAGAACAATAAAAGCAATGATTGAAAAGATTATTGAAACAGAATGTAATGTTCTCTTTTGTCAAAAAGGAATTGATGACTTTGCAAAATATTTGTTAGCAAAGAATGGAATTTACGCATGTAGAAGAGTTGGAAAGTCTGATATGGAAAAACTCTCAAAAGCAACTGGTGCAAAAATAATTTCAAATTTGAATGAAATAAATTCTTATGATTTAGGTGAAGCAAACGAGGTTTTAGAAGTAAAACATTCAGGTGAACAAATGACTTATATTAGGGGATGCAAAAATCCAAAGGCAGTTACAATTTTAATTCATGGAGGAACAACTCATGTTGTTGATGAAATTGAACGTGCATTAATGGATGGTTTAGGAGACATTGCAAGTGCACTTGAAACAAGGCTAGTAGTTCCGGGTGGAGGAGCAATTGAAATAGAACTTGCTAGAAGAATAAGACAATTTGCTCAAACTCTAAAAGGAAGAGAAAGAATTTCAGTTTTTGAATTTGCAAATGCTCTTGAATTTATTCCAGCAACTTTGGCTGAAAACGGAGGACTCGACCCAATTGACATTTTAACTGAAATGAAACGTAGACATGACGCGGGAGACAAAAATGCAGGATTAAATCTTTTTACAAATAGAGTTGAAAATGTTTTAACAGCAAAAATAATTGAACCATACAAAATAAAATCTCAAGCAATAAGTTCAGCTACTGACGTTGCCGTTATGATACTTAGAATTGATGATGTAATTTTGGCTAAATCAAACCCAAAAGGAAGAATGAATGATGTTGGCACACTTCCTAATTATATGAATGGACTTGAGTGATTTAATGTAATTTTCCAAAATAAAATTTTTCAAGATTTTTCCTAGGGAAATTTGAAGAAGCTATAGAACTTAAATCAATCATTGTTTCTAATCCAATTCCTACCTCTTTTGCAATCTGAGACAATTTTCTCTTGTAATGATTAATCTCTTTTTCTGGTTTTATATCCAAAGAAAAAGTATTTTTTTCTATATATTTTCCTAAAGACAACTTGTGTTTTGCCATTTGTTTAAATTGCCAAATTGATTCTCTTAAATATTTTTGAGCTTCATCATTAGAGTTCTCTCTTGCTTTCATTAAAGCAAGTAAATAATTTGCTTTCATAGATTTAATATTATAATTATTTGAAGGAAAGTTTTCAAAAAAATATCTCGGTGTATCTCTTTCTACAATCGCTTTTAATTTATCTTCTCTTGATGATATTTTATTAAGAATAGGTACATTTCTTTTTTGAGAATTTTCAAACATTTTGCTAAAAGTATATTTATCATAAACTGAGAGGTTATTTCCTTTTTCAAAAATTTCTTGTAATTTACTCATAAAATTATATAAATTCAAAATTTATAAACTTTTCTTTTTGTTACTATTTTAAAATTTAAACAGATTTCAAAAGTACTTTCTAACCTCTCTTAAACAAAATAATTACCTCATACATTCTCTTCTAACTTCAAGCTACAAACTATCAGCCACCAGCTGAACAAAAAACCTTTAAACTTAATTTTTATCTTTTTTTCATGCACTATCACATAATATTAACAGAAGTTTGTAACTTGAAATGCAAGTATTGTTACGAAAAGTCAATGCATGAATTCGATAACGGACTTGAAGAAAAATTCGATTATGATATGGAAACTCCCGTTGACTCAGAGGTTCCAATTGAAAATTTAAAATCATTTTTGAAACCAGCAGACACTCTAATTTTTTACGGAGGAGAACCGTTAGTCCGAATGGAAAAAATGATTGAAATTATGGATAACGTAAATTGTAATTTTCAAATTCAAACTAACGGAATGCTCCTAAATAAACTTCCAACAAAATATTTATTAAAATTGGACAAAATGTTAGTTTCAATTGACGGAACAAAAGAGCGAGACAATTGGGGAAAAGGAAATTTGCACTATGACAAAATAATAAATAACCTAAAAGACATAAGAAACCGTGGTTTCAAAGGTGAAATCGTTGCACGTATGGTAATAAGCGAAAGTGATATTTACGCGCAAGTCATGCACTTGGTAGAATTAATTAAACAAGGCTTATACAATTCGGTTCACTGGCAAATTGATGCTGGTTTTTACAAATTTGATTTTGATGAAACTAAATTCACAAAGTTTGTAAAAGAATACAACAAAGGAATTAGTGAACTAATTGAATTTTGGACAAAAGAAATCAAAAAAGGAAAAGTTTGGAAATTCTATCCTTTTCTAGGAATTTTAAATCGACTAAGGGGCTGGGACAAAAACACAAAACTTCCTTGCGGTGCAGGACACAACAACTTCACAATTAACACTTCAGGAAAACTCTCAGCCTGTCCGATAATGAACAGCGTAAAAAATCTTTATTGTGGAGACATAGAAACTGGTGTCACAAAAGAAATTCATATTAACAATTGTAACAATTGTGATTATGTAAATATCTGCGGAGGTCGTTGCCTATATTGGAGAGAAGCAAAACTATGGCCAAAAGTTGGAGACGATTTAATTTGTGAAACAATAAAACATTTAATCGATGAAATAAAAAAAATAATTCCCGAAGTAAATAATTCAATAGAAAAAGGAATTGTAAAAAAAGAAGATTTTGATTTTGAAAAATATTTTGGACCAGAAATTATTCCCTAATTATTTTGAAATAAATTTATGGATTCCATTTTCAAAAGTATAATCAAATTCTAATTTACTCTTTAAAATTTTTTTATTCACTAAATCAACTAAATTTCCATATGTTGAACTTCCCCATTTTTTCACACTTTCTTCAATTGTTTCTTTAGAATCACAATAAAAAATCAAATCTTCTGGGCAAATAACATCTATTCCTAATCTTAGTGCAATTCCAGTTGTATATGCAATACATGCGTCAGCATAAGAACCAATAATTCTTAGTTTGTCTAAATTTTGATAATTATCACAAATATATTTTGATGAATCAAGATTTGATATAAATCTTTTAACGTCATTTGAATTAATATATTCATGAAATTTTTTGACTTTGTCTAAATTAAAATATTTGTCATAAGGTTCCAAAAGTTCTCCTTTAGCTAACCCAATTGCAATTGTTTTCATTTTATTACCTTCTTTTAATTTCAACAGCATATAATAACATCACAATTCCAATTAATAAAACTAAGATTGTAACAAAACCATAAAAGATTTTTTCACCAAAACTAATTTCAATTCTTACTACTTCATCTTCTCCTAAATAAATCGGTCTGTTATCAACATTTTGATAATCTTCAATTTCATCATCTAAAACTTTTGTTGTGCTTGAGCAAGGTTTTTTCTTTTTTACAATTTCAAATGAAACAGTTTTACAAGCAGTGTTGCCACCAAAATCAGTTGCACAAAAAGTAACGTCGTGGTCTCCCAAGTCCAAGTCTAATTCATCTGAAAAAAAGTGAAGACTTCCACTTTCATTCATTGTAACATTTGAATTTCCATCTAAACTATAAACAACAGTTGAATTTTCATTAACGCTAACTTCAAATGTTATTTCATTATGGTATTTCCCATTATTTTTTGGAGTAATAACTGTAATAATTGGAGGTAAATCAACAACATAACTTGAGTTAATAATAAACTCTACGCTGTCTTCTCCAATGTTACCAAATTGATCAACTGCATGAACAATTAATTCATAATTTCCATCAACAGTAATTGATTCTGAAATTGTATTTAATCCATTTTGGCAATTAGAAATTGAAGTTGAAACTCCATTAATTTCATAAGAGCAAGAATCTAAATTTTCGTCGTAAACTGTGAAAGTGAATCCAGAGATATTACTATATGTCGAACCATTCAAAGGATAAATAATATTTACAATTGGTGAATCACTTTCATAATTATTATCTGAATAAAAATTAATTGTGTCTTCGCCGATGTTTTCGTCTAAATCTTTTGCATAAACAGTTAATGTATTTTCTCCCCAAACAAAGTTAACATCACTAACAACATTTGTAATTCCAACTGAGCACGGAACAATTTTTATACTTCCACCATTTAATCTATAATAACAAATTCCTAAGTTGTCATCATTCACATTGAAACTAAATTCATCAAATGTGTGATTATAACTTCCATTTTGTGGTGAAACAATTTCAACAATTGGAGTTTGAGTAATAGGTTTTTGATAAACAAAGTTAACGCTGTCTTCTCCAACGTTACCATCGTAATCATACGCATAAATTACTAAATTATTTATTCCTTCAACTAAATTTAAATTAATATAATTTAATCCAACACTGCAAGGAATTGGTTTAACTGAATCACTATTTAATTTGTAAGTACAAACATTCAAATTGTCATCAGTAACACTAAAACTTCCAGTAAAAGGAGTTTGTTCTATAACTTGTGCATTTGTTGGCGAAATAATTTCAACAACTGGCACTGTATCAATTTTTTCTAAAACCTTCAAAGTTAAATAAGAAGATTCTTTTTCTCCTTTCAAGTTTGTTACAGTTAATCTTATTTGATAATTTTCTGAATTAAGGTTTGTAGTCGACAAAACATATTTTTTGTTATAGGTATAAGTATTAGTTGTAACATAAGTTCCAGATTTTGTTTCAGAAAACAAAGTTTTAACATTCACTAATTCTAACTTTTCACTAGCAAATTGCCCGTCGTGAGAATATGCAACAGATAATATATCAACACTTTCTCCTTGTGTAACTGTAAGTGAACTTTGAGTTGAAAAATCTTCATAATGTAAAAATGTGTTAACTGTGTCTCCCGCACAAGTAAAACTAACTAAAAATAAAAACAAAAATCCAAATAAGAACATCTTTGAAACTGATTTCATTTTCTCTTTTTACCTCCAAGTGTAATTCCGATTTTAGCTTTAATTTCTGAACGCTTATCTCTTAAATTGTAACTTGCTTCACCCGACAAAAAAATATTTTTTTGAGGATAAAATTTTAATTCAGTTGAAATAATTGGACTAAATGAATCCGAATTAGTTTTTGTTGAAGGCAAATAAAATGGTTTTTCTTCGATTAAAACACCATCATTAATTGTTCTGTCAAATCCAGAAATTTGTTTTGTTAATGATTCTTTTTGATATCTAATTCCAGTAGATAAACCAACTTCAAAAAATCTTCCCAAACCTTTTGAAAGATTTACTCCCGCTTCAATTGGATTATTAGTTTTGAATAATTGAGAAGTGTGTCTTTCAGTTTCAGAGTACCAATCAGACATAATTTGTGTTCTATCAATTTCAACATCTTCACTAAAATCATTTGCTTTTGTAACTGCCTTTGCATAAATTCCAGTCCAAAAATCTTTTCCAATATTAATTTGAGGGTTTAATTCTACAAAATAAGTTTCAGGCTTCGTTAAATATATTCCAGCCCCAGCATTTAATCTTAATTTTGTATTTGAAAAATTCTTTTCTAATTTATTTTTTTTCAAGACAACTTCGTTAGAATTTTTGTCTAAATCATACATAATTGTCCCATTTGTCTTAGAATCTTGTGCATTCAAGTTTGAAGCTAAACCTAGCGCCAAAACTCCAGTTGCCAAATATTTTACTTTTGCCATTACTCAAAAGTAACAAAAGAAGTTTATAAAACTTTCTGTAATGTTGTTATTAGGAAATGGTTACAAAACTAAAAAATCAATAGAATAGAATTTGAAAAATTATTTTTTCCAATATTTTTCCTTTAATTCTTGGATCAAGGGTTGGAAGAAAGTATAATCTTTTTTCAAGCAAACTTTTTTATAGGCATTGTATAATTCCCATTCATCTGTTGTAGAAATATCCAAAGGGACTTCATTAAATTCACCGTGCACTTTAGGGTTTTTTGCTAGTTCCTTAAGTCCTTTTTTCAAATCGGAAATAGATTTATCATTTAATCCTTTAGTTAATCTCTCTAAATAACTTTCTGTACTTCCAGTAATTGAACCAGCCATAGTGAGTTTTGTATTTCAGAATTTATAAGTTTTTATGTACCTGATTAGTTAATTCAAAAACAATTTCTTAAAATTATCTTCAATTTGTTTTTCAGCTTCTTCTTTTGAAACTTCCCAAATTCTAGAAATTACTTTAATTGCTTCAACAATATTTGCAGGTTCGTTTTCAGTTTCCTTGAATGGAGACAAATAAGGTGTATCAGTTTCAGTAAGAATTTTCTCCCGCGGAATTTCACGAACCATTTTTTGGAAATGTTCTGAGCGAACAATATTTGTCGGAATAGAAAAATAACAACCAATTTGAAGTGCTTCTTTTACTAATTTAAAATTCCCGCTAAAACAATGAAGAATTCTCTTAACTTTAGGAAATTCCCTTAAAATTTCAATAATCTCTCTTTCAGCTTTCCTTGTATGAATAGAAACACAAAGGTTCAATTTTTCTGCAAGTTCTAATTGCTTTTCAAAAACATATTCTTGAATTTCTTTTTCTGGAAGTTCTCTTGAAAAATCCATCCCAATTTCACCAATTGAAAAAACATCTTTCTTATTTTCTTTTACAAATTTTTCTAATTCTTCGTAATCTTCTTTTTTCAAAGTTTCTTCCGGATAAAGCCCCGCAGCAAATTTAATTTTAGAATACTTTTTTGAAATCTCCAAGTTCTTTTTGTTTGAGAAAATATTAACTGAATTAGAAACAACTACTCCAATTTTATAATTATTTTCTATTTCTTCTAATTTATCTTCCGAGACAAAATCCAAGTGAGCATGTGTGTCATATATCATAAAAAAGAAAAGAAGATTTTGTTTTTAGTTGTTTTGTTAAAACACAATAACATATAAAACACAACCTATAATTATTCCAGCTGAAACAAGTTGTTTCCAATTAAGTTTTTCTTTTAAGAATTTCCAAGCGAAGAAATAAACTAAAACTGGTCCAAGCATTATTGCAAGTGTTGTTTCAATTACTCCAAAACTTGTATATCCGAAATAAACTATTATTCTATAAACAAACCAAATAACTCCAGTTCCAAGAATTTCAAGTGTTGTTCTTGTGTCAATGCCGTTGTTAAACTTTGGTCTAAAAAATATGAAACTAAAAATCAAAACTCCTGCACATCTAATAAAATAAAATGTTATCGGATTAAAATAATTCAAAATTAGCCTTGAAACAATTAACTCACTTGCAAATAAAAAGCTACCAATCAAAGCAGCAATAAAATATTTATTAAATGTCAAGTGGTGCCTTTTCATGTGAGCAAAAATCAGTGCTCCTGCAGAAATTAAAGCCGGAATTAAAATTTGACTATTCCTGTCATAAAGCCCTTCTCCAAAAATAAAACTAAAAACAAAAGCCAAAAGAATTGTAAACAAAGGTTCAGTAATTTTGGCAGATTCAAGTTTTCCTAGTTTCTCCCACTTCATGGAAAAGAAAGTAAAAAGGTTTGCCGCAACTGACAAAAGAATAACTAAAAATAAAATTAGAATATTTTTTGTTGAATAAAAATCAGGAGAAATTGACCAAAAGAAAGGCAAAAATGGAATCATCACCATAACAAGTGAAAGGAATTGCCCAAATTGATAAAGTTTAACAGAGACTTTTCGTTTCATTAAAACCAGTCTCTCAACTATTGTTCCTCCTGCCAACGCTAGCGATCCAAAAAAAGGCCAAATCATTTTTCACCTACTATTTTTTGGAAAAGAAGGTTTAAAATAATATCTCAACAAATTAAATTTATGTTAAAGAAAGGTTTTTTTGTTCACACAGAATTAAGTGAAGAAGAAGTAAATAAATTATTTTCTACAAAGGTTATTGGAAAAGTTGGCGATCTACCAATTAAAAAACAAATTCCTTCTTTTGAAAATAAGTCTTTAACTTTTTGCAGTTATTTTTGTGAAGGTTACGAGAAAGGATATCATTCCAAAGGAATTGTTTTTCAAACAAAAGAAAAACCAATTTATGCAATTCCAACAGATTCTTGGAGTTTTATGCGTTCAGGAGTTTGGCTACCGAACCACGAACAATTTGTTTTCAATTCTATAGAAGAAATGTTAGAAAAATATCCAAAAGGAATACAATTTGAAAAAGACTTTCAAAAATATTTTCAAAAATTATCCCCTGAAGAGGTTTATCCAACACATAGTAAACAAGATGCTGAACTTTTTTATGAAATGGACTATTGTAATAAATCCATAAAAGAAAAACCATACAATGAAGTAGCTTTTTTAACGCCAGTAAAGATTGAACCCTTGGCCAAATTTTCTAATTATGAAGAACTGTATAACTTTTGGAATAAATTTAAAGAATAATTTTTATAAAGACAGAATATCTCAAAATGTTACGCGCTGATAGTTCAGTGGTAGAATGCGACCTTGCCAAGGTTGTGACCCGGGTTCGAGCCCCGGTCGGCGCATATATTATATTTTATGAAATAAAATATAATTTTTTCTTCGGTGCTCTCACCCGTCAAATTCAAAATAGATTTCATGCAAGAAGCATGAAGCCCGGGTTAAGTCAAAACATTCGCGATGTTTTGGCTTGTTGTGTGGTTTTGCCACCAACCGAGCCCCGGTCGGCGCATAGTTCTTTCGGGGTGAGAACCCGGGGGTTCGACGAACAACTTTGAAATTTCTAATAAACGAATAAAATGAGTTTAAAGAACATTTCAAGGTTGAGAGCTACACGGTCTGGCGCATGTATTACAATAAATTTAAGTATAATTATTAATAAAAATAATTGTGGAAGATAAAGAAAAAATAATTCAAAATTGCAGATTACTAATTAAAGCATTTAAATCTGGGGAGATTGGTCAAACAACAATGCCAGAAGACTCTCATCCGTGGTTTAAAGATGAAGAAACAAAATTAGTTTATTTCACACTTCCAATGAGTCTTAATTATCAAAGAGATAGTTATAGTTTATGGGAATCTTGCCTTAAAACATTTAGTGATAAACAAACTCGAAAAGTTTTTGATATAAATAATTCTTCTAATTTATCTGAAAATGAATTAAGAAATTTATTAACCAAATATAAAATAGCATTACAACCAAATAAACATATTAACACTTGGTCTAAAATTTCCAAAACAATAAATGATAATTGGGGGAGTATTAGTAATTTATTAGAATTTGTAGATTATGATTTCTTGAAATTAAAAGAAACTATTCAAATTAAGTTCAAAAAGGGATTTCCTTATTTATCTGGTCCAAAGATATTCAATTATTGGTCTTTTATTCTTCAAAAATATGGAGGTATTAAATTAAAAAATTCAGAATTTATAGAAATAGCTCCAGATACTCACATCACAAAATGTTCTGTTATTCTTGGGGTGATAAATGAAAATGAAAAAGAAAATTTAACGAAAGAAAAACTTTCTGAAAGATGGAGAGCAATATTAAATGGAACAGAAATAAATCCAATAGATATGCATTCTCCCTTATGGTTTTGGAGTAAAAATGATTTTAAATTTCAATTAAGATAAAATCCCTAATATTCTGAGACATACGCTTATGCAATCCAAATTACAATAATCAATTTAAACTAGGCTTTTATTTTTCTTACATGAACTATCTAGATATATTTCTAAAAGAAGCAAACAAATACCCTGAGTTTGAAGAAGCAAAAGAAATTGTCAAAAAGAATTCACAAGGGAATATTTGGTTAATTGGGGGATTTATTTATCGTAATATTGTTGCAGGATTATACGGAAAAGAAAAACCAAAAATAGATTTAGATTTCATTGTTGAAAATCCAAATGAAAGTTTTGATTTACCAAAAGATTGGATTGTTAGTAAAAGTCGTATGGGAAGCCCAAAATTAATTGGACCAAATTATGATATTGATTTTGTTCCATTAAACAATATCTATTCTGTAAAAAAATTTAACTTAGAACCAACTCTTCAAACTTTTCTTTCAACAACTCCATTAAACATTCAATCGATAGTTTATGATATTAATAAAAATAAATTAATTGGAGAAAAAGGAATTTGGGCAATAGAAAATAAATTAATTATTCCAACAGAAAATAAAGAAATTATGGATTATGTCAAAGAAAAAAAAGAAATGCCTTTTTTGAATTATTTAACAAAATATGCAAATGAGTTAGGTTTTGATTATTTCCTCCCAAAAAAATAAATCACCTCTTTAAACAAAACCAAAGTTTTGTTTTCTCATACGCACAATGCGAATGACTAATTATCGCCTTTTCGACCCAGAGTGACCTCTTTAGTGTCCTCTTATCTTCGGCCTCTTCTATCTCTTGAAAAATTTCTTCCTGAGCGTGAATTATCTCTTCCTCTTGAATTTCTATCTCTTGAACCCCCATCCCTCGAACTTCTGTCGTTGTCTCGAACAATATTAATTTTATTTAGATAAGGTAATTCTTCTTCCTTAATGTCAACATTTTCACGATTTAAAATATTTGAAAAATTTTCATAATCTCTTGAAGCTAAAATATTTATTGCAATTCCTTCCTTTCCAGCACGAGCAGTCCTACCAATTCTATGAATATAATCACTAGAAATTGAAGGAATGTCATAATTGTAAACGTGAGTAATTCCCTTTATGTCAAGTCCTCTTGCAGCTACATCAGTACAAACTAAAATATTTAATTTTTTATTATCATTAAATTCATTCAAAACTCTAATTCTCTTATTTTGTTCAAGCCCGCCGTGAATAGCCTTTGCAGTGATTCCAATATTATTCAAATTCTTTGTAACAAAATCAGCATTTTTTCTAGTCGCGCAAAAAACCATAACCAAATGTGACTTTTCCTTTTTCAATAAGTGAACAAGTAAAGAAAATTTTAATTGATCTGGAACATCATAATAAACTTGTTTTAATTTTGTATGATCAACATGCGATTCAACCGAAACTTCAACTGGCTTGTTTGTATATTTTTTTGCCAAGTAATCAATATCTGAAGAAATCGTCGCTGAAAACAGCATAGTTTGTCTTTCTTTTGGGCATTCATCAATAATTTTTCCAACATCTCTTGAAAAACCCATATCAAGCATTCTATCAAACTCATCCAAAACTAAAATTTCAACTTTTCTTAAACTCAAACTTCCTCTGTTTAAATGATCCAAAATTCTTCCAGGAGTTCCAACGAGAACGTCAGTTCCACGCATATTTCTAGTTTGACTTTCAATATTCACTCCACCATAAACTGAAACTACTTTCAAATTTCCTTTAGAAAATTGTTTTATTGAATCAGCAACTTGAACTGCAAGTTCTCTTGTTGGTGTAAGTACAATCGCCTTAACTTTTTTTTCTGGAGCAATCTTTTCAATAATTGCTGAAGCAAAAGCTAAAGTTTTACCGCTCCCAGTTTTTGAAGCTCCAATTATATCTTTTCCCTTAAGTGCTAAAGGAATTGTTTTTTCTTGGATTTCCGAGGGAGTATCAATTTTCATGCCTTCAAGTGTCTTTAACACTTTCTCGCTTAAGCCTAGTTTTCTAAATTTGTCCATTTTAATTTGATAATATTTTTTAGAAACAATACACGATTGAAACTTCTATTACTTTTGTTGATAACAAAAGTCGTTTATAAAACTATTCATTACTAATGAGTCAAAACAAACTTATAATCATGAAAACCTTTTTAAAACTACAATGACATAAATTATTTGTACGGTCTCGTAGGCTAATGGTAGACCCTCTCGTTTACACCGAGATGGCGCAGGTTCGATTCCTGCCGGGACCATTTCTTTTTTGAATCGAATCAAGCCATTGGCGCAGGCGATTACTTTGACATTCAATTATGCCGAAGGCTAGAATGGCGGGGTAAGAGTAGAGTCCTGCCGGGACCATTTCTTTATTTTGCAGGAATCGTTCGATTCCCGAGCATCTTCTGAAATTTCAATAAATGAATGAAATGAATTTAGAAATTTCACGGAGTGCAAGTTGTCCGGGACCATTTCTTTTTTGAATCGAATCAAGCCATTGGCGCAGGCGATTACTTTGACATTCAATTCTTTTAATGCTACAAATAACAAACTTATTTTCTATTGCCAAACTTTTATAAAGAATTTTAGCTAGAATTTATTATGAATATTCAAAATTCAACAGGACCAATGAACCCAAAATACAATCCTGTAAATAATTCTCCAGTAAATCCCGAAGAAGAAAAGAAAAAATTTGAAAAAACAAAAAAAGAAATAGAAAAAATTAAGGATTTTGCAATTAAAAAATTCAAATATATTTTGTCCCTTGGAATTTTGCCACCACAATCAATTCCAAAATGGATTGAGGAAGAAGAAGCACCTGAAGAAAGTAAAGATTCTGTTCATTTAGCAATCATTATTCCAGATGAAAAAATTAAAGAAACTGGGAAAATAAAAGAAGAATTAATTAAAGAAATTCAAAAATCAAATGAAAAAGTTTGGCTTCACATAATGACGCCTGCTGAAATTTGGGAAATTGCAATGGATCAAAAGTTTGATTTGTCAAGTGCAATTGCTATGTCTTACCCACTACACGACACAGGAATTTTGGGAGCTCTTCGTGTTGCTGAAATTCACAAATCATTAGTTATTCAAAAATTTGAGAAATATGTTGTGAGTTATGTAGTTGGTGGAAGTTTAGTTCGAGGAGACGCAATCAAAACTAGTGATGTTGATGTTTTCATAATTATTAATGATACTGATGTAAAACGTATGCCAAGACGTGAATTATTAGAAAGACTTAGAGGAATAATTTATCAATACATTGCAGAAGCAAGCCAAATTGCCGGTGTAGAAAACAAACTTGAGCCACAAATTTATTTACTAACTGATTTTTGGGATTCTGTTAAAGACGCAAATCCAGTTATCTTCACTTTCATTCGTGATGGAGTTCCACTTTACGACCGAGGAACATTCATGCCATGGAAAGCACTTTTACGAATGGGTAAACTTAAACCAAGTCCAGAAGCAATTGATATGTTTATGTCTATGGGAGACGGAGTAATTCCAAGAAGTAAAAGAACACTACTTACAGAAATTTTTACAAACATTTTTTGGGGTGTAACAACTCCGGCACAAGCAATTCTTATGCTTAATGGATGTCCACCACCAACTTCAAAAGAACTAGTTAATGATTTCAAAAAAGAATTTTACGCAACAAAAATGATTGAAAAGAAATATGTTGACTTCCTTGAAAAAGTTGTAAAAACATGGAAAGATTATGAACATGAAAAAATAAAAGAAATCTCTGGAACTGAAATTGACAAGTTGCTAAAAGGAACTGAAGAATATTTGAAACGATTAAAAGAATTAAGAATTGAAATCGAAAAAAAATACCAAGAAAAAACAATTGAACAAATTTACAAAGATGTAATGGATTTAATGAAAATTATTATAGGTAAAAAATCCCAAGAACAATTAGTTCTTTCTTTTGAAAAAGATTACATCAAAACAGGTAAGTTTTCAAAGCAACATTCAAGAATCTTAAACGATTTGATTAGTGCAAGACAAGAATTCAAGAAAGGTAAATCAGATTCGCATAAGATTGATAGAGCAAGAAGAGATGCAGAAATTTTAATGAGGGATTTGAATGAATTTGTTCAAAAGAAAGACATGGTTTCAATAAACAAAGGAAAAATGGCAATCAAATTCAAAGATAAAGTCGTTGAGCTTTTGAATGCAGGAGAAAAAACTTTCTTGTTTGAAGCAGGTAAAGTAAAGAAAATAACAAATAAAATTGAAGATTCAACTCTTGAAGAATTAGAAACTGCCGTTCAAGAACAACATGATAAAGAAACAGTCGAAATAAAATCAAAAATCTTTGAGATTTTGAAAAAAGAATACGGAGACTTTGAAATAATTTTGTAATATGATTGAAAAAGTAATTCTTGTTGATAAATTTGATAATGAAATTGGAGAAGAAGAAAAACTCCTCGCTCATAAAAAAGGACTTTTACATCGAGCAATTTCAAATTTTGTTTTCAATTCCAAAGGAGAACTTTTAATTCAGCAACGAGCACTTGAAAAATATCATTGTCCTGGACTTTGGGCGAACACTTGTTGTTCTCATCCAAGACCAAATGAGAAAACAATTAATGCAGCTTATAGGAGATTACCAGAAGAAATGGGTTTTTCTGCACCATTAAAATATATTGGAAAATTTATTTACAAAATAAATTTTGAAAATGGTTTGACAGAATATGAAATTGATCACGTTTTCAAGGCTATTCATGACGGAAAAATCAATCCAAATCCAAATGAAGTAAATGATTACAAATGGATTAATCCAAAAATTTTAAAGAAGGAAATTAAATTAAATCCAAAAAATTATACAATCTGGTTAGATATTGCTCTAAATTTATTTTTTTGAATATTTTTCTTTTAATTTAATGGCAACATCATACGCATTTTTATGAATTAGTTTGTCAACATTTCCACAACTAAATAAAAATCCATTTAGATACTCTTCTCCCATTTTTTCAAAATGTGATTCAATTGTTTTTTTAGGTTTACCAAATGGAACTTCGTTCCCTTCTCGTTTTTTTGTCAAGTAAACAGAATACGAATTAAGTTCTTCCACATTTAATTGATTTAGACGAGTATTTGCATTAAGTGCGTGATAAAATCCCATAAAAAATCTTGTGATTTCCTCTTTCATTGGTTTACTAAACAAGTAAACTATTTAAAAATTTTTGTAGTAAATTTATTTCTTCTTAAAAATTAAACCACTAATCCAAGAAATCAAAGCACCAATTGCTGCAGTGAATAATGGTGAAAAAACCAAACTTGCATAAACTCCAACCTTTGCAAACGTCCTAACAACATTTGGGTCAACTCCTTGTTCTGCTGCAAGTCTAATAGCTTCTTCTATTTTTTCTGGAAAAACATAAAATGAAATTATTCCAATAATTGCAGAAATTATTCCATAAAAAGCTCCCAAATAAGCTCCATGTTTTGCCGAAGCTTTTTCATCTTCCTTATTTTTTACAACTTGATAACCAACATATCCAAAAACAAGAATAGTAATAGCCCAACTAATAATCATGTAAAAAACTTTGCCCATTAAATTTTGTAAATCAAGAACCATGTTAAGAAGTGCCCAAATCAAAAGGAAAATTAACGGAAACTCAATCACTTCCCAGATATCTTTGAAACTTTTCTTCTTTTTCATTTTATTATTAATTCTTTTTTATTTTTAAAATTATACTTTATTTTCTAAATTATTTTTTTCAATTTTTGAGAAATCACCTAACACTGCTTTCCAATCCGAAGCTAAATCCTCTTTATCTTTCTGGAATCCTTCTTCAATACTCTCAAATTCTATTTTTTTATAATTTTGTTCTGGAAAAAATAAATAAGAAAGTGAATTAAATCCTTTTTCAAAGCTTTGAATTCCTCTGTAAATAAGATCAATATATTTATTATTCATAAAATTTTAAAGTAAACTTTCTTTTAATATTTTATGAATTTAATTAATACTACAAAAACAACCACTCAAAAATCAAAATTCATTAGTTATTTATTCAAATTAAATTCTTTGGAAGAATTAAAAGAAATTATTGAATTTGTAAAGTCAGAAAATAAAAAAGCCTGTCATGTTTGTTATGGGGTTTTCTTTGAAAAAGAAGAATCTTTCAAAAATGATGGAGAAGTAGGAAATCCTGGTAGAATTCTTCTTGAAATTTTAAAAAATAAAAATTTGAATTCACATATATTAATTGTCGCAAGAATTTATGGTGGAATAAACTTAGGACCAGCAGGAGTTGGAAAAGCATTTAGGGAATCTGGATTAAAAGTTATCGATAACAAGTAATAAAAAGGGAAATAAACTTTTTCTTTTATGAAGTACTTATTTATTTTAGGAAGAAATCACGAACTATCAATTGCAGAAATTGAAGAATATTTAGACAAGATTGAAAATCCTATAAAAAAATTAACACAGGTAAACAATGGTTTACTCGTAGAAGTAGAAAACCCTCTTTTAGAAAACACAATCACTTATTTAGGCGGAACAATTTCAATTGGAGAGATTTTAACTTCTGGAACTGAAAAATTAATTTTTGAAAAATTAGATAAAATAATGATTTATCTTGGAGAAAATAATAAATTAACTTATACATTGTGGGATTTTTCTGAAATTGGAGAATTAACAAAAGAATATCTAAAACAAAGATTCAAAGAAGAAAAATTAAAAGCGACTTTCAAAGGCTTAACAGGAAAAATAAAAAATCAAGAAGGAGAAAAAGACGAAAAGCCATCTTCAAAATTAATAGAAGAAGAATATTTTATTTTTCAAGAAGAAGGAATTGAATATTTTGGAAAGATAACAGAAAAATGTGATTATGAATCAATTGAAAATAGAGACATGAATAAACCTGTGAGACGTGAATCTTTGGCAATTTCTCCTCGTTTAGCAAAAATTTTAATTAATTTGGCAAAATTAAAAACTGGAGATAAATTACTTGATCCATTCTGTGGAGTTGGAGGAATTATGCAAGAAGCACTCTTACAAAACATGACTGCATTAGGAGTTGACAATGATGGCGATGCAATAAAAGGTGCACAAAAAAATTTAGAATGGTTTGGATTCTCTCCTGAAAGTTATGAATTAATTCATTTTGATTCAACAAAAGTTAGTATTTCTCCTGTAACTGCTGTTGCAACTGAACCAGATTTAGGAAATATTTTAAAAAAAATTCCAACAAAAGGAATGGCTGAAAACACATTAAAAGATTTTGAAAAACTAATTGTTCAAGTAATAAATAATGTAAAAAAGATGGTTGAAGGTAGAATCGTTTTTACTTCCCCGTATATTCGAATAGGAAAAAAACGTTTATCTTGTAATATTGAAAATATTTGTGAAAGAACTGGGTATCATGAAGTAAGAGAAAGCTTACCAGAATTTAGAGAAAATCAAGTCGTTGGTCGAATGATTTATGTTTTAGAGAAAAATTAATATGGGAAAAAATTTATAAACTCTTTAGTGGTTACACTTTCATGACAATTAAAAAAGCTATAGATAGTTTGTTTAAACAAGATGAAATTATTCCGTTTGAAGAAGGAAAGAAAATTTTTGATTCATTAGGAATTGATTTAGACAAATTAAAATTAACTAATTGGAAGGATAATGATTATCACAAAAGTTTTGAGAATCTAGAATTAACGCCTTATATGGATGTTAACGAAATGAAAATTAAAGTTACTGGAAAATATAATGTAATTCCTTGCGATTGGCATTTACAATATCAAGAAAAAGGAATATCTCCCCAAGGTAATGAATACAAACATACACGTAAAATCAAAATTAATACTTTTGGTAGAATTAAGAAATAATTTCTGTAATTCTTATCGCAATATTTATAAACTAATTTTATTGTAAACTCATATGGTAACTGGAAAAGTCGTACAATTTAGAAGAGGAAGACATACTGTAACAGAGAAACATATGTTAATTGAAGTCGATGGTGTAATGACTAAAGAAGACGCTTCTAAATTAGTTGGAAAATCTGTAGAATGGAAATCTCCAGCAGGCAAAATAATTAAAGGAAAAGTTGCTGCAGCACATGGAAACAAAGGTGTAATTCGAGCTATTTTTGAAAAAGGGTTGCCCGGACAAGCTGTAACAACAAATGTTGACATAAAATAAAATGGCATCACTTAGAAAAGCAAACGCATATTCAAAAAGATCAGTAACTCCTAATACAAGAGTTTCTAAAAGAAGACAAAAATCTTTTGTAAAAGTAGTTCCTCCTCAAAAAATTGTAAAATTTGAAATGGGAAAAATTTCTCAATATAATCAAGGAAAATTACCTCACATTTTAACAGTTGTTTCTCTTGAAGATGTTCAAATTAGACACAATGCTTTTGAAGCTTGCCGTCAATATATCAATAAAAAAGTTGACAAACAATTTAATGGACAATACATGTTTAAGGTAGTTCCATTTCCACACCACATTCAAAGAGAAAACAAAATGCTTACTGGTGCAGGTGCTGACCGTATGCAAACAGGTATGCAATTATCATTTGGTAAGTCTACTGGTAAAGCAGCAATCTTAAAACCAGAGTCAAAGATTTTTGTTCTTGCTCTTCCAAACGAAAAATCAGTACAATTCACAAGAAATGTTCTAAAACAAATAAAGGCAAAATTACCTTGTAAAATTAGAATTGATTACTCAAAATTAGAAGAGAAACCTCTTAAATAATTTTATTTTTTTAAAATAATTCAAATATTTTTTTCTATGCAAAATATTAATGTCACCATTATGTAGGAATAACAAAACAAAACATTTATATAGTTTAAATTTTTATCTTATCTATGACAGAAGAAAAAGCAAATGAAAAAACTCCTGAAGAAATTGAAGCAAAAAGAAAAGAAACTACAAGACAATTAAATCTTGGATTCTTGACAAGTCAATCTGTAAATGATTCTTATATTGCTGCAATTGGAACTAATGAAAGAGAATATGGAAATTCAATAAAAGAAGCAACTCAAACTAATTATCTTAAATCTTTACAGAATATAGATTCATATACTGGTAAAATTTTAGGTCAGATGATTGGACAAAATGCTGCAAATAAATTTGAAAAAGGACAAGATATCTATGAATCACAAATGTTTTCTCCAAAAGCATATCTAAAAAATATTCAAAAACAATACGAAGCTGCAGTTAATGGAATTAAAGTTACAGATTTAACAGCTCTTATGGGAATTAAAGATATACACGAAAATAACATTTCTAAAGAAGATAGAGAATTAACTCTTGCAGAATTCAGCAAAAAAAATGCTAATCTTTATGGAGACTTAGTAGAAAATTATTTACTTAATGTTCAACAAACAGGAATTGCAAATTCATTAATGCAAAATTCTGCATTTAGAAAAGACACACTTGAGAATATTCTTAAAACTGATTTAAAAAAGTTAGAAGAAGAAAACAAAAAACAATAAAATGATAATCAAAAAAGAGAGTGATTTAAAAAAATTAGTTTCCCTAAGTGATAAATGGGCTTTTGGAAAGGTAAAAATTAATGACAAAGATGGTTTTATGCTTCCTCCAGAAGGAAGTACAGCAAAAATTATTGTAAAATATAGAGACGCATTTAATATTGAAACATATAATATTTCAGATTCAACCTCTCCAATTTTTCCAATAAAAGAAGAATTAATTGATAGAGAACATATTTTTTACAAAGAAGCAAAACATTTTTACAATTTAGTAGTTCCCGAAAAAATTAATCCTTTTTGTTAATTATTGTTTCTCAACAATTTTTTTAACAAGAGCAACCATAACTTCTAAAAATTCTTCAGCTCTTTTTTGCCACATGTCAATTTCTATTCCTTTCAAATCATATATTTCTCTGTGATCAATTTGCTTATGTAATTCAAAAATATCTTTATACCATAAAACATATTTCATCTTTAAGAGTCCCCTGTCAACAAAGGCTTCTTTCAAATCAATCATAACGTGTTCTGGAGAAGGCGGAAAATATCCAGCAGCAATTAATGCTCCATGTGCTGAATCAACCATTGACCAATAAAGTCCATCAATTGCAGTCAATTCTGCAGCTTTACTTCTTGCAATATGGCTTGGTGCTCTCTGTAAACATTGATAAATTGCTTCAGGAGTTCCTTTAATTTTTCCCTGTGCCATCAAAAATTTTAACGGTTCAACAAATCCAGCATGATCAAGAATAACTTCTCCATGTCTAATCGCATTCAACACAACAGGGTCTCCCCTAAGTAAACCTTCCCACCAAGTACTCAACTTAACTGTATTAATATGCAAATTTCCTCGATAAGGATTAGCTTTCATTAATTTTTCAAGTTCTTCACGGTACCAAGCAGTAAGTTCTAAATCCCAATTAATCGCAACATCATCAATTAAAACAATAATATCAATATCTGAATTGTGTGAAATTGTTTTTTTCTCAACCGAACCAAAAAGAATTACAGATTTTATTATTTTATCAAAAAGTTTGTACACCTTTGCAGCAAAATCAACAGTGATTTCATGATCAGTCATTAATTTTAATGTCTTAATTTCTTTTTTCTTTTCTTCTTTTTTATCTAATTTATGTTTAGATTTTTTAGAACTAGTTTTCTTTTTTATTTTTTCTACCATTTTCACCTCTTTAATATTAAATATTTTAACTTTTTAAAAGTTGTTTAAAATCCTCCGCCCATTCTTCCACCTGATTGTCCTCTTTGTCCACCAAGTTCTTTTGGTAAACTAGAAAAACCAGCTCCAAACATTTCATAGTGTGTACTTGGAAGCATTTGACCATAACCTTCTAAATAACTTTGTTGAAATCCCGCGGCTCCAGCCCATGTTGTACCTTCACCTGATGAATAAATTGGAGAACCGGCAGCTTCTAAAAGTTGTGCGTATGGCATTGTTCCAAAAGCATTAATCCAACCTCCAACTTCATTAATTTTTCTAGCCCTTTTACCTTCGTCCCCCAAAGCTTCTAATAATTCTTTAACAGGAACATTTCCCATACCAATTGGTAAGTGAACATCCGCATAACCAAAATTATCAGTTAGGTGAACGTGTTTAACATATTCTTTTACTTTTTCAGCTTCCTTAACTAAATCTTCATCAGTGTAACCAAATTTCTTTGAAATATTCAAGTGACCAACATCAAAAGTAACACCAATTAATTTTTCTGCCATCTCTTTTGCTTTTGCTTTTGACATTTTTCCCTGCTCAACTGCTTTCTTTTCAAATTCTTCTCTTGATGCAATAACCAATTTTTTCAAATCTTCCCCTTGACTAAATCCAAATCTTCCCTGATCCAAATTTTCAATTGAAATTACTGGTGCACCTTCCTTGTATTTATCGTAAGAATGAAGTGCGACATTTGCAAAAGTTTCAGCAGCTTTTTTTGTTGCAAATTCTTCTACTGGTACAAGCATATTTGGATTTGCTTTTCTAATATCTTCAGCAAAAAGTTGAATGGCTCTTGATTGTGTATTTAGACTATTAATTTTTGTAATAGCATCCATCTGTTCATGTTCAGGTAAAGATCTTAATTTCTCTTCTGTATAACCAAGCATTTGATTTTTTTGAAATCTTTTTATTGCGTCTTCAAGTTTTTTCTTATTTTCATCATTTGCATGTCTATAAGCCTTGTCAAATAAACTATTAACACCTAAACTAGCATCTTGTAAATAAGCCTCAGCTACTTGCAAATCCATTACAGCTTTTTGGTGCTCTGGTTCCAAATAATTAATTTGGTCCGGGTCTCTTTTAACAGCTTGTAAATAATGTGTTAATTGAGGATGAACATTTGCTAAAATTTTATCTGCAGATTTATTTTGATAAATTACTTGATCAACTTCTTTCCTCCATTGAGTAGCATTTGCTGCCTTAAGCATTTTTTCTGGAGAAGAGACATCTTCTATAACTTCTCCCTTTTCATTAAATTCTGGAGAAAATTGTCTTGATTCTCTGACAGGTCTTGCTTCACCAGTCTCTTTATCAACGGCAATTAAAGTATCATAATCTTTTTTTCTTTTTCCTGTTTCTTCATCTATTTTAAACTTCCAAGTAGAACCATGATAATTTGAACCGTGAATCGTAACGGGCATATTGTTTTTGGGGTCAATATAACCTGCTTTCTCAACAACATCTTTTAGTTGATTTTCAACTAATTTTTGTTGATCTGCATCCCAACCTTTTTGTCCAAATCCTGCAGGATCAATTCCTTGAACTGGTGCATGAAGTGAAACTTTTGCTCCAGCAAGTTGTGCTTTTCGACGCATTTCATGAAAATGTTCTTTTGGAATGTTTTCAAAATGTTCCGGATTAAGTGTTCCAACTTCAATTGGAATAACACCTTGATTCAAAGCTTTACTCAATTCTGCAAGTTGATTTACAACTGTTGGATTAACTGTAATACCCATTTGTCCAGAAGAAATTAAATTTGATTGACCCAAGTAAGGACTGTCTTTTCCAGGAGTAAATGCAAGCGGTTGATAAATATCATTGATTTTGTATCCACCACCAAAAGTATAATCACCTGCCATAAAAATTATAGAGAAATCATATTTATATATTTGTTGAATTAGTTATTATTATATTTTTTATTTTCATATTTCTCTCGCATCTGTTCTTGTAAATTTGGGAGTAAAAAATCTTCATCATTTTTTCTTTTTTCTCTTAAATATAATTTTTTTTGTTCTTCAAGTAAATCTTTTTGCATCAAAAGTTCGGGAGGACGAACTTCATTTTCAATTTTTGTTTCATATTCTTTTTTTCCTTCCTTAAAAACTGAATATTCTACTTTTTCGTTATCCTTATTTTCAAATGATTTTGTTTTTGGAAGAATATCTTCCAAACTTGAAGCGACTCCTCTTTTTTCAAGAGAAACTTTAACGGGAGAATTCATTCTTTCGATTAACTCTTCTTCCAAAAATATTTCTTCTTCTAATGGAGGCAAATCATTTTTTATCTTATTAAAAATTTCAGTTACATCCAAATTTTTTGAAATTTCCTTAATTTCTTTTTCTTCTTTTTCATTATCTTCAACTTTTTCTTTTTCCTTCTTCTCTTTCATATTTTTTCTAAGAAAAAGAGATATTTAATCTTTACTTTAACTAAAATTTATAAGTCAAGTTAACATTAAATTTAAGATGGAAAAAAAAGAGAAAAAAATTGACTACAAATATAATTTAAAAGAATATTTTAAGACATTAAAAAATTATAAATTGTTTGTTTTTTTAGCTTTGATTGTTGTATTAATAACTGAATTTTTATTTTTGGCCGATAAATTTTTGTACAAAAAATTAATTGATGATTCAGAAAAATTTATTTCTGGAGCATTGAATCAACCAGTTTTTGTTGAAAATTTATTAATTTTAGCATTGGTTTTTGGGATAATAATAATTGTAAGAAGTTTTGGTCGTGCAGGCTATGATTATTTTACTGCAATCATAAATCCAAAAATATCTGCAGAACTTAGAAAAAAATATTTTAATCACGTTTTGTCTTTAGATATTAAATTTCATAATAGACATAAAACGGGAGGATTACTTTCTAAATTAAGTCGTGGGGTTGCCGCATTTGGAAATTTAAATTCATTTATTCTTTGGGGGCTTTTACCACCAATAATTGGTTTAACTATTGTGATTATTTCATTTTCTTTTATCTCAATAACCCCAATAATTATTTTGATGATAACTTCTATTTCATTTGTATTTTATAGCCTCTGGACATACAAAGAACAGAATAAAATAAAAAAAGAAGCAAACAAATATTCAGATATAGAAAATTCTTTTATTAATGATTCCTTGACTAACGTTGAGTCGATAAAATATTATGGTAAAGAAAAAAAATTGGAAAAATTGTATTCCAAGATATTAAAAAAAGTTCAGAAACTCTCAACAAGATTCAATAAGTTTTATTCAAAAATTGAGCTTATTCAATTATTAATTTTTGGATTTGGAACATTGGCAATTTTATTTTTTGCAGTAAAAGATTTCTTGAAGGGAAAAATAACTTTAGGTTCAGTTGTTTTAATTTATGGTTTATTTGGACAAGTTACTGGGAGTTTACATTATTTAATTTGGGGGATTAGATCAACTTCACAATCACTTACTGATATGCAAGAACTTTTAGAATATGGGAAAATACAAAACGAAATTAAAGATAAACCAAATGCTAAAAATTTGAAAATTAAAAAAGGAGAAATTGAATTTAGAAATGTTTCATTCAAGTATGAAGAAAAAGAAAATGAAAGAGAAATTTTTAATCATTTTAATTTGAAGATAAATCCTCAAGAAAAAGTAGCATTAGTTGGACATTCAGGCTCAGGAAAAACAACTGTTGTAAAATTATTAAATAGATTTTATGATGTTGAGTCTGGGGAGATTTTAATTGATGGTGAAGACATTAGAAATTTTAAACAAGAAAGTTTACGTAGCGAAACTGGAATTGTGCCACAAGAAGCAATTTTATTTGATGATACAATTTATAATAATATTTTATTTTCAAAGCCTTCTGCAAAAAGAGAGGAAGTTTTGAAAGCAGTTAAATTAGCACAATTAGAAAAATCAATCAAGAATTTTCCAAAAGGATTAGACACAATTGTTGGAGAAAGAGGGGTTAAACTTTCAGGCGGAGAAAAACAAAGGGTTTCTATTGCCAGAGCAATTTTAGCAGACAAAAAAGTTTTGGTTTTAGATGAAGCAACAAGTGCACTAGATTCTGAAACTGAAAATGAAATACAAAAAGCACTTGAAAAACTCCTTGAAGGCCGTACATCAATTATTATTGCACATAGACTATCAACAATTATGAAAGCAGATAGAATAATTGTCCTAAAAGAAGGAGAAATTATAGAACAAGGAAGTCATCAAGAATTATTAAGAAAGAAAGGGGAGTATTACAAGCTTTGGGAAATGCAAAGTGGAGGATACTTGAAAGATTAATTATTTCTTTTTTTCTTTGGAATAAGTTCTAGCGTTTCATCCAAATTTTTGAATTCTAAAATATCATGATAAAGATGATTTTTTTCTAAAAAATGTTTTACAGATTCAAATTCTTCTGTGCTAAGTCCAACAAATTCTTTATCTTCAACTTTCTTGTCAATTTCTGAATAAGAATATTTTTTCAAATACCGTCCAATTCCACCTTTATCTTGAACTTTGAAAAATTTAGAAACTGTATAAATTCTTTCATGCTCTTTTGAAATTTTGTCAGATTTCCTAAACACCAAATAACCAATTTCCTCTTTTAGTATCATGCCATGATAAATTCCTTCCAAAATAGGAAGTTCTTCGTGGAAGATTGCAGAATCTTTATCAGGAAAGGAATTCTTGCATATTGTACAAATGTGTTTAGTCATATTATTACTTAATTCAGGAATTTATAAAAATTTAGCTAATCTAAAAAATCAGAAAATTCTTTCGGCTCTAATCTGTTATCTGAATTTTTCCCTCCAAAAAAATGGTGTTGTTGAATCATGTGGGAAACAATATTTGAAAATTTAATTTTTCTGTTATTTTTAGTATTGGTTAATTCATACAATTTGTATCCTTTGATAAATTCTTCATTCTCAAAAATAGAAAAAGGGCATTTATAGAGTTCATCAATATAATTTACAATCTTTGCATTGACTTTCAATCCATTTAATTCAAAATCAATACTAATGGGCTTTACATTGAATTTTCCCGTTGCATAATTATATTTATTTCTTCCGTAATCTATAACCTCAAATTTATTTTCATTTTCTTTTTTCCATTTTTCAATTCCATCTTCAGTCAAATCAACTAAATAATCCAAGGTTAATCCTGTAAAAACAAAATTCAATCCATTTTCCTCCATTGATAGATTATCTCTTTTGTAAGCTTCTCTAAATTTAAATAAATCTTTTCCATAATAATTCGTCTTCCAAATTAATTTTTGAAATTGAATATTTGAATCTCCTTTTTTTGTATCTAAATAATATTGAGTTAAAGCTTTTCCAGAACAAACTCTTTCTAATTTCTTTAATTCTTCATCTGTTAAATCTTCAATATATTTACTCATACATTTATTTAATTCAGGAATTTATAAAAATTTAGCTAATCTAAATTAATTCTATTTTTCAATTTTGAATTATTTTTTAGGATAGATTTTAGAAATTATTTTGCAGCAATCGTCTGATTGTAAAAAATTATTTCTTAGATATAGACAAAAAAGAATAAAAATTATTACTTGATAGGTTTCATTTCATTCCAAGCCATTTCAAACATCTGTTCTAGTGCTTGAGCAAAAAATTCAGTATTAATCCAAACTCCAACGTCATAGTTAGGATGGAATTTTTCATCATCTAAAAGCATAAACATTAATTGATTACCATCAATAATTGTAAATCTTGCCTTAATTTTGTCTAATTTTCTAACTTCAGCAACTTTACTTAATTCACGAGCAACTTCAATATTATTGTTATCAATTGGAGCAGCAATTCTAATTACAACTCCTCTTTTCTTAACTTTTTCAAGCGAAGGAAGTAATGCTTCTAATTTTCTATTTAATCCTTCTCCTGTTGTAACCATAGTTATTGTTTTTTCTGCGTCACGAACCATCATATCTAAGTGGTTGTATAAATTTTGTCTACCTTTCAAGCTACCAGATAAATCACTTGGTTCAACAAATTTAATCCCTTTAGTAAATAATCCAGTTAATTCTTCCAAAACTTCATCGCCTTTCAAAGTTTCTAATCTCTTTGTTCTCTCTTTAGCTTCAACCATTAAGTTCTTTTTCACTCTTTCAACAACTTCTTCTGGTTTTAGAGCAACAAATTTGATTGGTTTACCAACTTTCATAATAATGAATCCTTTTTTCTCTAAAGATTCTAAAATATCATATGTTCTAGAACGAGGTACATCAGAAATATTCGATAATTCTCCAGCTGTCGAAGTTCCTCTAGAAAGAAGAGCTGTCCACACCTTCACCTCGTATAAATTCAAGTCGAAAATTTTTCTCAACCTTGATAAAAACTCATCTTTAACTATCATTTTACTTTAATTAACAAAAGTCTTTTTCCTTTTTAAAGATTGCTATCTTAGAAAAGTAATTAGTGAGAGTTACTCCCTAGTAGTTTAACTTTACAACAAAAGAACCATCTTTATCCTTAATTTTGAATTCAACTAAATCATCAGATTTAATCGACGTTTCCATGATTTTTATTTCTCTTGAACCAGTTCTTTCTTTCAAAAATTCAATTCCATTTTCAATTATTTCTTTTAATTCAGGAGAATAAATTTCTAAATCAATTGAATCTTCCTTGTTCAATCCAAGTTTTTTTCTAGTCGCTTGAATATTTCTTGAAAGTTCACGCATATATCCTTCGGCTTCTAAACCGGGAGTCATTTCTAAATCAAGTTCTACTTTAATTTCTTTTGATTCTTTAATTTCAACAACTTTAACATTTAATTCCTGCGCAATAATTGGTATAAATCCTGCCGGAAGTAATGTTGTTGATTCAATATCAACTTTTGAAAGAGGCCACTTTAAACTAGCATTATTTTGATCTCTTTGTCTTAAACCTTGAGAAACAATTTCTCTAACTAAATTCATTTCTTTTTCCAATTCTTCATCAATCAAAGAATCATCTGAATTTGGCCAATCTTGCAAATGAACTGATTTTTCTTTTCCATTCATGTCTTGGAAAACTTTTTCTGCTGCAAAAGGAATAATTGGAGCTAAAACTCTTGATATTTTTTCTAAAACGTACCTTAAAGTTTTTCTTGCATTTTCATTTCCTTCATTAAATCTATCTCTAGAATTTCTAACATACCAAGTTGACAAATCTTCTAAATATTTTTTAATCTCCGCACAAGCTTTTACTGTATTATATTCTTCCAAATATTTTTTAACAAAAGAAGATAATTTTTCTGTTATTGATAAAATCCATTTATCCATTACATTATCTGATTTTACAAATTCCAAATCTGAATCTTGTTTGTACTCATTATAAAAATTTCTAACATTATACAATAGAACCATAACTTTCTTGTAAATTTCTTGTAATCCTTTTTCTGAAAAATTAAAATTGTCAGCATTCATAACTGGGGACTGTAACAAGTAAAATCTTAAAGCGTCCGCTCCGTATTTTTCAACAACTTCTAGTGGGTCCGGATAATTCTTTTTTGACTTACTCATTTTTTGCCCATCTTCAGCCAAAATTGTTCCCGTTGTCAAAACATTTTCAAAAGGAATTTTATCAAATAAAATTGCTGAAAGTGCAATCATGTAATAAAACCAGGCTCTTGTTTGTCCAATATATTCTACAACAAATTGTGCAGGGAAATTAGTATCAAAAAATTCTTTATTTTCAAACGGATAATGAAATTGTGCAAAAGTCATCGAACCTGATTCAAACCAACAATCCAAAACTTCTGGAATTCTCGTATATTCTTCTCCATCAATTTCTAATTTAATTGAATCCAAAAAATCTTTGTGTAAATCAATTTCTACTCCTTCAGGCAAATTAGTTGCATATTGTTTTAATTCTTCAATTGAACCTAAAACTTTTATCTTTCCTGAAGTAGATTTCCAAATTGGAATTGCTGTTGCCCAATATCTATTTCTTGTAATATTCCAATCAGGTGCAGTTGTAATGTTATGTTTCATTCTACCTTCCTTAATGAAAGATGGAATCCAATTAATATTCATATTTAATTCTAAAAGTCTCTCCTTAATTTTTTGAATATCAACAAACCATGCTGGAAGTGCTCTATACATTAATTTTGTGTCACATCTGTAACAAAACGGATATTCATGTTCCATTTTCCTTGACGCAATTGCTTTTCCTGATTTCTTTAAATCAATTACAATTTCTTCATTTGTATCATGAATATATTTACCTGCATAATCAGTAACTTCACTTGTAAAATGTCCGGTTTCATCCACTGGTTGAACCATTGGAATTTTATATTTTCTACAAACAATATTGTCATCCTCTCCAAATGCAGGAGCAGTGTGAACAATTCCAGTACCGTCTTCAGCCGTCACAAAATCTCCCAAAATAAATTGAAATGCGTTTTCTGTATCTTTGAAATATGGAAATAATGGTTCATATTTTTGTCCTTCTAATTCCTTACCTTTCATTACTTTTGTAATTTCATAATCTTCCTCTGATTTGTAAAAGTTTTGAATTAATTCTTTTGCCATAACATAAGTATTTCCATCCGATTTGTCTTTCACAAAAGTATATTCTAATTCTGGTCCAACTGCCAAAGCCAAGTTTGATGGAAGTGTCCAAGGAGTTGTTGTCCAAGCAATCGCGTAAGTGTTTTCATATCCATCTAATTTGAATTTTACTGTAATTGTTATGTCTTTTACATTCTTGTAAGAATTATCCATTGCAATCTCTGACTTTGCTAACGGAGTTGAACACCTCGGGCAATACATTAAAATTTTTTCTCCCTCGTATAAATATCCTTTTTCATATAATTGCTTAAACGCCCACCAAACAGATTCAATATAATTTGTATCCATTGTTTTGTATCCGCCGGCAAAATCTACCCAACGACCAATTCTGTCAACATATTTTTCCCATTCATCAGCATAAGTCATTACTTTACTTCGACAAAAATTATTAAATTTCTGAACTCCCATTTCTTCAATTTCATCTTTTGAATTAATTCCAAGTTCCTTCTCTGCAATATTTTCAACAGGAAGTCCGTGACAATCCCAACCCCAATTTCTTTTCACATACATTCCATTCATCGTAAAAAATCTTGGAAAAACATCTTTTAGAATTGAAGCTAGTAAGTGACCGTAATGTGGCAAACCAGTTGCAAATGGCGGACCATCATAAAAAATATATGGCTTTCCATTTTTTGTTCTCTCTAAAGATTTTTTAAATATTTTTTCTTTCTTCCAGTAATCAATTATTTGTTGTTCGATTTCATTGATGTTTGTCATGGAAAATTGAGGTTTTGTGGTTTTATAAAATTTCGGTATTCATTATCAATTCAAAGTATAATAATACTTATTAACTATTTTTTTTATTTTAAATTATGTCAAATATATTTGTACGTTATGGAGTAATTGAAGGTTTTGTTGGACCGATGGCTTCAGGAAAAAGTTCCGCATTACTAAAAAGAGTTGACCCATTAAGATGGATTCCTGGGAAGAATTTTATCGGATTTAAACCAAAGACAGACAACCGAGAAAAACATTGTAGAAGTACAGAAAATTTCATTAATTGGATTCATATTCCTGCAAATGAACCAGAAAGAATTTTTGAATATGTAAACCAATCACACGACTTGGTTGCAATTGACGAAGCACAATTCTTTGATAAAAAGATAGTTGAGGTTATTTTAAAATTACAAAAATTAATGAAAAACATAGTTTTTGCTGGACTTGATTCAGATTTTCGGGGTGAACCCTTTGGAGCAATGAAAGAATTAATGTTTCATTCAAATGAATTAACAAAACTCCATGCAATTTGTAATAAATGTGGAGAACCAGCATATTACACACAGCGTTTAATCGAAGGAGAACCAGCCCCATACACAGCACCAATAGTTTCAATTGAAGGTAAAGGCAAAAAAGAAACATATGAATCCCGTTGTTTCAAACATCACGTTGTTCCAGGTAGAAAATAATTAGAAAAATTTAAATAAACTAAAAATTCTGCTTTCTAATGAATATATTAAACCCCTTCAGTAGAGAAGAGTATTATATGAAAAAATCTTTAGGTCAATATGGTAAAGAATTTAATTTATATAAATTCAAAACTATGATAAATGGGGCAGATAGTATAAAGTACTTTGAATTTGTTGGAAGAATAAATGGTTTTGGAAAAATTCTAGATGATGAAAGAATTATAGAAGAAAGAGCGTGGATGAGAAAAACCCATTTTGATGAAATTCCAAATTTGTATAATTTTTTAAAAGGGGATTTAAGTTTTGTAGGTATTAGACCAAAAAGTTTAGACACCTGGGAGGCATTTCCAAAAAAGCATGTAAAAAGAGCACTTCAATTTAAACCTGGGTTATTTGGAATAAATTATGCTTATACAAATTTGCGAGATTTCAAGGATTTAATTCAAGCAGAAGAAGAATATTTATCAAGAAAAGAAGAACAACCTTTGAAAACAGACATAGAATATTTTTCAAAAATAATATATAATAAAACTATTCTTGGAGAACGGAGTAGTTAATCACTTCTTAATCTTACTAAAACTTTCAACAACATCTTTTTCAACAAAGTGCATTTTCGAAGGTAAAATTATACAATAGGGTAATTGAACTCCGTCATATCCACGGAATTCTTCAATACTTCTGTAAAGAATTTTTCTGTCTTTTGTTCCCATTTTTTGGCAAACAATAAATTTCTTTAATGGAATATTATATTCTTCAGCAGCTTTTCTCAATTGTTTTAATGCATCCTTAAATTGAAGTCCAATATCCACCAAAATCAAAGAATGTGCTTCTTGACTCATGTTTTGTTGAACAATTTTCATAAATGAAGTAGGTTCAAAAGATTTTTTCCAAGCTGGCATTGATGCAACTTTTCCAAACTTGTATAATTGTAAACCAGTTTCAGCAACAGCATCAAAAATTGAAGCGTTGTAACAAACCTTGTATTTGATTCCAGTTTGACGGCATTCATCAAGTAAAGTAATATGTGTTGTAGCAGTTAAGGGTGAACCATAAACCAAAAGTGCAACGTTTAGTTTTTTTGCTTCATCTACAATACTCAAATCTTCAACTTTCTCACGACTTGCCGGAATAACTTTTTTCAAAATAATTTCTTCAAGTTGGTGTTTAGTATAAGGAAAATCAACAGTATAACTTTCTAAGTAAACTCTTTTACATTTGTTAATAGCATCAAGTCCTTCCTTTGTAATGCTTCGTTCATTTAATCCAAGACCAATTAAGTAAAGTGTCATAAAGAAAAAAGTTTATTTTGCTTTATTAGGGTTTTGGTTCAATATTTTTATCAACACACCAATCTTTGTAACAATTCTTATAATTTACAGGTAACCCAAAAAATTCATTAGTCGCAAAAGAAGCTTGTTCTAACTCAATCACAACTTCTTCATGAACTCCGCCATTTTGAAAATCTATGAGTCCAGATTTCAAAAAGAAAAAACCTGAAACAATAAATGAAAGGAGCATAATAATTGTTAACAATGCTAATTTCTTTCCTATCCTATTCATTTTCTACCTCCAAAAATTTTATTATTCCATTTTAGATATTTATTTGTCAACCAAAAAAATGCCTTTCCAAGTTGCCAAGTTCCAATAGAAAAAATAAATCCAAAAGAAGTTAATCCAATAAGTCCAAATAAAGCGGACAAGAATAGATCATTAACTGCTCTAGAATGAGGAACAATAAATCCAAAAATTACTCCTAAAATTGAAACAATTCCAGAAAAAATAATAGCCCAACTAGAAACAATTAATCCAATAATCCCGCCAAGTAGTCCTATCCACAACCAAAGAATCAAAAACAAATTTAACAAAATTAACAAAGTTATTTTCCAACCACTTCTTTTTCTCTTAATCTTTTTTTTCTTCTTTTCCTTCTTTTCAATTTTCTCAAATATTTCTTTTACTTTTTTCTTTGCATGCGCTACTTCCTTTTTGATATTTTTCCAAATATTTCGTCCAAGCTTTTTTGTATTAACCCAAAATTCAATTAAAGAAGAATTAAGTGAAACTTCCTTGTATTTATGTAATTCACGTCTAACTTCACGAGCAATCTCCTTTGGATTTCCAAGCGACTTTGCAATTTCACTCTCCTTTCTTTTTTTCCTTTTTCCAATTCTAAAGTGTTCTTCGTAGTCTTCTAATATTTCCTTAACGTCCTCTTCTTTAAGTCCAATTAAATGTTCCTTTAACTCTTGTAAAAATTCTTTTTTGTTCATTTTAATATTTCTTCAATCTTCTTTGTGAATTCCATCCATTCTTCTTTTAGTTTTTTTGCTTTTGTGTTTCCTTTTTTTGTCAAGGAATAATATTTTCTTGAAGGCCCCTCACTTGATTCCTTCAGGTAAGTTTCAAGGTAACCCTCGTTTTTCAATCTCTTAAGGATTGGGTAGAGTGTTCCTTCCGTAATCGAAATGTTTTTTGAAATTTTCTGGACAAGTTCATAACCGTAGTGATCCTTCTTTTCCAATATTGAGAGTACACATAAATCGAGTACACCTTTTTTGAATTGTGTGTCCATTTTCCATTGTATTGCTTAGTACTTTGTAAAACATAGTAGTATATAAATGTTTTGAAAATCCAAAACAAAATTAATTTATTTCTTCAAGCTTCTGCTTGTAACAATTGCAATAAAGAAAAAAGTAAACATAATCCAGTCCCGGTTAAACAAAAGTCCAAGGAGACCAACAGAGAGACCAATGTAAGTTAGGATGATAAAATATTTTCTACCAATCACTTGTTCATCGAGTGTTAGGCGCTTTAGAAACTCCCCTAAAGGAAAACCAAGCGCTAAAACTAAAACTCCAATTAGAATTTTTATGACCTCTTCCATAATAATATTTAATAAATCTGGTTTTTATATTTAATTATATGAAATACATTGTAGTAGCAGACAAATTTGACACAGCAGGGAGAAATATCCTAACACAGCTTCTAGATTTAGAGAAATTTGACTATTCAGTTTCAAACGGGAGTATTCTTGATTCAGCTAATTTAGACTTAGAAAAAATAAGTAAATATGATATGGTAATCTTTGCTTCAAAGCATAAATCAGAAACAAAAGAAAAAACTTTGTCACTGCACGCGCCAGGGAATTTCAGAGAAGTTTGGGGCGGAGGAAAGGAAGGTAGACTAAACCATGCTTCAGCACTTTTTCAAAAATATTTATTTCAAAAATTAAACGAAGAAAAAGAAAAATCCGGATTAACTAGATATAACGTAACACTCGAGTGCACGCATCATGGCCCATTAATTGATGTTCCTTGTGTCTTTATTGAAGTTGGCGGAACTGAAGAAGAATGGAAAGACAAAAAAGCAACTTTTGTTGTCGCTAAAGCAATTCGTGAGGCAATTTTAACTTACAAGCCAAATCCTTACAATGAAATTGCATTTGGAATCGGCGGACCACATTATTGTCCAGCCTTCAATAAACTGCAACTAGATTCAAATGTTGCAATCGCCCACATAATTCCAAAATATGTTTCTCCAATAACTGAAGAGATGATATTACAAGCATTCAATCAAACAATTGAAGAAATTGATTTTGCCGTAATCGACTGGAAAGGGGTGGGAAAAGCCGAAGATCGTGACAAAATAATTGAAATTCTAGAAAAAAATTATATCCCTTACAAAAAAGTAAGTGAAATAAAAAGATAAATAAAAATAAAAACTAAATTATTTTTTGGGTTTCTTCCAAGCAACTAATCCTATTACAATTAAGTAAAGAACTTTGCCTACTGTTGGTAAAATCATTGAAAGACTTGCCCAACCAGGATATTTCGCCTTTTCAAAAATTCTCCACATAGAAAGTATTAGAAGAATGAAAAGTGCAATCCAACCAAGAATTGGAATCAAAACCAAAAAGACCCATGCCCAATTGAATCTTCCCATCTGAAGAATCATTGACACATTAGCAAAAGGAATCCATGCAAGCCAAGGCCTCTTGTACTTTTGTTTTTTACCAATAGTTTGCCACGCCAACGCATGATAAACATAAATTGCAACTCCGAATAATCCTAGAACAACATTTCCCAAAACAAAAATCCAATTTGGAATAACAGGTAATAAATCTATAGCCATTTTCGCCTCCTTGTAAAATAAACAAGAACTATTACTTTATATTATTTGGGGAAATGGAAAATAAGGGGAAAAAAGGAAGATTAACAATATCCATAATCACATAGATCAATAGTTTTATTTCCTATTTGAATTGGTTTGCTAATAATATAAGATCCAAATACAGATAAATAAAATAAAAAAATTAAAAAAAAATTTAAACATATCCACAAAGAAACTATTTGCCAAAGTCTAATTTCATTTTTTGATAATTTTAGTCTTCCCACAATCCAAAAAAAGAAAGAATTAAGAATAGAAAGAAATCCCAAGAAAACCAAAGTATATGTAATTTTTTGATTTTTTTCTATTTCATCTAGAATTTGAATTTCAATTAATGAAACGCAATCTTCATAACTTAAATTTATTCCAAGAACAGTTTCAAAATCATTATTTAGAGAAAATTGACACGCTTTCATAGGAAGATCTAAATTATACCTAAGAGAAGAATATGAACTAGCATGTAAAGAGGCTAATACAAAAAATAATCCTGCTAAAACTGTAAGTATTTTTGTTAATTCAAACCAAGATTTTGCTAATTCAATTCCATCGTCTTTCATAATTCCTCAAGATATAAAGATTATTTAATTCTTTCTTCACTAAAAACAAAACGCCACAGCCCTAACTCACATTCCGTGAAAGCTGATATAAATTCACTTCGTTCATTTATTACACTTTCAGAAATGCTCGGATTTGAATCGGGTTCCCCTCGTTAAAACTCAATTAGAATATTTTACGCCCCAGCCGAGATTTGAACTCGGGTTACCGCCGTACTCTGAAAATGGTTGCGTTGAGACGCTAGATTCACCTCTTTCACCAAGATTAGAATCACCTCTTCTCAGATTATGTAATCTAATTTTCTTGAGAGGGCGGCGTACTTGGCCACTATACTACTGGGGCTTCCAAGATAGAAATTTTAATCTCCATCCAAATTATCGGAAATACCGATAACAAATATAATTTCTCTTCGTTTAAAAGGATTTTGTAAAAATCTTACTTCTTTTTCTTGTGAAGAATTTTTCCCAAATAATAAACAGAACCAAATACAATAACTCCAGGTAAAAAACTAATTCCAAGCGCCGGAAGAAGTAAACTAGTTCCAATTGTTCCAACAGTTCCAGCTCCAATAGATTCCAAAACTTGCATAGCCTTTGGAATACTTTTCTCAACATCTTTTTGAAGAGCATCAATTTGCATAATCATTTTACCTTTTTTCAAGATTCTAATTTTTTTATCTTCCTCAGAAACAATAACAACCAAGTTGTCTCCCTTCGCAGCACTAATTGCAGCACTGTGCCTTGTTCCATAATTCTTGAAAACTTTTGTACTCTTCACCCTAACGCCGTATGACTGCATAAATCCTTGTTTATCAATAATTACAGCCCCATCCATTAATGCAAGCGACTCAAGAAGTTTCGGGTTTTTAGTAACATTAAATGGCGGAACAGATTGATCAACTAATGGCTTATGTTCAATTTCACCAACTACAAAAAGTGCACCCTCTCCTCGCTTTGCAATACGTAGCGAAACCTGAATTAACGTCTCTTGAATTTTATTTATGTCCATAAACAGAATTAATCTATCATTTATTTAAATCTTATCTAAATATATTTGTATAAGATATTGTATTTTGAATAATCGTATTTATATATGGAACAATACTATTTTTCTAATGGAAAATGAAAAATGTCCTGACTGCAACAACACAGGAATTGTAAAAGATGCCTCTGGTGTTCACACTTGTTTTAAATGTCTAGTCTCAGGCAGACTCGATCAACATTCTGAAAAAATAAGAGAAAGTAAAATCAGACTTTAATTTTATTAAATAGCGCTACCCTGTTCGTATTCTGTGAAAGATTTCTAAATTCATTTCGTTCATTTATTACACTTTCAGAAGATTTTCGCCGTGACTTCGGTTCGAATCCATATTCGTTAAGTATAAAAAATAAATTTCTTTAATTCAATTAGTTCAGCGCTATAGTCTAGCGGTCAAGGATACGGGACTCTGAATCCCGTGACCCCGGTTCGAATCCGGGTAGCGCTATAACACAATTAATTTTATTTTTATATTTAATGAATCCTTTGTAATAAATCAAGAATCAGACTCTAAAGAGGGGGGAGAGGAGATTTTTTATCAGGAATATTTATTTTATAGAAATAATTATAAAGAATTTTTTACAATCTATTTTATGAATAAAAAATTATTTATTTTTTCTGGAATAATTATTATTTTGGTTTTGGCTCTTGTTTCTACATTTTTATTTCAAGATAAAACTTATTCAAATGAAGAAGTTTTAGAGATAGTTCATCCAGAAATTAAAAATTACTGTTTTAATCTTGATGAAAAAGCAATTTTTTCTCACTGTAATATCTGTAAAGGATATTACAAAGGAAATGTATCACAATTCAATTATGTTAAAGTTGGAGATTTTGAAGACATTCCCGTTGAACAAGGAGTTAGATACATTTTAGAACAAAGAGGAAATAATTATAATATTGAACTTCGTGTTCCCATTATTGCTGGAAGAAATGATAGGCCGGCTGGTTACTCAAAATTAAGTTTTGAATTAGATAAAGAAGGTAAAATCATAAATTCAAATATACCTGAAATTAATGAATGTGTCTCTCAATAGAGCTTTTAATTTCTCTATTCCAAAGTAAATAAGAATATTTTTATATCAAACTTACATTATTTTATCATGGTAATTGGAGCAACATTTTTTGTCGTGGCAGCATTAATAGTTTTTATCTGGGTATTTATTGAAGTAAAGCGATTAAAACATAAACTCTTTGCAATCTTTCTAATCGGCTTAATTCTTTTCACATACATTAGTTTTACCGTAAGTCTCAAGGGAAAAGACGTGGATTTCAAAACTGTTGATGGAATAATAAAAGCAGGAAAACTCTACATGTCTTGGTTGGGTTCAGTTTTCACAAACATAAAATCAATTACAGCTTACGCTTCAAAACAAGATTGGAAAGAATACAACGAATCAGTCGTAAATGACACGAGTAAAGTAGAAGAAATCTGGGCGAAGCTCTGAAAACTTTTATATACTCAAAATTACTATAGTTAACATGGCAAAAAAGAGTGTGAAAAAACAGGCCAAAGTGAAATCTCCAAAAGTTCAAACGAGAAAAGAGAAATTCACAATAAAAGCAATCGAACTAAGAGAAAGATTTTCAAGTAGACTCTTCATTTATTCTATTATCACTTTTGCAATTTCATTATTAATTTATTTCATAACAAATGAAGAGGTATTAATGGCATTCTTTGGGTTCATCGCAATAATCTCGGGTGCAATTGCAGTTTTATTCTTGATAATCTTTTTGATTTTTTTCTTCCTAGAAAAAATGAGCCTTGTTCCAAAAAGAAAGAAGGCAAAGAAAAGAAAGTAAATTATTCGTTTTCTAAATAGCTCCAATAATTATTTTTACCAATAATGATATGATCTATTACATTAATCCCGAGTAAATCTCCACATTCAATTAATTTCTTTGTAATTGAGATATCTTCTTCAGATGGCGTTGATTCTCCAGACGGATGATTATGAACAAGAATAATACTAGAAGAAGACGATTTAATTGCAGACTTAAAAATTTCCCGCGGATGAACAATTGAAGCATCCAAAATTCCAACTGAAACATTCTCTATTTTAATTATCTTATTTTTTGAATCAAGTAAAAGACAATAAAAATATTCTTTTGTTTTTCCTTCTAATTTTTCCTTCATCAAATTATAAACATCCTTCCCACACTTTATTTTTGAAATTTTTTCACTTCCCAAATTTATTCTTTTCACAAGTTCAGGAATTGTTAATATTTGAACGGCCTTACTTTTTCCAATTCCTTTGATTTCACACAACTCTTCAACAGAACAAGAAAACAAATTTTTCATTCCATATTTTTTAATTAATTTATGTGAAAGCTCCAAAACATTTTCATTAATAATTCCTGTTCTCAAAATAATCGAGAGTAATTCAGTATCACTCAAAGATTCAGGACCAAGTTCAATAAACTTTTCTTTTGGTCTTTCTCTCTCAATTATATCTTTTATTTTCATGAATAATAGAAATACAACCTTTCAATAAAAGATTAATTTTTCCCGTTGGATAAATTCTTCTTTTCACCAAGGTCTTCAATCGCAAACATTATTCCAATCTGAATCAAAGTAGTTTTGTCAATCTCCCCCAAACCTCTCTTCTTTGCTTCATTTTTTATTTCCGATAGAGTCCTTTTCATAATATGTTTAACTATACATATATTCTATTTAAATTTATGTATTCACTAATAAATATGACAAGAAGAAATATCTTGGAAGTGACACAAGAAATTTACACTTTATTAAAAAAAGAAAAAGAATTATCAATAAAATCTATTTCTGATAAAATTGGTTCACAGTGGAGAACAACACTAAAGTCACTAGAAATGTTAAAAGAAATTAATGTTGTTCGAGAGAAAAAAGGTAAAAAACTAAACAAAGAAGAAAGACTATTTTTCCTAACAGAGAAAAAAAGCGAATATAACAAATAACGAACACATTCGATAATGTTGTTTTAAAAAATTAATTCGTCTTCAATTAATGAAAAAACAAAACATTTTCTTTGTAATATTCTTGTGTGTTTTGTTTATTGCAGCAAAATCAAACTTTTTCACAAACGAATTCAATTTACAAAATAAAATAATTTCCTCAATTAACGAAGAAAAAGCACAAAATTTTCTCTTGACAGGTTATTCAATTTATGAAACGAACAAAATCAAAATAAATTCTGTTTACTATTTCCTAATTGCCTTTATTGCATTAGTCTTGTTTATCTTATTATCATTCAAAAAAGAAAATGTTTCATTAATTGATGAAGCAAAAAACTTGCTAAAAAAAGAAACACTTGAAGATGCAGAGGAAAAGTACGTTAAAGCAAAAGATCACTTAAAAGAAAAAGAGAAAGAAAAAGTTGAAGAGTTAAAGGAAGAAGAAATAGAAGAAACAAAAGTCGAAAATGAAGTTTTCAAAAAAGAAGAAGAAGTGCCAGAAGAAGAAATTTATTAAATTCCAGGTAACTTAAATTAAAATGGAATTAGAATTAGACAAATATTATTTTTTAGAAATTAAACGAAGAGGAAGGTTTATTGATTACAAGGCAAAAATTAGAAAATTCCTAAAAAACGAAGTTTCTGTACTAACTGATGACGGAGAGAGACTAACTTTTTTCTTAAATGAAATTGTAAGATACAAAGAAATTCCTCCTTTTGAAAAGAAAAGAGAATTCATAATTAATACAAAAAGAGTTCCAAAAGAAAAATTAAAACCTGTTCTAAAACCAGAGTTCTAAGAAACCTAATTAAACCCAAATTTCTTTAATTTTTTATGAGAGTAAGATATAGTTTTTCATCAAGAAGAACAGGACACATTGAAAAAATTCGAAAGCAAAGAGTAAAATATCCTCAAGTTGCAAAAAACATAGTTGACACTTCAGACATAATTCTAGAAGTTCTTGACGCAAGATTCTTGCAAGAGACAAGAAATCCCGAATTAGAAAAAGAAATAGAAAAACAGAATAAAAAAATAATTTACGTGTTAAACAAAGCAGATTTAGTGAAACCTTCAAGATTAAATGAAATAAAAGGAACAGTTTTTCCTTACGCAATTGTCTCTTGTACAAAAAGAAAGGGAATAAAGGATTTACGCGATTTAATCAAAAGACTCGCAAAAACAATTGAGAACCGTGAAATGCGTGAATTAAGAAAGGACAAGGTAATTTTAGGAGAAGACAAAAGAATAAAAGTTGGAGTAATTGGTTACCCGAATGCAGGAAAAAGTTCTCTACTAAATATTTTATCAGGTAGTTCAAAAGCGGGAGTTGGTTCTGAAGCAGGTTTCACAAAAAACGTTCAAAAAATAAGACTTTCAGAAGACATTGTTTTAGTGGATTCCCCTGGAGTAATTCCAAAAGAAGATTATTCTGTAACAGACCAAGAAAAAATTTCAAAACACACTCTAGCTGGAGGAAAAAGTTACACTCAAGTGAGAGACCCAGATTTAGTTGTACTAGATTTATTCAAAAAGCATTCCGACGCATTAAACAATTTTTACAATGTAAATGCAGAAGATTCAGAAGAATTAATTGAAGAAGTAGGAAAAATAAAAGGTTTCATGAAAAAAGGCGGAGTTGTGAACGAAGACGCCGCAGCACGTGAAATACTTCGTTCTTGGCAATTTGGTGAAATCAAAGTTTAAACTCATTCAAGAATTCATTCACAAAATTAATGTCTCCATCATTTGGAATAATTAAATCAAATATTTCTTTATATGCATCCATTCTTTTGTCAATCTCTTCATTCAAAAATCCAATCTTAATTAAATTTTCATAAGGGAATTCTCCAATCATTTCAACATCCCCCAGAGAATCTCCCAAAAGTAAAACATTTTTTCTTTTTTCTAATTCCTTGTAAATTTCAAGTTTCTCTAACTGCGCTTCACCTTTATTTTCAGAGTGAATTATTGGGGGCTTTGGAAAACGAGCGTAACCTTCGCTGTCCCATTCAAAGAAGTTAGAAACAATTGTTATATTCTTGTAAAGAAGCCCTTGTTTCTCCAGATACATTGGGATTAAGTCCCCAATTCCCGAAGCAGATAAAATAACTAATGGAATTTTATGGTCCCGTAAAAATTTCAACATATCACTAACACCTTCTCTTAATTCAATTTTTCCAGCTTCAATAACTTCCTTCAAATGACTCAAATTTACTCTCTCTTTAATTAACAAATCAAAAATTTTAATCCACCACTCCTTCATTTTGGCATCACGAACTTCAGGTTCCAAAGTGTGATCAAGTTCTATTGGATGATATTCCGAAAAAAGCCTTTTTGCTTCATTTTGATAATCCTCACTTAAAATATTTCTATTTCTAAGTTCAGAAATAATCGAAGAAGTTGGAACTCCATTCACGTGCGCCTTTGTCAAAGTTTTATCAAAATCTGCTAGAACATGCAAGTTTTCAATTCCTCCCCCTAATATTTTTTCTTTAATTTTTGAGAAATTTTTGCTTGAAATAATTACTTTTGACATAAAATGTAAAAAAAGTAAAATATCTTAAAACATTGTCACCACTTGAGAAAAGTGACAAAAAGAAAGGTTTAAATAATAAATATTCCTTGATTTTTCATGACAGGAATACTAAGAATTAATGCATATGATACCGATACAAAACAAAGGTATCTGTTAATCGCTTCAGATAGCCAAACGTCTAAAAGAATAGGTGGGAAAATTGTAAAAGAAGGAGACACAAAGAAAATTTATTTATTAGAAAATCACTTATTTGCTGGAGCTGGAACCTCTTTAATTAATGATGAAGTAGAAGTAAATAAATTAAAAAAATTACTTTTTTCAGATAGTTTAGATAAACATAAAGTAAAAGTACAATTAATGATGATGGATTATTTACATAAAAATAATAATATTTATTTTGTTGCAGATAAAAAAAATTTAGAATTTGATGATTTAGGAAATAAAAAAATTATAATTTATGGTCCTGCTTGGGCAACAATTGGCAGTGGAAGAGAATATATAGCAGAAGTTCTAAAAGAATTACCCAAAGATAAAATAGTAAAAATGCCAATGAAAGATTTACTTGAAATTAGTTACATGGCAATAAACAATGCAGCAAAACATAATGAAGACTCTTTTACGGGGGGATTTTTTTCCTTTGGAGCCGTCGGTGAAAAGCAATCAAACTTAGAATTAAATTTAAAAAAATTATGCAATTAAAATGACAAGTGAATTAGCAATAAAGTGTTTTGATCCAAATTTTAAAAAAGAATATATTTTAATTTTAGCCGACACACAATCAAACATTTATCGAGATGAAAAATTTATACCAGAAGAAAATATAAAAATAAATAAATTTCTAAATACTAAAGATAATAGATATTTAATTGCATATTCTGGAAATTCATTATATAATGAAAAAATAAATCCAGCTATAATTAACGAAAATTACAGAAAAATAACCGATGAAAAAAATCTTTCATTTGGTGAATTAGAAAATTCACTAAAAAATATTAATTCAAAATTAAGTGAAATTGATACACCAAATACCTTTCTAATTGCAAACAATCTTGGAAAATTATCTTTGGATGCATATGACATAAATGGATTACAAAAAGATGAATTATTTTTTTCTGCAGGGAATGGAAGTAAAGAAATAAATAAATGGATTAAACAAAAACTAATCAATTTGAATAGGGATGAAAATAATTTTATTTTACCCATCTCTGATGCAATAAAACTATCAATGCAGGCGCTAAATTATGCAGCAAAAAGCGACATAAACACAGGAGGATATTTTAATTTGGGAATTTTGTCCGAAGACAAAAAAATAAATTTTAGTGAATTTGGGAAAATAAATAAAAATTTGGGTTACAGAGAAATGATTAAACTTTGTGAAAAAGAAAAAAACAAAGTAGAACAAACATTTAATGTAAATTCTTTGGAGGAATTAATATTTAATTAAAATGACAACGGGCATTTCACTTCACGCATATGATAAAGACTTTAAAAAAGAATACATTTTGTTAGCAAGTGATTCACAAAGATCAACACAATTAAATAATATGATTCTTGCCAAAAGTTATGATGCAAAAAAGATTTTATACAATGAAAAGAGTAATTTTTTTATCTCTCATTCTGGGAGACAATTGACAAATTCAATGAATAATTCAATAAATACTATAATCAATTATGACCAGTTAATTTATGAATCAAATTTGTCTAAGGGAATGATTTTTGATATTTTAGATAAATTTGAAGAACCTTTTTATTCAAATCATTATCATTTTGCAATAAATGAGAAAGGAAAATTATCTCTTAATGCGAGAGCAATTCCAGAAAATTTTTGTAACCCAAAAATAATTGAAAAAAATATTTTTTGTTCTTGGATTGGAACAGGCGGAGAATTTATTCAAGAATTTATTCTTGACGAAGTATTAAAAAGCAAAAAAAATGAAAATGGTTTTCTTGAAATCCCTCTAAAGCATTCTTTAGATTTTTTTTATTCTTCCCTATGCAATGCATCAAAAAAAGATCAATATACTGGAGGAAATATGCAAATAGGAGTACTAGAAAAAAATAATTCTTCACTTATTTATGACTTTGCTCCACTTGAAATAAAAGAAGATTTTTACACAATTGAAAACAGAAATTTAGAATCTTTAAGAAAAGAAAACATCAACCTTTCAAAGTCATTAGATAAAATTCTCCTTGGAATTTAATCTTATTCTTTAGTTTATTTTTGAGATAAAATGCTATAATTTCATTTTGCCGTGTAGCAGCGCTACGTAAAAAATTAAATTGTAGATTTTAATCAAAAAGAATCAAAGAATCTTAACCATATAATCTCCTTCAAGCCTATACCCCAATTTCTTGTAATATTCCCTAACACCAACGCCAGAAATAACTGCAATTTTTTTGTAACCAGTTTCTTTGGCTAACTTCTCAGCTTCATTCATTAATTCTTTACCCATTCCTCTATGCTGACTTCTTTTTGCTTCGCTACCAAGTTTCAAAGCCTGACCATAAACATGAAGCTCACGAACAATTGCAGCGTCTTTTAATTCAGGAATAAAAGTTTCTTTAGTAAATCTCAACCTTAGTAAACCAAATAAAACATCATCTTTATTCACCATTTCTAAAAAGATTTCTTTTCCTTCAGAAGCGTCATATTCAATTGTTTTTAATTTAACATCCAAATTAACTTCTCCCTTCTGATGTCCAATTTCCCTAAGTCTAATTTCTTTTATTCCACCTTCTTTTAGAAGTTCTTCAGTAATGTCTCCTCGCATAGAAGTAGAAGCAACATCTTCTTGTAACATTTTTTCTTTTGGAATCTCTCGCATCATCCTCATAACACGACAATATTCTGGAATTTCATGCATCATCCATTTGACAAAATCACGAATTTCTTTGTTTGAATAAGGTGTGTAACCAATCTCTTTGTAATTTTTTGCCAAAGGCGAAGACTCAACAATTTGACAAGGGTAAATTTTTAATTGATCCGGCCTAAACCGCGAATCCTCAAAAACCAATTTAAATTTTTCTTTATCATTTTCTATTGTCGAATAAGGAAGTCCCGGCATTATATGGTAACCAATTTTAAACCCAGCATTCTTTAATCTTTTTGTGGCATCAACAACATCTTTTACTGTATGCCCACGATTTGTTTTTTTGTATAAATAGTCATCAAGCATTTGAACTCCTATTTCAACTCGAGTACAACCATAACTTAACATTTCTTTAATTTCTTCTTCGCTGCAATTGTCCGGCCTGTTTTCAATACATAAAGCAACAATTCTGTGTTTTGCAGTTTCATTCTTCGTCTTGGCTTCTTCTAAAGTTGAGGAATCTTCTCCATTCAAAACATCATAAATTCCTTTAATGTAATCATCTTTGAATTTTTTTTCGTATTGTAAAAAAGTTCCACCAATAATAATCACTTCAATTTTGTCAGCGGGGTGTCCCATTCCAATTAAAGAATCTAGACGAGTTTTTACTTGAACTCTAATATCATATTTCAATGCCATCGCCCTCATAATTGCAGGCGACTTGTCAGTATAAGATTGAGGAACAAACTCTCCTCCAGGGCAATAAATACAAGTTCCATGGTCACACTTTTTCGGCGGTAAAACTACAGTTAACGGAATAATTCCAGACTTTGACCTAACAGGTTTTTTTACTTTTTTTACTTCTTCCATGTTTCAATAATACCCCCCACATTTTTAAATTTAAACAAACTTGATGTTTCATGGAAGAAATAGAAAACCAAGAAAAACTTTGGGACAGAATTGCTCCAGAGTGGAATGAATACAAACAAATCCCTTCAGTTGGAAGCTCTGAATTTGTAAAAAATGTAAAAGGAAATTTACTAGACTTAGGCTCAGGTTCGGGAAGACACTTGCAAAAAATTAACGGAAGTTATTATTTGCAAGACATCTCAAGTGAAATGTTAAAATTAGCAAGTAAAAAAGCAACGGAATTAGGAATCAAACACGAAACAATTCATTCTTCTATGAACACAATTCCAAAAGAAGATGATTTCTTTGATGCAGCCATTTGCATTTCCGCACTTCATTCAGTAGAAGGAAAGGAAAATAGACTTAGGGCAATTTCTGAATTATATCGTGTTCTAAAAATTGGAGGAAAAGCATTTATTGGAGTTTGGAATAAAGAATCAAAAAGATTTAAACGACAAACAAAAAGAGGGGAAACAGAAAAATTAGTTGGTTGGCAAGATAAAGGTAAAAGATATTATTATTTACACGGAGAAGAAGAAATCCATAATCAGTTTAAAGAAGTAGGATTTAAAATTATTTCAACTCACAACAGTGAACAAATGATAAATTTCATTGTAGAAAAATAACACAATAAATAATATAAAGAGAATTAATTATTTGTCTTCATGGTAAGTAAAGAAATTTTTGAAACTTATAGAAAAATGAGCAAGTTGGGTTTATCAAAAAAAGAATCTTATAAAATTTTTAGAGAAAATATTTCTTGCATGGATTATTTTTTTGGCAATTATTTATCATTGAATAAAGCATTAGATGAAGTTTCAAAAGAGAAAATTGAAAAAAATAATTTGTGTAGTAGGATTTCAGAATTAACAGTTAACATTAAAAATAATTTTATTTTAGAAGCAATGCAAAAAAATCCCGAATTATTTGATACAAATAACGATTTTTGTTAATCGTTAGATTAATAAAATCCCCTTCTCTTTACAATTAATGAAAGAGGGATATGTTGTTGAAAAGCATTTTGAACCAATAAATATCTTCATAGTTTTTCTAATCGGTGTCGCTAGCGTTCTTTTTGTCTTAGCAACAATAAACACTTTTGAAATAAAAGAAGAATTACAAATTTTTGTATTTAGTGCAACAGGACTTGTTTATCTAATTGTATTAATATATTTTCTTCGTCCAAAAAAAATTACAACAAGTCTTGGCGAAGGAAGAGTAATTGAAAAGGAAGTAATAAAAGAAGTTCCAGTAATAAAAACTGTTGAAAAAGAAGTAATAAAAGAAATTGAAAAACCAATAATAAAAAAAGTAATAGAGAAAGTAAAAGAACCAGTTGTCTTAAAAGAAATAGTTTTAGAAAAGCAAACACCAAAAACAAAATATGTGGGTTCAAACTATAACGAAAGATATCACTTAAGAAGTTGCAGATTCGCTGGCGCAATAAAAAAAGAATTTTTGGTTGAAGAAGACCATAGAAAATATTTCACACTTCGTGGATATGAACCTTGTAAAGTTTGTAATCCAGACAAAAATTAAAATGAATAAAAAAGCTTCAAAACTTTATTGTGAATTAGTCAATCTTGAAATCCCAAGAGAAAAAAGAAAAGCACTTGTTAAATTTTCTTTTTCTTGTTTAGGAAGATTTTATTCTGTAAAATCATTTATTGAAGAAGGAATAGAAAGTGCAATAGAAAAAGAAGTTTACAATATAGAAGCCTTAAGAGAAATTCAAAAAAGAATACATAACATGTATATGCCTCCGAGGTATTCAGATTATGTTTATACAAATCTAAGTTAAAATGAATTTTTACACTCCTTGTGAAATCTATAAAAAAGAAAAGGAAATGTTATACTTTAAGTTGAGGAATCTCTCCGTTTCTAAATACACTTCAAAAAGAATTTTATCAAATATTTATTCTCTTAAAGGCGAATTAAAATTTCAACCTCTAAGAATTGGACTCTTAATTTACAAAATGGAAAATAACAAAATAACTGAAGAAAAATTCAAAAAAAATTTAAGTTCATTTCTTTAAAATTTTAAACATATCTAAAAAACTCTTTTTTTCAAAGTGAACAATTTTGTCTTCGGTAATATCATAATGAACTTTCAAAAGTCCCATATTTGATAAAAAAACCGTGATAACTAAATAATCAACGCCGTCTAACTTTTGCAAACTAAAAAGGATTTTTTGCATGTTCCCTTTTATTTTTTCTTCAGCCATTTTGGCATTAATTTTTTTCTCAATTTCATATAAATCAAAAGTATAATTCATTCCAAGTTTTTCAGGAACTCTTGGGTCAACATTTTCAATTTGAATTTTTTCAACTGGCCCTCCAGTAACCTTAAATGAAAACATCTTTTTGTATTGTGGAAGATAATAATCAAAATTAATGTGGTTCTCCTTTCCATCTTTTTCCTTATCTAAAACAAAAAAACCACTACAAGGATAAGCGCCTGGATTCTCACGCTTGAAATTCTGAAATTCATCCGACGCAACTAATTTTTCATAATAAAATTGAAACTTCATAAAACATTTAAAATAATTGTCATTTTAAATGTTTCCCGTAGGGTGAGCGAAGTGAATGAGAGAGTGTTTTGGATTAGACGTTTGCCAATCGTCCCAAAACATGACCTCGAACATTTTAGATTAGTCTAAAATGAAATTAAGAAGGGGATTGGTTTATAAGAATTACCTTATTTTTGTTGAAAGAAATATTTCTATTCTTTTATCTTCTGCTTCCATGTTTTGATATATTTTTCCAATCAATCCTTTTTTTGAAACGCCACATCTATAACCATTTTCAAAATTCATACTTGGAGTTATTGTTGATTCAGAGTTATCTATTTTTGCTCTTTTGTAGTTTACAAAAGGTAAATTTGGAAAAGGAATAAGTTTATTATTTATTTCTAAGTAATTTCCTTGTAAATCCTTAAAATAATTAATTGTTTCTTTTATTTTATCTATCTTTGGCAAGTTATTTTCTAAATAACTAATCATTTCAGATGCATCAATTTTTATTAAATTCATACAATGATTAAGATTCAAAGATTTATAAAATTATTTTTATCCAATTTCTCATACAAAAAGTTATAAATAAAAATTACATGTTAATAACATAAAAAAGGTCCTAATGGACCTGTCGGGAATTGAACCCGAGAGCGTTGAATTGATAAGTCCACACTCGCACCTGCCAGGCCCATTTCCTTTTATTCCTCTTTTTTAAATTCTTAAGAGAAACTTTATTGTAAAATGAAATTTCTTAATGGCTTTTATTATTTGGTTAGGATAATTTTGGGTTATCTTTTCTATTACAATAATAATTAAAAAGAGTGAATTGCATTTTTTCTTTATGGGGATACTAAATGGGATGATATATTCTGGGGGAATTTTATTATTAGCTTTAGTTTTACTTTTAGTAATTCCAAAAATAAAACTTGCTTTCAAGAAAAATAAAAGACAAAATAAAGAAATTGTCAAGGTTTCAGAAACTAAAAAACACATTGAAGAACCAATTGAAAAAATAAACAAAGGAAGATTAGGAGATATTTTATTTTTGCCATCTCTAATTATTTTATTCTTAACTTTATTCTTGCTATTTGAAGCAAACGTTGTAGAATTTGTTCGGGGCTACGCAATTGAATTATATCCAATAAATTATGTTTCATTATTCACAATTCTTGGTTTGGTTTTCATAACAAAAGGTTCTCTTTTGGGCTTGAAATCTAAAAAAGGAGAAGGAAAACTAAAAGCATTCGTTTGGATTTCACAAGGATTCGCTCTTACAATGGTCGCACTTATCTACGAACTACTTAATCAAACTCACGTTGTTTTATTCAACATAAATTTCAGTTGGTTAATTGTTCTTTTAGTAATCTTTGAGTTCTTCTCAATAAAATCTATAATTAATCATTTCAAGAAATTTATTTAATTCTTTAAAGGTTTTTGTTACTTTTGGGGCTTGTTTGATAGAATTTTCGGAAATTATAAGGGGGGTTTATATGATTTTATTTAATAAATCTAATTTGCAAATTCAAATTTAAGAAAAATTTTTTGTTTTTCTTGTAAATTTTTCCAAAATCATGTCTATAAGTACTCGCAGTTTCTAATTTTGTATTATTCAATAAATAATCTCCAAATTGTTCTCTATTATAAACATGATAACATAAAACATCTCCATTTTCTTTTACTACAATATATCCCCCAGTTGCATCAAACTCATCATCCCAAACTTTAGAAGGAATCATTCCCAAAGCAACAGCAATTAAAAAGTTCTTTATTTTAATTTTATAAAATTTATGAAAATTTTTTTGATTAAATGAACAAGGGTTTTTCTCGACAATTTTTTCAATTAAATCAGATATTTTATTAATTCCATTCTCATAAAAATTTCTGACTAATTCAGAAACGACCAAAGGAAATTGACTATCGATAACTTGTAAATTTAACTTAAAGTTATTTTCCCTCATATCAAAATAATTTATTTTTCCACCAAGAGACTTAATCTTTTCAATTTTATCTCTAATTTGAGATAATTTGTTTATTTCATCAATTTGCTTATCTGTAAAATTTATGTTCCTTATTTCATAAATAAAATTGGTTGTTTTGCCAGCATTTAACAAAGTTGAAGGACTCCCAAGTTGGGATTTAATACTGAATCCTAATTCTGGTTCATAACCAGCTTGTGGATCATGAACAACCATTGAGATGTCTCTTTTATTTGTAGAGTTAGATTTTATTTTAGAAATCCTTATTTTTTTCAAAAAATTCTCTAAAATATCAATTGAGAAAGATCCTTTTGATTCTTGAATTTTATTAAGTAAAATTTTTGCATTTTTTTTAAATTCATAAACTGGCACTTCTTCTAAAATAAAACCTTTAGAATCTTTTATCTTAATTTTTGAATCATAATAGTATTCTTTTTTGTCACTAGAATCATTTCTCAAAATTTTAATTATTTGATAATAAATATCTTCAATTTTATTTAACTTAGAATCTGCAGCATATAATTTACCTTCAGATAATAACTTTAAGAAAACAAGTAACTCACTCCATTCTCCCTTATTTCCAGTTTTCATTTTAATTTATTATCTAAATGTTTAATTATCTCTTTCGCAGTAGCATATATGGCTGAAACTGCAACAGAATTTCCAAATTGTTTATAGGCCTGAGCATCAGAAACAGGAATTTTAAAAGAATCTGGAAACCCTTGTAATCTTGCCCACTCCCTCGGGGTCATTCTCCTAATTCCTTTTTTATTTATGGAACCTTTGATATTTGTTATAGGAATTAAATTTTTTTGTCTCTTATCAATTATTAAATTTCTTTCTCTCCCCATTCCCCCAACTACGATAGCATTAGCAATATCTTTTATATCAATTATTTGATACCCAAACCCATTACCTTTTTTAACATGTCTATCCTTATGTTTCTTTAATGTATTTAAGTAAACAGTAGACAAATAATATTTCGGAGAAACTGGTTTTTCTTCCATAACTTCTTCAAAAGAAACTGGTTTAATTTTCTTCTTCGGATAAGAAAAAGAATTTATTCCCAAATCTTTTCTAAATCCAACAATAAAAACTCTTTCCCTATTTTGAGCTAATCCAAAATCTTTTGCATTCATAATTTGAGGCTCTGTAACATAATATCCCAATTCATTTCTTAAAACATCAAGAATTGTAGCTAAAGTTTTTCCTTTGTCATGATTTATTAGTCCCTTAACATTTTCTAAAAAAATTGCCTTCGGCTTTTTTTCTTTAATTATTCTAGCAACTTCAAAAAATAAAGTGCCTCTGATATCATTAAATCCTTTTCTTTTTCCCGCAATAGAAAAAGCTTGGCAAGGAAAACCTCCACACAATATGTCATGGTTTGGGATATCTTTTTCATTAATTTTTGAAATATCTCCCAAAGGAATTTCCCCAAAATTTTCTAAATATGTTTTTTGTGCATAAGCATCCCATTCAGAACTCATGATGCATTTTCCACCTGCTTTTTCAAAAGCTAAACGAATACCTCCAATTCCTGCAAATAAATCAATAAAAGTAAATTTACTCCTCTTTTCCATATTACTATACTGCAATTTTAGTTTTTATATTTTACTTACTAAATTTTAGATACATACAATTTATTTAATAATTTCTCCTTTTCTTAAAACCCACTCAACAAAATCTTCTTGACCATTTTCAAATTCAATTATTTCTTTTTCATTAATTAAGTAAAATAAAACTCTTTCATCTGGCCTTATCCCATATGTTTCAAAATAATCGTTTCTCCATGTTCTAACTTTAATTTGATTTTCTTGTAAACTTATATCTTCATCAAGAACTAAATTTTTTCGAACTTTTTCTTGGTCAAGAATAATAAATGTTTTATTAATTGAACATAAAACATTAACATGAGTATACCAAACTGCAAGGTAGCAATCAAGTTCAGAATCGTATCTTTGTATTAATGAAAGCATGTAAATTGCCCAATCTTCACAATCTCCGCCTTTGTTCCTTATAAAATCTGAAGGGGTTTGCCAATATTCATCTTCTCCAAATCTATTTTTATCTGAAACATAATTCATATATCCATAAGCAAATATTTTTTCTAAATTTTCTAATACAGTATTTTCCTCATCTATGTTTATTTTTGAATATCTATCTGCGACTTCTTCGGGACGAACAAATCCTTGCATTGATTTTGGATTATCAGGCCAACGCGGGTTCAAATCAACAATTAATTCATAATTCATATAATCAAATAAATCAAAAACGTCCCATTCCACATAATAAGGTAAATTTGAATTATTACCAAAACAATTATTTGTGTTACCCAAAATTGAAATATTTTGAATATTATTTGAATTAATAATTTCATCTTCATATAATTCATATGTCCCTTGAACAACATAGTCAACAAAAATCCCGTTCACAAAAAGTTTTCCATCAAGTGAGCAATTTGTTATTGTATCATAAATGGTTATATTTACAAAATTTTCTAATTGAGAATAATCATTTGTTCCTTCAAGAAAATTGTACTTTTCTGAAACATTTTCATCTTCTGAATCATTTGAAGAATACAATAAAAGTAAAAATAATCCAATAACAAAAAGAAAAATGTAAAAATAGTTTATTTTCTTCATAAACAACAAATCAATCCAAACTATATAAAAATTATGACCTTAATTTCATTTCACAAAAAGCGTAGTGCAGATTTGATTCAACGCAGTCAAATCAAATCAAGCGGAGCGTTTCCCCAAACCCAAATCAAGCGAAGCTTTCTTACTTCTTTCCTCGAACTTCCTCTTTCAACTTCAAAACAAACTCTTCAACACTCAATTTAGAAATGTCTTTTTCACCATTCTTCTTAACAGCAATAACATTTTCCTTTACTTCACCTTCGCCAATTGTTACCATATAATTAAATCCAGAAATTGAAGCCTCACGAACTTTCTTTCCAATTGATTCACTTCTCTCGTCAAGTTCAACTCTGAACCCTGCTTCAAACAATTCATTATAAACTTCTTTTGAAAATTCTTTTGCTTTCTCACCAATAGTTAAAATTTTAATTTGATTTGGTGAAATCCAAAGAGGGAACTTTCCATTATAATTTTCAGTAATAATTCCGAGGAATCTGTCAATTGCACCATAAATAACTCTGTGAAGCATAATAGGTCTTTTTTCTTTACTATCTTTGTCAAGATATATTAGATCAAATCTTTCCGGAAGTGCCATGTCTAATTGTATTGTTGCCATTTGCCATGTTCTATTTAATGAATCTTTTAGATGGAAGTCTATTTTTGGACCATAGAATGCTCCATCTCCCTCGTTAATTTGATAATTCATTTTTGTTTTTTTCAATACTTTTTCCAAAGCTGCTTCTGCTTTATCCCAAATTTCCTCTGAACCTATTCTTTTTTCGGGCCTTGTAGACAATTCTACGTGGTCAAGTTCTAAATTGAATGTATTATATACTTCTTGTATCAATAGAATTATTTTCATTATTTCATTTTCTAATTGTTCTTCAGTACAAAAAATGTGTGCATCATCCTGTGTAAATTGTATTACTCTAAACAACCCTGATAAAACTCCTGAAAGTTCAATTCTGTGAACAATTCCTAATTCTCCTACCCTCAAAGGTAAATTTTTGTAAGATTTTGGGGAATTTTTGTAAACCAACATCCCTCCTGGACAATTCATCGGTTTAACTAAAAAGTCACGTCCTTCGTAATTTGTCTTGAAATTATTTTCACTATATTTTGACCAATGTCCGGAAATTTCCCAAAGCTTTCTGTCCATTATTTGCGGAGTAGATATTTCTTCATAATTTTCCCTCCTATGTATTTGTCTCCAATATTCAATCAACTTATTCTTTATGTGTAAACCTTTGTCATGCCAAAAAACCATTCCAGGTGCAACGGGACTAAAACTCCACAAATTCATCTTCTTTCCAATAATTCTATGATCATTTTCAGCAAGTTTAGATGTATCCAATTTAGCTTTTGAAATTTCCCTTAGCAATTTTGTTCTTTCATCATCTGTTAAATCTCTAATTTCTTCTTCATTTCCTTTGATATTTCTTGAAAGTTCACTTAATGGGTGACCCTTTACTTTCATCTCAAAAGTTTTGTAATATCCAAAAGGAGCACGAAAAACATTAACACCCTCTTCCTTTAATCTTTTCTCAGCAGTTTTCAAAAATTCAACAGCCAATTCAGGTTTCCCTAAATCACTAGACAAATGAGCATAAGGATATAAAACAATATTCTTTGCCCCAACTTGAGAAGCAATTGTCTTAATATTTTCTAGATATTCATCCATCATTTTCAAAGAATCAGTCTTTTCAACAGCAGTCATAATAACCAAAGTTTCTTCTACTCTCTGCTTCTTAATTTCCTCTTCAGATAAATCATCCATAGATTTCAAAGCCTTCTTCAAACCTTCCCATTCAATATAATCAACATGTAAATTCAATGTCTTCATAGTAAATTTATAGTTCCTTATTTTATAAAATTATGGATATCTCTCCTTTGCTATATATATCTTTAAATAAAATTATAATTTTTTTGAAAAATGGTAAGTAAATTAGTAAAATATCTTTTGCCAGGAATATTTCCTTCTCATGAAAGTTTAACAGAATTAAAACCTTCTAATAAATTAAAAACATTAACAAAATATCTTTTGGCAACAACATTTTTTCTAAGTTCAATGAATTTAACGGCTCCAGAAAATAAAACTCCAAATCCCCATAATGAACTAAAAACAATTGTAATAGATGCTGGCCACTCAAAACATTACAAAGGAGATGGAGATAAATTAGAATGGAAATATACGCTAGATGTTGCATTAATGTTGGTCGGTTTATTAAAAGAAGATGGTTATAATGTTATTTTAACAAGGACAGATGAAAAAGATGTAAATGATAAATCAATCAATAAAGGTGACCTAAATTATGACGGATATGTAAACTTGAAAGATGAAATTTTAGCAAGAAATAAATTTTCAGAAGAAAACAATGCTTATGCTTTTTTATCTCTCCACTTTGATAACAATAAAAAAGACACTACTTCAAAAACCCAGTTTTATTTTTATGGATTAAAAAATTATGATGAACTTAACGACGGAAAAAAGAACTTTGTCAATTTGAATAAATTAAATTATTATTCTCCAGATTGTGTAACCTTTGCAGAAGTTTTAAGTGAATATTATAGTTTAAGAAATATGAATTCCAGTTCTGGTGCACTTGACTTGGGAGTTTTATTTATGAATCACGCAAAATATGCAGCGTTAGTAGAATTAGACAACTTAGCAAATCCAAAAGTAAAAAAGAAAATAAAATCCGAAGAAGAAATTGAAAAATATGCAAATAATCTATATGAATCTTTCAAAACTTTTGAACTTAGGAACAAAAATTATTTTTTCGAGTAAACAAACTTATCAATTAATTTTTCGGCGTTAGCCCGCCTTTTTTGATGCTCTGCCAAAAAGACTTGAACTTTCTCAATTAAAATTTTCTTAACTTCTCCACTAAGAAGTTCACCTTTCCTATATTTAGAATAAATTTCCTCAAGTTTTTTATCATCTTCCTCAAAATATTTTAACCATTGACAAGCAACATCAACTTCAACATTTCCACCTTTCTTTCGGTGTTCTTCAACAGTGTCTTGTCCACCACTAAATGCGTGTTTATTTATTTTTTTCTTAATTTCACTTGGACTGTCCGTCATTAAAATTGCCTTGTCTGGTTCAGTTGAAGACATTTTTCCTTCAATTCCCGTTAACGGAATCATCATCTTTGAATGAATTATTGCAGGTTTTATGTGACCAAGCTTTTCAATAACATCCCGACTAATTCTAAAGTGAGGTTCTTGATCAACTCCTAATGGAATTAAACATCTTTCATGTTTATTATTCAAAACATTAGGTAAAAAAACTGGAACAGTTTGCATTGCCGTATAAAAAATACTTCCAATATTGTTTGAGTCTGTAAAGCCAAAAGCTCCTTTAATCATTGAAAAAGTTATTTTCTTCGCAACTTTAATTGCTTCAGGGTACATTATTCCAGCGTGTTTAGTGTCAATCAAAAAATGTGTTTTCTTTGGGTCAAGCCCAAGCGCGATAACGTCAAGCATATTTTCTTTTGTCCACTTTTGAATTTCCTCATAACTCATGTCTTTATACAAGAATTTTTCATCATCAGTAAATTGAAACCAAAGTTCAACATTAAACTTGTCCTGTAACCATTTTACAAGCCTCCATGTTTGAATGTGGCCTAAATGTATGGGGCCAGATGGACCAATTCCAGTGTACAAGAAGAATTTTTCCCCTTTTTCGTAAGCATCTAAAATTTTTTCTAAATCTCTGTGTGCAAAAAATATACCTCTCCTAATGAAAGGATGAACCTCGCCAACCAATTTTTCAATTCTCTTAATTAATTTCTCATCAATTTTTGTTATTCCAAATTCCTTAACAAGTCTATCATAATTAACAGCACCCTTAATTTCGTAAGGATTCACAACACTCTTTCCCATAATTGAAAAAATCCTTCTTTCTATATAAATCTTTAGAAATTAGCTCCTAATAGGCAAAAATCAAATAAAATCACCACATATTTTATAAATTAATTTAGCGTAATTTTACAATGATAAAGGGAAAACAGAAAGGTGTTGTGATATTTGTAATATTAGGATTATTTTTAATCTCATTTGTTTCTGCCGGAGTGACTTTAGAAAAGGAACCATTAAGCTTATACAACCTAAAAGATAAAATTGAAATCACAGCAAAAATAACGCCAGTTGGAACACTAAGTGATTTAGTAATTTTTTATCTATCTTGTGATTATGGAGAAACAGAAGTTTACAAAGAGTTCTTATTTTCAGAAACAGAAATAACAAAAGATATTGTAATTCCCTTGGTAAAAGAATTCATCGGTGATTCAATTGGAACTTGTACAATTAAATACAAAATTGGAGAAGACAAAGAAGTTCTCTCAGATGAATTTAAAATTTCAAATTTGATAAATATCAATTTTGACTTGAATGGAGAACAATACGAACCAGGAAACATTATTATGATGAATGGAACTGCATTTAGAGAAAACGAAAAAGCAGTTGATGGGACTGTTGAAATTCGTGTTGAAGGAGAAAAAGAAATTTTTGTAAGTGGGGAAGTTATAGAAGGAAATTTTTTAGTTAAAGTTCCATTTCCAGATAATTTCAAAGCAGGAACACATAATGTAAAAATTAAAGTTTATGAACAAAACAAATACGCAGAATTAACAAATGTTGGAGAAAAAAATTCATTCATTGTAATAAAACAAATTCCAACTAATTTAGAAATTGTTTTAGATGAATACGAGATTCTTCCAGGTGACACACTTAAAGGAAGTATTGTGTTAAGAGATCAAACAGGAGAGAAAATAAATTCAAATGCATATGTAGCAATAAAAAATGAAAAAGAAGAAATGTTACAAAAGTTAGAAGTTAAAACAGAAGAACAATTCGAATATCCAATAAAATATAATGAAGCTCCAGGAAAATGGGTTGTTTCAGTTTATTCTGAAGAATTAATTAATCGGATGGATTTTAATATTTTAGAGAAAGAAGAAATTTCAATAGATATTGTAAATAAAACTTTAATTCTTGAAAACAAAGGAAATGTGTATTATAATCATACAGTACCAATAGTAATTGGAGATGAAACAATCAATGTTTCAGTTTCCCTTCCCGTTGGAGAAACTGAAAAATATTTAATTTCAGCCCCAAAGGGAGAATACAATATTCAAGCTGGAGATTTTCAAGGTCTAGTTTCTCTTACTGGAAATGTAGTTAAATTAGAAAAAATTTCTGAAAAGAATTTAAGTTATATAAAAATAATTGCTTGGGCATTCATGGCACTGATTCTTGGTTTTGTTTCTTACACTTTCTTTAGAAAAGGTTACAAAAAAACATTCTTCGGAAGAAAAAGAGGAAAGAAAGCTAAAAAACCACTTGAGTTAAAAGAAATTCCAGAAAAAGAAAAATTAAGTAACCCAAAAGTTAAAGCTGAATTGTCTCTTTCAATTACTGGAACAAAACAAAATTCTCCAATTGGTTGTATTTTTATAAAAAATTACGAAGAAGTTTCTTCGGGAATTGGGGGAGTTAAAGAAACTCTTAATTCAATTATTTCTTTAATTGAAAATAAAAAAGGTGTAGTTTATGAAAACAGAGGAAATTTATTTTTCTTACTTCCTCCAGTTAGAACAAAAACTTTCAAAAACGAAATGCCAATTTTAGATTTAACAAAATCAATTGAAAAAGTATTAAAAGAACACAATAAAAAATTCAAACAAAAAATTGATTATGGACTTAGCTTAAATTTTGGAACAATTGTAACTAAAGAAGATAAAACTGGTTTCAAATTCATGAGTATGGGCACATTAATGACAGAAACAAAAAAGATTGCAAATAAGTCAAATGAAGAAATACTTCTTGGAGAAAAATTCAAACTAAGATTAACTCCCGAAGTGAAAGTTGAAAATGTTGGGCTTGAAGGATTAAATGCTTTTAGAATAACAGGAATCTCAGAAAAAAAAGATAACTCAGCATTCATTAATAATTTTCTAAAAAAGAATTATGGGAAATAAAATTACTTCTTCTCTTTAACTTTTCTTAATTCTTCACGAACAATTTCTTTAACTTCTTCTTTAGTAAAACTTTCTTTTTCTTCTGTAGCAATCATTGGGACTGAGCCCTTTTTTTCTTTTTCTTTTGTGGCTTTCTCTTTTGTAAAAAACTTGGTAATCTTAAGTCCAATTCCTAAAAATTCAAATGCAATTCCAACGGCAAAAAGCGAAACTCCAATAATTGTCATAATCAAAAATACATTATATGAACGAGTAAAAAAGGAAAGGACCATCTCTGTAAGATTTCCTTCTGGTAAAAACGCAAGTAACCAATTTAATTTTCTAAAAGGAAGTGCTGAAAGAATCATTAAAATTCCTGTTACAGTTAAAGTTGAATGTTTCTTTTCAATAAAAATAAACATTAATACAAACAAAAGAATTGAGCCAAGTAAACAAATTTTAAACTTTGATTTCCAATAATTCATCGCAACTTCAGAAACTAAAACATAAGGACCATCCCCCGTTTTCAAACATTCAAAAAACGAGCAATCATATGTCCTATAATATAAATCATGTAATGCATTTGAAACACTGTATTGAATCACGGCTTCAGGTCCTTTAGCTATTTCATAACAAGGAATTGGTATATTTATTCCTTGAGAACTAAAGTCAAATGCTTCTTGATTATCACAATAAATCATCATTAAATTATAATTACTTTCAATTTCATCTTTTATTCCAAGTGTCTCAAATGCTTGAACGGCAACATTATTTGCATTCGTTTCCAAATTATTATATTCAAGTGACCAAGACAAAGTCAAAAAAGCATTTCCCATAAAAAGAGTCAAAAATAATAATGAACTAACAAGAACCACAACTGAACCTCTAATAAATCCCATGATTTCTAAAAGAATAAATAGTTTATAAGATTAATTGGAAGAATATTTATTTTTTAGTTATAAATTGGAAGAAAAAGTTATTTTGCTCTATTCCAAAGTATTTCAAAATGTTTTCGATATCCCTCGGCAACATGTTTATCATGAATCAAAAAAGAATATGGCTCTTCGCTAAAAACACTAATAGCAACAAAATTTCCTACAATCACAGTCTCCTGAAACGAAACAAACTCCTCTGGCAAAAATCTAACATTTGTTAACTTCAACAAACCAATATCTGCACCTATCTTTTTAACAGACTCATCGAAAACTTGACGAGACTTTAACTTATTAGCAATTCTCTTCTGATGAATATTTAACCACCAAGTGTCACCCATCTTCTGCGCACAAGGTTTCCCCCCACCATAAGTTAAATATTCTTCCCCTGCCTGATTAATCATAAAATTATAAACTTCCTTAATTCCCCGTACGCCCTTGAAAATAGAAGCCGTCTCCTTAACCTTAGCCTTAATTTGCTTCTTCTTTAATTCAGGCAATATTTCACTAAATTTCCTTTTCTTCTCCTCAATAAAATCAAAAAAGTTCTCAGGATCAACTGCAGAATAAACCCGCCTCTTCCCCTCAAGAATAAAAGAAATAAGCCCTTTCTCAATCAAAGAATTCAAAGCCCGATGCACAACAGAATTTTGGAGTCCAGATTTAACTAAAATCTGTCCCGCTCCCGATGAACCCAACTCCAAAAGCGAAACATAAATTTTAATCTCACCCTCACTCATTCCCAAATTCTTAAATATTTCCAAATCCATAATAAATATAAAATTTAGAACTTTTTAAATCCTCCCAATTGGGAGGATAAATATTTATAGAGTATTAATCTCTGATACTATTAAGAAGTAATAACTTACTACAAAATAAAATGACAAATAAATTCAAAAAACAAAACACGGAAATGAGCAACCTAGTTGTGATTCAAGAGACAACTAAAAAGGAGAATAAAAAATAAAATGAAAGAACAATATGCAATATTTAATGTTATGACTGCAAGCTTAGCTCTTTTTATGACTTTAAATTTTGGATTTTCAAAAAATTATAAATTTTCGAATGCAGAAATTCAAGACTTCAATAAAGACGGAATTAAAGATATAAAAATTTGCTACGAAAAACCATTTGGAAAAAATGGAACTGATTATTACTTTGGGCAAAAAGATGAAAGTTTTAAATCACAATATGAGATCCAGGAAAGACAAAAAGACTCCCTCAAAAATGCTTATGAAATTGAACTACAAAAATTAGATTCAATTAGAACAAGCCAACTAGAAAAATTAACTCAATAAATTTTTATTTTTTTAGAGTTAATTTTTTATTTTTCTTCCCTCAATTTTGATTTATTTTTGAGGTAGTTTAAATTTTTAGGTTACAGCGCGTACTGGAGGTACGTGCTTGTGTTCTATAAAATTTAAAATAACCAAAAAGAAACAAAATTACATTGCCTTCAAAACTTTAATCCTCTCCTCAATCGGCGGATGTGTGCTTCCAGCATTTCTAAATGGATTACTAAAAAATAAAGGTGCAACAGCTTTACTAACTTTCTTTTCAGGCGTGTGTTCAGATTTAATTTTTTCAAGTGCTCCAATTAATGCATTTGGATTACGAGTAAATTTCACACTTGTTGCATCAGCAGAATATTCCCTTTTTCTTGAAATTGAAAGTTGCACAAGTGTAACAACAATTGGTGCAATAATAGCTAAGGCAATACCAATTATCATAAATATTGCTCCTGCCTTGTCATCCCTATTTCTTCCTCCCCCAAACCATAAACTACGTAAAAATATTTGTGAAATAATTGCAACCATTCCAACCATAACACTAACTAATGTTATATAACGAATATCATAATTTGCAACATGTCCAAGTTCATGAGCTAAAACAGCTTCAAGTTCACGTCTCTCGAGTTTCTGAAGCGCCCCAGTTGTAACACAAATTACAGCATGTTTAGGGTCACGTCCCGAAGCAAAAGCATTAATTTGATTTGATTCCATGAGGTAAAGTTTTGGCATTGGTAAACCTGAAGCAATTGTTAGCCCTTCAACTAAACGGTAATAATCTGAATGAGTTTGCTTTGAGGCTTCCTTTGCACCAACTGAAGCGACAGCAATTTTGTCTGAATTATAATAACTAATCCATGTATAAGAAATTGTAAAAATAATTGCAATAATCATAATTGTAAAAAAATACTCGGGGGCAAAAGCCATTGAAATAACATAACCCAGTGCAACCAAAACCAAACTAACAATTATCATTAAAAAAAATGATTTACGTTTGTTTCTTGCAATCTGATCTCTAAAATCTATTTTATTCATTCTAAAAAAAGGAATTATTAGTTTTTAAGTTTGGTGTCAATTTCACTGAATCCAAATTTTAATTCGGGTTTATTTCCAGCGCCCTTAATTAAAATTTTTTTGTTATTTGAATAAGTTCTCAAGGTCTCAGAATATTCATCATTAAAAAAAATTTCAATAATAGAATGATCAATAAAAATAGTCAAATCAAATTTTTTATTAAAATTAACTAAATTATTATTAATTTTAGATTTTTTCAAATCACAAACAATTTTTTTATTTTTTATTTTTATTTCAAATTTATCAATATTTTTTGTATCTCCTCTAATTCTGATTTTAGAGGAATTAGTATTTTCCATAATATTCATTTCTTTAAATTTATTTTCTAAAATAAGTTTAGAAAATTTCACCCTTTTTTTATCAAAAATACTAAAAGGACGAATACCTAAACAACCATTAGGTAAAATAAATAATTCTCTAGGTAAAGACAAAGAACCAGACCAACCAGCTTTTTTTTGTTCAGTATTGCTTCTGTCTTCCATTATCCATCCCCAAATAATTCTTTTATTTCCTTTCAGAGTAGTTTTTCCTGCATAAAATTTTCCCTGGTCTAAAATTCCATTTTTTTTAGAAATGAATTTTTCCTGCTTCATTTCACCTGTTTGCCAATAAGTAAAATTACCCTTTTCAGATTCACAGGAGGATAATAAAACCCATGTTTTTCCAATCTTAAATAAATCCGGACATTCATATTCCCATCCGCAAATAGCATTCTCATCTACAAAAATAGAGTCAGAGTAATTCCAATTGATTAAATCTTTAGATTTATATAATAAAACAGATCCCCTTTTATTTTTCTGAGATCCCAAAACCATATGCCAAAAATCTTCTTTTCTAAACACATTTGGATCCCTAAAACAAGGACCAAATCCTTTTGGTTTATCTTTTTGCATTATTAAAGGTTTATTATATTTCTCCCAATTAATCAAATCTGCACTTTTTGCAAAACATTGTACTTGTGGTTGAACACCTGTATATAATATTTTGAATGGGAATTTTTTATCTTCTTTATGATAAAAAATAGACCCAGTGAAAACACCATCTTTATCTGGACCCATTTCGTCAGGACTTAATGCAATTGGTAATTTTTTCCAATTAAGTAAATCTTTACTCACAATATGACCCCAGTGTCTTAATTTCCAATCCCCTCTGGGGCTATATTGAAAAAATAAATGGTAATTGCCTTTATGATAAAAAGGGATGGGATCATTAATCCAAGAATCAGGAAAATGAGGGTGATATTTAGGAACATCTTTATCTATTTTGAATTTTTCTAAATTTTTGTTTTCAAAAACATTTTTTATTTTTTTAGGTAAATCAATTATTTTAGAACAGATTATTTCTTTTTTTCTTGTAAAAATATTTTGATACCAAACAGAAGCTAAAAATTTACAACCAGAATTTACAGCAAAAATAAAATCTTGATTTTTATCTCCGACATATATACAAGATTCTGGGAGTAAAGAATATTTTTCATAAATATAATTCATAGATTCAGGGTTTGGCTTTCCATTAATTTTTGGTCCTGCTCCAATAATCTCAACAAAATATTTTATCCAATCTTTTTCTTTTAAAAAATAATTAAGACTTGTTGTTTCTCTTCCACTAATAATAAAAAGATTATACTTCTTACTTAAGATATCAAGAATTTTTGGAATTTCATTACTGGACTTCATGGTTTTGACCTGATTTAAGTTAACTTTAATTATTTCATCATAAGCTTCTATTAACCTTTTACCAGAAAAAAATTTTAAACAAATTTCATAATCAGAAGCCATCCCCTGAATTTGTTTTAATAAATCTTTTTCATTTAAATTAGGATAATCTTTTTTTATAATTTTAATTATAGCTTTATCTGTAGAATGGTGGTTCATAACTAAAGTGTTATCAAAATCAAAAATAATCGATTTTTTATGTTTCAACTTCCCCATATTAGAAAAAGGAATTATTAGTTTTTAAGTTTGGTGTCAAAGCCTTATAATAAACCACATCTAAATTAAATTTATCATAAAGGTTTTCTTCATTTATTTGTTTGTACCCTCTTTTTTCAAAAAGGTTTCTTATGATTTTATTATCTTTTCTAGTGTCAACAATTATTCCGGTATGAGTTCTTGAAGCATCCACTTCAAGTTGATGTGTCATAAAATCTGCAAAACCTCTTCGTTGTAAATAGTCATGAATTCTCAAATTTTTTAATTCAATAATATTTCCTCCAATTGTTTGAAAGATTAAATCTCCACATATTTTTCTTTGATAAATAGCAGGATAAGCATTTTTCTTTCCATTCATTAACTCATAATATACTTTTTCTGTCCAATCCAAGTAACCAGGATAGCCAAGAGGAAATTGTCTTATAAATTCAACAACTGCTTTAATTTCTTTTTCAGAATCAGCTTTTTTAAAATGAATATCAATCATATAATAAAATGAATTAATAATTTTATAAAAATAATTATTCAAAATGAACTATTTACCAAAGTATTCTCTTAACAATTTTTTTATTAATTCTTTATTTTCAAAACCTAGGACGCATATTTTAAATTCTTCTCCTTCTTGTCTTATGTCCAAATGAACTCCATCCTTGTCATACCGTAATTCTTTAGAAGTAGGATTCATAACATCGCTAGTATCAAACAAAAGTAAACTAATTTTTCGAAAAAAAGTTAAATAATCTTCTAATGATGCAGTAAAAACAAATTCTTTGTCAGCTTCTTTTAAAATTTTATAATCCATTCTTAAAATTTAACTTCTGGTTTTTTAGAATCTTCTTCTGATATTTGTAGATATTCTCTAGCCTTTCTACCAAAAATACCAGCAAATATTACTCCCGGGAATTTTTGACATAAGTTATTATAAGTTAAAATTGAATCGTTATAATTTTGTCTTGCATAAGCAACTCTGTCTTCAGTACTTGAAAGTTCACGTTGAAGTTCCAAGAAGTTTGTGTCTGCTTTTAATTGTGGATAGTTTTCAGCAATAGCAAACAATCTTCCTAAAGCATTTTCTAAAACACCGTTTGCTTTCATTTTCTTTTCAAGTCCTTTAGCCCCAACTAAAGCTTTTCTAGCTTCAGTTACTTCTTGCATAATCCCTTTTTCATGCTTAGCATATCCTTTAACAGTTTCAATTAAATTTGGAATCAAGTCAGCTCTTCTTTTTAATTGAACATTAATTTGACTTAAAGAATTATCAATTCTATTACCTAAAACTACAAATCTATTATAATATCCTACAGTTATTGCACCAACAATAACAACACCACCAATAATCCACGCGACTGTCATAAATAAACGAATTCAAACAAATTTATAAACTTATTCATGCAATTATTCGTATGGCAATAAAAATAAGTGATGCATGCATTGGATGTGGAACTTGTGCTTCAATTTGCGAAGAAGTTTTTGAAATGAAAGGTGCAAAAGCTCATGTAAAAGCACAAAAAGACATTCCATGTGTCGATGAAGCAATTGAACGCTGTCCAGTTGGTGCAATTTCAAAATAATTTCATATCCTGAAGCACAAAAACCTTTATTAAGAAAAATTTGTTAATTTTCTTATGAAAGAAAAAGAGGAATTTGTTAAATGGTTCTTTGAAATCAATAAATCTTCTGTAGGATTAGTTGGAGAAAAAGCAAGTTATCTCTGCGAAGCATACAACAAAAAAATTTTATCTAAAAAGACTTCAATACCTGAAGGGTTTGTAATAACAAAAACTGGAATAGATTTATACTTTAAAGAAAAAAATATTCCAAATTCAATAAAAAATATTCTTGAAGAAGTAGATTATTCAAATGTAGCGGAATTAGAAAAGGCAGAAAATCAAATAAAAGATTTGATTATGAAGTCAGACATTCCCGAAGAATTAAGAGAAGAAATTTATTCTTCATACGATGATTTAGGAATTAATGAAATTGAAATCGGACGAGGTTCAGCAAAAGATATTTTATCAAACGCAAAAGAATCAATTTTTGTTGCCGTAAGAAATTCCTACATTGATGAATCAGGTGATTCATATTTTAATATAAAAGGAAATTCTAATTTAATTAATGCAATAAAAAAGTGTTTAATCTCTTTATTCACAAAAGAAAGACTTCTAGAAGAAAAAGAAAAAGGTAATGATGTTAGCGAAACAAGAACAGCAATAATTATTCAAAAGATGATTCAATGTGAAAAATCTGGAATACTTTATTCTGGAGATGAATTAAAAGTTTTAGGAATTTGGGGACTTGGAGCAGGATTAAAAGAAGAAGAAATAGGAAAAGATGAATACACTCTACGAAGAGATGGCAGATTAATTAACACAGAAGTAAATGAAAAAAAATATGCAATAACAAGAGATTCTTCAGGTTCACATAAAGTTGTAACACTAAAAGAAGGTTATTCTTTTGGTCAAGTTTTTGAAGAGCACGAACTAAGAGAACTCTCAGATGTTTTACTTAGACTAGAAGATATTTTCCAAGAAAAAATCCAATTTGAATTTGGAATTGAAGAAAATCAAATTTATATTTTTAAAATTGAAAAATTAAAAGAAATCAATTTCACAAAAAAACCAAAGGAAGAAAAAGTTGTAATTAAAACTGAAGAAATTAAAGAAGAGACAATTGAAAAAAATATAAAAGAAGAAATTCTTCCTCCCGAATCAATAACTCAAACAAAAATAGAATTAATTATTGGTTCACAAAAAGATTCTGAAAACTCAATACAAACAACACTAAAAAGTGCAGGATTAGTTTCAATAGAAGATATAATTAAAACAAGAGGAATTCATCCTTTAGCATACTTAGAAAATTTTAATACAAAAGGATACGAAGAAGTTTTAGTTTCTGGACTAACAAAAGAAACAACAAATTTAGACGAGGCTTGGATTAGATTAAGTGATTTTACAACAAAAGAATTCAAAGATTTAGATGGAGCAAAAGAAGTAAATGAAACTAATCCCTTGATGGGTCTTTGTGGAATTAGATTTTTACTCTCGGAACCAGAATTATTGAAAAGAGAATTAAAAGCAATTAATGAAATAAAAAATTCAGGAAAAGAAATTGGAGTTTTAATACCAAAAATTTCTTCAGTTTATGAATTAAAAAAAGTAAAAGAATTTTTAAAAAATGCAAATATTGAATTAAAGATTGGATTAATTTTAGAGACACCAGCTTCAATACAATTAATAAAAGATTTTGTTGAAGAAGGAATTGATGCGGTTGTTTTTTACAGTGATATGCTTTCTCAATATTTGTTAGCAATCGATAAAGAAAATCCATTAACAAAAGAATTTTACGACGATACAAGTCCAGCATTAATGTATCAAATTGAATATGTAATTAGAGTATGTAAGAGAAATAACATAAAAACCTCATTTTATGGTTCTTCACTAAAAAATAAAGAAATGGTTGAATATTTAGTGAAAAAAGAAATTGATTCTATTTTGGTTAAACCAGAAGATGTGAAATTAATTTCATCTGAAATTAAAAAAGCAGAGGAAAAATATATTGTTGGAACAGATAAAGAAGTAAGAAAATATGAAATTGTTAAAGAAAAGGAACGTCAGAAAAAAGAATTAGCAGAATTTGAAAAGATGAAAGAAACTCAAATTAATGAAGAAGTAGCAATAATGAGCGGACACAAAACAGAAGAGTTAATTCCAGAAGTAGATAAGGCACTAGAAGCAATAGAAGCAGAAAAACAAGAATATCTAAATGAAAATCCAACTGAAATAAATTCAGAGTTACCTGAATTAGAAAATGAAATAGGAGAAGATTTAGGACCAAATGATACTAAAGAAAAAAGTTTAGATGAAGTAGAAAAAGCAATGAGAGAAATTGAAGAACATAATAAACAACAAAAAGAAAAGTCTTCTTCTTCGGATATTCCAGAAGATGTAGCTAAAGCAATTGAAGCAATCGAATCTGAAAAACAAGAATATCTAAATGAAACTCAAGCTAGTGAAGAACCAACTGAAGAAATAAAAGATCCAGAATTAGAAGAAAACTTTTTTGATGAAACAGAAGATAAAAAATCAACAATTTCCTTGGAGAATCAAGATGAAAAAGAAGAATTAATCGAAGAAAATGTAATAAATGAATATAATTTAGAAGAAAATTTTGGAGAAATGCCAGATGTTAAAATAGAATCAGAATTAAAGGAAAATCCAAATGAATCTTTTGAACAAGTTCCTGAAGAAATAGAAAATTTACACGAAGAAATTGATGAAGGAAAAATAGAGTACAATGTCGAATTAATTGAAAAAGAAAAAGAAGAATACGTTAAAGAAAATCCAGATGAAGATGAAGATTATGAAAGTGAAGTTCTAAATGAATTAAATGACCCTGATTTTGAAGAAGAAGAGGAATTCACAAAAAAGGATGACCCTTTGGGAATTTTCTAATTCTAGCAACAAGTTTATAAAATAAATTTTCCTCTAAATTACATGACTAAAGGGGTGAAACATAAAGGTGATACTGAAGAAGTGACAACTATCACAAAAAAAGTTATTAAAAAAACTCCTAAAAAAAATAATTCTAAACGAAGAATTACAAGACCAAAAAGAACTGTTAAGGAAGACAGGTCTCTTGAAAAAATATTAATTGAAAACTTTATCTCTATGCAAAAAGTTATGACAAATATGGCTGAAAAGTTTGATCACCTAACAAAACAAATTTCTGATTTATTAACTTTGTTTGATGAATCTGCAAAGGTTTTAACTGAGAAGGAAATTAATTTAGAAATGAAAGGAGGAGAAAAAGAAAAAGAGGTATTAGATAAATTAAATGCAGTTTTAGAACAAAATAAATTAATTGCAAAAGGATTAACTTTGATGCATGAAACAGCAATTACTCCAAATTCTTATTATTCTTTGGCTCCACCAGAACAAAGAAGACCAATACAACAAAAAATGCCTCAAAGACCACAGCCTATGAATCAACCAATGCAAATGGAATCTTCAAGAGTAACTGAAGAAGAGGAATTGAATTCTCCTGAATTAAATCCTTCTTTCAAAAAACCACAAGTGATTGAAGAGCCTTTCCAATCGCCTGATTTTTCTTTCAAACAAAATGCTTGAAAATAAAACTACCTCTTTTAAGACTTTAATTTTATTGAAGTTAACAAAACAATTAATTGAAAGCACAAATTCTTATGGAATGTACAAATTAGAAAAATTATTGTCTTCCGGAGATTTTGAAAAAAAATTAGAGGACATAAAAAAAGAAAAACTTTCAAAAGAAGAAGTTAAAGAGAAATTAAAAAAAGAAGTTAAAGAAAAATTAAATTATTCTCCTTCAAAAAAAATTCGTGAAACAGAATCTTTTATTGTACCTATTGATGAAAGGAATAAACAAAAACAAATTCCAAAAAAAAGAATTTTTCAATCAAGGCAAAGACCAATTCCTCAACCTGGGCAAAACATGATGTCAAGACAAACAGGGCAAGTAAACTTACAAAGAGCATTACATAGAGATGATTTGCCTGAAAATTTGCAATATCTTAGACCAACAAAATCTGAAACTCCTCTAGAAATAGATTTAGGAAAACTTAATCTCTTCTTACAAGATAGAAATGTAAAAACTATTGAAACTGAAGGACCAGACCAAATGATTTTTGTGACAGGGACAATGGGAAAAAAACCAACAGGAATAAAATTTACAAAAGAAGAAATTGATGAAGTTTTAGATAAGTTTTCAAAAGAATCAAAAATCCCAAAAACAGAAGGATTATTCAAAGTTGCATTAGGAAATATTCTTTTAACTGCAATGATTTCTGAATCAATTGGTTCAAGATTTATAATAAAAAAGATTTAATTATTCTATTGTTTCCATAGAATCAAAATCCAAATTTTGAGTTTCTAAAGGAATTGATTTTGTAATTTCATTTGCAATATCTTTTAGCCAAAGAATTTTATCTCTTTCAATTAATTCTTTTATTTTTTCTTCGCCTAAACTAGCGTCATAAGCATTTTCTAAAATCATATCTCCCAAAGTAAATTCAACAATTATTTTATCTCTATAATTTTTAGAACTTGTAGAAACAACAATAAATCCAAATTTATTCTTCAATACATTTTTTTCTTCATCAGTCAAACTTAAATTAACAACCTCTTCAGTAAAATTGAAAGTTTCATTAACTATTTCTTCAAAAGTTTCATTTGTTGTGACATTAATTGTTTCCATTGGTTCTTCAGGTTGCGTTGTAGTTTCTTCTACATTTCCTTCAAAAGTTAAAAAATCATTATTGTTATAATTTAATTTTATTTCCAAATTTCCTTGAACTAAATTAATTCCAAGTTTATCAAAATCAATCAAATAAGTTTTATTTTCTTCTGTAATGTATTCATTTCCAAAACCTTCTTCAATTAAAGAATAATTTGTTCTAACAATAACTTCATTTTCCGTTGTTTCAAGTTCTAAAACATCTTCTGATAAATCTCCTTCTTCAGTTCTAACACTATCTTTAACAATTGTAGCAGTTTCTCCTGAATTTATTGAATACTTGAATTCATCTCCCTTTACTACATCTCCTTGAATTATTATCGGTTCATTAGTAACTCTACCTGTAATTCTTCCAAAAAATCCTCGGAGTGCATTTGATACAACATTTCCTGTTATTGGAGAAGTTTGAATTTTAGTAACAGTTTCTTCGGGAATAACTTCAGTTGTTGTTTCAACTGGAATTGTTTGTGTAGTAGTTTCAGTTGGAGTTTCCTCAACTGGAACTTCTTCAATAGGGGTTTCCTCAACTGGAACTTCTTCAGTTGGAGTTACATTTTCTTCAACAACTGGCGCCCCGATAGAAGTTTCATTAGTGGTCACATTTTCTTCTACAACAGGAAAAGTTTCACTTCCAGAAGAAGTTTCTTCACTTGTTATTTCTAGCTTAAAATAGACTGGAACAAGTGTTTCCTTTTGACCAACTAAACCATAACCTTCTCCAGTTCCTGAAATAGTGCTTTCCTCCAAATAGAATTGACCTTCTGTTGGAGTCTCATCAATTAATTCTGATAAAGTATAATTGTAAACATTCCCCTCATTAGTTATTGTAACAATTGAATCTTTTGGAATCATTTCTCCACCATGTAAAATCAATTTAACTTGACCAGTATAAGCCTCTCCAACTTTATGGCTTTCAAGTGTCAAAATAGATCTACCTGTAAAAGGCTTTGAATAATAAAGTACACCAATCATTAAAACTACAATAAACGCTAATGCAAATGTTAAAAGTAATTTCTTTTTTTTGAAAGGTTTTTTTGTAATGTTTTGTCCACGATATTCAGAAATAACTTTTCCATCAACTCTTTTACTGTGATACAAATATGGTCCATACACTTTCCCATTTTTCTTTATGTATTTTTCATAAGCCATCGTCTATTTTGTGTAGGGTAACTACTAAAATAATAATGAAAAAACCTATTTAAAGGTTCTTAAAAAGAAAATAAAATAAAAATTAAAGGGTTTATTGTTGTGGAACTTCTCCTTCTTGTGTTGGCACATAAGGTACTAAAACAAGTGTTTGATTTCCAACAGGTATAGAATAATATCCTTGTGACTGAACCTTATTTATTATATCTAAGTAAACAAAGTTTGCTCCTTCTACTTGTTTATTGTATGCATATTTATTAAATTGTGGTTGAACCAAGAAAAAATAAGCAATGAATAATACAAGAAAGATTACAACTCCAGTTAAAATTCTAATCATAAGTTTTGTTCTTCTATTTGAATTGTTTGAATCTGTGTATTTCATTTTTACCTCCGTTGTATTTCTATTTTACTAAGTTTGTTAAGCAAACTTTTTATTCAGTTTCAATCTCAAGTAAAGTTGTTATATCTTTAACTTTTGTTCCAGCTGGAACATTTACTTTAATTGAAATTAAATCACCTTTATTGAATTTTATTGTACCAGAAGAAACAGTGTCATAATCGCTGTATATTCCAGTCTTGTCTGAATTAAATGAATTTCTAAATCCAACTTCTTCTCCATCTTTGTAAATAATTATTTCAATTGGATTTGAATTTAATCTCTCTGTTATTTCAATGTTTGTTGAAATTCCAGTAATTGTACCATCTCTTGTCATAACATATCCTTTCTCTAAATCAGTAATAACTCCTGCAGCAGTCTTCATGTACACACTGTTACTAATTTCTCCAGAGAGACCAAAAGTTAAAAGCATTCTTTGCGCATATTTTTTTATCGTTTCAGTAAACAATTGACTTGACGCTGTAACAACATAAACAGGTTTTTCATCAAGAACATTAATTTCATAAAGTGCCAAATTTGTTTCATCAATATTTTGGATATTTACTTCCTTTGGTAAATCGTTAAAATCAACTTGTTTAACTCCAGTAATTTTTTCTTTGTCCACTCCTTTTGTTGTTGCAACGTCTTTAACAAAGTCCTCAACTTTTTTATCAAGTGAGAGTTCCTCTGCAAAAACAGTAACTCCTAAGACCAAAAATACTATAACAAATAAACCAATTACCTTTTTCATTTTCCCTTAGTAAATTTAAGAAAAACCTTTATTTAAAGGTTTCTTAGAAGGACTAAACTTATAAGTCAATATAACATAATATTCTTATGAAAATAAATAATACAGTAACTGAAGAAAAGCTAAAAAGATATTTTTCAATCACAACAGAAGCATTTGAAATTGTACAAAATTCTGTAATAAAAGGAAAAGAAAAAGAAGCAAAAGAAATTTTTGAAATGGTTAAAAATTATGTATCTGATGCAAATCACTTCAAAGAAAAAGGGGAATGGGTTTTAGCATTTGCTGCACTAAATTATGCTCATGGATGGATTGATTCAGGAGTTCGACTCGACATTTTCAAAGTTGACGATGATAGACTTTTTACTGTAAAGTAAATCACAATAATTTTTAAAAACCTTAAACCTTTTCCTTTCCTTCATGGAAAATAAATATTTGACAAAAGAAGAAACAATTAATGGAATACCAACAATAAAAGTTTCCAAAAAAATTAATGATGAAGGAAATTTTAGTAAATTAAAATCTGATTTGATTCGATATATTGAAGGAGATAAAAATACTTGCTGTTTAGATTTATCAGAATTCAATTTAAAAAATTTTAATTCAAACCACATTTCCCTAATGGATACTTTTCAAAGATATTGTAATACTCACGATAAGAAAGATTATTCTTTTTTAATTAACAAAGAATTGGAAGAAAAAATTAATGAATGGTCCTTAAATTATCTAGGTAAAATTAATTACATAAAAAAACCAAGCAATTTTCAAAAAACAATTGAGAAATTATTTTAAGAAACTATTAAAAATACAACTCTCTTTTAATTGAAATGAAAAAAGAAGTGATAGTTTTAAGTCTTGGCGGAAGTCAAATTATTCCTGAAGATATTAATTATTCTTACATCAAAAAATTTAAAGAAGTTGTAGAAAAACACAAGGACAAATATAATTTTGTTATCGTTTGTGGCGGAGGAAGTTTAGCTCGTAAATATATTAACGCAATAAAAAAAGAAAAAGGAAATTATTATTTTCAATCTCTTTCAGGAATTAGTGCGACTAGAACAAATGCACGTTTCATGTCTTATTTTTTTGGAATAGAACCAAAGAATGGAATTCCAACAACAAAAAGAACAGTTGCAAAATATCTAAAAAAACAAGGAATTGTTTTTTGTGGTGCTCTTGAATATAGGGACAATCAAACTTCTGACACCGTCGCCGCAATATTAGCAAAAAAGTTTAATGGTGAGTTTGTTAATCTAACAAATGTAAAAGGACTCTACACAAAAGATCCAAAAAAATTCAAAGATGCAAAATTCATCCCAAATATAACTTGGGAAAAATTTGACAACATTGTAAACAAAATAAAATTCAAACCAGGGCAACACTTTGTTCTTGACCAAGGTGCTTCAAAAATAATTAAAGAGAGAAAAATAAAAACAATAATAATAAAAGAAATCAAAGAATTAGACAACTATTTGTCTAAGAAAAAATTTGTAGGAACTTTAATTCAAGGATAGCTTTTCAAAAACTTTTATTAACTAAATTATTTTATTCTTTTCATGAAAGAACAACTAATTTTAACAGAAACTAATTTTAGTAAATTAAAAGAACTCGTTAAAAAAAATAAAGAGAAAGTCTTAATTTTCACATCAAACGACGATGAATTAAATAGAAAAGTTTCTGAGAAACTCCCGATTGATATTTTAATTATTCCCCTTGAAGAAAGAAAAGATTACATGAAACAAAGAAATTCTGGTTTTAATGAAATCATGGCAAAAATATTAAAGAAAAATAAAATTAACTTAGGTGTTAGTCTAGACGAATTAATTGAATCAAAAAACAAGGAAAGAATTTTAGCAAGATTAAAACAAAACATCTTTCTTTGTAACAAATCAAAAATCAAAATAGAAATTATTGAAACTAAAAATAACAAAAGTCCCCAAGACAAAAAGGCACTTCTTTTAGTTTTAGGTTTACACACTTCTCTAATTTCAAACTAAATTAATTATGAACTACCACAAATATAGTTTGTTTCCCTGAATTTTATTACGACAAAATTCTGTGGAGACAAATTACGAAATACTGCAGATGTAATTTGTCTCCCTAAACATTTCTCCGTAAAATTGTTTTCCAATCAATTTTACTTGTTTGAGAAATGTTTTGACTTACAAATTTCTAAAATGAAATTTTAAGTCTCGAAGTGAATTTAATAAAAATTCACGTAGTTTCATTTTATTACGACAAAATTCTGTGGAGACAAATTACGAAATACTACATATGTAATTTGTCTCCCTAAACTTTTATTACGGAAAAGTTTTGTGGAAACTAACTATGAAATACTACATATGTAGTTAGTTTCCCAGACTTCATAATTATTTCCATCACTAACATTAGTTGGAGTTTGGTTTAATCTTATGTAAGAAATTCCTCCTACAAAATCAGGAGTATAGAATTCTTTAATTTTCAAGCAACCAGATTGTGAACTTCCAGGAAAAATAACATATAATCCAGTTGTAACATTTTCTTTTGTTATTGGTAAATCAAAACTATCAAAATATTCTGCAACTCCAAAAGGCCAAGTTGAACGAATAGTTCCAGCATTAATGACTTCTTCTAAAACACACTCTCCTTCACGGCAAACTTCTCCGGGAGAACAATCAGAATTTTGACTACATTCAACTGGAATAAAACATTCTCCATTATAACAAATTTCTTCACCTTCACAAGTTTCCTTAACTTTATCATCAATTAAAGAGGAACAAAAATTATCAATGCAAGAAAAATCTTCCCATTCTTGAACAACTTGTGTTTCATCAACTGAACAAGTTGGATTTCCAACATATTTATCAATTCCACAATCAGTTTCAACCACGCAAGGCAATGGTTCACTAGTACACATTCCTGAAGAACAAAAATCAGTTCCAGTACAATCTTCTTTTACCAATTTTGGTTGTGTGTGTGCACAAAATCCATCAATACATTTGTATTCGTCTTTATATTGCATAACTGCTCCAAGGTCATCACTACAAACTTCTGTTCCAGGAATCCAATCAGTAATTCCACAATCAGTATCAAGGTCACACAAAGGATTAGTTGATTCTTCAATATTTCTTCCCTCAAAATCACTGTTCAAATTTCCAGCCGTGTCAGTGATTCCCCCAATAGTTTCAATCCCACTACTTCCAATGTAAATTGGTGCAATAGATATTTTTGTAACTCCTGGTAAATATAAGTCTGGCCTACTAAGTAAATCCAAAAAGTAAGTTCTTTCTCCAAGTTCATATAATGTCTCAGCATCCTCATCAAAAACTTCTGAATTTTTATCATCTTCAACAATAAATTTTATCTTTGTTAATTCTCCTTCCCCCGGATTTCTAACAACTCTAACTTCCGCTATTCCAGTAGTAAAATTAACTTTAGCGTATTTTATTTTCAAGTCTAATGTAAATTGATCAAGATTAATTCTGTCTGTTCCTTTTATGATAAATGTATTAACAACAGCCCAAATGGCACCAATTGCAACCAATATTAACAAGATTAAAATAACTGTTGTCACAATCTGGCTCATTCCTCTTTTTCCCATGTCATTCTTAGTTAAAAATAATTTATAAAAGTTCCTTAGTAAAAACAAACCTTTTTTAATACAATTTCTTTTTACTTTCATATGGAAAACACAGAAAAAATATTAGAATCTTTAAGCTTAAATGAAAAAAAGGTTATGCCATATATTGAAGAAAAAGAACTCCCCGAAATTTGCAAAAAATCAAATTTAGACATGGTTTCTGTTATGAGGGCACTTGAATACTTACAATTAAAAGAAATTTTAAAATTAACTATCGACAAAGAAAAAGTGGTTGACGTTGGAGTTAATGGTGCACTCTACAAGAAAAAAGGGCTTCCTGAAAGAAGGCTCCTTTCTCTTTTGGGAGACAAAAGAATTGTTTCCCTAGAAGAAGGAAAAAAAGAATCAGGTTTATCAGAAGATGAATTCAAGGCTTCAATTGGAGCACTAAAGAAAAAAGCATTGATTGATTTAAAGAATGGAAAATTAGTTTTGAACGCATCAATTGAAGAAATTTCAAAAAAGAGTTTAGAAGAATTATTTTTAGATTCACTTCCTATTTTAGAAAGTGAACTAACTCCTGAACAAATGTTTGCAATGAAATCTCTTCAAAAAAGAAAAGACATTATTTTAATTGAAGAAAAGAAAAAAATTCAAATTGAAGTGACAAAACTTGGAAAAGAAATTATGCACTCAAAAGAATTAGGAAAAGAATTAATTGAACAAATAACTCCAGAAATTTTAAAGAACGAAAAAAATTGGAAAGGAAAAAAATTCAGGCGTTATGATTTAACAGTTCCAGTTCCAAAAGTTAATGGTGGAAAAAGACATTTTGTTAATTCTTCAATTGATTATGCTAGAAAAGTTTGGACTGAACTAGGTTTTGAAGAAATGACTGGAAACATGACAGTTTCAAGCTTCTGGACTTTCGATGCACTTTTTACAGCGCAAGATCATCCAGTTCGTGAAATGCATGACACATTCTTTTTAGGAAGAAAAGGTTTACTTCCAGATAAAAAATTAGTAAAAGCTGTTAAGGATTGTCATGAAAAAGGAATTCCTGGAAGCAAAGGTTGGAATTACATTTGGGACGAAGAAGAAGCAAAAAAAATGGTTTTACGAACACACACAACCTGTTTATCTAGTCAAACTTTAGCCAAATTAAAAGAAGAAGATTTACCAAAAAAATATTTTGCAGTTGGAAAAGTATTTAGAAACGAAACTGTTGATTGGTCGCACGGATTTGAATTCTATCAAACAGAAGGAATTGTCGTTGACAAAGACGCTAATTTCAGAAACTTGCTTGGTTACTTAAAAGAATTCTATAAAAAAATGGGATTCACAAAAATAAGGTTTAGCCCCGCATATTTTCCATACACTGAACCCTCAGTAGAAGTAAATGTTTGGCACCCAGAAAGAAAAGTTTGGCTTGAATTAGGTGGAGCAGGAATTCTAAGGCCAGAAATAACAGTTCCATTAATGGGAAAAAACATTCCAGTTCTAGCTTGGGGACTTGGTTTTGACAGAATAATTACAGATTACTACGAAGTAAAAGACTTAAGAGAATTATATAAAAATGATATAACTTATCTAAGAAATAAAAAAGCATGGATGAAAATATAAAATGACAAGAATAGAAACAATTGTAATAGTTCACAAAGATTCAAAAATTTTATTGGGTCTGAAAAATCCAAATAAAAAATTTGGAGGAAAATGGAATGGATTTGGAGGGGGTCTTGAAGAGAATCAAACACTTGAAGAGTGTGCAATAACTGAAACAATAGATGAGACAGGTATAACGCCCAAAAATTTAACTAGGGTTGGACAAATTTTATTTAAATTTGAAATCAATGAACAAGATCATGAAGTTCACATTTATAGAGCAACTGACTATGGAGGAATTTTAGATACATCAAAAGATTTCATAGAATATAAAGAATTTGAAAAAAAGGATTTAGAGAATATTTATGAAAAAATGATGCCTGCAGATAAATATTGGTTACCTTTATTTTTTGATAAAAAACTCTTTAAAGGAGATGTTTTGTTTGATAAAGAAATGAAAAATCCAAAAGTAAATATCTATGAGGTTGAAAAATTAGATTAAAATGTCAAACGTAAAATTTAACAAAAACACTTTTGAAAAAGAAATAGGAAAACTAACGGAGGAAATGCAAGAAAAAATTGCACTTTTTGGTTGTCCTGTTGAAAATATTGACGCTGAAGATATTGAATTAGAAATTTTTCCAAACAGACCAGACTTACTAAGTTATCAAGGTTTTAAGAGAAGTTTTTTAGCTTTCCTCGGGAAAAGAACAGGTTACAAAAAATATCAATTAAATAAACCTGAAAAAGATTATGAAGTAATTGTTGACGCTTCAGTAAAAGAAGTAAGGCCTTACACCGCTTGTGCAATTGTTAGGGGATTAAAATTAGACGATGAAAAAATTAAAGATATAATTAATATTCAAGAAAAACTTCACATAACATTAGGACGTAAAAGAAAAAAATTAGCAATTGGTGTTTACCCACTTGAAAAAATTAATTTGCCAATTCATTACAAGGCATTAGAACCAGACAAAATTAGATTTCAACCACTTGAATCTCCTCGTGAAATGTCTGGACTTGAAATTTTACAAAGGCACCCAACTGGAAAAGAATACGCTTTTCTTTTAGCTGGTAAAGTTAAATTCCCAGTTTTTATGGACAGTAAAGAAAATATTCTCTCAATGCCACCAATAATTAATTCTGAGAGTACTGGACGTGTAACAGAAAAAACTAAAGACGTTTTTGTTGAATGTTCAGGTTTTGACTTTTTAGTTTTAGAAAAATGTTTGAATATAATTGTAACAACATTAGCAGACATGGGTGGAAAAATTTATCAAATGAAAGTAAAAGACAAAATAATTCCAAGTCTTGAAACTGAAAAAATGAAATTGTCCCTTGAAAACACAAATAAAATTTTAGGTCTTGAATTAAATGAAAAACAAATCAAACAAAGTTTGGAAAAAATGGGTTACAACTTTGACAAAGGATTAGTTGAAATTCCTCCTTACAGAACAGACATTTTACACGAAATTGATTTAATTGAAGACATTGCCGTTGGTTATGGTTATGAAAACTTTGTTCCAGAAATTCCAATGATTGCTACAATTGGAAAAGAAAACCCTGCTGAAACTGTCAAAAGAAAAATTGCAGAAGTTTTAATTGGACTTGGACTACTCGAAGTTTCAAATTATCATTTAACAAAAAAGGATGACTTATTTAGTAAAATGGGAATTAATGAAAAAGAAGAAAAAGGTTTCATTGAATTACTTGATTCCAAAACAGACTACACAGTTTTAAGAAAAGATTTAACACATTACATAATTAAAATTATGTCTGAAAACGTTGATTCAGAATATCCTCAAAAGATCTTTGAATTAGGACGTGTTTTTAATTTAGAAAATTCAGAAATAATTGAAACAGAAAGGTTAAGTGTTGGAGTTTCCCCTGGTAACTTTACAGACGTAAAACAAGTTTTAGATTATTTAGGTGAAAACTTGGGAATTAAGTTTAGAGTAGTTGAACAAAAGAAAGTCGATTCACATTTCATCGTTGGTCGTGCAGGAGATGTCTTCTTGGATGACAAAAAGATTGGAACAATTGGAGAAATTCATCCAAAGATATTAAAGAATTGGAAAGTAAAAATGCCAATTAGTTTATTTGAAATTGAATTAAAAGAAATTTTTGAGAAATTTTAAAATGGACAAGAATAATTTATATGAAATATGGAAATTGCAATACAATTTAGGAATAAATGAGAATGCATATTGTAATCATGAAAGTTTTTTAGAAGAAAATGAAAATGATTTTACAGGGGAAGATTTTGGATTTGTTGAATTTGATGAAAATACCGAAGAACTAACTATAAAAAAAGATATAACTTCTAAAATTAATAAGTAACGAAAAATTTTAAGGATTAATTATTTTCTTATATTTGTGAACTAAAATACCATTTTTTAATATTTCTTCTGTAAAAAATTCAAAACCCTCTGCTTTGATATTATCAAGAGAATATTTGTTAGTTGGTTTAACACTTATTTTTACAACATCGGTTTTACTTTTCAAATATTCGATTCTTTCTTGAATTAATTTTCTTTGTAATCCTTTTCCACGATATTCTGGTTTTACAAAACAGCTTCTAAGATACCAATGACCAGAAAAACATTTTACCGAAGCCGCAGCCAAAAGTTTTGAATCTTCAATAACTGCAAAATAATTAACTCTGTCAATTACTTCATTAAGATATTCTTTGTTTAATTGATTAATTTCCTCAAGATAATCTTTCAATTGATTTTTATCTAATAACATAACAAAAAAGATAACTAATAATTAATAAAGATTTATGTATCGGATTTAACGTTGTTCCCCCACTAATCAGTTTTGAACGCATCAATTTCCTACACTAGCCAAAGTAATTTCTGCCATTATTTTCAGTGTTACCGTTAGTGTCCCAACCCTTCTTTGTTTTTTCAATTATCAAAAGAAGTTCTTCCTTTAACTCTTGCCACATATCAAATGAAGATTTAATGAAACTAATTTCACCTTCCAAATTGAATTTCAAATCAAGTGTAATTACTTCAATTTCCTTTTTTGCAAGTTTCTTGTAAATTAATTGAAGGCTCGCCATGTCTTCGGTGTTTAAATTCTTTAACATAGAAAAAACAAATAGCGGAGCATTTGTTGGTTGAATAAGAGTTTCAATGAATCGTAAATACGTCGAAAACTTTTCTGAAACATAACGCCTAATTTCTCTAACTAAAACCTCTGTCTCCTCTTCTTGAATCTTCTCAATTTGAAAATCCAAATTCAACTCCTCAAAACTCGGAAGACCATGGTGCTTTTGTAAAATAAAATAAGACTCCTTTAACAGTTCCAAATTCGACTTATCAACTTCAACATCAACAATCTTTGATTCATGTATTTTGCTTTCTTCCATCTTAATCTAGGTTTAGGTGGCTTTATAAAATTTTAGAAATGATTTGGGGGATTGGGAAAATGGAGAAAAAAAGGGTTCATGCCGAACTCGGGATGAGATGGAATTATTGGGGAGTTAATTAATACCATAAAATTCATAGAATTTATTTTTTAATATATTAAACCTATTTTTTAAAAAATTCTCATACCAAATAGTATCAAAAGAATCTTCTCCATTAATTTCTTTAGGAATTATAATATCCTCTCCAAAAAACAAACTTTTTTTGTCATAATCATAATAAAATCTTTCTTCCCCTATTAGTTTTTCTTTACCCTTATTTTCTTCAAATTCCGCAAAAGTTTTATCTCCTTTTTTAGAATTTATTTTCTTTGTGATAAGAGCTAAATTTCCAATACTATTTATTGGGATTGAATCTATTGACATTTTTTTAAGCCTATTTACTAACCGGTTATAAGGAATAATGTGTTCAATTTCATATATTTCTTTATTATACTTAATTTGATTTATGTAGAGATAAGATAAAAATAATTGATCTGCAGGTCTGTACACAATTCTTTTTTTTGTATCAAAAGAAATTTTATTCTTCTCTAATGATTTTTCAAGATAAACCGAAAAAGCATTATCCCATTCTTTTTTTTCTATTTTTCTAGAATAATGTGAATTATTTATTCTTTCTTGGCCAATATCTTCTGGATGTTTGCTATCCCATGTCCCTTGAATAACTTCCTTGATAAAATGCAAATGAAGGAATTTTTTATACTTTTCTCTATCTATTCCCCATGTTTCTTTCTCAGAAAATGAATTTTCAATATCATATCTACTATTAAACACACATCCAATTATAGTCATTATTTGAACTTGTGATGGAGAAAATTTGTTGGAATTTATTCTTTTCTTATTCAAGCAAAAGTCAATATATCTTTCAAGTAATTTGTAAACAAAATCAATGATCTCTTCTATCTTTTCTTGAAATTCTTTTAGTTTTAATGAATCTTCATGAAAATTATTTTTCAGAAAAAATTTCTTTATAGATTCTGTTTTCTGTAAATGGTTTTTTGATACAGACAAGAATAATTTAAATCCTATGTCATCTATGGATTTTCCGAATAGCCTACCTGATTCTAAAGAATATATTTTTTTACCGAAACCAATTAAATATTCTGCAAGATTGATATCTTCTTCAGAAAAAGTTCTATAATTAAAATCTTGTATTTCTATGGCTCTAGAAAGCTCTTCATAGGTTAATCTTAACTTTTCCATTATTTTTTCATCTTTAATTTTAAATCTTATATTATCCCACCTAGCTTTCAAAATATCATATTTGTTTAATTTCGTTCCTTTTTTGTTTATTACTTCAAAAACCTCAGAGAGTTGATTTTGATCACCCATAAATCTAATTAAAGGTATTTTATAATTTACTATACTTTGAGAATTAATTTCATCCCCAACCAACTTATTTATTATCTTTGATAATTCCAAACTATTTTTTCTCTCAGTAAAATTATTATTATCTAATAGAATAACAATGTCTTCTCCTGGCATCTTACCTTCAAATCTTTCATTAAAAAAATTTTTTATTATATTTTTTATTCTTGAAATATTCTCTGAATCTTCTGATTCAAGAATTTTTTTATTAATAAAATTACTTTCTTTTAATGCCTTAAAAACTATTTTTGCTATTCCATCAAAATCAAAATAATTAATTGGATTTTTTATGCAATCTTTTATTGCTCTAATTCTTTGTTGTCCATCTATTATTAAATAATCTTTTGGCTTATAATCGCTATTACTGGCAATCATGATTGAACCAATTGGCCAACCTTTCCTCATTGAATCTATTAATGCTTGATTATCATTATTATTCCAAACACTTTTCCTTTGAAATCTTGGAAGAACATAGTGTTCCCCATCTGAAGTATGCCCATCCAATCCTTGCATTATTTGTTCTACTGATAAAATTGAAGGAACAGGAGACATTTTTTTCTTGTCCATGAAAAAAGATAATTTAAAACTTTATTAATTTTATTACCTATTTGTATACTAGATATCTTTTTATAGAGAATTAGGTTATTTTAATTAAGAGGGAAGATTTATGGAACCATTAATTAAATGGCCAGGTGGCAAAAGAGGAGAATTTATTCAGATTAAAGATTTAATTCCAAAATATGAAAAGTATATTGAACCTTTTTTCGGTGGAGGAGCAGTTTTTTTTGCTCTTGAGCCTAAAAAATCCGCAATAAATGATATTTCTGTTGAATTAATTCAATTTTATAAAAATATAAAAACTAAAAAAAATCGGGATAATTTTAAATTTGAAATATTTCAGTTGTTGGAAAAATGGGAACACATATCAGATTATTTGAAAGTGTTTGAAGATGATTTTTTAAATTTGTATTTAGATTACAGGAAATCCAAAATTGAAAAAAACCAACTGAAGAAAAAAATAAACTTCTTATTTGATGAAAAAATTAAACATTTTAACGGAATTTTTGATGAAAAATTTACTCCAAATCCAGAAAAAATTCAATCTGAAATTGAAGATGCACTATATTATAAATTTTTAAGAATGAAAACAAAATTAGATGTTAGTTCCGGATTTACTAATATCTCCATTCTTGATAACATTGAAACAGCATTTAGGTCTGGTTTTTATAACAGAATTAGAGAATTATATAATCAAAGTATACATAAAAAAATAAATTTGACAAAAGAAAAAGAATCATCTTTTTATTATTTTATTCGGGAATTTTGTTATGCCTCTATGTTTAGATATAATTCTAAAGGAGAATTTAATATACCCTATGGGGGGATGGGGTATAATAAAAAGAAATGGAGAACAAAAATTGAGCAATTATTTTCAAATAAAACAATTTCTTTAATGTCAAAAGCCATTATTTACAATGAGGATTTTTATGATTTTATGAAAAGGATAAAACCCACTTCAAAAGATTTTATCTTTTTGGACCCCCCATATGATACGGAATTTAGTGATTATGCGGGAAACGAATTTAATAAAAATGACCAAAAAAGATTAGCAGACTTTTTATACAAAACAAAAGCTAAATTTATCATGATAATAAAAGAAACACCCTTCATTAAAGAATTATATTCTTCAAATAAAAATAAAATTAATGTCTCCTCTTTTGAAAAAACTTATTTGTATAATGTAAAAGGCAGAAATGATAGGGGAGTAAATCATCTGTTGATTAAGAACTTTTAAGATTTATATTTAATTTCTTTCTTCTTTTTTAGAAAGGTTTCAATTAATAAATCTCTTTTTTTCATCCATTCTTCCCAGTTTTTAGTGTTTTGAATTTCTTCCCCAATTTGATTAATTAATTTCTCAAAATTATATGCTGAAAGATTATTTTTGTAACAATATCCCAATATTTTCAAATAATTATCTAATTCGAGGGGAACAACTGGAACCTCTTTTTTAAGAATGGGAAATTTTCCCGCAGTATAAAATTGTTTCAATGTTCTAATGTCTAGTTTGGGAGCGATAAATAATCCATAGATTTTACGGGAATCACTTTCTTTGATTAATGAACCCCTTATGCTTTCTTTTTCAAATTTATTTAATTTATCCCCATATTGAATTCTAACAAATTTTTCAACATGCTCAAGTACAGACATTCCTTCCGCTCTATATTGCGAAATATTTTCTGTAAGGGTGACTTCAATAATAAAAACGAATTCTCCATTATAAAATTCAATGTCTGGAGTATTCCCCCTGCCAGGAGCATAGTTTTTTATGCTTAAATCTGGGTTGGTTTTAAAATTTTCTTTTACCGTATGACTTTCTCCATTAAGTGCAATTAATGATTTCCAAATTAAATTTTCTAATTTTAGTGCAGGATTATTTATTCCAGAAGAATCTGTGGAAATTTGATTTAATTGATTAATTAAATATAGCCTTTCTTCTTGTGTTTTTGAAATTTCATTAATGTATTTATTTTTATATTGATTAAGAAGAGATTTATCAATTTCAATTTCAATTTTTTTAAGTTCTGTGATAGTATCATAATCCTCAACTTTTATTTGTTGAACTTCTTTTTCTTCAGATTTAGTTAATTTATCTCTCAATATTTCTTTTAGTTTATCTTTATTGTCCCAAGGTAATTCTGGGAATTTTGTACTACCATGTTTTTCAAGAAATAACTCAATACTTTTAAAATTTGGATTAAATTCAAATTCAAAATTTTTTAATTCTTCTGCTTTTTTCTTAAAAAAATCACTTATTCTTAATTTTGTGAAATTGCCTCTCCCACTCAATTTTAATAATCCCGTATATTCCAAAGAAGTGCAAAATGCCCTAACTTTTCCCAATGGGGTCGAAGGTTTTGCATTTTTCCAATTTTTTTTATATAACTCTTCGTAGACAGAAACAACATTTTTTTTAATTTCCCCTTTTGGTAAACATTTTCTGAATTCAGTAATAATTTTTATTGCATTTTCTAAATCTTCAGAAGAATTTGTTTGGGTGTTAAAACAAACGAGGGCTATTTCATACATATTTAAATATTCCAAATTAAATAATAAATCCAAAATTAATTTGAAAGGAAAAATCTTGACCTTTTCCAAACTTTTACCTTTTTGATTAGGGTTCGGAATTTGATATTTTAACATTTGTTTTATGAAAGTTTCTTCTCGTATGTCTGCTTGTTCTTCATCGATGAATAAATTACCTACTTCAGTAACTCTAATCTTTTTTTCTTTATCTATATAACCCAATCCAAACAATTCAAAAGTTACTTTATCTTGCCTGAATTGAGATTCATCTTCTTTTCCTCGTTCTTGTGTATTGAATATAACTTTTTTTGAATATTCTTTTCTTAATTTATGTGTATCCTTTTGACCTTCAAACTCCTTAAAGGTTTTTAATCTTTCAATCATACGACTTACAGTCCTAGGATTTGTTCTCCAAGTCCATTCAGATTTATCTTTTATTGGGGCATAATTTCTTTTCATCTTATATCGGCACTACTGCCATCTCCATAAACAATTCTCTAAGTAGATTAAGACGATACATTTCTAATAATAATCTTATTGGGAAAAGCCCTTCCCAATCTTCATCCATACAAATAAATTCTACCTCTGTGCCTTTTTGGTTTATTTTTACCCTATCTCCATACCATTCCCGCATATAATTTATCATTTCAACTATATCTATATTAGAATTAGTTTTTTTAGCAATCTTTGAAGCTAATTCTTCCGGAGAATTTTTATTTGCATCTAGGTAAAAAATAGTGGAATTTAACCCAGGTAATTCTGTCTCATCAAACTTTATTGGAATTATATACTCCTTTTTGCTGATTAATGCTCTTGCTTGAGCACTTTCTCTTTCATGATTTGTCCAGATTTTATCTTTATAATCTTTAGAAATAAAAATAGCACAATACTTCGCTTTCTTATTATAAGTGTTTTGTAAGTAGTCATATAAATTTTTCCCCCACATATCTATTTCTTCAAATTTGTCGTAAAAAACCCTTATCCCTAAAGCAAATAAAATTTCTGCAACTTTTTCCACATATTCTCTTTGTTCTCCAGCAAAAGAAAGAGCAATATCATATTCAAATTCCATAAAATCAATAAATAAACATTATTTATAACCCTTGCTAAATCTTCTTTTTAAAAATTAGTAAATCCCATCAATTTTTCCAATATAATAATTATACATATATTTAGCACAATCCAGATGGTCTTCAGATAGTTTTTTTTCATTAATAATTTCCATTAAATATTTTTCTTTATTTGGAATTATGGAAATTATTGATTCTATTGATTGACCAATTGTTCCACGTTCAATTAAATATTCGTCTATAGCAGAAATTAATTCTTTAATGTAAGTCTTTCAAAAAAGCTCTTATATCCTCTTCTAGTTGAATTCTTTGATTGATATTTTTTAGAACTCTACCTTGGTCTGCCATCCATTGACGAATTAAATTTAATAGTTTAAAATATTCAGATAATTTATTTTTTTCCTTATAATAAAAATATAATTTTTCTGCAGATTCAATAAAATGCTTTGTAAATGTGCTAACACGATAATTCATTGTATTAGATACTCCCATAGTTGAAAGGTGTCCTAATAGACTTTCTAAATCTCTCCTAACCAACTCTATATACATTTCATCAGAAAAGACTCTTTCAAATTTATCTTTTAACATTTGGTGAGGCATAAATTTGAAAGCTGATTGTTCACGGTAATAATAAACCCCATCATCGCATTGAATTGGTTCTTTTGAACTTTCAATAAAGATAACTAAAATTATTTTTTCTTTGTAAATGTATTTATTAGCTTTATATGTTGGAACAAGAGTTAATTTTTTGTTTAATTTATCAAAAATGTGATTTTCAACATTAGGAATATCTTGCCAACCTAAAGGAATTCCTTTATCATTAAATCCAATAATGAGTTTTCCACCAAAAGAATTAGCGAATCCAGAAATAGCTCTTTGAGTTGTATTTCTTTTACTAGTTGTATCTTCCCAAGATAATACTTCTTTTAGTTCAATATCATACCATTCTCGATGGTGATTGCTTTCAATTCCTTCAAAATACTTATTGGCTTCTCCTTCAGTCCAAATTTTCATTTTATTATATAATCCAGAATCACTTTTAGAAGTTGAGGAGAATATTCTTTCCCATATTTTAGTATTTCTTCACCAATTTTCCTTAATTTTGATTTATTTGGAAGTGGCTTTTTTGCTTCTTGTTTAAACTCTTCCACTAACTCTTCAAAATTAATAGATTGAGATTGGTATTGATACTGAGATTGTGACTGGATAATTGTTGGACTAAAATTTATTTGAGGGTTTTGAGAATTGCTGGATTTTTCATGGAAATCTACCCCTAATTTAGTTAGTATTCTTTTTAATTGAGCTTCAACTTCATCCAAAGCCTCATCCATTTCTTCATCTTCTACAGAATTAAAGAATCCATCTTCAAGATTTTCTAATTCATCTAAATCTTCAGTCCATTCGTAACCAAAATCATAAAGTTCCTTTTTTATATCTTCCAAATCATCAATATAATTATTGCATTTTTTTAATTGAATCTCTTCTTCTTTTTCAAGATTTTTCAATAAAATCATTGCTCTTTTTTTGAGACTATCAATTTTTCCCATATCTTACCTTGTTAAAAATAGTTTTTAACAATTTCTATAAAATCTCCCCACCCTCTTTCTCCCAAAACCCCCAAAAATCCCTCACGCCCACCAATGCAAGAATCTTCTAGATTATTGCAAGAGACTAGA